>JAAUYH010090858.1_pt1 | contig 31296 bp, 29 predicted proteins | sample 7278061 | NCBI WGS metagenome assembly JAAUYH01 (sample SAMN14350203, study PRJNA611818) | marine sediment metagenome | isolation source: surface marine sediment (0.6m) | place: French Polynesia: Moorea | collected 2018-08 | reverse complement strand
GGTGAATGCTTCGATCGCCGTATCCAGGTTGGCGCGAGTCAGGCCCGCAGACATCTGCGTCCGGATTCTTGCCTGCCCCTTTGGCACGACCGGGTAGGAAAAGCCGATGACGTAAACGCCGCGCTCGAGCAGTCGGTCAGCCATCGCCGTCGCGAGTTTCGCATCGCCGAGCATCACGGGGATGATCGGGTGCTCGCCGGGTTTGAGGTCGAAGCCGCGCTCGGTCATGTTCGCGCGGAAGTAGCTCGCGTTGTCGAACAGCTGTTCGCTAAGCGACGCGTCGCGCTCGAGCAGGTCGAGAACGGCCATCGATGCGGCAGCAATCATCGGCGCGACCGAATTGGAAAACAGGTACGGTCGCGAACGCTGCCGCAACCACGCGACGATTTCCTTGCGCCCCGACGTGAACCCGCCCGACGCGCCGCCGAGCGCTTTGCCCAGCGTACCGGTGATGATGTCCACACGGCCCATGACATCGCGATACTCGTGCGTACCGCGGCCGGTCGCCCCGAGGAAGCCTGTTGCATGACAATCGTCGATCATCGTGAGCGCGCCGTGCTTTTCGGCGAGCTCGCAGATTGCACCGAGGTTCGCGATCGTGCCGTCCATCGAGAACACACCGTCCGTTACGATCAGGCCCTGTCGTGCGCCGGATGCGGCATCGAGCTGTGCCGCGAGATCGCCCATGTCATCGTGCTGGTAGCGATAGCGCTGTGCTTTGCACAGGCGAATGCCGTCGATGATGCTGGCGTGATTGAGCGCGTCGCTGATGACCGCGTCCTCCGGACCCAGCAGTGTCTCGAACAGCCCACCGTTCGCGTCGAAACACGACGGATAAAGGATCGTGTCCTCGGTGCCCAGGAAGTTGCTGATACGCTCCTCGAGCGCCTTGTGAATGGTCTGGGTGCCGCAGATGAAACGCACCGAGGCCATGCCGTAACCGAAGTCGTCGAGTGCCTTGTGTGCGGCCGCAATGACTTCCGGGTGATTCGCAAGGCCAAGGTAATTGTTGGCACAGAGATTCAGTACGTGGCTGGTTTCGCCGTTGGAACGGACATCGATTTCCGCTTGCTGCGGTCCGGCGATCAGACGCTCGGTTTTGAATAGCCCTTCGGCCTTGAGTGCTTCGGTATCGGCGGCCAGTGCGGACAGGAACGATGCAGGCACGGTATTGCCCTCCGCGATTAAAGTGATCAAAGTATACCCCTATCACAAAGCGCGCCTGCGGCGTATCGGGGAAATGCGAAATGGGCTTTCAGAGTGAGCTGTACCTGGCCGACGAGCAGGAACTCGTCAAATCGCTGTGTGATGCCGCAGACCCGGGTGAGAGTGCGCGAGAGAAAATCCGCGGCACCGCGGCACAGCTGGTTCGGGCCGTGCGCCGCGACAAGGGTAAGGAGGGCGGTATCGAGGCGTTCCTGCAGAAGTACGATCTGTCATCCGAGGAGGGTGTGCTGCTCATGTGCATCGCCGAGGCGCTGCTGAGGATTCCGGATGCCGATACTGCGGATCGCCTGATCGCCGACAAGATCTCGTCTGCGGATTGGAAAGACCACCTGGGTACGAGCGATTCACTGTTCGTCAATGCATCGACGTGGGGCCTTATGTTGACCGGTCGCTTGCTGAAGCTCGATGACGGAATCGGCAAGAGTCCGGCGCAATTGCTGGCGTCTCTGGCGAGCCGGGCAGGTGAGCCCGTCGTTCGCACGGCGATGCGGCAGGCGATGAAGATCATGGGCCATCAGTTCGTCATGGGCAGGACGATCGGTGAGGCGCTGCAACGGTCCGTCAGCAAGGAGAACGCCGTGTTTCGTTACTCCTTCGACATGCTGGGCGAGGCGGCGCTCACCGCGGGCGACGCAGAACGTTACTTCCGGGCTTACGAGGACGCTATCGCGGCGATCGGTGCGGGCCCGCAAGGACCGGGCGACGACATCTTCGCGGCCGCAAGCATCTCTGTAAAGCTGTCCGCGCTGCACCCACGCTTTAGCTTCACGCATCGTAAGCGCGTCCTTGACGAGCTCGTGCCCAAAGTGCGGCAGCTGGTCCTGTGCGCGAAGGAATCGGGAATTGGCATTACCATCGATGCCGAGGAAGCGGACCGGCTCGAGATCTCGCTGGAAGTGTTCGAGCACGTCTATGCGGATGCGGGGATCGGCGACTACGAAGGGCTCGGACTCGCGATCCAGACCTACCAGCGCAGGGCGCGTGACGTCATCGTCTTTGTCGCTGGGCTTGCAGAAGAGCACGGTCGACGCGTGCCCGCGCGGCTCGTCAAGGGGGCGTACTGGGACACGGAAATAAAGCGCGGCCAGGAGCAGGGACTGCCGGGCTACCCGGTTTTCACGCGCAAGCAGCATACCGATGTTTCGTATCTCGCCTGCGCGCGCCAGGCGCTCGACGCGGGCAAGGCACTGTATCCGCAGTTTGCTACCCACAATGCCCATACGCTGGCGAGTGTCATGCACTACGCCGGCGCACGCCGCGACTACGAATTTCAGCGCCTGCACGGCATGGGCGAGGAGTTGTACGCCGAGATCGTTGACGGGGACAAGTTCGGACGGCCCTGCCGCGTGTATGCGCCCGTGGGTAGCCACGAAGACCTGCTGCCATACCTGGTTCGCAGGCTGCTCGAGAACGGCGCCAATACGTCGTTCGTCAACCGCATCGTGGACGAGTCGATCGACGTCGCGGACATCGTATCCGATCCCATCGACGCGAGTCGCGCCAATGACGGTGCGCCGCACCCGCAGATCAGGCAGCCGCAAGACATCTTCTCTCCCGAGCGCAGAAACTCGAGTGGCGTGAACATCGCCGATAGTGCGGTGCGCAGCGACCTGTTCGAACAGCTTGCTGCCGTAACCCGCGAATTCGAAGCGCGCCCTGTCGTCGGTGGCCGCGTCATGAGCGGTCGCGAAGCGCCGTCGGTAAATCCCGCCGATACGCAGCAGATCGTCGGCGTTTGTCACCTCGCGACACCGGAGCATGTCGATGCGGCGCTTGACAAGGCCGTGCCGGCACAGCGCGACTGGGACCGGACGCCGGCCGATGAGCGTGCGGCGATACTCGAACGCGCAGCAGATCTGTTCGAGGCTAACGATGCCGAATTACTCACGCTGTGCATTCGTGAAGCCGGCAAGACGATTCCCGATGCCATTTCAGAGCTGCGGGAAGCCGTCGACTTCCTGCGCTATTACGCGTTCGAATGTCGCAGGCTTTTCGGCAAGGCGCGCGAACTGCCCGGCCCGACCGGAGAAAGCAACACGTGGGGAATGCGAGGTCGCGGTGTATTCGCCTGCATCAGCCCCTGGAATTTCCCGTTGGCGATTTACACGGGGCAAGTCGCAGCCGCGCTCGCGGCCGGCAACGCGGTGATCGCAAAACCGGCCGAGCAAACGCCGCTCGTGGCCTATCGCGCATTCGAATTGCTGCGAGAGGCCGGAATTCCCGCGGACGTTTTGCATTTCCTGCCTGGTGACGGGGCGACGATCGGCGGCCGCGCGGTCGCCGATCCGCGGCTCGCCGGCGTCGCATTTACCGGGTCGACGGAGACGGCGCGCCTCATCAACCAGTCGCTGGCCTCGCGCACCGGGCCCATCGCGACATTCATCGCCGAGACCGGTGGCCAGAACGGCATGTTCGTCGACAGCTCGGCGTTACCGGAGCAGGTCGTGCTCGATAGTATCTACTCGGCATTCAACAGCGCAGGGCAGCGCTGTTCCGCGCTCAGGCTATTGTGCGTCCAGGAGCATATTGCACCGCGCGTGCTTGAATTATTGCAGGGGCACATGGACGAACTCGACGTCGGCGACCCGGCGCGTATTGAGACGGACGTCGGGCCTGCGATCGACGGAGAAGCACGCGATGTCCTTGCGGCACACGTGGATCGACTGGGTTCGTCAGGCAAGGTGCTGCATCGCTGTAAGCTCCCCGATGCCACGGCGAGAGGCACGTTCTTTGCGCCGACTCTGATCGAGATCGAAAGCCCCGGAGAGCTGGAGCGTGAAGTCTTCGGGCCGATCCTGCACGTGGTGCGCTATCGCCCGAAACACCTCGATGACATCGTGGCGGCCGTCAACGCGACCGGCTACGGACTGACAATGGGACTGCACAGTCGCATCGATTCACGCGCCCGCAAGATCGTTGCAGAATCGATGGCCGGGAACATTTATGTGAACCGCAACATGATCGGTGCGGTAGTCGGCGTGCAGCCCTTTGGTGGTCGCGGCCTGTCCGGTACCGGCCCCAAAGCAGGCGGACCGAACTACCTGTCGAGATTCGCCAGCGAATACACGGTCAGCAACAACATCTCCGCCGTCGGCGGCAACGCCAGCCTGCTGTCGCTGGACGCTGACTGAGGCGATCTCCGTGGCCGCAATCAGCGTCTTCGATATCTTCAAGATCGGCATCGGGCCATCCAGTTCCCACACCGTGGGCCCGATGAAAGCCGCGTTTGCGTTCGTGAAGTCGTTGGGTGATCAGGCACGGCATGTCACGAGGCTTACGGCGAGCCTGCACGGATCGCTGGCCTGGACGGGCAAGGGTCACGCGACGGACGCTGCCGTCATCCTCGGGTTTGCCGGGCAGGCGCCCGAGTCGATCGACCCCGATGCGATCGAGCCGATGCTCAGGCGGGTACGTGACGAGAGCCGTCTGCCTGTGCCGGGCGCTGGGGAGATTGCGTTCGAACCGGAGACCGACATCGTATTCGACAGAGCCGAGGAATTGCCTCGTCACACCAACGGCATGCGATTTCACGCGTTCGCGGCAGACGGCACGGAGATCGCCTCTGAATGCTTCTACTCACTCGGCGGCGGATTCGTGGCACGAGGCGACGAGCCGGAGCAGGCAGCCCAGCATGGCGAGCCCCCGTACGCCTTCGACAGCGGCAAAACGCTGCTCGCGATGGCGGACAGTGCGGGATTGTCGATCGCCGCGCTGGTATTCGAGAACGAGAGAGCCTGGCGTACGGATAACGAGATCAACGGGCGTTTGGAGAGCATATGGTCGGCAATGGAGTCTTGTGTTGACCGCGGTCTACGCACCGACGGCGTGCTGCCCGGCGGTATCGACGTCCAGCGTCGTGCGCCGAAACTTGCTCGCGCGCTGTCCCGGGAGGAGAAATTCGCGGCGCACGACGCCCTGAGCTGGGTCAATGCCTGGGCGATTGCGGTCAACGAGGAGAATGCCGCGGGCGGGCGCGTGGTGACGTCGCCCACGAACGGAGCGGCAGGCATCATCCCGGCCGTGATGATGTACTACTCGCGTTTCGTGCCGGACGCGGACGACGATGGCATCAAACGATTCCTGTTGGCTGCAGGCGCCATCGGCATTCTCTACAAAATCAATGCCTCGATCTCCGGCGCGGAGATGGGTTGCCAGGGCGAGGTAGGCGTCGCCTGTTCCATGGCGGCCGGTGGCCTTGCCGCGGCTATCGGTGGTGAAAATCGTCATGTGGAACAGGCCGCAGAGATCGGCATGGAACACAATCTCGGTCTGACCTGCGACCCGGTCGGCGGCCTCGTGCAGATCCCGTGCATCGAACGCAATGCGATGGGAGCGGTAAAAGCAATCAATGCAGCGACACTCGCGATGCATGGCGATGGCACACAAAAGGTGTCACTCGACCAGGTTATCGAGACGATGCGACAGACCGGGCTCGACATGTCGTCGAGCTACAAGGAAACCTCGAAAGGCGGGCTCGCTGTCAATGTTCCGGAATGCTAGGACTTCCGCGTAAACGCACGAAAACTGATGGAGACCAGGACATGTCGTCGAATACGTCCCAATCCAGGTTCAAGCTCTATTACTGGCCGCTGCCATTCAGAGGTTGCTTCGTCAGTTACCTTTTCGCCTATCGTGACGTTCCGTTGCTCGAAGAGTCGCGTTTGGAAGAGATCAGGGACTTGATGAGCCTGCATCCCGGCAAACAAGATGTTCCCTTCATGGGTCCACCGGTGCTTCGTGACCTTGAAACGGGTCGAACTCTCAGCCAGATGCCTGCCATCGTCCTGCATGTTTCTCGCGAGCTCGAACTCATGCCCGAAGACCCTTTCGATGTGGCGATGAGCATGAAGATCCTGATGGACTGCAACGACGTGCTGATGGAGATCTGTCGTTACAACGGTTCCGTCATGTGGGAGCGCGAGGAATGGAACAGATTTCGTTCGCAACGACTTCCGCGCTGGCTGGATATCTTCGAGGAGTCTCTGAACCGTGGCATTCTCGGCGAAGACCCTGTGAGTTTCGCCGACATCGGGGTTTTCGCGTTGTTCGGCAACATGACCCGATGTCTTCCAGAACTCGAGTCCGATGTTCTCAGCCGCGCGCCCGGCATCCATGCCCATTGCCGGAGAATCGGGTCCAAACCGTCACTCGAGAGATTCGTCCGGGACGAAGAGCAGACCTACGGCAAGCTCTACTGTGGTGGCCAGATCGAAAAGTCGATTCGCAGGATGTTGGAGATGGACGCGGCGTAGTGCTTTGCCGCTACGTCACTCACCGACCAGGATACACTCCAGCCCTACAGGCTGACCGCCCTCGACAAGCTCGAATGCCGGATAGACACCGTCCCCATCAACCGACTTGACGTAAAGCAACTTCTCGCCGCAGAACGAAATTTCGCCAGAGAAGTTGATCGCAAGCTCATCATCCAGCTCCGTCATGGTCCATTCTTCGTAAGAGTCAAAATCCTGCTCGACGGCAGCCAGGAATGGTTCATAGTCGATAAATCCCACGAAAGCATGATCGACGTCTATCTTGCCAAGCTCTCTCCCGCGAGCCGGATCTGATTCTGACTTCCGGATTCTGACGCGATGCGCATTGAAAGGGACCGGGACGTAAATCTCCAGAACATACTCACCAGGTTCGCAGGTCACTGAAGGCCACTCCGGGTCGTTCTCGTCACTGCTCAGCATCACCATCGCGTCTTTTGCGACAATTACGCCCCCTCTGACGTCGATTCTTGTTACTTCGTTCCACGTCATCCTGGGTGGTGAGTCTTCGTTTGCGTTCATTCTCGAATCATCTCAGCTTTCTCGGTCAGCTGATAGAGGATACTCCTCGAATCAGAAGGGGGCATTCTACCCTGTCGGCTCACGCGACGTGGAAATCCGATCGGGACCTACACGATGGTAGGCCGCTCCCTTTCACGTGTCTTTACGGTGCTCTCGGCAGGAGCCGGGCCCGGCATCGCGATACTCGACAAGCAAATGCGGGTTCCATTTATCGATGCGAGTCCGGCTCTGGTCCAAGAGCAGTAGCAACAGACGCTACGGTTGTGTAAACACCATCGAGAATCCACCGTTTACTTCGATTCGATCCAGGAGATCGATCGTGAAAACGCCCTGGATTTCCTCGGTTTCTGCGACACTCCAATCGAAATAGAGAACTCCGCCACCCACGCTGTTGTCCGGTGCAAAGCCGATGCGTGTCAAAGTGTTGCTGGAATCTATGACCTCGATGTAATTCTGCATCTGTACGAAGCTATCGATCAGCGTATTCGACGATGCGTTCCAGCAGTTCGTGAAGGTCCAGTCGAAGACGTCGCCCGGTGACAGATCTTCACCTGAACCCAGGCGTGTCAGCACGTGCTCGCCCTGCAGCAGTACACCTGGCGGCGGTGTGCCGGGGAACGAGTCACATGCCGTTACGATAGGATTTGGCGACTCGGTCCGCTCCAGATCATCCAGCAGCTCAGCGATTTCGAATACGCGATCGAAAATAAACGAGAACGCTCCGCCCGCCAGCGATGCACGGCGCTGCCATGTTTCGGCCAGCGGATCGTCCAGCAGATCATCGTATTCTTCCCAAGTAAATGATACTGCCGCTGCACCGTCCAGGCTCATTTCAACACCGTTCGTCACGAACGTGACCGTTGTTGTATCGGCCGCTGTCACGACTTCGAAAACGCCGCTGGTCGGTTCGTCGTCAAAATCGGCAATCACGGCTGTCGTGACGTTGACTGTGAACTGGCCGTCCAGATTCGTCTTGGTGCCGGCCACTGTCACGGTCATCGTCGAACCGGCATCTGTGACGAAGTCCAGAAAGCTGACGTTCGTCGGGCTGATAACCTGGAGATTGACGCTGCCGAGCAAGGTGTTCCCCAGATCCATACCGACCTGGAACTGGCCACCCACGTCGACGGTCATGTCCGTACCCGGTTGGACTCCCCCGATCTCGAAGTCGTAATTCGACAAGATCGTCGGTGGCGGGTCCGGAATATCCGGTACCTCCGCCGCATCATCGCTCCCTCCGCCACAGCCAACCAATAGCCCCGCACTTGCCATCAGCCAAACCAGCTTCATGACCTTCATGATTCGCTCCTCATTGAGTTCGTACGTTCTCGCGAAAATAACGGCAGCCCGGCGATCTTGTGGTCCTTCGTGGCGGACGAACGTCGCGGAGGAGGCGAGGACCCGTGGCTTTGCGTCTCCGGCTTTCGCCGGATTTGCCCTTATCGACTTTTTGCTTGGGGGCGCATTTGCAAATCTCAATGCGGAAAAACGCGTAAGTGCCTGACTTCTTTATGGATCGGTAAGCGACCTTTAAACCGGCTGGCAGACAGCCGCATCTAACGATGGTGATAATGGGGATCAGCCAATGAAATCAGCATTCATCGTACTTTCGCAAAGACTTCTGCTCATACTCGTCGCTGCCGTGGTTCAGCCGGTATTGGCACAACACGACGACGGATTTGCCATTGTCGGTGTCGACGTCATCCCGATGGACACCGAGCGAATGCTGGAGAATCAGGTCGTTATCGTCGAAGGTGGAGTGATCCAGTCGATCGGCGACGCGATCGCAACGACTATTCCGGACGGCATTCGGCAAATCGACGGTACCGACCGTTACCTGATGCCCGGCCTGGCTGACTTGCACATCCATCTGCGTAACGAAGACGAACTCGCGAACTATGTGGCCTGGGGCGTCACTACAGTGATGCACCTCGGCGGATCCGGTCAGGCCGGCCTGCAACAACTTCGTTATCGAGACGAGATACGCTCCGGCGAACGACTCGGACCCAACCTCTACACCACCGACCGCATTCTGGACGGTGACCCTGCAATCGCTTCAGGCGCGCATCGGATTACTTCGGAAGCCGATGCACGAAGTATCGTCAGGAAGCTGAAGGCCGACGGCTTCGATTTCGTCAAGATCTACAACAATGTGTCGCGGCCGGTATTCGACGCAATCGTGGACGAAGCTGGCATGCAGGGTCTGCCAGTCATTGGCCACATTCCAAGGAATTTCGACCCGCTGATTGCCCTGAGTTCCGGGCTGAACGCCGTCGCTCACTCGGAAGAACTGTTTTTCACCTACTTCGGCGGTCCGCGCTCCACCGAGAACATGGTTCGGAGCTATGAGCCCGACCTGGACAAGATACCGGTCCTGATCGAAGTGCTCGAGGCAAACGACGTCGCGCTCATGCCGGATCTTTGCTTCACGTTTGGCAATCTGCTCATGTGGGACAGCCTCGATCATCTATGGGGCGACCCTGAGTTTCCATTCCTGCATCCAGACACTGCCTCAATGTGGAAAGGAGGCAATATCAATCGGCGATCGCAGATCGAGAATCACATTCTCCGGGATCAATGGAAGTACAATCTGCTGCAGAGACTCACGCTGGCATTTCAGGAAGCCGGGATTCTGCAGGTCATCGGAACGGACGCCTCGCTGCCAGGCCTTTTTCCGGGCAAAGCGGTCCACCGGGAACTGACCGAGTTCGTCAAAGCCGGTTTGTCGAATTTCGAGGCATTGTCAATCGGCAGCCGGAACGCCGGCGAATTCGTGCGACGCTATATAGATGAAGATGCGCGCTTTGGTCAGGTACTGCCGGGGTATCGAGCGGACGTGGTCCTGCTCGCCGAGAATCCGCTGGACGACGTCCGCAACGCACGAACGGTGACGGGCGTAGCCGTAAACGGCCGATTCATCAGCAAGTCCGAGATCGACAGTCGCCGCGCCGAGTTCCATCGCCGGTACGGGGCGTTGTACGCGCTTATGGACGAAGTCGACGCCGCGCTGGAATCACCGCAGGCCGGCACCCGCCTCCAAAGCCTGGTTACCACACACCGCGGCGAATCAGAAGCGGAGAATACCATCGAGTCTCGCGTCAATGCCGCGGGCTATGCTGCGGGATTCGCTGGCGATCTCGACCGGGCAAAAGACCTGCTCGAAATCAATACCGAGTTGTTTCCGGACTCAGCCAATACCTGGGATAGCCTCGCCGAAGTCACGCTGTATCTCGGAGACAAAGAACGTGCGGTCGAACTTTATCGAAAGGCCCTCGAGGTCGACCCCGGATTCGTTAACGCAGCAGAGAAAATCGAAGCAATTCAGAGGGACGCCGGCCGGTAGCGGCTCACTGCTCCTCGCTGTCGGTTTCGCTGTCCGATTTGTAGTCGTAGACAGGGTACTTGTAGCCAGGGCGTTCGGCCTTGACGTAGTGCGCTTGTAGAAAGGCAACAAGATCAGTCAGTTGCGTCACAGTCATGACGTCGTTATAGGAGATCATAAGAGACTGTCCTTCCCGCGAGATCTTGTCTTTGCTGTAGCGGGTCGACAGCCTGTGCGAGGGATTGACGATGGATGTGACTAACCGGTTATAGGACATTGCCCGGCCGGTCTTGCTACCGAGTAATACGCGCACGGGCCCTGCGCTTGCCGGTTCGGGTAGTTCTGCGCCAACGACCTGGTGGCAGCCGACGCAACCGAGGGACACGAAATGCTCGGCACCCTTATTCGCGTCACCTTCAGGAAGGTGGATGGCGCCCTGCCTTTGCTCGACCTGTTCGCATGCAGAGACGCAGAGGAGCGAGAAGATCGATACGAGACTGATTATAAGACTACGCATTTCCGGTCACCTGCTTTCTGACGAAGCGCAACGGCTTCAATTGTCGATTCATTTGAAAGAAACATCGTACCTCAAAACGCCGGGACGGCAGGAATTGGCCACCTGTCGACACTGCAGTCAGTGATTCCACCAGGGTCGGTCCGAGTACGGACGCAGGTCGAGCTCATGGGTCCATGCCGAGCGATGTTGATGGGCAATGTGAAAGTAGGTCTCGGCCAGTTCAGACGGCACCAGCAGACCGTCGTTGTCCATGCCGACTTCTTCCCTCAATGCCTGGTAGCGCTCGGCGCCGAGCATCCTGCCGAGCGTATCCGGCGCATCGACAGGTCCATCGATAATAATATGAGCGATGTGAATACCTTTGGGCGCGAACTCGGCATTCAATGTCTGGCAGAGCATCCTGCGTCCTCCCATTGCTGCCGCATGTGAATGTTGCCCGGCATTGCCGCGAACCGCGGCTGTCGCAGAGGTCACCAGGAAGACGCCGCGCCCGCGCGATTCCATGTGCGGAATTAATGCCGACGCCAATCGAAACAGCGCGAATGTCGCCATTCGCCAACCCAACTCAAAGGCCTTGTAAGAGGTGTCGGCCAAAGAACGGTCTCCTATCTGCGCGCCGAGATTGAACAAGACGACCTCGATTGGCCCGGTATCCTGTTCGACGCTCTCTACCAGGGTCTCTATGGTTCCTTCCTCGACGGCGTTCAGCAACAAACCCGATGCTGTTCCCCCGTCGCCTTCTATTTGTGCGACCAGCTTGTCGAGGCCTTCCCGATCGCTTCTGCGGCAAAGGATCGAATGGTATCCGCCGGCAGCAAATCGTCTTCCAACGTTTCCGCCGATTCCGGCTCCGGCACCCAAAACCAGGCATACGGGCTTCATCGTTTCAATCTCCCGGTTTCTTCGTTATTGCCTCGGGTCGGAACCGGTCATTCTACCTTGGAAGCACCGGGTCGTTGCCAACGTTCGTCTCGCTAATGCGGCAACCCCATTTTGTCGAGGAAAGGCTCCCAGCGCGGATCGTCGTGGAGGTTAGCGAGGTGGCGGTCGAGCAGCATTATCGTCAGCCCTGGGTCGTGGTTGTCGTAGGCATGCTCGAGCCAGTCGAAAGCCTCGTCGATCTCGCCACGGTATGCATATACCTCCGCTACCTGGTAGGCACCCTTTTCTGCGCAGCACTCGATTAGCGCCTTCAGTGCTGCATCTGATGCATCGGCATCACCCAGCACATGCTGTACGATGGCGTTTCCAAGCAGGCGCCAACCATCATCGGTCTCTTGCTCCATCGCCAGCAATGCCCCCGACGCGTCCTCCTGCGCGAGGAGCACAAGGCCGAGACTGTGATGCAAACCTACCGCGCCCGGGCTCAAGGATTTTACCATTCGCAATGATTCTGCGGCCTCATCCAGGCGATCAGCATGGTATAAGGCCAGGCCCAGGAAGAAATGACCGCCGCGCGACACCGGGTCGAGGACGATAGACTCCCGCAACAGCTCAATAGCTTCGTCCAGATGGCCAAGTGCAGACTCTAGCCGAGCGGCAGAGATCAGAATGAAATGATCGCCGGGGTTCAGGTTTGACGCCTGCTTTAGATTCCGGGCAGCGGCAGTGAAGTCCCGGTCGTACAGCCTTTCGACCCAGGACAGCACGGCGTACGCTCGGCCATGCTGCGGGTCTATGGCCAATGCCCGCTGGACTGCCTGACGCGCGAGTTCGTTGCCCTCAGCGAAGGCGCGGACGCCAAGAGTGTTTGTCTGGCGCTCGTACACGAAGCCCAGCTCCGCCCAGGCCCGTGCAAAAGCCGGGTCGATCTCCAGTGCTTTTTTGAGGAACGTCTCGGCCTGCTTGTAGCCCTCCGGCGTGATCTGGTTCCGGGCTTGCAGCGCCTGCAGAAACAGTGCATACGCATCGGGATCGGTTTCAGAGGATCTGAGTTCATCGCCCAGCAACGTGATTTTCAACACGTCGACGACGGCTGCAGCAATCTCGTCCTGGATGGCGAACACATCCTTAAGTTCCCGATCATAGGATTGCGACCAGAGGTGCGTATCCGAATCCACTTCTATGAGCTGCGTGGTGACACGCAGCTGGTCACCGGACTTGCGGACACTACCTTCGAGGACATGTGCGACATTCAGCCTGTTCGCTATCGTCGGGATGTCCACATTTTGCCCTTTGAAAGAAAACGCTGAAGTGCGCGATATCACCTTCAAGTCCGGAACCCGGGTCAGCAGGTTGAGAATCTCCTCGGAAATGCCATCCGACAAATACTCGTAATCGGCTTCCTCACTCAAATCGACGAAGGGCAACACTGCGATGGAGTGGTCCAGAGGCCCCGAGCCCCACCATTTGTCGTAGGCAAACAGCACAACGGCGGCGCACAGCATCGCAATGACGATGAGGTCAATCCGCCGTCCCGTGATGTGCGTGATCGACTTGTGCCGCTCGACGTCTTTCTCGAGACTGATGCCTTCCGGCGTGAGCTCGTAGAACCAGGAGAGAACCAGCGCAATTGGAAAACCCATGGCAAGGAGAGCCAGGACCGCCTGTCCGGTCCAGTCGGGCAACACGGCAAGGTCGATAATGACCTCTGCCACCTGCATGATCAGCCAGGCTGCCACCACGTACAGCGCTGCCATGCGAAGAACATTGCGGCGCCTCAGTTCGGACAACAGTCCCATGATTCAATGTTGACGCTGTTGGCCGGAGTCGCACAATTCGTATCGACCGCAGAACGCGGACGCTTGCACGACTGCGGCCGGGCGTATTCGTAATAGAGCCTGGCGCCGACGCGGTAGTACCGACCCATGGTAACGGGGTCGGAGCCCGTCGCTGTCAGGCTCGCAGAACGTATACGTGGGCCTGGATCTCTGTCCCGTCTTCAAGCGCTGCCATTGTAAGAGCGCGCTCGTATTCCGAGCCCTCGAGTTCGTCTAGTTCTGCCCATTTGGACCCCAGGTGCGGTGACGAAAAAACGTAACCGCGTATTTCGGATCCTCCGGCATCAATTACGAGCCCCGGATATCCCAAAGCGGCACCCCAGCCGGCATGGACGAGTCTGCCTTTAATGAAAGCCGGCTCCCACTCGCCCTCGATCGAACCGAGTACATGCTCATTCGGACCACCCGGCTGAAGTGATCCGTAAACGAAAAGCCTATCCAATCATCTCGTCCTTGTGTTCAGGCAATTCGTTCAGGCGGAATCGACCTTCTTCGGCCAGTCGTGATAAGCGAGTTCTGTCTTTGGACGCTCGTAGAGGTTCCAGGAGTCCTGCTCGATGTTGACCGTAACGACGCCCGCCGTCGGCAGATTATGGGTCAGCCCCGGCTGCAAGAAGTTGGCGAAATCGGTCAGGCCCGGGTTGTGCCCTACGACCATGAGGTTGTTGAAGCCTTCGTCCGTTTGCATGACGATGTCGAGTAGCTCGTCGAGCGAGGCAAGGTACAGGTCCTTCTCGCGTTGCAGGAATTCGAGCGGGTAGCCGAGAGCCTTCGCCACGATCGTTGCCGTGCGCCAGGCCCTTACGGCCGGGCTGGAGACGATCAGCGAAGGCCGAATGCCGGCCGCGTCGATGCGCCTGCCCATTTTCGGGGCGTCCCTCTCGCCGCGCTTGTTCAGCGGCCGGTCCCGGTCGGCCAACGTCGTGTCTTTCCAGCTCGATTTCGCGTGACGCAGCAGCGTAAGCGTCTTCATTACATCAGTCCCGTCTGCAGCCGTGCTTCGTCACTCATCATGCCGACATTCCAGGGCGGATCAAAGACCAGTTGCACCTCGACATCGGAGATCGTCGGTATCACGGCGATCTTCTCCTGTGCGTCCTGCACGAGAATGTCGCCCATGCCGCAACCGGGCGCCGTCAGCGTCATGTCGACGCTCACCGATCGTTCACCGTTGGCGAGCGAGCGAATACGACAATCGTAGATGAGCCCGAGATCGACGATGTTCACGGGGATTTCCGGATCGTAACAGGTCTTGAGCTGGTCCCAGATGACGGCTTCGATGTCGGCATCGGTCGGGTTGTCCGGCACTTCGGGTGGCGGAACGGGCTCCTTGCCGAGCGCATCGGCGTCGGCACCCGCGATACGAAACAGGTTGCCTTCGACGTAGACCGTGAAGCTGCCGCCAAGCGCCTGGGTAATGAACCCGCTGGTGCCCTTGCGCAGATTGAGCGTTTCGCCGGCAGGAATGATTACCGCTTGCACGTCGCGAGCGAGTTCGAAAGGTTCGTTGGTGTGGCCGAACATAATTACTCCGTAGAGGCCGGTGCCGAATCCCGGCGCAGCGCCGAGCGCAATGCGTGCCAGGCCAGCGTTGCGCATTTTACCCGTGCCGGAAACTCGCGCACCCCCTGAAGCGCGCGAAGCTTTTCCAGGCGTTCATCGGCAATGTCCTGCACGGCGTTGCCCGAACCGGAGAGGCTGGCGGTCACGGCATCGACGAAACCCTCTGCGCTGTCCGCGGAAACGCCGCTTATCGCGTCGGTCAATAGCGAGGCGGAAGCCACTGAAATCGCGCAGCCGGAACCCTCGAACGCCGCATCGATGATCGTCGAAGAGTCGTCGAGGTGCAGGTAAAGCTTGAGTTTGTCACCGCACAGCGGATTGATGCCCTCCGCCGAGTGTGTCGCGGACTCGAGCTTGCCGAAATGGCGAGGATTGCGGGCATGATCGAGTATCAGCTCGCGATAGAGCTCGCGCAGTTCGTCGGTGTTGGCAACGTCATTCATGCAAATATCTGCCGGGCTTTCTCGAGGCCGTCAATCAGGCGGTCGACATCGTCCGTATTGTTGTAGAGGGCGAGCGATGCTCGCACCGTGCCGGGCACGCCGAAACGCTCCATGACCGGCATGGCGCAATGGTGTCCCGTTCGTACGGCGATCCCCTGGTGATCGAGAATCGTGCCGAGATCGTGCGGATGAATATCGGCCAGCAGGAACGACTGCAGACTCGCCTGGCGTTTGGCAGTGCCGATGAGTCGCACATCGGCAACGGCACCGAGCCGGTCGACGAGATAGGCATGAAGCTCGGCTTCGTACGCGGCGACTTTGTCCATACCGATCGCGTCGAGGTAGTCGACAGCCGCACCGAGCCCGACGACACCCGCGATGTTGGGCGTACCCGCCTCAAACTTGTAGGGCAGTTCGTTGTATGTTGTGCCGTCAAAGCGGACTTCGAGGATCATCTCGCCGCCGCCTTTGTACGGCGGCATGTTTTCCAGCAGCTGTTCACGACCATACAGGACGCCGGTACCGGTCGGGCCGAACATCTTGTGCCCGGAGAACGCGTAGAAGTCGGCGCCGATCGCCTGGACGTCGATGCCGAAGTGCGGCACGCCCTGTGCGCCGTCGATCAGCACCGGAATGCCGCTTGTTCGCGCGAGATCGATGACCTCGCGAACCGGATTGACGGTGCCGAGCGAATTCGACACGTGCGACATGGCGACGAGCCTGACCTGGTCCGTCATCAGCTCGAGCATTTGCTCAATAACGACCTCGCCGCGGTCGTTGATGGGAGCTACAACGAGCTCGGCGCCGGTCTGCTCGCAGACCATTTGCCAGGGGACGATATTGGAGTGATGCTCGAGATACGTGATCAGGACTCTGTCGCCCGCGCCCAGACGCGGACGCAAGAACGACTGCGCGACCAGGTTGATGGACTCGGTCGTGCCGCTCGTGAGCACGATTTCGTTGCGGCTCGACGCATTCACGAACTGCGCGAGCTTGTCCCTTGCCGCCTCGTAAGCCGCCGTTGCCCTCTGGCTCAGCGTATGCACGCCGCGGTGCACGTTTGCGTGATCCTTCGAGTGATAGGCAGCGACGGCATCGATGACCGCCCTGGGTTGATGTGCGGAGGCGGCATTGTCCAGGTAGACAAGTGGGTGGCCATGCACGTCCTGGTGCAGAGCAGGGAAGTCCTTGCGATACTCGTTCATGTCGAGTCGCCGTCAGTCAGTTTGCCGAGCCGCTGCTCGAGCACGTCAGTCACATGCTCCCGGAGATCGGTCAGTGGGACACGGGACACGACTTCGGCGGCAAACGCATGCGTCATGACCCGCGTTGCGTGTTCTTTGTCGAGACCGCGCGTGCGCAGGTAAAAGAGGGCCGTCTCATCGAGCTGGCCGACCGTCGTGCCGTGGGCGCACTTGACGTCATCAGCATAGATCTCGAGCTCAGGCTTGGCATCGATCTCGGCGTTCTTCGAGAGCAACAGGTTATGGTTTGCCTGCTCGGCATCGGTGCCGTCGGCGTCGTCGTGAACGATCGCCTTGCCATTCCAGATGCAACGCGCCTTGCCTTTGAGGATGCCGCGGTATTCCTGACGTGATACGGCCGGCCCGACGCGATGGTCGACGCGCGTGTGGTTGTCGATGTGCTGTCCGTCGCCCGCGACGTAGAGCCCGTCGAACAGTGCTTCGGCGCCGGCCTCGGCGATGTCGATGTGCAGGTCATTTCGAATCAGCTTGCCGCCGAGGTCAAATGCGCTGTGGTGCAATCTGGCGTCGCGCTGCAGCAGCGCTGACAGTCTTGCCGTCTGACTGTGCTCGCGCGCGCGTTCCTGTAGCCGAACGTACTCGACGCGAGCGCCCTGACGCGCGACGACATCGACAACGGTGTTTGCGTAGTGCGGATTTGCACCGACCGAGCGATGATACTCGATGAAGCGGGCAGAGCAGTTTGCGGCGACTTCGATTTCGACCCGCGACTGCGAAACCGCGGCAGCGTCCGATGCGGAGTCGACGATCAGAATGCCAATCGGCCGCTCGACGTCGGCGTCGATCCGTATCGACAGTCCGTCCTCCAGGAGCGCGGCATTGAAGTCGATCAGCGGCCAGTCGAAATTGCTATCCGTGCCGCTGGCGCCGAGCGGCGCAACCGTGACACCCGCAACATCGAGTTTATCCACACGGCCGGCGTCGATGCGGCCGTTATCGATGACGAGCCAATGCGCCTCGATCAACTCGAGGGGAGAGTCGTCGAGGTCTGTTGATGCCTCGCGTGCAGCGCCGGCCTCCAGCCAGTCGGTACTGATTTCGATCAGCGGAGCCAGGCTGGTGTACTTCCAGTTTTCTGCCCTGACGAGGGGGAAGCCGGTTCGCTCGAAGTTCACGAGCGCGCGCTGTCGAAGCCCCGACAACGCATTGTCGGGCAGGGCGGCGACGGCGCTCTTCAGCGCGTCAAGAGGCAGTGCAGGCTGGCTCATGCAGAAGCGGCCTCCCGAACCCAGTCGTAGCCCTTTTCCTCGAGCTGCAGCGCGAGCGTTTTGTCCCCGGATCGGACGATCCTGCCTTCGGAAAGGACGTGCACGAAGTCGGGCTCGATGTAATCGAGCAAACGCTGGTAATGGGTCACGAGCACGATCGCACGATGCGGGTTGCGCAAGGCATTGACGCCCTCGGCAACGGCGCGCAAGGCATCGATGTCCAGCCCCGAATCCGTTTCGTCCAGAATCGCGAGCCGGGGTTCGAGCATCGCCATCTGCAGGATTTCATTGCGTTTCTTCTCGCCGCCCGAGAAACCTTCATTGACGCCGCGATTGAGGAATTTCTGGTCCATGCCGAGCATGGCCATCTTTTCCTTGGCCAGTTTCAGAAACTCGAACGCGTCAATCTCACCGAGCCCCTGGTGCTTGCGCTTCGCATTGAGCGCGGCTTTGAGCAAATAGGCGTTGTTGACGCCCGGGATTTCAACGGGGTACTGAAAGCCCAGAAAGATGCCTTCGCGAGCACGCTCCTCCGGCTCCACGTCGAGCAGGCTCTGCCCGTCGAACTCGACGCTGCCCTCGACGACCTCGTAGTCGGAGTGGCCCGCGATCACTTGAGCGAGCGTGCTTTTGCCCGAGCCGTTGGGCCCCATGATGGCGTGTACTTCGCCGGCGCTGACCGACAGGTCCAGGCCCGTGAGGATCTTGGTGCCGCCAATGCTGGCGTGCAGGTTTCTTATTTCAAGCATGTTGATTTCCTAACCGACGGCGCCTTCCAGGCTGACGTTGAGGAGATTCTGCGCCTCGACGGCGAACTCCATCGGCAGTTCCTTGAAGACTTCCTTGCAGAATCCGTTGACGATCATATTGACCGCGTCTTCTTCCGAGATGCCGCGCTGGCGGCAGTAAAAAAGCTGGTTGGCCGAGATTTTCGAGGTCGTCGCCTCGTGCTCGACGCGCGCGCCCTCGTTCTTGATTTCCATGTACGGGAACGTATGCGCGCCGCAGTCCCCGCCGATGAGCAACGAGTCACATTGCGTGTGATTGCGTGCGCCGTCGGCCTGCGGCATGACGCGCACGAGCCCGCGGTAGGACTGCTGGGCTTTGCCGGCCGATATGCCCTTCGAGACGATCGTGCTGCTCGTGTTGCGGCCGATGTGAATCATCTTCGTGCCGGTATCGGCCTGTTGCAGGTTGTTGGTGACGGCGACCGAGTAGAACTCGCCGACCGAGTTGTCGCCGCGCAAGATGCAGCTCGGGTACTTCCAGGTAATGGCCGACCCTGTCTCGACCTGCGTCCAGGAGATTTTCGAATTGGCACCGCGGCAGTCACCACGTTTGGTGACGAAATTGTAGATACCGCCGACGCCGTTTTCGTCGCCCGGGTACCAGTTCTGCACGGTCGAGTATTTGATCTCGGCGTCTTTCATGGCGACCAGCTCGACGACCGCGGCGTGCAGCTGGTTCTCGTCACGCATCGGCGCAGTGCAGCCCTCCAGATAGCTCACGTAACTGCCCTCGTCGGCGACGATCAGCGTGCGTTCGAACTGGCCGGTATTCGCCGCGTTGATACGGAAGTAGGTGGACAGCTCCATCGGGCAGCGCACGCCTTTCGGGACATACACGAACGAGCCATCGCTGAAGACGGCCGAGTTCAGCGCAGCATAGAAATTGTCGCGCTGCGGTACCACGCTGCCGAGGTATTTCTGCACCAGCTCCGGGTGATCCTGCACGGCCTCAGAGAACGAGCAAAAGATGACGCCGGCCTCGGAGAGCTTCTCCTTGAACGTCGTCGCCACGGACACGCTGTCGAACACGGCATCGACCGCAACGCCGGCAAGTCGAGCACGCTCGTGCAGGGGGATGCCGAGCTTGTCGTAGGTCTCGAGCAGCTTCGGATCGACCTCGTCGAGACTCTTGGGCCGGTCTTTGTCCGATTTCGGCGCCGCGAAGTAGGAGATGTCGTTGAAATCGATTTTCGGATAATGAAGGTGCGCCCATTCCGGTTCCACCATGTCGAGCCACTGGCGGTACGCGCGCAGGCGCCACTCGAGCATGAATTCGGGCTCGTTCTTGCGCGCCGAAATGGCGCGAATGACGTCCTCGTCGAGGCCGGGTGGCAGGCTCTCGGTCGCGATATCGGTGACGAAGCCGTGCTCGTAGCGGCGATTGACCAGGCTTTCGATGTGTTCGGAGTCGGTGGACATCAGGTTTTGCTCTCCACGTTGATCGGCATTCCGGCAAACTTGAACCGGGGTGTGGGGGAGTTGGCGCGCAGCAGGTCGGCGAGACTGACCTCGTCCAACGCGCTTCGAATTGCGACGTTGATGCGCTGCCAGGCACTGCCGACGTTACAGACGTGCTCGTAATCGCAATTGCTGTCGCTCGAGCTGCACTCGGTGATCGAAACAGGTCCTTCGAGTGCGTCGATGACGTCGGCGGCCGATATCTGGCGCGGTTCCCGCGCAAGCCGGTAGCCACCGTTGACGCCCCGCGTCGACAGGACCAGCTCCGCCCGGGCCAGCCGCTTGAGCAGCTTGCTGACCGTGGGCAGGCCGATACCGGTTGCCTGCGCGACTTCGGCGGCGCTGCAAACGGCATCGGGCGCCGCCGCCAGTTCGGCGAGAACGACCGTGCCGTAGTCTGTCAATTTGCTGATTCTGAGCACTTTCTATCCTCTCGGGATGGAAAAGAGGACTATTTTAGTCCTGTTTTGTTCCCGAGGCCATACACGGCGGTGAATTTTGTTATTCTGCGGGCGTCTGCAACCAGCCAGAGAGCCGCTGTGGGGGAGCACGCCGACAAGTTGATCGAAATTCGCGATCTCGTGTACTCGCGCGGGGCACGTCGTATTTTCGATGGCCTGAATCTCACCATACAAAGCGGCCGCGTTACGGCGCTGATGGGGCCGAGCGGTACCGGCAAGACGACCTTGCTGCGCCTTATCACGCGGCAACTCGTGCCAGACAGCGGCAACATACTCGTCGATGGCGTCGATATCGCCTCGCTGAGCCTGCGCGAGCTTTACGAGCTGCGGCAGCGCTTCGGTATGCTGTTCCAGAACGGCGCGCTGCTGACCGACCTCACAGTTTTCGAGAACGTGGCGTTCCCATTGCGCGAGCACACGAAGTTGACCAACCGGCTGATCCGGCACGTCGTGCTGACCAAGCTGCATGCCGTGGGACTACGCGGTGCCGCGGACCTGATGCCCGGAGAGCTCTCGGGCGGCATGGCCCGCCGCGTAGCGCTGGCGCGCGCCATGGTCATGGACCCGGACATCCTCATCTACGATGAGCCCTTCGTCGGCCTCGACCCCATATCGATGGGGGTCATCGTGCGCCTCGTACGGCGCATGAACGATGCGCTCGGCATCACGTCCATCATCGTCAGCCACGATATCCAGGAAGTCACCACGGTTGCCGACTGCAGCTTCCTGCTGTCCGATGGCAGGGTAGCGGCGTCCGGCAGCCCCGAGGAGCTGACGCAGGCGAGCTCGGACATCGTGCGGCAATTCATGCACGGCATGGCCGACGGCCCCGTCGCCTTTCATTACGATGCTCCGGGCTACGAGGAACAACTGCTGGGCAGGGACACGGACTAACCCATGTTTCGCGAGATCCTGCTGGCTTTCACGGTGTTCCTGCGCGACTTCGGCGCGTTCTGCCTGTTCTTCCTGCGCCTTGCTCGACATACGCCGCACGTGCTGTTCCGGCGGTTCCCGCTGGTCGTCAAACAGGTCTACAACGCGGGTGCTTTGTCGCTGGTCATTATCATGGTATGCGGCTTCTTCGTCGGCGCCGTACTCGGTTTGCAGGGCATTGACGTCTTAAACGTCTTCAATGCCGAAGACGCAGTGGGTGTATTCGCGTCGTTTGCCCTGCTGAAAGAGCTCGGACCCGTCGTTACCGCGCTGCTGTTTGCCGGCCGCGCCGGCACGTCGCTCGCCTCCGAGATCGGCCTGATGAAAGCTACCGATCAGTTGGCTGCAATGGAAATGATGGCCGTCAACCCGGTACGCCGCGTCGTCGTGCCGCGATTCGTGGGCGGCGTCATTGCAATGCCCCTGCTGGCCGCCGTGTTCAGCGCGGTCGGGCTGCTGGGCGCGCATCTGGTAGCGGTCGAATTGTTGAGCGTCGATGTCGGCGCGTTCTGGCAACAGATGCAACAGACGCTTGAACTCGCCGATGTCGGCGAGGGGATCTTCAAAAGCGTCGTATTCGGGATAGCGGCGAGCGCGATTGCGGTGTTCGAAGGCTATAATGCGATTCCGACCGCCGAAGGCGTCGGCCGTGCAACGACGCGCACGGTCGTGATTACGGCAATTTCGGTACTGATTTTCGACTTCATGATTACGGCGGCATTGCTGTAGCGGAGACGGCTTATGCAACAGACCCGATCGATAGAACTTGGCGCAGGATTGTTTGCGTTGCTCGGTATGGGTGCGTTGTTCTTCCTGACCACGCAAACGACGGGCGGCAACGACTTCAAGGCCGAACAGACCTTTTCGGTGGAGGCCCGTTTCGAGAACATCGGTAGCTTGAAGCGGCGTGCACCCGTCGCGATGTCGGGCGTGACGATCGGCCGGGTCACCGACATTTCATTCGACAAGAACTCTCTCGAGGCGGTCGTGACCTTCGTTATTGATTCGCGATACGACCAGATTCCCGATGACTCGGATGCCAGCATTCTGACGGCCGGGCTGCTCGGCAGTCAGTACATCGGATTGCAGGCTGGCGGCTCCGACACTTTTCTGGAGGACGGCAGCGAGATGCTGTTTACGCAATCCGCGATAGTTCTCGAGAACCTTATTGGCAAGTTCCTGGTCAATATGGGATCTGGCGACGGCGCCGAGTAAGCAAACGGAGTCCCCGACGTGAAGAGAATACTGCTGACGCTGACGACGCTGATGCTGACGATGCCGGCAGCATTTGCCGAGTCGCCCAACCTCATCATCGAGGAAGCGGCAGAACTGCTCGCGGCGAGCCTGGATGGGCGCAAGGAAGAGCTGGCCGCGGACCGCGATGCGCTGCACGAGCTCATCAACGGTATCCTGTTGCCGCGGTTCGATCGAAGGTATTCTGCCCAGCTCGTGCTGGGCAGGCACTGGCGAACCGCCAGTAACGACCAGCGGCAGCGATTCATTGATGCGTTCTACAACGCGCTGCTGCAGCGTTATGCCGACGGCGTCCTCGAGTACGACCAGGATCGCGTCGAGATCCTGCCGTTTCGCGGCGATGCCAGCAAGCCGCGCACGATGGTGCGCAGCATCGTAACGCTGAACGACGGCAGCAAGGTGCCCGTGAACTACGGGCTGGTCAAACGCGAGAATGGCTGGCTCCTGTTCGACGTTACTATCGAGGGCGTTTCCTATATCCGCAATTTTCGTGCCGAGCTGGACTCCGAGATCCGCTCGACGAGTCTCGCGGCGGTGATTGAGCGTCTTGAAAGCGAAGCCACCTAACAGTTCGGCGGGCAAGTTCGAGCTTCGGGAGCTCGGCAGTGGCAGGTTTGCGCTCGAAGGTGAGATGTCGTTCGAGACCGCCGAGCGCGTGCTCGCCACAAGCGAGAAACTGTTCGAGCCGCACACCCGTATCGAGGTCGATCTGTCCGGAGTAACCCGAACCGATTCCGCAGGTCTGGCGCTGTTACTCGAGTGGGTCACCTGGGCGAATCACACGGTCAGGGAGATTCGCTTTTCCGGCATGCCGGAGAGGATCGTCGCCATCGCCCGGACGACCGAGGTCGACCCGTTGCTGACGCGCGGCGAGCGCTGGGCAGGATTTATTGAGGCGCCGAGTCGCTAGCGGCGTCGTCTTCAAAATCCTCGTCGAATTCCTCATCGAAGAAATCGTCGTAAAAATCGTCGACCGGCGGGTCGCCGTCGTAAATCTCGTAGAGACGGTTCTGCAGGAATGACTCGCGCAACGTGATGTAGGGGTCCTTCGAGTCGGCGAGCAGTTTCTCGGCCGTCAGCAATCGTTGGCGCGCATTGATGACGCGCAATACATAGACCTTGTCTCGTACCGACGAGACCCTGTAGTGCCAGAGCGGGTCGGCGACCAAATCGAGCGGCAGGATCAGTGCATCCGTGAGCGTGTGCGGACCAAGGATCGGGATATATACGAACGGTCCTTGCGGGGCGCCCCAAACGGCGACGGTCTGCCGGAACGTCTCGTCGTGCTGCTCGAGCCCGGCCGCCGATGCGACGTCAAACAGCCCTCCGATGCCGATCGTAGAGTTGACGAGCAGCCGCGTGAATTCGGTGACGCCCTCGTGCGGTTTGCCCTGCAGGAAGTTGTTGACGATCGATCGCGGCACGAACAGGTTGCGGCTGAAGTTCGTGACACCCCGGCGAACGAATACCGGCAGCACGGTTTCGTATGCCCGGGCAATCGGCCGCAGCGTGACGCGGTCGACGGCATCGTTCACGTTGTACATCGTGCGGTTGAGAGGCTCCCAGGGGTCCTCCGGGGAGCGATGCTCCCGCGGGGTGACGTTGGACGCGCACGCGCTGGCCAGCAGGACAAGCCCCGCAATGGCCCCCGTTCGTAAGCGCCTGTGCATCAGCGGTTGTGCGCCGCGATGCCCGGTGGTCGAGACCGTTGCATTTGTTTGAGTTGTTCCTCGGTCATGAACTCGCGGATGAAGTCGATCCTGGCCTCGAAGCGAATGCGCTGGATCTCCTGGATCTCGGGAACGGCGAGCGCCCGCTGCAGGAAACTGATGCCGCCAACCAGGTCCCCCGTCATCAGCCGGTACTCCGACATGTAGTAGTAGGCTTCGGCCATTTCGTCGGCAGCGCTTGCTACGCGCGCGAGCAAGCGGACCTGTTCGGGCGTCGGGGGTACATTGTTCATCAGGTCCAGCAGCATCGTGTGTGCCGCTTCGGCCTGGCCGAGCCGCAGCAGCCACTCGCCGTAGTGGATGACCAGCGGCACGTTGCGGGGGAAAAGCCGAACGGCCCGTTCGAACGTCGTAATGCCCTGGTCGAGCATCTCCAACTCGAGCTGGGTTTCGCCGAGGCCGATGTGGTACGCGATCACCTTCTGGTCCCTTGCTGCAAGGTCCTCGAAGATGCGCATGGCCTCGTCGTGCCGCCCGGCGCGCTGGTAGGCGATGGCGCGGCCGTAGCGTTCGATATCGGTCTGCAACTCGTAGTCCCGTCGTTCGAACCATTCCACGGCCTCGGCGGCGGTCTCGAAACGTTGCACGGCTGTGCGTACTTTTGCGACCCCGTAACTGGTCGAGTCATCGCTGTTGAGCTGGCGAGGGTACTCGCGGGCTCGACTCCTGGCTTCGGCAATTCTCGCCGTCGTCACCGGGTGGGTGCGCAGGAATTCGGGCGCACGCATTTCCGGAGAAACCGGCGACTGTCGCGACATGACTTCGAAGAAAGACGCCATGCCGTGCGGGTCGAAGCCCGCGTCGGCCAACGCGGCAATACCGATCCGATCGGCCTCGTACTCGTTGGCGCGGGTGAAGTTTATTCGCGCCTGCGCCGCGGTCCCCTGTGCCACGGCGATCGCGCCCTGGACGGCGTCGCCACTGCCGCCCGCCGCGCCGAGAATGATGGCGCCCAGCATCAGCGCCGTCGATATGATGCTCTGGCGGGAATTCGCGTGCACGGCGCGCGCGATATGGCGCTGCGTCACGTGCGCGACCTCATGGGCCATAACGCCCGCCAGTTCGTCCTCGCTTCGCGTCGCCTCGAGCAACCCCGTGTGCACGCCTATGTAGCCGCCGGGCAGGGCGAAGGCGTTGATGTTCGGGTCGTTCACAACGAAGAACGTGAAGTTGCGGCCGCCCTCGTTGGTCTGTGCCGCGATCCGGTGGCCTATCTCGCTGATGTACTCGTTGATCAGGGGATCTTCATTCAACGCGCCACTGCGGCGAATCTGCTGCATGATCATGCGCCCAATACGCGCCTCGTCGTTCTTCGACAGGATTGCATCGGCCGGACTGCCCATGTCGGGCAGGCGAATCTCGTCGGCGCCGGCGCCGCTGGTGACCACCAGCACGGCCAGCAGCAGGCTCAGCCCGGTTCTTTTCACTGCTGCATAAATGATCTCGCCTCTCCAATCATGCACGTGTACCGATTCGGACTCCTCTTCACTCGAAGTGTTCCGGGGGCATGCGTGTATTTATGTCAGGTCCTTGACAGCCTGCAGGACCTCTTCGGCGTGGCCCTTTACCTTGACCTTGCGCCACTCGCGCCTCAGTTTGCCACTTTCGTCGATGAGGAAGGTGCTACGTTCGACTCCCATGAACTTCCTGCCGTACAGGTTTTTCTCCCTGATGACGTCGAATTTCCTGCAGAGTTTCTCATCCGGGTCCGAGATCAGGTCGAATTTGAAGCCTTGCTTTTGCCTGAATTTTTCATGGGAGGCGAGGCTGTCGCGGGAGACGCCGAAAATCACCGTGTTCTGGCGTTTGAAGCGCGCGTGCAGGGCGCTGAAGTCCCGTCCCTCGGTCGTGCAGCCGGGTGTCGAGTCCTTGGGGTAGAAGTAGATCACGACGTTCTTACCGCGCAGCTCTTTCAGCCGCACTGTCCTGTCGCCGGTTGCCGGGGCGCTGAAGTCGCCGACGACGCGATTCATTCTGGGTCCGCTCACTGGTTTCTCCTTGAGTCAGGCTTTGACCGGGTCGAGGATTGCGTCGAGGTTGAGGCGGTCGCAAAGCTCATGGAATTCTTCCCGCAGCTGAGCAACGTGCACCGAGGACGGTACGTTGACAGCCATTTGCACCGCGAACATTGGCGCTCCCGTGTGCGCGGCCGAGTAGCTACGCGTTGCGACATCGGCAATCTCGATGTCTCGTGACGCAAAGAAATTGGCGAGATTGAAGACGATACCCTGCTGGTCCAGGGCCACGACGTCCACGGCATACGGCATGCGGTCGCCCCGCGGCGGGTGCTCGTCGGTCTTGCGGATGGCGAACGTGAGGTTGCCGTCCGTGGCGAGTTTGTCGAGGCCGTTTTCCAGGCGGCTCAGCGTGTGCCAGTTGCCCGATACCAGCAGCAACATCGCGAACTCGGAGCCGAGTGTCGTCATGCGGCTCTCCTCGATGTTGCCGCCGCAGGCGAGGATCACCTTTGTCAGATCCTGCACGATCCCAGTCCGGTCTGTACCAACCGCTGAAATAACAATAAGTTGTGACATTTATCTAGAATTTACCTCATTAAAATCGGGCGGCATTTGCCGCGCTTGCCAGCATCGACCGTGAACAGTAACATCGCCGCCTTATTTGTGGCGAGGATAAGCAAGTGTTGAAGGGCAGCCTGGTCGCGCTCGCGACCCCGTTTGACGATGATAATCGGGTCGATTATGCATCGCTCAAGGGGCTGATCGAATTCCACGTTGAGGCCGGTTCGAACGGTCTGGTCATCGCCGGCACCACGGGCGAGTCTGCGACACTCTCTCGCGACGAGCACATCGAGCTGATCGAGCGATCGGTCGAACTCGCTGCAGGCCGCCTGCCGGTCATCGCCGGTACCGGGTCGAATTCGACGTCGCAGACGACAGACCTGTCCCGGGCCGTCGATCACCTCGAAATAGCCGGCTATCTCGTCGTCGTTCCCTACTACAACAAGCCGATGCAGGCGGGAATGGTGGCGCACTTCGAGGCTGTTGCCGATGCCGTCACCAAACCGGTCATGCTTTACAACGTGCCCGGCCGCACGGCGGCCGACATGCTGCCGGAGACGGTGGCGAAGCTCGCAGAGCACGACAACATCTTCGCGATCAAGGAAGCCACGGGCAGCATGGACCGTTTACGCGAGATCCGCGAGCTGGTGGGCGACGATTTCCTGTTGTTCAGTGGCGACGATTTCACCCTGCTGCCGTTCATCGAGCTCGGCGGGCACGGAGTGGTTACCGTCAGCGGCAATGTCGCGCCCGACCAGGTCGCACAGCTGTGCGAGCTTGCGCTCAACGGCAAGTCGGAGGAGGCTGCGGCGCTCGACGAAACCCTGCAGCCGCTGAACACCGCGCTGTTCATCGAGTCGAACCCCATACCGGTCAAGTGGGCACTCGCCGAGATGGGCCTGATGGGGCCCGGGTTGAGACTGCCGCTGACACCATACGACAAGAAGTACCATGCCGGTATGCGTGCGGCACTCAAACATGCAGGCGTTGAACTGGATGACGCGACATGAACCTTCGTCACTTTAGAGTTGTGGCCCTGCTGTGCGCGACCGTGGCGTTGGCGGGCTGCTTTGGTGACAAAGCCATTGACAGAACCTGCGACGAGCCGAAGCACTACGAATCGGCCCAGCGGGGCGAGCGAATCCGGTCGCCCGACGGACTCGATGATCTCGAGGAGTACCGCGAAATGCCGATACCGGAGGCGACCAACACGACGCCGCGGCCGGCCGGCTCGCCGTGCATCGACATGCCCCCCGGGTCCGTTAAAAGCTCGGGGTCCTGAGTTCGGAGGGGGTGAGAATAAAGTTCGGAGAGGTGGCTGAGTGGTTTAAGGTGCTCGCCTGGAAAGCGAGTGTGCGGTGGTACCGTACCGGGGGTTCGAATCCCCCCCTCTCCGCCAGAAACCGGGACATTCGTCTTTTTCTCAACGGCTGAGAAAAAGACGAATGTCCCAGTTTCTAGTGCCCCGGTTTCTATCGGGCCGCGCGTCAGTCAGATTCGAGCAACGAGAATTCGACACGGTTGTTCTCAGCGGCGACGCGATTCCATTCGCCGGCAGTGACCGGCGCGGCAGGATACGGAACTCTCTGGACCGAGTCGGCGCGCTGCCGGGCGATGAACTCGAGTTCGATTCCGGTAGCTTCGGCGTTCGGCCATTCGGCGAGGAAGCTCGCGAAGCCGGGCGTGAGTCGGTCGCTCAGTACGTTCGAATTGTCGAGCGGATGGCCGATGAAAGCGCAAGACGCGAGAGAGGCGTCAGGATCCGCCAGCTGATAATTGCCTGCAATGTCGCTGACCAGGCAGAACTCTCCGAGATGCGCCTCGACGCGTACGGTCCCCGTGAACCCCGCATTGAGCAGCCGCGAACGCAGCTCTCTCAGCTGATCGGCGCGCACGTCATTCAGGTGAGGTTGAGTGTAAGGCGTGGCACCTGCCTGGTTCATCGACCAGGAAAGGGCGTCCAGCATGGCGCGATAAGCCGAATCCGAACGCGCCCGTTCCTCGCTGATGCTGCCGGCGAGCTGTTCCTCGCGTGCCAGAGACGTCAGGCGCTCCTGGTCGACAGTCGTCGTCAGCGCGCCGAGCTCTTGTCTCGCCACATCGCGCTCCGAGCGCGCCTGGAAGAACAGCAACGCCACCGACAGAAGGGCAATGGCGAGTGCGCCCGTCAGGAAAGGCCAGCGGGTCGGGGTCGCCGGTTGGGGCGGCATTTCATCCCGTTCAGCCTCTTGCCGGTCGTGGATTTCGCTCGCGACCTGCTTTGCAAAATAGCGAAAGCCGCGCTGCAGCTCTGAGCGAAGTTCGAGGTGCTGGTCTTCCAGCATGCGCGCAAGCAATCCGGATAACTGCATGCCGACCGGTGTCTCATCGTGCTCGGTATCCGTTGTCTCGGCATCGGCCGGCTCCGCCGTGACTTCTTCGCTTTCGGTTTCTCCAGGGCTGTGGCGACGATCGATGACGAGACCGAGCTTGAGCAACATGTTGAACAAAACGCCGGGCTCGGTCTGTTTGGGCAGCAGGTCAACGGCGCCGAGCGCGCGCGCCTGGCTGACGTACAGTTCGCCGCCTTTCGCCGTGTACATCATCACGGGGATCATGGCCGTTCGCGGATTGCTCTTGATCGCCTTGACGGCCTCCAGGCCGTTCATCCCCGGCATCTCATGGTCCATGAAAACGACATCAACCATGAATGAACTCAGAAATTCGAGCGCTTCCTCACCGGAAGCCGCCATCTCGACGGCCAGGTTGTGTGCCTCGAGCTGCTTTTGCAGCGTTACCCGCGCAACCTTCGAATCATCTACGACCAAAGCGCGTTTCAGTGCCATATCGGATCTCCGTGTGCACAGCGATGATTCTACCTGTCCTCGCGTCCGGCCACATCAGTGCACAGGCGTTTGGTCAACTATCCGGAGCGACTTCGTTGGTCCTCCAGGACCTGTCTGAACTCGCACAGTGCGTGGTTCCAGATTACGTCGTGGACGTACTCCGGAAACAGGGACCGGAAGACCCACCACAGCAGGCGTTCGGCGGGCGATGCACCGCGCTTATAGTCGAAGGACAGGTAAACGGTGAGCGTGCAATGCGATGCAGACATCGGCTGAATGAGGAAGATGAAAGAACCGCCGTCCGCGAAGCTGCCGACGACTCGATACCGGATCAGGTTCTCGTCTGCGGATTCTTCCTGGACAATGTCGAACGAGAGGGCCCCGCCGAAGATCCGGTACCGAATGGTGCATCCGGGCCCAAGTGGCTCACCGCTGACCTGGAGGATACGCACCCAGCGAGGGTTCAGATACGGACGCGAAGGTTTGCCCAACTCAGCCAGCAGGCGACGCGCGTCATCCGCGGGGGCACGGAGGTGGATCGTGTAGATACACTCGAATTCGCGATTCCGTCCGTTTATCAGGTCGGCCCGCTGATCGAGCAGTCGCTCGTAAGGAACGGCCGTCGGGAAACGTCCGATACCGGCCCATTGCAGGCCGAACGTTTTTTCCGTGAGCCAGTTCCTGAGTGTGACGAATAAGCCGTCAGTCAGGATCCTCCACAGGGTCGACGGCCGGAGCATCGCCCGAGCGATTTGTTCGTAATCTTCGTCACCGCTGGAAATGGCCCAGAATATCTTCTCGAAACTTCTGCGGGTTCGTCGCTGAGACTTTCTCTCGCCGACGAAGGTCTGGTAGATGACCCGGCTCAGGGACCGACTCGTGAAGAACCGGCGGTACAGAAAGAAGATCAGCGAAGCGAATCGATTGTCGCGCCGGAACCGCGCTACTGCCGGGCCGTAACAGGAAGCGAGGCTCTCGATGTCAATGCCATGCTCGACGATCACCTCCGCCAGATCTCTCGCCATGTCATGCGCAGCCAGTATCCCGTCCTTGTACTGGCGAGTGGCCGCCATGTCGCCGACTGCGGCGGCGTGCTGGGCGAAAGGCATTTTCGCGGTGCCGACCACAATGTTGGGATTACACATGCATCGGACCCGGAGGTCGGCATCGTTTGGCAGGAGCCGGCGCAATCGCGGCGTACTCAGAAAACGGCGAACCAGGTCCAGGTTGTCCTTCTTGCTTTCGGCGGCATCGACGCTGCCGCCGATCAGCGT
>JAAUYH010244184.1_pt1 | contig 31303 bp, 33 predicted proteins | sample 7278061 | NCBI WGS metagenome assembly JAAUYH01 (sample SAMN14350203, study PRJNA611818) | marine sediment metagenome | isolation source: surface marine sediment (0.6m) | place: French Polynesia: Moorea | collected 2018-08 | reverse complement strand
GCAAGACTTGTGGTTTTTAAAGTTTGATATTGTATATTTTTCTCCAAATCCCTTTAAAGGTAAGCCTTTTACCAAAATTCAGCATGGTGAGTTCGGTAGAGCCAATAGATTTAGGACAAATTTTCATCAAAATTTATTTCGTGTCAATTTCATTAGAAGAAAAACGAGGTCATCCTATTGTTAGTGGCAGTTACATTTATCATTTATAGCAGTTCTTATTGGAGTTAGGTCTTGTTGATTGATGAAAAGTTGATTGTTCTTGATTTCCTTGAGCCTAATACTAGATGTAACTCATAAGTACGAGAAAAGCTATATCGTTCATTATTTTAATACCCTAGTCATCCGCGCACCCCCACCTTTACCATTTAATCTTTAATGAGGGTGAAACTACTTATGCAGCATTTAATGTTCAATGGTATCAAGAATTAGGGGTCAGTTCTAAGCTTTGTGATGAAGATTGTCGCTTCTTAGATTGGATGGGAGTCTGAACCAGTAAAACTGAGCAAGGAGCATGATGAACGACATAGTTGCTGACACTACCTAAAAATACCTCTTTCAAACCTGAATATCCCCTTCTGCCAATAAAAATCACATCCGCGTTGCAGGATTTAGCGAAGTCACAGATAGTAGAACTAGGATGACCACTGATTTGGCTAAATTCAGTTTCTACTCCTGCTGCACGTGCGTCCTTAGCAAAAGAACGTAATATCTTTAGTCCTTCTTCCTCAAAAGCTTTCCATTGCTTGTGATACGTTTCGTTAGCTAAATGACTGATTTGAGGATCGAGGTGCATATAGTGATCGCCGATAGTAGGATAAAAAGTAGGATAAACAGACATTATGGGACTGTCTTCTTCTTCTCCCGATAAAACGTGCAGTAATATTAAATTACCCCCCATAGCTTTAGCTAAGAATAAAGCTTCCTCAAACACTTTTCTATTTGCCGTTGAGCGATCAATCGCTACCAGAATTTTGTTAAACATTTTGTTCTCCCTTGTTAGTAGTTAGTACGAGCGTGGTTAGTGGTTAGTTGCTATTTGCTACTTTTTCTTCAGAGATAATAGAATCTAAATTTGTTTCATTGTCAATCTCAGTACGCACAATTAAAACCGAACAGGGTGCATGATGAGTCACATAGTTACTGACACTACCAAGAAACATCTCTTTAAGACCTTTTAATCCGCGACTTCCCACTATAATTAAATCAGCTTCCCAAGTGCTTGCTAGTTGGCAAATTGTCCGCCCTGGGTTTCCAGTTAATTGAGTATATTCTGTTTCTATTCCTGCTTCTGTAGCTTTGTCAGTTAGATGTTGTAAGAAATTTAGTCCCAATTGTTTATGCTCTGATAGTTTCTTCTGATATATCTCGTAATCGTTATCGTCTAACATCGGATAGTAAGAATAGGTAGGTAACACGGGATAACCTGCTTCATCTTCTGATACAACGTGCAGCAACATTAAGGTTGCATCGGTAGTTTTAGCTAAAGATACTGCTGAATCAAAGACGGATTTATTTCTTTCGGAATGATCTACCGCTACTAGGATTTTACTAATCATGGGGATTACCTCTTTCTAAGGGATGAGGAAGGAGGGATGAGGGATGAGGAAGCATTAAGGAGTGAGGGATAAAGGATTCTGGATGAGGAAGGATCAAAGGGATGAAGAATGAACGATGAAGGATAAATACCTAAGACCTCTTACTTATTACTTATTACTTATTACCTCACTATTCATCCCTCATAATTCATCCCTTCTCACTGGGTGTTTCCTTGCTTTTCTACCTCCGCTACTTTGAGTTTGGTTTTCAAGACTGAGTCGGGATTGAGACTGATGGAGTTGATTCGGAGCTGTACTAAAAACTCGGCAAATTCTGGATAGTCGCTGGGTGCTTGACCACAGATGCCAATTTTGCGATTGTTTTGTTGGGCTTTGGCGATCGCAATTTGTACCATAGTTTTAACTGCATTATTGCGTTCGTCGAATAGATGGGCAACTAAGGAAGAATCGCGATCAAGTCCTAAAGTTAATTGTGTTAGGTCATTTGAACCAATGGAGAAGCCATCAAAATATTCACTGAATTGGTCTGCTAGCAGGACATTACTAGGAAGTTCGCACATAATATATACTTGCAAACCATTTTTGCCCCTGACTAAGCCGTATTTTGCCATTTCCCCTAATACTTTTCTTCCTTCATCGGGAGTGCGACAGAAAGGAATCATCGGGATGACATTAGTTAAGCCCATTGCGTCTCGAACTCGTTTAAATGCCTGACATTCCATACCAAAGGCTTCCCTATACTGAGGATCGTAATAGCGACTTGCACCCCTCCAGCCCAACATGGGGTTTTCTTCGTTTGGTTCAAACTGTTTACCACCTAAAAGATTGGCATATTCATTACTCTTGAAGTCAGACATCCGCACGATAACAGGTTTGGGGTAGAATGCTGCTGCAATGGTAGCAATGCCTCTAGCTAGCTTATCAACAAAGAAATCGGGTTTATGTTGATAATCACTTGTAAGTCTGGCAATAGCTATTTTTTCCGCAACATCTTTTAATTCGTCAAACTTGAGTAAAGCTAGAGGATGAACTTTGATGTTATTGGCAATAATAAACTCTAACCTTGCCAAGCCTACACCATCGGAGGGTAAAGCTGATAAACTAAAAGCCTCTTCGGGATTACCCACATTCATTAAAATTTGGGTTTTAGTTTGGGGTAAATTATCTAACTGAGTTTCTTCGACGCTAAAAGGAATCATACCAGCATACACTTTGCCTTGTTCCCCTTCAGCGCAAGATACAGTAACCTCTTGTCCATTTTTGATGTCTTTGGTAGCATCACCACAGCCGACGATGGCAGGTATTCCCATTTCACGGGCAATAATTGCTGCATGGCAAGTTCTACCACCCTGGTTAGTAACAATGGCGCTGGCTTTTTTCATAATGGGTTCCCAGTCAGGATCGGTTTTATTGGTAACTAACACTTCTCCTGGTTGGAATTTTTCAATCTCGCTTACATTCAAGATGACTCTGGCTACACCAGCACCAATTTTTTCACCAACTGCTCTACCTGTGGTTAATATATCCCCTGTTGCATCTAATTTATAGGTCTGTAATATATTGTTGGCTTTCTGAGATTGTACGGTTTCGGGGCGGGCTTGGACGATAAATAATTCCCCTGTAATGCCGTCTTTTGCCCATTCAATATCCATTGGGGTATAGACATCTCGTATCTTAGAGTAGTGTTCTTCAATCTCACAAGCCCACTTGGCTAATTGCAGAATTTCCTCATCGTTAATGGCATATTGATTTCTTTCCGAGGGGGATGTGGGGACATTTTTAGTTAGTTTACTACCGCCTAGATCGTAAATCATCTTGACTTCTTTGCTACCAAGACGTTTATCTAAGATTGGGCGATAGCCTTGAGTGAGAGTCGGTTTAAATACAACATATTCATCGGGGTTAACCGCACCCTGAACCACGTTTTCACCCAAACCATAAGCAGCAGTAATTAAAGCTGCATCTTTAAAACCTGTTTCCGTATCAATAGAAAACATCACCCCAGAAGTAGCTAAATCAGAACGCACCATCTTTTGTACGCCAACAGAAAGAGCTACATTAAAGTGGTCGAAGCCTCTTTGAGTACGATAGGAAATAGCGCGATCTGTAAACAGGGATGCAAAGCATTTATGACAAGCTTCAAGAACACATTGAACACCGTGAACGTTGAGATAGGTTTCCTGTTGTCCCGCAAAACTCGCGTCTGGTAAATCTTCCGCAGTTGCCGAGGAACGAACTGCTACATCCACGTTATAACTATATTTCTCACATTGTTCTCTTGCTTCCCCTTCAAAGCGATCGCAATCTTCCGCCTCAACACTATATCGCTGGCAAAGTTGACTGTAAGCAGATGCGATCGCTGTTTCTAGTTCTTCAGGAAAAGGAGTATTCAGAATCAACGCCCTAGCTTGCCTACCCCGTATCTTTAAGTTATTAACATCTTCTACATCGAGATCGGCAAACAGTTGACGTAGTTTACTTTCTAGTCCTGCCTGTTGGATAAAATAACGATAAGCGTAAGCAGTAGTAGCAAAACCTCCTGGTACATTAATTCCTTTAGGTGTTAACTGTTGGATCATTTCTCCTAGAGAAGCATTTTTACCACCTACTAGGGAAACGTCTTCCATTCCCACTTGTTCAAACCAGAGGACAAAAGCTGGTTGTTTATCTTGCAGAAGTTCTTTTTGACGAGCTGCTATTACTACCATAAATTCTATTTCCTCGTTTAACTTCTACCTCATCGCACCTATGATAAGCAAGTGCTGGTTTGAGGTTGATAATTCCTTTGTAAATAAACAATTTGAGGAACTTGTGAGGATAATAAACAGAAAGTTTCTGTATAATGGGTGGTCATGCTATCTCCTCTCTTGATAAGGCTCAACCTACCAGCATTAGTCAAGGACTCTATCTAACCAAGTTCTCAAATGTAGCATCAAAAACACTCTTGAAGGAAGGATATTCGTTGAAGGAGTTTAATAAACCAATCCCACAAGCAAGCCTCAACATTGTTGAGAAGAGTAGAGCTAATCTGTTTTCTTGGCGTGGTCAGTTTTCACCACAGCTTATTGAAGTTATATTAAACTCATATTGTCTGCCCAACTCAGTCATTCTCGATCCTTTTTTAGGTAGCGGAACTGTTTTGTTAGAAGCAGGAAATTTCAGGTTTGAGGTATATGGTTTTGAAATCAACCCAGCAGCTTGCATCTTAAGTAGTACTTATGAATTAATAAATAATCCTCAGCGAAAAAAAATTGTCAGGAAAGTCAGAGAAAAGATAGATCTGATATTCCCTTTCCAAATTCTTGAAAATAATAGTCAAGTACAAAATTTAGCCGAAATTTTCTGGGAAATCAGGAGAGACTTAGATGAAGAGTCAATCAAAGTATTCGATACTTTAGTCATCCTTCTTGACGTTGCTAATAACGAAATTACTAATCAATTTATACAGGCAAAATTTTCTAGCTTGGTGAATGTTATAGAGAAATTTCCCTATTCAGAAAAGCCAATTAGAGTTGGGTTGTCTGATGCTCGCGCTCTACCAATAAAAGATAAACAAGTGGATTTTGTGGTGACTTCACCGCCATATATCAACGTATTCAATTATCATCAAAACTACCGAAAATCGGCTGAAATTTTAGGATGGAACTTATTAAAGATTGCCAAATCAGAAATTGGGTCTAATAGAGCCAACAGAAAAAATCGTTTCTATACAGTAGTGCAATACTGTATAGACATGGCTGCTACTCTTAAAGAACTTGCCAGAGTAACTAAAACCGATGCTCGAATTGTCTTTATTGTAGGGTATGAATCCAATGTTTTAGGAGTTCCCTTTTACAATGCTGATATTATTGAAAAAATCGGGGTGAAATCAGGTCTTTTTACCAAAGTCCTGAGACAAAAGAGAGAGTTCAAAAATAAATTTGGAAAAACTATACGAGAAGACATAATCAACTTTCTAAATCGAGATAGTCAATGTTGTAAAAGTTTACTAGAAAATGTCGCACGAGAGGTTGCATTCGATGCCTTGACCAATGGTCTTTCCATAGTTGACTCAAAAAATCTTGAATATTTAGAAAGTGCGATTGATAAAGTTCAGGATATTGATGGAACAGTGGTATTAAATAAAAACCACTATATCTACCTATCTCGTTAACTTACTCATTTAGCCAATCCTACTCCTCTAGTAAATTCCATTCAATCTATGCCTGAACTTTCTCTTCCTCATTACAAAAAACTGAAAGCGTGTTTAAACAATCCTCGGCTACCTGAAGCTGATAAAGAAAGACTAGAAGAAGCTATCAGGAAATACCAGGAGTGGATTGCTGCACTTGAAGCAGTTGAGAGTGGACAAACAGATACAGTAGAGAAAATGGTTGAAGCAACCAATCAGTACAAGCGATTTATTGAACTTGATGTAATATTCGATAGTCCAGAAAATTTTTTATATCGTCAAAAGGGACAACTAAAGCTAGACAATACAATTTTGGAAGAATTCTTGCCTCAATTAGTTTTTCGTAGTTTGAGAGGAATAGATGATTCTTTTGAGTTAGGTCCAAGAAAAACGTTCTCAGGACTTAGTTTCCTATCCTCGATTGGAAACCCTGGTCAAGGTGGTGAACCAAGTATTAAATCTAAAGATCAAGATTTTATCCTTGGTAAAAAGCTATACTTGAAATCATCCTTTGATCCAGAGTTTCAAGATTATAAGCTGATTGAGTCCCATCTTGGATATGTATGTGCAGAATGCAAGACAAATTTAGACAAAACCATGTTCCAAGAAGCTATAGCAACCAGTAGAGATTTAAAGGTGGCTGTACCTGGATCTTTGTACTTTCTAATATGTGAATTTCTTGATATGACACCAGTATCAATAGTTTCGACTCAGATTGATGATGTTTTGATTGTGCGTAAGACTAAACGGATGTCTTCCAATATTAGACAAGAATATAGAACACCAGAAGAAAGACGGCTTCGCAGGCAGGAATATATAGACTTTTTAGATTCTTCTAAATACTATTCTGATGTATTTCAAAGGATGATTGATAAAATCCAAGCTTTAATAGATGATACAAATCCCTCAATCCAGAAAGTTCTAAATCAGGGTTATTTTTAGATTTTCTCTGATCCATTTGCAATCTAACAGATACCCCAATTAATACAGCAGAAGATTTCTGTTATTCATCTGTAAATAAATAATTTGAGGAACTTGTGAGGATAGCTAAGTAGCTGTGCAGAATAAACTACATAGTGAGGACAGGTAACGCGGTAATGATGATTACAATTTCCTAAAAAGCTACTTTTATTAGACCCACCAGGGTTTTTTTCCTGTACGCGGGTCGGTTTTTGTCCAAGGAGAAATCCAAATCACATCTTCTTCTATGTTGACCTGTACTAGCTTCAGGGGAAGAGGTGCAGGTCCTTTTACGACAGAGCCATCAGCAGCATAGCGAGAACCATGACAAGGACATTGAAACTGATTGTCGTTGGGATTCCAGGGAAAGGTACAACCGAGATGGGTACAATTATCGACAATTCCTATTGTGTCTAGCGTACCATCTTTTGCGATCGCTAAATAGGTTGGTTCTCCAGCTAATCCTGCTACTAATGCACGAGTTCCTATTGGTTCTGCTAAAATTTGGCTGGCTGGAATAGGATTTCCCAAACGATCTTTGGCAATAATTGAACCATCTTCGTCGCCTTCTGTTGGAGGGACAAAGAATTTAGCAGCAGGATAAAGTGCAGCACTAGCTGTTGTTGCAACAACTGCACCAGTTAGAAAGTTAAGCAATTGACGACGAGATATTGAAGGACATTCTAAGGGGATACTTTCTTCCATTTGATTTTCACCTCTTACTTGAATTAGATACACATTATTTAGTAGGGTGGGCAGTGCATCGCCCTACTAATTTGTCATCTATGAAAAACAATAGAAAATTTAACTTTTTTGTTCTGTGATAAAGTCACATAAGAAATTTTTTCATCAAAAGTTTCCCAACTGGGCAATCTTCTCAAGTTCGTTCCAATTTTTTAGTTGAATCATCCCTCGTGAAAGAGATAATAATCCTTGTTTTTCAAAAGTTTTGAGAATCCGACTAACTACCTCTCTAGAACTTCCTAATTCTTGGGCGATAGCTTCATGAGTGATCTGCATAGTTGGAATAGTGCGATCGCAATTTTTGATAAGATATGATGCAATTCGACAATCCATCCGTCGAAAAGCAACCTCTTCAATTATTTCAATTACATCAGCTAATCTTTGAGAAAGTAGTCCGAAGATATATTCTTGCCAAGTAGGGTTGTGCATTACCCATTTTCGGAGGCTATTTGCAGGAATAATAATAGCTTCAACTTCAGTTTCAGTAACGGCAAATGCAGGAAATTCTTTTTGACTGATGATGCAGGAAGCCGTCATGATACAACTATCACCCTTTTCTAAATGATAAAGAGTAATTTCTCTACCACTTGCTCCTATTTTATAGACACGAACACTTCCAGAAATTACCAGTGGCAAATGATTACAAACATCTCCTTCTAGACAAATAAATTTACCTGCTGATAAGCTAACTTGTTGACATTGGTTAAGAAAATTTATCTGGCTTGGATTATCTAGTTTTTCCCAAAAATCAAATGAAACAGAAATGGTTTTGGCGATCGATTTATTCATCTTTCATAGTTAGGCTTTGATAAGCTATCCAAACAAAGACTAAAAATGCTAATAGAAACCATTTTTTACGGCGCAAGAGTAATTTTTCTGTATCGTCGTCTAGTAGTTCGCTTTTTTTTCTGCTTTCTTCCAGTTGTTCCCTGAAAGATACAAAAATACTATCTGTAGTTGGTGGTTCTTGTCTAACAATGGTGATATCTGTAGCAGACTTTGGAGCTATATTTATCACTAACTTTTGGAGGTTAACTCCAACTAATAGAGATATAGCAACTCCACAGATACTTATTAAACGCCAGCCAGAATTAAAATTCATAATTAAAGTTAAATTGTTTTGCTAGCTCCTTACCTCGTTACAATGGGATACTGCACACAACTTCAACATGAATCTATAACAAGAGGTGTTTTGTGACAGTTAGAGTTAGGATCGCTCCATCCCCTACAGGAAACTTACATATCGGTACAGCTAGGACTGCTGTATTTAATTGGTTATACGCTCGCCATTATAACGGTAAGTTTATTTTACGCATTGAAGATACCGATAAAGCGCGATCGCGTCCTGAATATACGGAAAATATTAAATCAGGTTTGACTTGGTTGGGTTTAACTTGGGATGAGGGACCATTTTTCCAAACTCAACGTTTAGATAAGTATCAGCAAGCAATTAAAACTCTTTTAGATGGAGGTTTAGCCTACTTTTGCTATTGTACTCCCGAAGAACTAGACCAGATGCGGGAAGAACAAAAGGCGAAAGGGTTAGCACCTCGTTATGATAACCGTCATCGTAATTTGACTGCTGAAGCTAAAGCTAATTTTGAAGCTGAGGGACGCAAACCCGTAATTCGGTTTAAAATTGACGACGATCGCGAAATTGTTTGGCAAGATTCTGTTAGAGGTACAGTAGTATGGCAAGGTAGCGATCTAGGAGGGGATATGGTGATCGCTCGTGCTGGAGATTCTTCTGAAGTTGGTCAACCTCTCTATAATTTGGCGGTAGTTGTAGATGATATGGATATGGACATTACTCATGTGATTCGTGGGGAAGACCATATCGCTAATACTGCTAAACAAATCTTACTTTACGAAGCATTTGGCGCAAAAGTACCTACATTTGCTCACACACCCCTAATTTTGAACCAAGAAGGCAAAAAACTTTCTAAACGGGATGGAGTAACTTCTATTGATGATTTTCGGAAGATGGGGTTTTTACCTCAAGCTCTAGCTAATTATATGACTCTTTTGGGTTGGACTCCTCCCGACTCTACAGAAGAAATTTTTACTTTAGCAGAAGCAGCAGAAAAGTTTGATTTGGATCGAGTTAATAAAGCTGGTGCAAAATTTGACTGGGCAAAACTAGACTGGATTAATAGTCAGTATCTTCATAAGATGTCTGCTACAGAATTGATAGAATTACTTGTACCCTATTGGGAACAAGCAGGGTATGAAGTAGATTTAGAAAACAATAGAGATTGGTGGGAAAGTTTAACTACGATGATTATTCCCAACCTAACTCGTCTAGCTGATGTAGTAAAAGAAACTCGCTTACTGGTTGCTGAATCTGTAGAATACACCCCAGAAGCAGTAGAATTTATGCAGCAAGAAGGAGTCAAAGAGGTGATTGAACAGGTTATAGCTGCAATTTCTGAAGCTCCATTACTAGAAGAAGCTGATGGGAAAACTATTATCAAAAATGTTACTAAAAGCTTGAAGGTGAAAAAAGGCTTAGTAATGCGTAGTCTCCGCGCTGGTTTAACAGGAGAAATGCACGGGCCCGATTTGATTCAATCTTGGTTACTATTACATCAGAAAGGATGGGATAAACAGCGTTTAGAAAAGGCTTTAAGTCTTTTGAATCAAGGATGAAGGATGAGGAAACAAGATATCTGTAGCAGCAGTTTCTCACAATAGCAGGTAGGGTGGGCAATGCCCACCTTAAAATTTAAGTCTTATTTTTGACTGAATTAAATTTAACTGTCGAACAGATTTTTATTGCATGATTTATTCTCTAGGGATTGATTTTGGGACTTCTGGCGCAAGAGCAATTGTTATAGATAGCCAGAAAGAAATTGTCTATACAATAAACTCGGCTTTTGATAATTCAGTAACGAGTAATTTAGCAACAGTTTGGCAAGAAACTCTATATTGGCTATTAGAAAATATCCCGACTCATATCAGACAAAAAATAAATGCGATCGCAATAAATGGCACATCCTCTACAGTATTATTATGCGACGCAACAGGAAAACCCTTAGACGATCCGATTTTATATAACGATGCTCGTGGAAAAATAGTTTTAGATCAAATCAGAAATATAGCACCACCCCATCATGTGGTTATTAGTGCTACTTCTAGTTTGGCAAAATTACTTTGGTGGCAACAACAACCTCTATTTACAGAAGCAGTTTATTTACTTCATCAAGCAGACTGGTTAAGTTTTTTACTTCATGGCAAACTGGGAATCAGTGATTATCACAATGCTCTTAAACTGGGTTACGATGTAGAAAAATTAGAATATCCCACTTGGTTACAAAATCTAGATTGTAGTAAGCTTTTCCCCCAAGTCTTTCCCCCTGGTACACCCATAGGAAAGATTACCCATCAGATAGGAGATCGCTTTGCACTACCAAAAAACTGTACAGTATATACAGGAACAACAGACAGTATTGCAGCTTTTCTTGCTAGTGGTGCGACTCAACCAGGAGAAGCTGTTACCTCTTTAGGTTCAACTTTAGTCTTAAAATTACTCAGTAGTCATCCTGTTACCGATAGTAGATACGGAATATATAGTCACAGACTGGGAAATCTCTGGTTAACTGGTGGTGCTTCTAATACTGGTGGTGCAGTATTACGTCACTTCTTTACCGATGCAGAATTAGTAAGTCTTTCTTCTCAAATCGATCCTACTCTCACCAGTAACTTAGAATATTATCCATTGTTACATAAAGGCGATCGCTTTCCCATTAACGATCCTAATTTACCACCCCAACTAGAACCCCTTCCCGACAATCCTGTAACCTTTTTACATGGCTTACTAGAAAGTATGGCTCGTATCGAAGCATTAGGCTATGAAAAACTCCAAGAACTAGGTGCTAACAAATTAATTCGAGTTTATACGGCTGGTGGTGGCTCAAAAAACCCAATATGGGAACAAATACGCCAGCGTTGTCTAGGTGTACCAGTAATTAAATCACAATACACCGAAGCTGCTTATGGTACAGCTTTACTTACCAGTCTGGAAGCCTTTAAGGGATGAGGAGTGAGGAATGAGGAGACGAGGGAAAGGATAAATTATGAGGGAATAGGCAATAGTCAATAGTAAATAGGCAATAGACGATAGGGAAACTCATACTTATTACTTATGTACGGGCGCAAGGCTTGCGCCCCACTTACTACTTCCTCATCGAAGCAGGTATTTTAATCATTAAATGAAAATATTAGCTAGAGGTAGCTTTGGCTAAGTTTAACAGTAATGTTAAAAAATAAGTATTTTATATAAAATTACGTAGAAAATACATTCTTATATAAAATACTTAAAATAACTAATGCAAACTTAACTGTATTATCTTAGATATTACCCTAAATATAATACACTTAATATGGTATATTGAATTTGACTTTAGGTTAATATTTATCTTATTAATCTTAACAAAGATTACTGTATTAATTCTATTTGTCCTAAATTTGTGATTAAAACATCCCAAATTTCAGAATTTTTGTACGATAATTTACTAAGAATTAGAATATAGTCTAATGATTCAAGTTTTTGTAAAGAATTTTTGATTTTAGAGTTATCTTCATTTTTTAAATCAAAACTATAAGATTCTGGAAAATATGTATTAATAAGAGTTAAGACTTCTCTATCAAATGAACTAAGTAAAGTATTTATTTCCATAGTTTGGAGGGTAACTAATATAATTAACTCGAACTATTTTTGTATTTAACATTATCATGTAGTACTTACTATAGTTATAAATTTTAGTTAAACCATCTTAGATTTTTGTATCGATGCAGTAAGACAGTGAAATTTAAGTTGCTTACAATGTCAGAGATAAGAGAGGAGAAAAAAATTAAAGGGTTTTCAGCAATTAAATTGCTGTCCCTTTCCAATATGAAAATAAATTTTGAAGCCTCATATATAATGTCGGTTTAAACCGACTCTTTACAAAGCTTTTATGCCAAAAAAAATGGACTTGATTGTCTCAAGTCCCTAATTTTAACTACAAGTATAGCAGTTGATAGCTCTACTTATCTTCAGCGAAGCATTTAGCGATCGCCTGATTAATAACTTGTTTTTGTTCGTCGTCGTAACCCCAACGTTTCAAAAACTCTTGATAGCTACCCTCTTCACTAGTAACACTCTCTTTCAAAGCTTCTAATTCTCGATCTACAGCATCCATATTTAATTGTTGAATCAAATTTATGGTGCGACGGTTAACCCGATCCGATCCTGTTGCTGCGGTTTCATCTTCGTTACGTCGGTGGGTAATCGCCATTGCTGCGGACATAGCAACATTTTTTACTAGTAATTCACTAACTAGATTGGGGGAATTCTGTAAAGCTTGTATTACTCCAGAAGAAGGATTATCTGCTAAAGCTGAATCAGCAGTAAGATATGCGACAAAAAAGCCTCTTGCGCCATTGCTAGTGCTAACTAAAGAAGTAACTTGCTCTTGAATTTCAGTTTCTTCTAGTTTTCCTACGCTTATTTTTTCCATTAAAGATTGAGTAAATGCGATCGCTTCAGGAAAGGATAAAGAAGTATTAGGAGTTGCTGTCATCTGTCTAAGTAAAGTAAATGATAAACTAAACTATAAGAAGGTATAAAAAATATTAGTCAACGACCCACCGCTTTTAGCGGGGGCTTGAAAAATAGCCTAAGTTGACCAGTCTAAGCTTGAAACTTCAGCTTTTAAGCTACGTTAACGGTAAGCGTTAAAGTTCCTACCTTGGGGTGCGTGAGGTGCTCCATGCTCTAGAACCAAGTAGTTAAACAGGCTTAAAGAGTTAAACCAGTGCTACAAGAGATAGTACCGACCGTTAACTTTGACGAGGCAAACATTACCCCAGAAATGGGAGTTGGTTTTAAAGCAAGGTTTCCAACCAAAAAACCTGCACGCATTTTGTAAATCCTGACTCTCAATTTCTCCCATCACTCGCTTGTGAGGGTCTCCTTGAGAGAACAAGATGACTTAAAAGATATCGACACAGGAGGTCAAATTGTTGCAAGTCGGTCTTTATCTCATTTTAGGTCTAATCACAGGAACAGTTAGTGGATTAATTGGTATTGGTGGCGGAGTTTTATTAACCCCTGCTTTAGTATATCTATTTGGTTTTTCTCAGCATAGCGCACAAGGTACAACCCTAGCTCTTTTAGTACCCCCAGTTAGTTTATTAGCTGCTTGGACTTATTATCAACAAGGAGATGTCAACCTTAAAGTAGCACTCCTAATTTTCCTAGGCTTTTTTATTGGCGGATTGATTGGAGCTAAATTTGCGATTAATTTACCTGAGATCTGGCTCAAAAGATCATTCGGAATGGCTATGTTAGGACTAGGTCTTAAAATGATTTTGTCGAGATAATTAATTTATTCATGATTGATGAAATTAAATCACAGTTTAATCAGACAGATTACTAACCTAGTGGCAATTATTGCAGCTTTTGGGATTAATGTTTTAGCTAATCTCAATCCTCCCAAAGGTATGACTATTGGGGATATCTCTAACCAGCTATTTGGTGATGTTTTAATCACTCCTGCTAACTATGCTTTTGCTATTTGGGGTCTGATTTATCTAGGGTTAATCAGTTTTGCTATCTATCAAGCACTACCTAGTCAAAGATATAACCCTACTTTAGTAAAATTGGGATGGGGTCTGGCGATCGCATCTGGAGCCCAAATTCTTTGGATTTTCTGTTTTCTCTACAGTCAGTTTGCCCTATCCTTTATTTTAATGTTGGGTATCCTCATTCCACTAATCTTTTCTTACTTGCGTTTACCTAACAAGGGTCTTTCCCAAACTGAAAGATGGTTAGTTACAAATCCCCTTAGTATCTATCTAGCCTGGATCAGCGTTGCTACTATTGTTAATGGTGCAACAGTACTTGACTATTGGCAATGGAATGGTTGGGGTATTAATCCCCAAATTTGGACGGTAATTATGATAATCGTAGCTGGTGGTATTGGGGTTATTTTAGCTACACAAAATAATATTGCTTTTGTCGGTGTTTATATCTGGGCTTTATTAGCGATCGCTGTGAGAAATTCCGCCACAACTATTATTACTATTACTACTGTGGGAATCGCCCTTATTTTGGCTTCAATCTTATTAGTTAATAAGCTCAAACAGAACAGTATTTTACCCAGAATGTAGCTTGCTGCTGAATTATCTATCTTGGTTTATAGCGAGGGATAATAAAGTTGTTCTAAATTTAGGCTACAGATAAAAAAACTAAAGATATTGAGGGATTAGCTAGATTGAAAGTCATGGAAGAGTTACTACAACTAAAAAACTGTTTATTAGCCAGAAATTATGAAGAAGCTATCTTGATTGTTGAAGAATTAGAAACAATGTCGAGACAAGATAAAATCAACACTTTAGAAAGCTATCTGACAGTTTTATTGATTCATTTAATTAAAATTCAAGTAGAAAAGAGAGTTACTAAAAGCTGGCTAGTTTCCCTGAGAAACAGTATATACGAAATTAAGAGGAGAAACAGACTAGGCAAAAAATCTCACTACATCAAACAAGGAGAATGGCTAGAGCATTTTAATGAGGTTATATCAGAAGCTATTGTTGACGCATCTCAAGAAGTATTTGGCGGAATAAATCCCCCAAAACTCCGCATAAAGATAGATTTCCCGCTTTTGCAAGCACAAACGCTGGAACTTTTAGACTTGACTTATTCTGATAAAAATTCAGAAGAAATCAAAGAATATCTAGAACAAAAATTTGTTAATTAACTAATTCATTAGCATGATGGGATTTTAGTTTTAAACTTCTGATTCGTCTAGGTATTCGGCTAGTATCTAGACCTTGCTTTTTATAGCTTACTAATTTAAGCTATTCCATCGAGCTTAATTCATGAGAAACCCCAGAGCCAATTGAACACACAATTTTGGATTTTCGATTGCTGATTTTGGATTGAAAATGGAGCATCCTTGACAGCAATCCTTAAGTGGTTTGGCTCCCCCAATCAACGCAACAACTCCCCCATTCGTTGCGCTTTTTCTATATCGTTAAATTCCTAATTTCCACCACAATTACATTTCGAGTTTTGGCAACTAGATTCATTAACGTGACCGTTGGCACAAGCTTCACAGCAATAATAATTGTCGCCTTTTTTTATTGCTTCTTCTAGAGATATTTCACAATTGCAGCGATCGCAGGCACATTTAACCATTGTAACAGTCATAATTTTTCCTCAAAATTACAATTACTCTTATATTATATATGAACATATATTCAGGTATTAGAAACGAAGTAATTATTTAGAAAATTTCACAGAGCAACGGCTCTTTCCTACTTGTGGTGATAAATAAAACTTATGATTTTGGGATTGGGAGACTGGGAGAGGAGGTCAGAGGGAAGAGTGAAATTACTAAGTACTAGTTACTAATTACTAATCCTATATAAAAATTAGAAATTAGTAATTACAAATTATTATCGGTCAGAGGTCAGAGGGTCAGAGGTCAGGGGGAAAGAGCGTAATTACTAGGTACGCTCTTAACTTACCTATATAAAAATTAGAAAGAGCGAAATTAGTAATTAGTAATTAGTAATTATTTTTATCCTTCATCCTTCTTACTGAATTCACCTAACTCAGAGTTAAAAACCTTTCTAAGGCAGATATCATCTCAGGGGGCCAACGACGGACTTTTTTGAGCCAATCAAGATTTTGATAGCGACCATCTAAACCCACGGCTGCAACCCAGTTACTTTCTGCTTCTCCTTGATTCCCATTAACCCAGAGTACAGCAGTAATAGCAGCACGCATATCAGGAAACATGGGATATTTTCTAACTAAATTCCGCATCTGACGCAGTGCTTCTTGATGTTCTCCTATTTGATAAGTCACTAAAGCCAGGTTAGCACGGGCGAGAGAAAAGTCTGGAGCTAATTCTACTGCTTTTTCATAGTCTATTAAAGCTTCTTGCCATTTTTGCTGTCCTGCTTTAGCATTACCTCGGTTATTGTATGCTACAGGGTCTTGGGGATTAATGGCCAATGCTTGATTATAATCAGTTAAAGCTGATTCCCATTCCTGTTTTCTCTCATAAGCAATTCCACGGTTGAGATAGGGATCGGGATATTCAGGTGCAATGGCAATAGATCGATCAAAATCTGAGATAGCCTCTTCTAGTTTATCTTGAGCAACCCTGACGTTACCCCGATTACTCCAGACAGCAGGATTGTCAGGAAAAGCCTCAATTAATTCGGTCCAATAAGCTTCTGCTTGATGAAAATCCCCTTTTTTTGTCGCTTTTATGGCTTTTTGTGCTAATTTTTCCCCTTTTTTGAGTTTTTGAGGCGTTATCGTCTGGGTATCGGTGGTTACAGCCATCGCTGTTGTATCCATACCCCATAACCAAAGAAAGCTGAGAAATAACAAACAAGTCAACCAACGAATCATGATATTAATCTTCTAGGACATAATACTTATTTATAATCTACCTGCTTTATGGATATATCTAATGGATTAATTTTTGCTGCGTGTGGTTTACTAGCAGGATTACTATCGGGAGTCTTAGGCATTGGTGGGGGACTTATTCTCGTCCCTATTATCGAGGGTTTGGGTTATTTGCCAGTAAAAGCAGTAGCAACTAGTAGTCTGGCGATTGTGATGACTTCTATTTCTGGTAGTGTTCAGAATTACCGCATGGGTAATCTTGATTTGAAAAAAGTCATTTTACTAGGATTACCTTCAATTTTTACGGCTCAGATCGGAGTATGGTTAGCTGATTTATTTCCTCCCCATTTCTTATTGGGAGCTTTTAGTATTTTTCTGATCGTTAATATCTTTTTATCTAATTTTCGGAAAAAGCTAGTAACTCAAGAAGAATTAAATTCTAAAATAAGTCTTAATCCCATAGTTGCCAGGATTTTAACAGGGGGTTTTACGGGAGTTTTAGCGGGACTTTTTGGCATCGGAGGCGGTGTAATCTTAGTCCCTTTACAAATGTTACTCCTAGGAGAAAAAATTAAGTCAGCAATTCAAAATAGTCTTGGAGTAATCGTTATTACTTCTATTTCTGCCACTTTAGGACACGCTAGTAAGGGAAATGTTTTATTTCTTGAAGGGATTATTTTAGGATTTTTTGGGTTGATTGGAGCGCAGTTGAGTACTCGTTTTTTACCTAGATTACCCGAAAAATTTGTAAGTTTATCCTTTAATATTTTGTTAGTAGTAGTATCAATTTATATGATCTATCAAGCTTATGAAATTTATCAAACGCAACTTTAAGGATTAACTTCTTGAATCAACCAAGATTGATTTTTATCTCTTACATATAAATGTCTATTTTGGGGTTCACCTTTTAGTTCTAAGTGATCTACTGTTTGGGGATTTAATAGTAATAAACAAAAATTATCTAACGGCTCAGTCTCACTGGGGGGAGTGATTGCAAATGCTTCAGTTTCTTGGATTCTACATTCCCCAGGATTGGGCCAAGCAAACTGTAATCTTGCTGAGTCTGAAAGTTTTTGCCATGCTTGTTGTCTGTGTCTTAATAAACTGGATTCGGCAAAATCTGCTGTTACCAAGGTCAAATTACCAGCAATACGGAACTGTTCGCGAGTTTTGGTAAAGTACCAGCAAGCTTCACCCCAAGGTTGATAGCAGATATGGGATACTTTATCACTGCGAGAATCGGTGACAATTTGCAACTGATTACTATTGTGTAAAAATCCCCGAAATACTACAGTGCGATTAGTAGGGAGTCCTTGAGGATTAACTGTAGCTAATTGCAAATAACGACTATGGGGTTGAGAACGATTACGATGTAAAGCACGGGCTATTAGCGATCGCCAAGGAGCAAGAATCATTAGTAAAGTAGCAAGATTAATCCCCTCTCACTCACGATACAACCCGAGAATAGTTATCAAAGTAGGGTTTGGCAAAAATCATTCTTCCTGCTGAAGTTTGTAGAGAAGAGGTAACAATCACTTGAATTTCCCCTCCTACATAGCTATCGCCTTCTTCCACCACAACCATAGTACCGTCTTCTAGATAACCAATACCTTGTTGTGGCTCTTTCCCTTGCTTGAGAATTTTTAACTCTAGATTGTCTCCTGGTAAATACAAAGGTCTAATTGCTTGTGCCAAATCATTAACGTTGAGAATCGAGACTTTTTGTAAATTGGCTACTTTGCTTAAATTGTAATCATTAGTAAGTAAAGTACCGTTAATTTCCTGGGTTAAGTTAACCAGTTTTGCATCCACAGTATCTATATCTTCGTAGTCAGTGTGGCAAATCACAATCTTATCAGGAAAATCCTCTTGAATACGATTGAGGATATCTAGTCCTCTTCTTCCCCGAATTCGCTTTTGATCATTACTAGCATCTGCTAACTGTTGCAATTCTTGTAAGACAAACTTAGGTACTAAAATTTGTCCTTCTAGAAACCCAGTTTTTAACAACTTTTCAATTCTGCCATCAATGATACAGCTAGTATCTAGTATTTTGCTGGATATGGCTTTCAGTGTCCCTTCTGCAACTAAGATACTCTCTAAACTATTGGGGTTAATCAGACGCAGAAAGGTTCTACCGTGGGTATCTGCTAGGCTAATTCCCAAATAAGAGAACATAATGCTACCCAGAATCGCGATCGCTGGCTTCACAAAAGTTAATTCTTTTGGTATTGGTAGTAAAAACATTGGTGCTAGCATTAAATTAGCTACTAACAACCCAACCACTAACCCAATTGCCCTAGTGATAATAACTTCGATGGGAGTTTTACTAACTTGGTTTGCTAGACGACTATAAGTAGTTTGTACTGCTACTCCAACACCCAAACCGATAATAGCTGCGAAACCAGCAATAGTGAAACGTAAAGCATCAAAGTTAGATACTTGTTCTAAAATATCCTCGGGTAGCAACTTTAGGCTATCAAAGCCTATATTGACTGCTGCAATAATGCAGATAATGATTATGATGGCATCAACCATTGTTTTAGTTGAAAAAAATAAATGGATCTATACTCTTTACTGTAATCAATTTATTTGATTGATGAAAATTTGCACCCTAGTTCTTAATATTCTTCTAATTAACTAATCTGTGGAAGAACCTTCTAAAAATTCCCTAATTTCTTTATCTCGCAATTGACAACTTGCTCCTTTCTCTGACTCCGATAAAACTGTTTCTACTAGAGCCTTACTATCATGGTGAGATTTTTTCAATTGCTGGACTTCTTCTTCTAGAGATTCGATGCGATCTACTAAAGCTCTAATTACATTAGCTTCCGAATCTGGTAAGTTACCGTGTTCTAAAGGATTCACCTTAACCCCAGAACGATATACGACTCTTCCTGGTATTCCCACTACTGTGCAATCAGAAGGAACATCCCGTAACACCACAGAGCCAGCACCAATACGTACACTATTGCCGATTAAAATATTACCTAGTACTTTTGATCCAGCCCCTACTACGACATTTTCCCCCAGGGTGGGGTGGCGTTTTCCTGTTTCCTTTCCCGTTCCTCCAAGAGTTACTCCTTGATAAATTAGGGAATAGTCTCCTACAATAGCAGTCTCACCGATCACAACTCCCATGCCGTGATCGATAAACACCCCTCGACCTATTTGTGCGCCTGGATGAATTTCAATTCCTGTAATAAATCTAGCCAGATGGGATATCATGCGAGGAATAACAGGGATACCAACGCGATATAACCAATGGGCAAAGCGATGCAATAATAAAGCTTGCAGACCTGGATAGCAAGTAATAACCTCTAACCAATTGCGGGCTGCTGGATCCCGTTCAAAAATGATCCGAAAGTCAGTAATAAGTGAAGACAGCACTAATTTTGTCCTCTATGTTGTCAATCAACATTTATTCTATCGTTCTATTGCTAATAGATAAACAATCACTCTGGGTAGGGAAATCCTCCCCACTTTTTAAAAAGGATGAAGGATTAAGGATGAGGAAGGAAGAAGGGGTGAAGGATAAATATCTCTTATCGGGATACCTCTTAGGGCGATACCTCTTAGCACGATACCTCTTACTTATTACTTACTACTTATATCCTCATCCCTCAATCCTCATAATTCATCCTAGTGACCATTTTGGAGTAATTTTTTGATGGCGGTTTCGTGTTCTGCTTCTGTTGAGGGACGCTCTTGGCGAGTATCGGTAATTAGCCAATCTAGGGCTGCTGCTTGTAAATCGATCGCTGCACCAGTTTTATCAACACAGTAGCGACCAAATACTAATTTATCAAATAGACAGACACCAGCACCCAAGCGAGAATATTCAAAAATGACACTATTATCTACCGTTGCACCACTACAAACCCAACAATTAGGACCGATCATGGTAGGACCAATAATAGTTGCTCCATCTTCAATTTTAGTCATTCCCCCAATATACACAGGACCTTGAATATTGACTTTATCCCAATTAACTGCCACATTGAGTCCTGTATAAATACCAGGAGCTACTTCTGTCCCAGGAATCTTAACATTTTTAATATCTCCTTGTAGCACTGCTCGAATAGCGTGCCAATAATCGGGGACTTTCCCAATATCCACCCACTCAAAATCCATAGACACTGCATAGAAAGGAGCTTCCATTTCTACTAATTTGGGAAACAACTCTCCCCCAATATCATATTTTTGATTAGGGGGAATATAGTCAATAATTTCAGGTTCAAAAATATAAATACCAGTATTAATTTCAGTACTGAGAGCTTCTTCTACAGAAGGTTTTTCTTGGAATGACTTGATGCGACCATCTTCATCGGTAACTACTACCCCATAACTGGGGACATCTTCTTTGGGGATGGATTTGGTAATTACTGTGGCGATCGCACCTTTCTTTTTATGATATTCTAGGGCTGCTGTCAGGTCTAGATCGATCAGAGCATCTCCACACAGCACCACAAAGGTATCATCAAAAAAGGTATTAAAATCTTGAATTTTTTTGATTCCACCAGCAGAGCCTAGGGCTTCTCCCACTAGTTTTCCTTCGATAATTCTTCCCTCAAAAGAATAACCGATGTTAACGCCAAACCTTTGACCATCACGGAAATAGCCTTCTATTTCGTGGGCGAGATGGCTGACATTCACCATAATCTGATCGAAGCCATGCTGTCTTAATAATTCTAAGAGAAACTCCATCACTGGCTTTTGCAAGATAGGAATAAGTGGTTTGGGAATTGTATATGTAATGGGACGAACACGAGTTCCCTTTCCAGCAGCCAGAATCATGGCTTTCATGAACGTTTCTCCTCTACAAAATAATATATATGTTTAATTTGTTTAAACTACTACAGTTTACCAATAATAGACTATATCAACTAAATCAGTAATCCCTTAATTAGTATTTACTATTGAGTATTTACTATTCAGTATTAATCACCGTTTCCCTTGCTCCTATTGATTACTAAAGACTACTAAAATCCTGGCATAAATTTGAGGGGTCGCAAACTCAGGTCTTGATAAAACTCTTCTTGAGATAGTTCTACTTTAGACTGAGCAGATAAGAGTAGTAAAGCCCAAAAAATTGCTGCTCTATCGTTTCTAGAGTCTTTATTTTCCGCATTATTTTCTTCATTTTGACTATTTTGCCACCATTTTAATAAATGTTCCCAGTCGAGAAATTCATCATTGTTAGCAGCTAGTTGTGGGAAATCAAGATAAAGGAAATGCTCTAACTGCAAGGCTAATTCTGTTAAATTTTCGTTGTGTGCCAATTTTGCGATCGCCTTCATTGCAGCACGACGAGAAGAAGCTGATTTTTTCTTGGGACGATTGTTAGTAGCAACAGATTCAATTTCTGCTGCAATATGTTCTAGTTGCTCAATTAATTCTTGTAAAGTTACTTTGCGTTTTCCCAAGGGTTGTACTGTAGTGCGACGACGAATTTGCTTTTCTAAAGCCGAGGGTAAGGAATTGGGGGATTCAATTTCGTCCCAAGGGGTTTCTTCTAGGGAGTTATTATCTGTTTCTGCTTCTTCGACAGCTTGGAGTAGGGCTAAGGTATCAGCTTTGAGTAATACCAACATAGAAGCCCACAAAAAGGCTTGACCTGACTGGGGTAAGTCTGCTTCTTGAGTTGGGGATGATGTTGTTTCAGTTAAACCTAATTCTGTCAAAAACCTATCTATTACTTCAATGACGGGTACATCCCAAGGGTCGATTTCTCCTCTTTCTGCGGAGTCAATTAGATTGGCGATCGCTTTTTGTGCTGGAGGAATAGTCATTATTGATGATAATGAAATTAGTTTTCTAAAAGTATATTGAATATGAATCAGTCTGTAGCAGATTTAAGACAAGATTATACTTTCGCTGGCTTAGAACCAACCGATCTCAATCCCAATCCTGTTAAACAGTTTGAGACTTGGTTTAAACAAGCACTCTTATCAGAAATACTCGAACCAAACGCTATGACCTTAGCAACCGCAACCCCAGATGGCAAGCCCAGTGCTAGAATTGTTTTACTCAAAGGCTTTGATGAGAGGGGCTTTGTTTTTTATACCAACTACGAAAGCCAAAAAGGAAAGCAATTAATAGCTAATCCTCAAGCAGAATTAGTTTTTTTCTGGGATCGTTTAGAAAGACAAATCAGAATTGAGGGAAAAGTCAGCAAAGTTAGTCCGACTGAGTCCGATGCTTATTTCCAAAGTCGTCCCAAAAGTTCACAAATAGGTGCATGGACATCTAACCAAAGCCAAGTGATTTCCAGTCGGGAAGTGTTGGAGCAAAAACAACAAGAATTAGAAAGTTATTATGCAGAAGCAGACATTTTACCTCGTCCTGAACATTGGGGGGGATTTCGTCTGGAACCTGAAACTATAGAATTTTGGCAAGGTCGCCCTAGTCGTCTTCATGACCGCTTAGTCTACTATTTACAAGCAGATGGTACTTGGTTAATTAAAAGATTAGCTCCCTAGTAGTTTTTCAATAAGAAAGATAACGATAACTGGCAAATTGACCATATTGAACTAGATAAATGATAAATACTCAATGCTTAATGGTAAATGACAAATGATTATGACTAGTACTCTTCCCATTAGCGATCGCTATCGAGTCAAAACACCACAACTCAATATGCCTCCCAGGGTACTTTTAGGACCAGGACCTGCTAACGTCAATCCTAGGGTCTTAGCAGCTATGAGTCATCCTCCTGTAGGACACCTCGACCCCAATTTTTTAGCCTTGATGGACGAAATACAGGATTTACTACGTTACACTTGGCAAACAGAAAATGAACTTACTATTGCTGTAAGTGGTACTGGTAGTGCAGCGATGGAAGCTACTTTAGCTAATGTGGTTGAACCAGAAGATGTAGTTTTAGTGGGAGTTAAAGGTTATTTTGGTGATCGCTTAGTCAAGATGGCAACTCGCTATGGTGGAGATGTACGGAAAATCACCAAAACTTGGGGAGAAGCTTTTACCCTTGAAGAAATCAAACAAGCCCTCGAAACCCATCGCCCAAAAGTACTCGCCCTAGTTCATGCAGAAACTTCTACAGGAGTACGTCAACCCTTAGAAGGAGTAGGAGAGTTATGTCAAAAATATGATTGTCTCTTATTAGCAGACACAGTTACCAGTATGGGGGGTTTACCTCTATACATTGACCAGTGGGGTATTGACTTAGCTTATAGTTGCAGTCAAAAAGGTATTGGTTGTCCTCCTGGTGCTTCTCCTTTTACCATGAGTCCTAGAGCCGTAGCAAAACTTAACAGTCGCAGTAAACCTGTTACTAATTGGTATCTGGATATGTCTCTTCTAACCAAATATTGGGGACAGGATCGAGTTTATCACCATACTGCACCCATTAACATGAACTATGGCTTGCGAGAAGCTTTACGCTTAATAGCAGAAGAAGGTTTAGAACAGCGTTGGCAAAGACATCAAAAAAATGCGGAACTACTGTGGGAAGGTTTAGCAGACTTAAAATTAGAATGTCATGTCTCCCAAGAAATTCGTCTTCCTACCCTAACAACTGTCAGAATTCCTGAAGGAGTAAATGGCAAAGCAGTATCAAGTCAGTTGCTTAAAGAGTACAACATTGAAATTGCTGGTGGTTTAGGAGAATTAGGCGGTAAAGTTTGGCGTATTGGTTTAATGGGGTACAATAGTCGTCCTGAAAATGTTTTGCTATTACTTACCGCTTTAGAAAAAGTTTTGGCGCAACATTAACTACCATTCTGCCTCTAGTTCGCGATATACTAGGAAGCTGTGCATTAAATAATACGAATAAGATTTATGGCAAAAAAAAGTATGGTCGAGCGAGAAAAGAAACGCGCTCGTCTAGTAGAAAAATATGCAGCTAAAAGAGCAGAATTAAAAGAAGAATTCCGTAAAGCGACAAATCCTGTAGAAAAACTGGAAATTCATCGCCAAATTCAAAGATTACCCCGTAACAGTGCGCCTAGTCGTAAGCGTAACCGTTGTATGGTGACAGGAAGACCCAGAGCTTATTACCGTGATTTTGGTTTATCTCGTAATGTTCTCAGAGAGTGGGCGCACGAAGGCTTACTCCCTGGTGTGGTTAAGTCTAGTTGGTAACAACCAGTATTATTTCATAAATAGTTTTTTCCCAGTTGTCATCATGTCGCAACTGGGTTTTTAGTGTTTGCTACTGAATACTGGAAAGCAATATTATTAACTGCCAGATTTATCTGGCGATAAGAGAGGAAAATAACCTGATATCCGCCGTTTAAAAAACAGGCGGTTTTACGGTTTAGGATGATCAACATTAGACTCCACCAGCCAAACATTGGAAAAGACAAGAAAAATGCGTCGAACAGTATTATTCTTATCGGGATTTTTGCTCAGTTTATGGATTGTATTATTCAGTGCTTTTCTATCCCTGCTGTTTTCCAATGCGCCATATCAACCAGATCATACGCCATTTGAGAGCGTATATATTAATGCTGGAAGTAACTCTACCGTTTACTTACCCAATCCTATCTTTGACTGTATAGAAAGAGGACAGCAATTTGAGTGCCAGACAGAAATTCAAGATCGTTTGCTAGACCTCAGTTTCACCAAACACAGTGAATACCAATCTCAACTCAGCAATAATTGTCGCGCTTGGTACGATGGGCGATCTATTGGTTGTCAGGAGAAAGGGGCAAATATCATAGGGTCACAATTTTATGAAATTACGGATCTGGAATTGAGTCCTCAACAGTTGTGGGCAGTTCAGAAAGAATACTGGGGCATCACTTTTCTTATGGAATTGGGTGAACGTGGCTTGTTTAAGATTAATGATTGGCTATCTCTTATGGTAGGCATTTGTGTAGCTTTGTTAGCATGGTTTCATCCAAATCAACTCAGCAAAGCCTTTGCTATCTTTGTCTGTGGATTGGGAGTGTTTCGCTTAGTTGACCGCTTACTCATTGTTGTTAATTACCAAGTTTTAAAGCCGTATTACTGTTTGATTTATTTTGGATGTACGCCTGGACTTTGGGAGTGGTTCTTAACTGGAACTGTTCTCACCGCACTTACTACAGCCTTCTTACTTTGGTCTGACACCAATCAATTCGTCAAAACCCTCCTCTGCCTCGTCAGTGGCTTAACCGCGATCACTTTGATCAGATTGGTTTTTCTGTATATTCTTTTAGATTTGGGATATGCAGATTAATAGCTCTTGGTTATGAAAACTAGATAAGAGTCCTCTTGAGTAGGGGCAAGGCACTGCCTTGCCCCTACTTGAGATATTAGCCAAGAAATTCATTTCTTGGTGATTTATCGCGCTCTATATTTTTTAATTTGTACTAGCAAGACTAATAGTTTTTAAAATAGTTTCAAATTCCTGACGAATTGTTAATAATTCTTGCATCCAAGTATTAGATGACGCAATCGCTTCTTCATTTTGTTTTCTAGCATCAGCAATTTTCTGGTTAATTGCTCCATAAAATTGGTTGTTAAACTCACCCACTTGTATTCCTAGCTGACTTTCTAAATCTTTTCCTATAGCTTGAAATTGGCTGGTAATATCGCGACGAACATCAGCCATTTGTTGTTCTCTTTCTCTTTGTTTAATGGTATTTGCAACCTCTACTGCAAACCCAGCAACAGCAAGAGCGGGACCTACACATTTTGCTACATTAGCAATATTTTTAGCTAGATTAACTGCACCCCAAGGTTGAAACTTAAAACCCAAAAATTTACCAACACCATATACTGCATGATGTAAATTTCCTCCTGCTACATTAGTAGCACTATAAAAAAATCCTTGTTGAGTGACATTTCCTGCTCCTTTAGTAGCTAATTGTTGAATACTTCCTCCAACTATTTTGTCAATTTTCTTTAGATTGCTAATTTGAACTTTCAGATTTTCCAGATCGAGATGATTATTAATATTTTCTACTGATATATTCTGCTTACGCTCCAAACTCGCAACAAAATGTTTTACTAAGTCTCCTTCAAGAACTTCTGCAAAATCTTGCTGTATATTTTTTCCTACTGTATCTACAACAGTTTGTATTTCTTCTCCTGCTTGTTCATAAGATTTTTGTATATTAAATTCTGCTTGTTTATTAAGTTGTTCAAAGTCTTCATTACTACCAACTTTTCTAGCAATAATACTTCCTTTCCAATCATAGCTAGTAGTTTTATCAGTAGCGATGTCGGCATCAATTTTTATATCTCTATTACCTGTCAGTGCTGATATGATAGTAGATTTACCCGCGCTATATTGTCCAATGAAAGCAATAGTCAGAACACCATCTTTTTTATATGTTTCTAAATTTTGATGGAATTGTTGCTTAATAGCTAATAATTTTTCATCCTGATTTTGAGATATAAGATTATCTAGCTTGTTACAGGTAACTTTAAATTGTTCACCAATAGCAGCAGCATTGAATTGAGATTGATTTTGATTCATAGTTGGGTTACTCCTTTATTAGATATCAAAACTTGATTGAGAGATTTTTTTATCTCGCGCAGAGACGCAAAGACGCAGAGAGTCAAAAATCTAATTTAATTCATCAGTATTTAGTTAATGATTGTGATTGAGATATCTTCTTGCAAAATTTGTTTTATTTCGTCGCAAGATTTTTTCAGTTCAATATTAGTTTGAGTTTTTATATCAATGCTGCGACCAAAATTCCTTTTAACTTTAGCAATTGTTCTTTTGGCATTTTTAATAGTTAAAGTATCGTTTTGTTCTGTAGCCCAATCAACAATTCGCTTGGCATATCCATAATTGAGATAATTAACTGTTGCATCCAAACTTCTTTGAGCTTGTTCCAATTTACTTGATATTGCTTCTAATCCTTGAATTAGCTCATCAAAATATTGGTTGAAATTATCAAATACATTAGAACAGTACTTACTAAGGTTGGTTTGAGTTTGCTTAAGAATAGATTGTTTTTGTTCTTTCATTTGGCTCTCTAGAGAACTAGATATTTTAGCTACAGCTTCAAGGCGTTTTTCTTCTCTAGATTTCCAGAAATTACCGATAAAATTAATTAATACACCAACAATTGTTACCACGATTCCAACAGGAGGAACAACAAAAGTCAAAAATACTCCTGCTACACCTAAAACACTTCCACCAATTCTAATAAGTCCTTGAGTATCAAATGAATCTTGAGTTTTCAAGCTAAAATTACTTGAATTGAGTTCAGCAATTAATTGTAATTCTTTACCTATCTCTTCAAGAGATTCATCGATCTTGATTATCTCATCCTTGCTAAGTAATGCCACTGCAATGCTTAATTCACCCTGCTTGCACTTTGAATTTTTTGCTCTGGCGATCGCTTTATCGATTATTTAATCACTAATAAACTAGATGATAAAGTAACAGGAGAATGGATAGTCAAAACATTTTCAAATAGAAATTATAGCTCAAAATTTTATAGAGAAGCGTTCATGTTGGTTAGGCTTAAAAGAATATCAAATGAGGAAAAAAGACAGTCTAATTCCTCACTTTATTTTAGTATTTACTGCTTATACTTTTATTATTTATCAACAATTAATGGGCGGACTGAGAAAACCTTATGCCAATAAACCTTTAACAACTTTTTCTGAGACGAAGACAGGTTTTTTTAACTGGTATTTTTTACCGTTTCTTTGGCTGGTTATAAAAAAATATGGAAGTCTTTGCTGTCCATAAAGCCTCACGTGGATTTGTTTTCCGCTAAAAACAGGTTAAAAGGCTTTTGTACTTAGAGTTTAGTCTTTCTTGATCGCTCCCAGTAATTACTGTTTATAATAAAAAAAATGTTAGAAAAAATTTTAGTCTTACAATCTTATCTATAATAATTGTTTTTTAGATGTTATTGACTATTTTGCTACAACTTTATACTTTTTTTCTAAAATTATCCAGTGGTGTTCGGAAAATAATACACTTTTATGACTTTTGATTCTCTTCTCAATTTGCTTGAGCAACAATTCATTGAACTCGATGAATCCACTTTAAATGTGGTGGAAGGCTTGCTGTTAAAAGGAATTTTGGAAGATTTAAGTTATAGTGAAATTGGTCAAAAAGAAGGTTATAGCCCAGCTTACCTAACCAATGTAGCTGCACCCAAACTATACAAAAAGCTTTCTAAATTATTTGGTAAAAACGTTACTAAAAAAAACTGTCGCCTACTAATAGAGTCTAATAATAAATACAAATCCAGTATCTTACCTACTTATCCTAGTGGTGCAGTACCTCTAAACTCTCCTTTTTATATTGAACGTCCACCAATAGAAGAGCAAGTTTATGAAGAGATTAAAAAACCAGGAGCTTTAATTCTTATTAAAGCTCCTAAAGAAATGGGTAAAACTTCATTGCTGCTGAGAATTTTGAATCATGCTGTTCATCAAAACTATCGGATAGTTACTATTAATTTTGAGCAAATTGACTGCGCTATTCTCAGCGATCTAGACCGCTTTTTACGTTTTCTCTGCGCTAGTGTTACCCAGCAACTTAATCTTGAAGCAAAGCTTGAGCAATATTGGGATGATGATATTGGCAGTAAAGTCAGTTGCAGTCTATATTTCCGATGTTATCTTCTCGAACAGATAAACTCTCCTCTAGTATTAGCATTTGATGAATTAAATCTAATTTTTGAATATCCTCAAGTAGCGAAAGATGTTTTACCGCTATTTCGTTCTTGGTACGAAGATGCCAAAATAACACCTATTTGGCAAAAGCTACGTTTGATTGTTGTACATTCCACAGAAGTTTATATTCCCCTGCAAATTTATCAATCTCCTTTTAATGTTGGGTTCCCCATTCAATTAAAAAGCTTCGAGCTTAACCAAGTAACAAAGTTAGCCGAAAAATATCAATTAGATTGGCAATCGGGGGAAGAAGCGGAACAGTTAATAAATTTAGTTGGTGGTCATCCTGGGCTAATTCAAATTGCTTTATATCATCTTAGTCGTAAAGAAATTACCCTAGAAAAACTATTACAAACAGCTTCAACTCCCCAAGGTATTTATCATCGTCATTTACGTCGTCAGTGGTTGACTTTACAACAAGAACCTGAATTGGCTGAGTTTTTTAATCTTCTCCTTCAGAGTAATCAACCTTTACAGTTAAAACCAATTGTTGCTTATAAGTTAAGTAGTATGGGATTAATTAAACAGATAGGTAATGAGGCGGTAGTTAGTTGTAAGCTTTATCAGGATTACTTTACTAAGAATTTTATGGAGATGGATTCAAAACATCAACTGTGACAATGCTTTAATGAGATTTGTGAATAGGCAATGCTTGCTTGAAGATGGAAGTATGAAACAAGTGTTATCTTGAGAAATATTAGCTTAATGGGGAATATCACAAATTACTCCAACAGAATGCTTACAATGAGAATTTTAATCGCAACTTTACTTAGTTTAGGTTTAATTAGTGGTTGTAACCCTGTAACTAATACCAATACCTCTACCGAAACCCCTGAAACAACTGTTAATTGTCCCCTACCACCAAACGACTTACCTCTAATTAAAATTGATAGTCAAGAATACGGCTTTTATCATGCTTTTGACTTTCAAATCCAAGAGATTATTCCGGATACAGATACGATCTCTTTTAAAAGTTTTAAACATAAATTTACTTTATGTCATGCTAATAACAATTGGATTATTGAAGAAATAGCTAAATCAGATTCTAAAGATAATTCTGAATTGGGACAATACCAAAGTATTGAACTTGAAGGCAAACAATATCAATATAAAGTAAAACTCGATCGCAATTCTCCCAGAGAAGCAGAACAAGCTATTTTTGAATTGATTACCCCTGAATCTCCTCAACCACAACAGCAGATACTATACAATCTAGAACAAGCCAAACAAGCAGGAGTAATAGAATTAGGAGATCCTGAAATTTCTCAAGTAGTAGTTTATGGCGATCGCTTATTTTGGTCAATTTTTGCCTATCGTGGAGAAGGATTCGGCGGAATTGCTACTATTAAATATTATTCTGCTTGGGTAGAAGATAATTTATTGCAACCATATCTTACTATTGTTCCGAAACCAGGATCTTCTCAATCTCAGCCTAATCCTTTATTAGAAATTAAATCTACTTTAGAGTAACTTGTTATTTATAATCGCAAATTTTGCGATCGCTTTTACTAACTTCTATATTAGTTTGTAGATAATCCCGTATTTGACTACAGCCAGCAGCTAATAAATCTAGTTCAAACATCTGTAACAGATCCCAAATAATGGCAGTTTTATCTTCACTAACAGAAGCAAGGGTTTTACCATCTGGACTAAAAGCAATGCTCCATACTGCTTCATCATGTCCGTAGAAAGTTTTGAGCAATTTACCACTGGGATGCCAAATTTTAATAGTACTGTCCCCACTAGCAGAAGCAATTAATTGACCATCTGGACTAAAAACAATTTTTCTGATTTCTTCCGTATGACTTTTGAGGGATTGATTGAATGTGATGGTAACTGGATTTGAAGAGTAATCTATCT
>JAAUYH010018192.1_pt1 | contig 31322 bp, 22 predicted proteins | sample 7278061 | NCBI WGS metagenome assembly JAAUYH01 (sample SAMN14350203, study PRJNA611818) | marine sediment metagenome | isolation source: surface marine sediment (0.6m) | place: French Polynesia: Moorea | collected 2018-08 | reverse complement strand
GTTTTAAAATGGGAGGGAATTCTTATTGATCCGATTGGTGCACTTGTGGCCGTACTTGTCTTTGAATTCATTAGTGTTGGGGGAGGAAGCGGATTTACGAAAACAGCCTTTATTGAATTCGGTAAAATTCTATTATTTGGTACAACTTTTGGTTTTACTTTCGCACATGCCTTAAAATTTGTGATTAACCGAAATATGATACCGCACTATTTATTAAACGTGGTGTCATTGTCAACAGTACTCCTGGTATTTGTCGAGTCTGACATATTTGCCCATGAATCCGGACTTCTAGCCGTAGTTGTTATGGGTATGGTGCTCGGTAATAGTAAGTTACAGAACCTGAACGAGATACTATATTTCAAAGAGTCATTGAGTGTCCTGCTTATATCGATTTTGTTCATTCTATTAGCAGCAAATATCAATATGGCCGATATGCTTCTTTTGTACAACTGGAAGACAGCACTACTTTTCGCTACTGTTGTGTTTATCATCAGGCCATTGGCCGTTTTTCTGAGTACGGGCCAGTCTAAATTAAAAGTAAATGAAAAACTTTTTGTAAGCTGGGTAGGGCCTAGAGGTATCGTTGCCGCAGGTATCGCATCACTTTTCGGGTCAAAATTAATGAAACAAGGAATTGCCGGAGCTGAATACATCACTCCTCTTGTGTTTATGATCGTTCTAGGTACAGTATTGCTCAATGCCACTACAGCGAGGGCGGTTGCAAAAATGTTGGGAGTTTTCTTAACTAAATCTGATGGAATACTCATCATTGGGGCAGGCAGGTTATCGCGATTAATTGCTAAATATTTAAAAGATAATAATAGACATGTGGTATTGGTTGACAGTAATGCTGCCAATATTGAAAAAGCGAAAGAAATCGGATTAGAAGCCTCTAAGGGTGATATTTATTCAGAAGACCTTTCAAATGATATTGAGTTAAGTGATATTGGGTTTTTATTGGCACTTACGGGAAATGCAGATATCAATACCTATGCGATCAATAAATTTCGAGATCAATTTGGTGAAAATGGCAGTTTTCGATTGATCACTTCTGATGAAATGAATGATCCTGAAAACACCCCAAAAGAGGGATTGTTTTCACATACAGATGATTTCGTGAAACTTACCGACGTTGTGCGTGAATTCCCAGAAATTCATGAAACTAAAATTGATTCAAAAGAACATTTTAACGAGTTGCTGGAAACTATGAGTAATCAAAGTCATTCGATACCATTGTTCATAAAAACCAAGACGGGTAGTCTCGAAATTATTCCCGCGTCTTTAAACGGACTCAACATTGAAAACGGATATGAGTTCATTTATATGGGTAAAGAATTAGAAAGCTACGTGTAGGCTTATTTACCGATAAGGTGCAATTCAGAAAAGTTTTTATCTATTGTCATGGAGTGCGTGCCATTTGTTTTCACATGCTTCAATGGAATTACTTCATTGTCTACTTCAATCTCCTTAATATCAAAGGGTAACCCATGGATGCACAGTTTGAAGGTTTCATACGTTGTAATGAATTTTCCTTCTTTATGCTGTTGCAGGATGAGTTCTTTCTTTTTTCCTGTAAGTTTGAACGTACGTAAACTATAACGACCTTTGGTATAGTCATAGCCTTCGTGTGCATCATCAAAAAGTTGAGAAAGCTCTTTGCCCTCTTTATAATAAACATCTAAGGTCACTTCGTCAATTTGTTTCTCACCAACATATTGCTGAACAGGATATTTAGGAATGATAGCACCTTCTTTCACGAATAAGGGTATGGTATCAATTTCGGCATCCACCCATTTTTCCTTGCCGCCATCAACGATTGCGTCTGTCCACCAGTTGTACCATTTCCCTCTAGGAATGTACATTCTTCGGCCTTTTGCATTTGGTTCTTGGATTGGGCATACCAGAATTTTATTTCCAAAAACAAACTCATCAGTTCTATAATGCGTTTGGTGATCTTCCTGGTCGTACATGACCAAAGATTTCAATATGGGGGTTCCATGTTCGATCAAATTCCAGAAGGCCGTATATAAATAGGGTAGTAACTGGTAGCGTATTTCTACAAACTTACGTACAATGTCAGTTACGTCATCATCAAATGCCCAAGGTTCCTGATCACCATGATCTCCCGACGAATGTACACGACAGAATGGGTGGAATATACCCAGTTGAATCCATCTGGTAAACAATTCCCCTTGAGGTTGTTCTGCAAAGCCTCCGATATCACTTCCAGCAAATGAAAAGCCCGACATGGCCAGACGCTGTGCCTGAACATTTGCAATCCACAGGTGTTCCCAGGTGGCTACATTATCACCTGTCCAGGTAGAAGTATAGCGCTGCGTGCCAGAATAGGCAGCCCTGGTGATTACAAAGGGTCGTTTGGGATACGCAAATTTCTTTAATCCATGATATGTAGCTCGGGCCATTTGCATTCCATATACATTGTGTGCTTTTCTGTGACTACATGGATTGCCCTCATAATCATGGCGTACGTCATCTGTAAAGGTTTTATTAGGAACTTCCATTACCGCGGGTTCATTCATGTCATTCCAGACGCCTTTTACACCAATTTCTTCAATGAGTTCCTTGAACAGGCCGCTCCACCATTCTCGAACTTCTTGACGTGTAAAATCTGGAAAATAACACTCACCCGGCCAAACCTTTCCTTTCATATAGGGGCCGTCAGCACGCTTACAGAAATAATCTTTTTCTAAAGCTTCTTTAAAAACGCTGTATTCTTTGTCAATTTTAATCCCCGGATCAATAATGGCTACGGTTTTAAATCCATCATCTGCCAACTCTTTAACCATGCGTTTTGGATCAGGAAAATGTTCTTTGTTCCAGGTGAAGCATCGAAATCCATCCATATAGTCAATATCTAAATAGATAGCATCACAAGGAATTTTTAGTTTTCTAAATGTCGAGGTAATTTCTTTTACCTCACTTTCTGGATAGTAGCTCCACTTACATTGATGGTAGCCTAAAGCCCAGAGCGGAGGTAACTGATGCGGTTTTCCAGTAAGGTCAGTATAACTTTCAATAACATCTTGCATTTTAGGGCCATAAAAGAAATAATAATTCATTTCACCTCCTTGGGCCCAAAAACTGGTTACATTACGTCTCTCATTTCCAAAATCAAAAAAACTTCTGAACGAATTGTCGAAAAATATGCCGTAAGCTTTGTTATGATGCAATCCAGTGTAAAAAGGAATCGCTTTGTATAACGGGTCTGTATGTTTACCATAAGCATATGAGTCAGTAACCCAATTTTCGAAACGCTTACCTTTTAAATTTGGATGTTCTGGTTTATCACCAAGACCATAATAGCTTTCACGATCATTTATAGTCTTGCTCATCTTGACGATATTGCCGCCATATTCATAACTCTCTTCCCAATGAAAACCAGCCTCATCCTGATTAATCAGTGAATTATCTTTGGCATCATAGATAGAAATCAACAAGTTTTTTTTGGAGATCTTGCAAATTAGTTTTGAAGTGGTGATTACATAATCGCCATTAAGGTCTTCAATTTCTAATTTATTATAACCTTTACTGGCATATTTGGTAATCGCATAGGAAAAATCTTTTTCGAAAGTTCCTGTGGTGGTATAACGAAAACGTAAAACACTATCTCTTACAACAGTGAGTTGCAATACTACGTCATTATCTGTATAAAAATAAAGGGTATCGACATCCTTTTTAAATTCTATTATGCGCGATGGAAATAAATTCCCTTTCTGCTCTAGCTCAGTATTTACAATCATCTTTCAACTTCTTTCAAAAAAACATGTAAAAAAAAGGAAAAGAAAAGAGATTTAAAAGGTTTCTTTGCAGTTATTTTTCACGAAAACGGTGTAGTTTTCAAGAACTTATCGGAATTCTGAGACTAAATCATCAGGAGGTTATTTTGAGTACTTAAATACAACCATACCCAAAGGTGGAATGGTTATTTCGGCAGAGTGCTTTCTAAATTGCCATTCTTTTGTTTCAGCGCTGAAAACTTTATTTTTAAATTTTCCGGTTCCGGCATATTTCTTTAGGTCAGAATTAAAAATTTCCTTGAGCTTTCCTTCTCGAGGTAATCCTATTTTATAAGCCTCCCTTGGGATGGGTGTCATATTGCAGGCAATGATCAGATCGTTTTCAGCGTCTAATCCTTTACGGATGTAAGCCAACACTGAATTTTCAGCATCATTATAATCTATCCATTCAAAACCTTCAGCTGAAAATTGCTTTTGATACAACGCCGGTTCTTTTCTGTAAAGGCGATTTAAATCTTTGACAAGTGTTTGTGCGCCTTTATGGACGTTGTACTGTAGTAAATGCCAGTCTAAACTTTGTTGAAAATTCCACTCTTCACTTTGACCAAATTCAGCTCCCTGAAATAGAAGTTTAGTACCGGGATGTGTAAACATATAACAATAGAGCAACCTCAAGTTCGCGAAGCGCTGCCACTCGTCACCCGGCATCCTTCCCAATATTGACTGTTTGCCATATACCACTTCATCATGACTTAAGGGCAGCATAAAATTCTCCGTAAAAGCATAGGTCATACTAAAGGTGATGTCATTTTGATGGTGTTTTCTGTAGATCGGTTCTTTCGAAAAATACTGGAGTGTGTCATGCATCCAGCCCATCATCCATTTCATGCCGAATCCTAATCCACCTAAGTAAGTGGGTTTTGATACCATCGGAAAAGCTGTTGATTCTTCGGCAATGGTCTGCACATCAGGAAAATTGCTGTAGACAGCTTCATTCATCTCCTTCATAAAAGCAATGGCTTCCAAATTTTCCCGGCCACCAAACTGATTCGGTTCCCATTCACCATCCTCTCGAGAATAGTCCAAGAATAGCATCGAAGCTACGGCATCTACACGTAAACCATCTGCATGGTATTTATCCAGCCAAAACAAGGCATTGCTGATTAAAAACGATTTCACTTCATTACGCCCATAATTAAAGATCAAACTTTTCCAATCTGGATGATATCCTTTTCGTTTATCAGGGTGTTCATACAAATGTGACCCGTCAAAAAAGCCAAGGCCATGTGCATCTTCAGGGAAGTGTGATGGCACCCAATCAAGGATAATACCAATATTGCTTTGATGTAGTTTATCGACTAAATATTTGAACTCTTCGGGATAGCCGAATCGGGAAGTTGGTGCAAAATACCCGGTTAGCTGATACCCCCAGCTCGGATCAAAAGGATACTCCATCACGGGCATGAGTTCAACATGCGTAAAATTCATTTCTTTCACATAAGTCACCAGTTCATCTGCCAATTCAGTATATGATAGAAACCGATCTTCTTCAACATGTTTTTTCCACGAACCTAAGTGTACCTCATAGACAGAAAATGGAGCGTCAACAGCATTATGTGCTTTCCTTTTTTTCATCCATTTCGAGTCCTTCCAATGGTAATTATCATCATCCCAGACTATCGAAGCTGTTTTCGGTGGGTGCTCCGCCCTACGCGCGTATGGATCGGCTTTTTCGGTTTTTATGTCACCATGATGACTTTGGATTTTATATTTATAAATGTTGCCTTTGCCTACATTGGGTATGAATCCTTCCCAGATACCGCTTTCATCCCATCTGACATTCAATGGATGATCACCTTCTATCCAATAATTAAAATCGCCAATCACAGAAACGGCTTTTGCACTCGGCGCCCAAACAGCAAAATAAGTACCTTCCATTCCGTCAAGGGTCATCATATGAGCACCAAATTTTTCGTACAATCTGTAATGTTTGCCGGCTTTAAAAAGATTAATATCAAAGTCTGTAAACAGGCTATGTTGAATAACATTCATAGGTTAATGGTTAATAATATTAGAAATGCCCTTTAAAGGGATGACTGCCCACCGTGGCCTTGAGTTCAGTTCATAACCCAATTCATAGACGGCCTTTTCTAATAGTGAGTATTTCAATAAAAAGATACGTTCTTGATTGTAACCGATGTTCAAGTTGGCTTCCTGGATTTCATCAGTATAGTTGCCCAAAAACAATCCGATAATATAACTATATAACAGCTCTCCTGCTTTGAAAAGTGCGTCCTGTTCGTAGCCATAGGTATCCGGATTATTAAAAATGGTTGCATAGATGGCGTAATGAAAACTTCTAAACAATCCGGCTACATCTTTTAGCGGGGGTTGTTTTACTTTTCGATCGCGTATCGTACTTTCAGGCTCCCCTTCAAAATCGAGGATGTAAAAATCATCATCTTTGACTAAAATTTGACCTAAATGATAATCTCCGTGAACACGAATACGCTCACCTTTTAACTTTGTCCAGTCGAAATCCACAAATCGTTTTCGAATCAGGTTTTTCTTATTTAAGAATTCTTGTGCCAGCTCCAATGCCAGACCTTCTAATTTATGCAGGTTATTTTCAACAGTATTTAATCTGTTTTGAAATTGGTATAACAATCTATTTTTCAACCAGACTTCATAATCACCATTAAAATGAGACGGTGTAAAAGCGGTATCCTCAAATTCAGAGCCCAATGCGATATGCATTTCGGCGGTTCGTTTGGCCAGTGTTTGTACCTTCAAGAAGAGATTGAGTCCGGCCCAATCAATGAGCTCCGGCGGAATATCGGCAATACTTAATCGTAAGAAAAGGTCTGTCCGTGGAAGGCTGTCTATATTGATCCTTTTTTGTTGAAGGTTTAAAAACACGTTGTGAAATTCTTTCAACATATAATCCCAGGCATCACCTTCATTGGGTACCATTTCCTGCATTAAACCTATAGTAATAATTACCTGTTCAGAATCTTCTATATTTATGCTACCCAGATAGGCCGGTGTATTTTTAAATTCTTTTTTCTCTGATAAAAACCTGCTCATTTCATAGTCAGGGTTCTTATCGGCATAAATCCTTCTAAAAAACTTAAGCACATATTTTTCATTAAAAACGATCGAAGTATTGCTCTGCTCCAAGCCCATAAAGCGCGAGGATTCGTAGGATACATTACTAAAAAGCTCGCTTTTATGATATTGAACCCGAGTTTTATCATTGGGAACAGCTGTAAGAATGCGTTCAAAAACCAACTTTCTAAAGGCTTCTAAATTAACTGCGTCAATAATATAACCTTCTTTGCCTTCTATTTTTATAGGTAAGATGCGTTCCTGTTCGGCAAATGATTCATCGGTAACAAAGGCAATCGGTATAAAGTAATGTTGGTAAAAAGCTTCCTCGAAGTTCACCTCTAACAGCAGCCCGTAATACACTTCTTCATGCTGCTGAATTCTGAAGTATTCCGAGAGTTCAATATACTTTAACTTACTGGCTTTACCGCCATACCAGCGCTGTTTAAGAATATAATCTTCTAATACATCAGACAAAAAGACCTTTACGAATTCTTTATTTTCAAGCAATTCTTCCCACTTTCCTTTGAAGCTGAAAATTGAAGGTGCTATTTTAGAATCTTTTTTAGACATTATTTATTGATCTTAAAAATATGGAAGGGCAGTGTAGGATGCAGTTCGATAAAATTCCATTCTTCATGCCAATTATAACTACTTCCTGTAAGTAGATCATGTACCTGAATATGATGACCTTGCGCGATTCCAAGATCATTTAATGGTAACTGAATATGTCCTTGTTGGACATAATACGGATCGAGACTTACAACGATTAATAACTCGTCATTTTTTTCGTCGTTCCACTTATAAAAAGCAAGCAGTTGTTCATTCTCTACATTGCAAAATTGAATATTATTGGTTTGCTGCAAGGCAGGTTGTTCATGTCGTATTTGATTGATTTTTGAGATGATCCTTGTTAATTTATTTTCCTTGAACCAATCATAATGACAGATTTGAAATTTTTCTGAGTTTAGATATTCTTCTTTTCCCGGAAGCGCATCATTTATCATTTGTTCAAATACGGGTCCGTAAATTCCAATATTAGAGCTTAGGGTGGCTGCTAATACATAGCGCTGTATATATTTTGATTCGTTGGCACCTTGGAGATGGTAAGGGTTGATATCAGGTGTATTGGGCCAGAAATTCGGTCGCATATATTCCTTTTGATCTGTTTGCGTCAAATCATTCATGTATTCTATCAGTTCATGCTTTGAATCACGCCAGGTGAAATACGTATATGATTGTGTATAGCCTTCTTTTGCTAACCGTGCCATAACTTTGGGCTTGGTAAATGCTTCTGCTAAAAAGAGCACGTCAGGGTGTTTCTTTTTTACTTTATCAATTACCCAATTCCAGAAATAATAGGGTTTTGTGTGCGGATTATCGACGCGAAATACTTTCACTCCGCAATCGATCCAATAGATTAGAATATCTAAACATTCATTCCAAAGATTTTTGTAATCCTTGCCTTCCCAGTAAATGGGCAGTATATCTTGATATTTTTTCGGGGGATTCTCGGCATACTGTACAGTGCCGTCAGGGCGCCATTTAAACCAGTCAGGATGTTCTGTCACCCATGGATGGTCTGGTGCTGCCTGTAGGGCGTAGTCCATGGCTATTTCAATACCTTGGTTTTTGGCTGCTGTCACGAGTTCTTTAAAGTCATCCAAACTTCCTAAATGTGGATGAATATCTTTGTGGCCCCCATCTTTAGAGCCGATACCCCAAGTTGAGCCTACGTCACCTTCAAAAGCTTCAGCCGTATTGTTTTTTCCTTTTCTATTGACTTCTCCAATAGGATGAATAGGTGGTAAGTATAACGTATCAAACCCCATTTCTGCAATACGTGGTAGCAGTCTATGGCAGTCTTTAAAGGTTCCGTGAACACCTTCTTTTTCTGAAGCCGATCTTGGGAAAAACTCGTACCAGGTACTAAACAAGGCTTTTTTGCGATCTACATAAACTTTAAATTCACGTGAGGTATTTGCAAAATCCTTTCCGGGATATTTATAAAGAATCTTATGTAGGCGCTCACTCTTAGCTTCTATGACAGCCTCGTTATAATTAGAGGTATCCATAAACAGGGAAATACAATACGCCAAATAATCTTTTTCTGATTTTGAGGCTTTTTTTAATAACGGTTTCAGATACTCTGCTCCCTCAAGTAATTCAGAAATAACTTTCTGGTTATCCTCAATTTTACGCTCAATACCATGCTGCCAGTTCAATGCATGATCGACCCAACCCTCAACGAGGTAGGTATAGAAACCTTGCTTTTCAACCATGAATGAGGTATGCCATTCATCATTTAAAGTAGGTTGCATACGTACTTCGCTCCATTTTCGGTCTTTTTCATGCTTGTAAAGTACTGAAGCGGCAATCACATCGTGGCCATCGACCAATACATGGGCGTCAATATGCACTATTTGATTGACAATTCTCTTAATAAAAAAATCACCCCCGTTTATTTGAGGTGAGACGTGATCAATGACAACTCTTTTTTGATTTAACATGCCTGTGGATAGTTGAGAATTATAAAAGTAAGAAAATTTTACAGTTTTTCAACTGCAATTAAGTTCGTAGCGAAAATGAAGCTTTTATATGGTAAAACCTTTTGGAATGATCGCCCCTTTTTTAAGTACTACAATACCATCCTTAATAAAATAGGTATCCGTTTCGGTATCATCTAAATGAGGTCCTCCGTTAATACGAACATCATCACCAATTCTACAATTTTTGTCGATAATAGCATTTTTAATAAAACACCGTTCACCGATGCCCATCAGGATTTCAATTTGCTGATTTTCTATTTCTTGTAGCGATTCATAGTAGTCTGAACCCATCATATAGGTTCTTATAACTGTCGACTCTTTGCCAATTCGTGATCGCACACCAATTACAGAGCGCTCAATTTTCGCGGCACTAATGATACAGCCTTCGGCGATAATAGTTCTAACCGTCGTAGTACCAGAAATTTTGGTTGTCGGTAACATTCTGGCTCTTGTATAGATACGTTTTGACAGGTCGTATAGATCAAAATTAGGGATATCATCAGTTAGGCCGATATTGGCCTCAAAAAAAGAATCTATATTACCAATATCCGTCCAATATCCTTCATATTGATAGCTGTAAGTTCTGTATTTGTCGATAGACTGGGGTATAATTTCTTTACCAAAATCCATAGTATCTGGATTCTTCATCAACTCAACCAGCAACTCCCGATTGAAAATATAAATACCCATTGATGCCAAGTAGTGTCTATGTTCTTTTTTCATTTCATCGCTAACTTCAGAAGACCAATCAGGCAAAAGAGATGTATCGGGTTTTTCGATGAAAGAAGTAATGATATTTTTCTCATTAGCTTTTAAAATACCAAATGAAGTTGCATCCTTTGCGTTGACCGGTATGGTTGCAATTGATATTTTCGCCTTGCTTTTTACGTGCGCTTGCAACATTAACCTATAATCCATTTGATAGAGTTGATCTCCCGACAGAATTAAGGCATATTCAAAATCATGACGTAAGAAATGATGCATACTTTGACGAACGGCATCTGCCGTTCCTTGAAACCAGGTTTTGTTCTCAGGGGTTTGCTCCGCGGCCAGTACATCGACAAAGGCAGTACTGAAAAAACTAAAGTGATAGGTATTCTTGATATGTCGGTTAAGGGAAGCTGAGTTGAACTGGGTCAATACATACATACGTTTTATATCTGCATTAATACAATTGGAAATAGGAATATCTACCAATCTGTATTTACCGGCAATAGGTACGGCAGGTTTAGAACGGTCTTTAGTAAGCGGGTATAGGCGTGAGCCCTGACCTCCACCTAAAATAATTGAAAGCACTTTTTTATTGACCATAGATGCTGATTAGAGTTTATTTATAGCTGTTATCATGATTCTTTGCGATTAAATTACAAATTTTTATTTGTAAAAATTTGACCATCATAGTAATGATTCATATAAGTCTTTTGTTTGTTTGGCAATCGCCTTCCAATCAAATGTTTCCTCTACTCGTTTTCTACCGTTTTTACCATAGGTGTTCCTCAATGCTTCATCTGCAATCAAAGTATTGATTCCATCGGCTAAATCTTTTGCAAATCGATCAGGGTCAACTGGTTCAAAGGGCGCTGTTCGCTGCTGTTCTACAGGGACCAAAATCCCGGTTTCTCCATCGACTACCACTTCTTTGATTCCTCCAACGGCACTGGCAACTACGGAGGTTTCACAGGCCATTGCTTCAATATTTATGATACCAAAAGGCTCATATATGGAAGGGCAACAAAATACCGCCGCATGAGAATACAATTGAATGATTTCTTCTTTCGGAAGCATTTCGGCAATCCAAATAACATTACTTCTTGTTTTTTTAATAGTGGCGATACTGACCTCCATTTCTTTGGCGATTTCTGGAGTATCTGGTGCACCGGCGCACAGCACTATTTGTGTACCGGCATCAATATATTTAATAGCATTTACAAGGTGAATAATTCCTTTTTGTCGGGTAATTCGACCTACAAATAGAGCAAAAGGCTTGTTCACATCAATACCATATTTTTTTAGCGCACTATCTTGTTTTGTACTTTGATATTCTTTCAAGTTAATTCCATTATAAATAACTTTTACCTTATCTTCACTTACATTGAAGTATTTTAAAACATCGTCCCTGGTTTCTTCTGAAACGGCAATCACGGCATCTGCCATTTCTATAGCTGTCTTTTCGATCCAGGACGAGGCATCATAACCACGCCCTAATTGTTCACGTTTCCAGGGGCGTAAGGGTTCTAGAGAATGCGTTGTTACCACGAGTGGCGTACCATAACATAATTTGGTAATGATTCCGGCAAATTGTGCATACCAAGTATGGCAGTGCACCACATCAGCATCGATAGGGTTCATATGCATTTGTATGCCCGTATTTAAGGTTTTGAAAATGGCCTTGAGTTTATCGTCTACACGATCGAATGCATCAGTATCATAAGGATATCCTTTTACTGTAAGACTGTGGTTCTGAATATTCTGGTCGCCAAAACTTCTGACTTCAACATTCGTTAATTCAGACAGCTCAGCAGCCAGGTATTCTACGTGTACACCGGCACCGCCGTAGACGTAGGGAGGAAATTCTCGGGTATAAAAAAGGACTTTCATTCGTGCGTGGTTCGGTTAAAAGCCCGATAAATTTACGAAATCTTTACTTAGTTCTTGATTTTCAGTATAAAATTAAGTGTAAGTATATGTTAGTTGAATGTAAAGCTTTAATCATTTAGTTTTAAGACAGCCATAAATGCTTGCTGAGGTATTTCTACATTCCCTACTTGACGCATTCGTTTTTTACCTTTTTTCTGCTTTTCCAAAAGTTTACGCTTACGTGAAATATCACCTCCATAACACTTAGCGGTGACATCTTTACGAAGTGCTTTTACTGTTTCACGGGAAATAATTTTCGAACCAATCGCGGCTTGAATTGGGATATCGAATTGCTGGCGTGGAATCAATTCTTTTAATTTTTCGCACATCCGTTTACCTATATTGTATGCGTTATCGGCATGTAATAATGCAGAAAGAGCATCTACATTTTGACCATTTAATAACACGTCTACCTTAACAAGTTTAGAGGTACGCATGCCAATAGGCGCGTAGTCAAAAGAAGCGTAACCTTTAGAAACTGTCTTTAAACGATCATAAAAGTCAAAAACGATTTCAGCCAAGGGCATGTCAAAATTTAATTCCACCCTATCTTGAGTTAGATAGGTTTGATTTGTAATCTGTCCACGTTTTTCGATACATAAACTCATGACCGGTCCAATAAAATCGGCTTTGGTAATGATGGAAGCTTTAATATAAGGTTCTTCAACACGGTTCAATTTTGAAGGATCAGGGAGATCACTAGGATTATTTACCAAGATAATCTCATCGGGCTCCTTATTGGTATAGGCATGATATGATACGTTAGGTACGGTTGTAATCACCGTCATATCAAACTCGCGTTCAAGGCGTTCCTGAATGATCTCCAGATGCAGCATTCCTAGGAATCCGCATCTAAAACCAAATCCTAAGGCCGCAGAACTCTCGGGTTGAAAGACTAAAGATGCATCGTTTAATTGCAACTTTTCCATTGAGTTACGAAGCTCTTCATAATCCTCAGTATCGACAGGATAAATTCCTGCAAATACCATGGGCTTTACGTCTTCGAATCCTTCAATAGCGCCGTCGGTCGGTTTTTTAGCATCGGTAATGGTATCTCCAACTTTTACTTCACTCGCCGCCTTAATTCCTGTAATTAAATAGCCAACATCTCCGGTTTTTATAACCTGTTTTGGCTCTTGCTTTAATTTTAAGGTGCCTACTTCATCAGCGAAGTATTCATTACCGGTAGCCATGAACTGAATACGCTGTCCTTTTCGGATCTCGCCGTTCATGACCCTAAAGTATGTCTCAACTCCACGATACGAGTTGTACACTGAATCAAAGATCAAGGCTTGCAATGGAGCTTCAGGATTTCCTTTTGGAGCTGGCACGCGTTCTATAATTGCTTTCAAAATATCTTCTACACCGAATCCGGTCTTTCCACTGGCAGGGATTACTTCCGACGCATCGCAGCCCAACAAATCAACAATGTCATCTGTAACTTCTTCAGGGTTTGCACTGGGCAAATCTACTTTATTAAGTACCGGAATAATTTCTAAATCATTTTCCAAAGCCAGATACAGGTTAGAAATGGTTTGCGCCTGTATGCTTTGTGCTGCATCAACGATCAGCAAAGCGCCTTCACAAGCCGCTATAGAACGAGATACTTCATACGAAAAATCGACGTGGCCCGGTGTGTCGATTAAGTTCAAGGTATATTGCTCACCTTCATATTCGTAATCCATCTGAATAGCATGTGACTTAATTGTAATACCACGTTCACGTTCTAAATCCATGTCATCCAACAGCTGATCCTGTTTTTCGCGATCAGTAATAGTACCCGTATACTCCAACAACCTATCTGCCAGGGTACTCTTGCCGTGGTCAATGTGCGCAATGATGCAAAAATTACGAATGTTCTTCATTCAACAACTGTCTAAAAATAAGGGCACAAAGATACTTAAATTCACAATAAGATTATGCGTATTTTTACAGAACCTATTTTGTGAAACTATGGAATTCAAACGCCTCAGAAAACGCAAACGGCCGAATTATAAACGTTCGCTGATCTTGATCATTTTATTGCTGCTGGTTATCTACTTTTGGCTGAATGCTGAAAAACTAATGGAACGATTCTTTTAAGTTATGAACCTATTGATCACCGGAGCTACAGGACTCGTTGGAACTGAACTCGTTCAACAATGTTTGGAGAATGGTCATACTGTTCATTATTTGACCACCAATCGCTCAAAACTAGTTACAAAAGATACGTATAAAGGATTTTATTGGAATCCAGCTAAGGCGGAAATCGATACAGCTTGCCTTCACGGGGTGGATGCCATTATTAATCTTGCCGGCGCCAGTATTTCGAAGCGATGGAGTAGAAGTTATAAGAGGGAAATATTACAAAGCAGGATCGATTCCATACAAACTTTGCACAAACTGCTTTGTGACAATAAGCATCAAATCAAACATATTTGTTCGGCTTCAGCATTGGGGATTTATCCGTCCTCATTAACCCAAAAGTACGATGAATTTGAAACGAACGTAAGTACAGGATTTTTAGGCCAGGTAGTAAAAGCATGGGAGGATGAAGCAGATACCTTTAATACATTAAACATTCCACTTAGTAAAATACGGATCGGGATTGTATTGGCTACCGGAGGTGGTGCTCTGAAGGAAATGGCTAGACCCATTAAACAAGGGATCGGCGCTGCGATTGGAAGCGGGAAGCAATGGCAATCGTGGATACATCTAAAAGACTTAGCACGATTGTTTTTGCATGTAGTTGAAAATAAGTTAGACGGTATTTATAATGCCGTAGCATCAAATCCGGTAAGCAATGCTGAACTTACTAAAGCGTTGGCTAAAAGTTTAGGGAAATCAATTTTTTTACCCAACGTACCCGAATTTGCCATTAAACTTGTGTTGGGTGAAATGGCGGCTATTACACTGGAAAGTCAATATTTATTAAACGATAAGATTAAAGCTACCGGGTTTGAGTTTGAGTTTGAACAGATTGATGAAACTTTACTAGATGTCATTTCAAAATGAGTCTTTTGAATAATACGGCCGAGAAAAACAATTAATTCGATAATTCAACTAACTTATTTACGGTTCGCCAATTACGCGCTGACGCGCTAACTTTTAATTTATTTTCGAAAAAGTTAGTACTCATCTTGGCATTAGCAGCACCCTTAGCTGCATAGTAGTAAATAAGTTTATCATCCAGCACGTATTCTTCCGGGCTATAGTCATAAGTAGCCAAAACAGTAATATTTTCTTGTAATGGTTTTTCCTTTAAAAAGACAACATAAAACTTTTTAGGGTCTCTGGTCGAATCTTTTTCATAAGGGTTGTTGGTAGCCGCATAGTGCATTTGATCAGGTGTTAAAACAAGCACTTTAACATCAAAACCATAGTCGTCCAAAAGCATTTCATGAATACTACTTTCGAGTTTTACTGTATTGTTTTCTTCTGATTTGAAAATAATATTTCCACTTTGAATGTAAGTAATGACATCTTTAAGACCAAGGGTTTCAAACGATGCCTTCAGTTCAACCATTTTGATCTTCTTCTGGCCACTCACATTAATTCCACGAAGTAAACAAATATAGGTGTTCATTGTGCTTCTATTCTTTAAAATACCAAAATGGAATGGTGGCAAAACTTACTTCGGTAGTATCCTTTTCTCGAAAACGGTCTCTTTTTAGACGCAGTATATGCTTACCTTCAGCAAGCCCTTTAATATTAACATATGATTCAAAGCCAAACTCTTTGGTTGCGCTTTCTGCTAATGTAAATTCGGCAGGGTACTGTATCGAATCAATAAATACTTTATAAGTACTATTAAAGGTCTTGATATATTCTATTTTTAGACTGTCTTTAGCCCTTCGCAGACTGTCTCTTTTCGCTCTATCGGCATTCGATGTTGTGAAGACAATATCAGAAGACAGGCCACGCCGGTCTTTCTCAGGTTTTAGCCCCTCATTTCTGGAAAACATACGGTCTTCAATTCGATCTGAATACGCCATGAATACTTTAAGGTAGGGTGTAGTAATCACCTTGGAAGGAATAGCTGCCGTTTTGATAAACTGCCCCTCTTCTGTAAGCATATCTTCATAGTTTCTTTTACTGGCGTAGTATTCATTCGAATCGTTTGATCTTTCGAAATAATTAGACTTTTTGTCCTCAATAGAAGTGACGAGTAAAAGAAGAACATAAATAGGTACAAGAAAAATACTGATGCGCTTTCCAAACTTATTATCTAAAAAATTATAAACTAACGGTCGGTATAAGAAGGATAAAGTAATAAAACTAAATACCCAGTAAATTGGAAAATAGATTTTTGATATCCATTTTTTACGTTTTAAGAACCCTTGCGTCAGAAAATCTACAAAGGTCAATAACATTCCGAGTAAAACGAAAATCATCATCGGAATGCCCAAACCTAAGCGTAACCACTCAGGAATTGATTCATTATCAATTAAGAGCTCTGCAATAGCGGTAATGGCTATCATAGTAAACGCGAAGGCTAAAACATAAAATATAAGCAAAAAGGAAATAGCAAAAATGACACTGCAATAATTCTCAAGCGTCGCAATGTATTTGTCAAAAGATCCAATTTTATTCTTAAGGTAATTGGTAAATTTTGGGCTGTACTTTAGCGCCTCGTAATCTATATCTCCCGACACGTAACGAAGCCCTAATGCTCCTATCCAGAGACCTCTTAAGATCACATGTAATAATAAATTGATAAGTAAAATCGCGATTGACAACCTCAAAAAAGTAAAAATAAGCGCACGATACATGAGGTCGCTGGTCTGAGCTTCTTTTATGATTATTTCTACGGGCTCTGTGGCAGTAAATAGACCGAATATGGCAAAACCTGAAATTAGGAGTTCCAGTTGCCAGCTTTCTTCCTGAAGTTTTTGCAATAGCTTTTTAAAAGCAGGGTTATTAATGTCTCGGCTCAAAGGTTTCAGATTGTTAGTTCCACCGCTAAATTAAAAAAAGAATTGGTTTTCATCTTAAAAACGAAACCTACTTATTCTCTTACCATCAAGAGTCGTGTAGTGGGTAAACAAATTGGCTGCTGTACAAATATGATTAGGGATTACTTTAATAAGGTCTCCCACTGAAACGGATTCAATGAATTCTTTAGGCGCAGTTATCATCCCATGCTCCTGTGATATTTTCTTGACGAAAACACCATCGCATAAGTTACCCCAACCGTTATCGCTATTTTCAACAATATATCCAAAAATTTGACTTCCATTTGACTGGGTAAAGATATCTGAAGCAAAATGAACCCTGCCACCATAGATAATAATTTCGTTTTTTTCTTTGTGAATGGCTACAATCGGACAAGCAATCGTTGTGGCGATATCTCTTTGTGTACAGCAGGTGATATTCAGCATAATGGCATCGAAAAAGACAAACACACCAGGTCGTATCTCATCAACCATCGAAAAATCTTCTGCTACTGAGCAGGTGGGTGTATCTCCTACTGACAAGAGTAAATTGGGGTAATCATCTTTAAAGTGATCTTTCAGTTCGAGTAGCTGCGAAGTACTGGCGGTATGTACTTTTAGAATTTCTTCTTTATTACGACAGGCATAACTATTACCTGCATGCCCCAAAAATCCTTTAAACGCAATATGCCTACTCCTGGAAATTTGTTCTATTACGGCTGAGATATCTTCAACCTTATCAGGTTCTAATCCGGCTCTGTTATTTCCAATATTTATTTTGATGAATGCGTTGACCGTATGTTTCAGCTTAGCGTCCAATAGTTGCGTGGTATCCGGAGCTTCGAGTAAAACATTTAGTGTGACCGAAGCGGCCAATTTATCAATAGCCTCTATTTCTAAAATATTAACCGGAAATGCAATCGTAATATCTGTCCATCCGCCCCGAGCAAAATACCAAGCCATGTCTACAGATGAGACAGTTATTTTAGTTACGCCTTCACTTCGGAACCACGAACCAATTTCTAAGGATTGATGCGTCTTAAAATGTGGGCGGAATTCAACATTACTTCTTTTGGCCTTTTCCGCCATGCGTCGGATATTGGCTTTACATTTTTGTTCATCTAGGAGTAGTGTGGGTTTTGTAATAGGAAAAGTCAAGTCTTAGGGGATTAGCTGTTCATTTCTACCTAAAATTACAAATTTTTGAGCGCTTCTCTTTTACTTAAAGGATGTAATGTTGTTTGTTTGACAAACTTTTTTACCCACTCCGGATTTACTTTAGCATAGCTTCTTAAGACCCAGCCAATAGCTTTATTAATAAAGAATTCGTCAGTCCCGGTCAAACTGTTGATTACTTCAGTTAACAACACAGTATTTGTTTTTTCTTTATACGTTAATTGAAATAAGAGCGCGGTTCGCTGCAGCCAAATATCTTCAGATGATAACCAACGCTGAACACATGGTTCGATTTGCTCAGGAAACTTTATGAAATAGTTACCTACCGGTTTTGCCGCGATGAAATCTACCGTATCCCACCATGATTTATGGGTGATCATATATTCAAATAGTGAAATGTCTTTTTCATCATAATCCTTATAATATTTGAAAACCAACTCTTGGGCAAAGTACTGCAATTCACGTTGAGGCCTGTCCCACAGTAATCGAATGATAGCCTCGAGCTCCGATTTATCTGGTATATTTTCTTTTGCTAAAAAAGGTTTTTGTAATTCTCTCCTGATAGGGGTTTTTACACCATAGAACTCAAAAAGGTTTCGCATGTAGGCCTTTTGACCTGTTGCTACCTCAGTATCGGCTTTTTCTAAAAAGGCCTGCTCCAAAGCATTACTATTAAACATGTTTTTATTCACAGAACTAAATATAGTCTTTCGGGTGTGGTTAAACAAATAAAAGATTTTAAACTATCGTGAAAACAAAAAAAGCCTATCAAGTGAATGATAGACTTTTCAATTGAAAAACGGTAATTTAAAATATTATAATACTTTGACGTTTACTGCGTTCAATCCTTTTCTGCCTTCTGTTAATTCGAACTCCACGGTATCACCTTCACGAATATCATCAATTAAACCAGAGACATGTACAAAGTGCTCTTTACCTGATTCTTCCTCAGTTATGAAACCAAACCCTTTAGAATCATTGAAAAATTTTACGGTACCTCTACCCATAATTAAAAAATAATAAATTAATAAAGTACAAAGGTAGTGTATTGAAATTCAATAAGATGGGTTTTCGTAAATTATTTTTAATTTTTTAAGAAGTTGTTACTTAGCAGCTTATACTATGAATTTAGCAATTCCCACAGTTTATCCTTTAGTTCGGTTAAGCCGGATTGGGCAGCTGAAGAAATAAATACGTGCGGAATATCTTTTGGTAATTCCTTCTCTATTTCTTCTTTGAGCTCCGTATCGAGCATATCTGATTTTGAAATGGCAAGCAATCTATCCTTGTCAAGTAATTCAGGATTATGCTTCCTTAGTTCGTTTAACAGGATGTCATATTCTTTAGCAATGTCAGGAGAATCGGCAGGTATTAGAAACAGCAGCGTAGAATTGCGCTCAATATGTCGTAAAAAACGATGGCCTAAGCCTTTGCCTTCGGCAGCGCCTTCAATAATTCCGGGAATATCTGCCATAACGAAACTTTGAAAGTCGCGATATTCTACGATACCTAGATTAGGTTTTAAGGTGGTAAAGGCATAATCAGCAATTTTAGGTTTTGCGGCAGTAAGGACAGATAACAGGGTGGATTTACCTGCATTCGGGAATCCTACCAATCCCACATCTGCTAATATTTTTAGTTCAAGCTGAAACCACCCTTCCTTTCCTGGAATACCCGGTTGAGCATATCTCGGGGTTTGGTTAGTAGCAGATTTAAAGTGCCAGTTGCCACGGCCACCCATACCACCTTCTACCAAGATTTTTTCTTGCTTGTCTTCGGTGATCTCAAAAAGTTGTTCATTGGTTTCTCCGTCCCTGACTATCGTGCCCAACGGAACATCAATATAAATATCTTCTCCGTCTTTACCCGTGCTTCTGTTTTTACTTCCGTCGCCACCATGCTCGGCCTTAAAGTGTTTTTTGAACTTCATGTGGTAGAGTGTCCACATATTCTTATTACCGCGAACAATGACATGGCCTCCCCGACCGCCATCGCCACCATCAGGCCCGCCTTTCTGAATGTATTTTTCACGATGTAAATGTACAGAGCCTTTCCCTCCTTTACCGGAGGCAGCGAAGATTTTGATATAGTCTACAAAGTTGCCTTCAGTCATGTGAGTAATTTATTGATATATCAATTTGATGTATCGATTCAACGCATAAACCGTGGGGTGACCCAACTTCTACAGTTTATCGATCACCTCACTTAAACGCCCGGTAACGGTGTCAATACTGCCCACACCATTAACGCCGTAATACTTGCTTTGTGCTTCGTAGTACTGTTGTAATACAGCTGTTTTGGTATTGTATTCGTTGAAGCGGTTTCTGATTTTTTCTTCGTCTTGATCGTCTGGTCTTCCACTTGTTTTGCCACGTTCTAATAACCGCTCCACAAGTAAATCCTCCGGTACCTCTAAGGCAACCATTCCGTTAATACCTTCCTCTTTTTTTGCCAAAAATGTATCCAGGGCTTTAGCCTGATCTTCGGTGCGTGGAAATCCGTCAAAGATAAATCCATTAGCATCGGGATTCTTATCTACTTCGGCCTCCAGCATATCAATTGTTACTTTATCAGGAACAAGGTCACCGTTATCCATATATGATTTAGCTAACATTCCTAATTCAGTCTCATTCTTGATGTTAAAACGAAATACATCACCGGTAGATATATGTATTAGGTTGTATTTTTTCTTTAAGATTTCGGCTTGTGTTCCCTTTCCGGCGCCAGGAGGGCCAAATAATACTATGTTTGTCATTTTTTTCGTTGTGAGTTGATATACATTTGTCAGATTCCTTCCCAAACCGTTATAGTCTAATCCGTACCCCACTATAAATTTATCGGGTATTGAAATGCCTATATAATCAATGGGTAATCCCTTACGGAACACATCTGGTTTGAAGAAGAGTGTTGCAATTTTTAATTGTTTTAGTTTTTTATCTCTAAAAATCTCATAAATTTCTTCGAGGGTGGTACCGGTATCAATAATATCTTCCAATATAATTACCGTCTTCCCTTCCAGGTTTTCGTCAAGGCCAAACAATCTTTTTACAGTTCCTGTTGAACGGTCTTCTTCATAAGATGCCAGTTTCACAAAAGAGACTTCGCAATTTCCTTCATAGACCCTGATAAAGTCAGCGGTGAATACGAAAGAACCATTCATAATACCTACAAATACGGGTACTTCATCGTCACTCAGGTCTTTTTTGATCTGTTGAGCCATAGCGGCAACCGTTTCGGCTATTCGATGCGCCGTAATGAACGGTTTGAAATAGTTATCATGAAGTTTTATTCTACTCATATTTCTAAAACCATCAAACCGTTTTGAACTACTGAATTAACAGCGTATGCAAAACGGTTTGATCATATATTTTGGTTTAGATTATTTCTTTTTCGTCAACTTGGTCGTTGTATCATACATGATTGGAGAGGCAATAAATAATGATGAATAGGTACCTACCAATACCCCAATAATCATTGCAAACATGAATCCTTTTATAGAATCACCACCAAAAATAAAGATCGATAATAATACGATTAAGGTCGTTAATGAGGTGTTAATCGTCCTACCTAAAGTCGTGCTTAATGCACTATTCACTGTTTTCATAAATGGCCAGGAAGGATGTTTGACTGCAAACTCTCGAATTCTATCAAAAATAACCACGGTATCGTTCAGCGAATAACCCACAACTGTTAATAAGGCGGCAATAAACGACTGACCGATTTCCATATCGAATGGCAATACTTTCCAGAATAAAGAGAAAATCGCCAATACAATCAACACATCATGGAAGACCGCTGCTACGGCACCTAGACTATATTGCCATTTTCTAAATCGCAATAAGATGTATAAGAAAACTACGATTAACGATCCCACAATTGCCCATATAGCCTTTTGTTTGATATCATCAGCAATGGTTGGCCCTACTTCAAGGTATTTCATAATACCAATCTTATCTGCAGATTCTTCATTACCAATTTTAAAATTCGCCATTGTCGTACCATCCGGTAAATAGGATTGTAATCCGTTAAATAGTAATTCCTGAATTTCATCACTTACGGCAATATCGCTGTCTTCTACTTTATAATCGGTTGTGATTTTTAGTTGATTCGCACCACCATAGGTTTTGACTTCAGGGGCGTCACCAAACACATCCTTTAAAGAAGCTCTGGCTTCAGTAGCACTTACGGCTTTATCAAATCGTACAGTATAGGTTCTACCACCTTTAAAATCAACTCCCTGATTAAAGCCTTGAGTAAACATAGAGCTTAGACCTATGATAATAGCAATACCCGATATGGTGTAAGCTAACTTTCTTTTCTTCAAGAAGGCCACACTTATATTTTGGAACCATCCTTTGGTGATACCTGTATTAAAGGTCATGCCATAATCTTTGTTGGCGTACCAGTCAACGAGTAATCTAGTGATGAATACAGCTGATACTAATGAAGTTGCTATACCGATCATTAGGGTAGTGGCAAAACCTCTGATAGGACCTGAACCGAATACATATAAAATAACTCCGGTTAAGAAGGTGGTCACGTTAGCATCAATAATCGCAGATAAAGCTCCTTTTAAACTAAATCCTTCTACGATTGCTTCCTTTAAGACTTTTCCTCTATTAAGAGCTTCCTTAATACGCTCATAGATAATTACGTTGGCATCTACCGCCATACCAATGGTTATAATGATACCGGCAACACCAGGTAAGGTTAATACCGCACTAAATGCGGTTAGTACACCGAAGATGAACAAGATGTTTAATACCAAGGCGATATCGGCAAAAATACCTGCTTTACCGTAGTAAAAGATCATCCAAATCAACACGAGCACCAGTGCAATAATAAAAGCAAGGGTACTATTATTAATAGACTCCTGCCCTAAAGAAGCCCCGACAACAGCAGATTCGATAATTCGGGCACCAGCAGGCAGTTTACCAGATTTTAAAGCATTCGCTAAATCCTGTGCTTCATCAATTGTGAAATTCCCTGAAATTGAAGTTCTTCCATTTGGTATGGGCTCATTGACATTGGGAGCAGAGTATACAAGATTATCTAAAACAACCGCGACAAATTTGCCTACATTTTCTTCAGTCATGCGCCCCCATTGCTTGGCTCCCTTGCTATTCATAGACATGGTCACTTCAGGATTGATTCCGAGCTGGTCAAATACCTGACTTGCATCTGACACTACATCGCCGGTAATAGGCGCTTCGTCTTCACGATTTGATTTAATCGCGTATAAATTAATAACTTCTGAGTCTTCTATTGGTTTTGCTTCCCATAAGAATTTGGCATAGGTCATTTCGGCAGGCAATAGTGCGCGCACCTCTTTCATGGCCAAGTACTTGTTTACTGTAGCTGTATCCTTTACGCTGGCATAGCCAATAGCTGAGCTTCTCTGTTGTTGGTTTTGAGGGATGTTTGGAAAGAATACTGAGAATAGTGGGCTGGCTGCTTGAGTTTCCACAGAGTCTTGAACCTCACCTAAGAGTTCGTCAATTTCAGCATCTTTAGAAATCGCTGTATCCCTTTCCTGTTCAGGAGCTGCATCTTTCAAGATTTCTGCGAGGGTACTATTGGCCTGAATAAAGAAATTCGCCGTTTCAGTATTTTCAAAAACCTCCCAGAATTCTAATTTGGCAATTCCCGTTAATAATTTTTTAACACGGTCAATATCTTTAGCACCCGGCAATTGAATAGAGATTCTACCAGATTCCCCAATTTGTTGGATGCTTGGTGAGGTAACACCGAAGCGATCAATACGGTTACGTAAAACTTCAAATGCCGTACTGATGGATCCCTTAACTTCTTCCTTTAAAATGGGTTTTACCTCATCATCCGAAAGCTTAAAATTGATCTTATCTTTCAAAGACTTATTACCAAATATGCTCGGATCACTTAAACGTACAGAACCATTACTAGTTTTGTCAAAAGCATCAAAAAACAGGTTTAGATAATCATCATCACTATTTTTTTGAGCTTCTGTGGCATCGGCTAAAGCTTTGTTAAAGACAGGGTTTTTCGATTGATTTGAGAGTCCAACCAAAATGTCTCTCACCGATACTTCTAAAGTTGCATCGATACCACCTTTAAGGTCAAGACCTAAATTGATCGCTCGATCTCTGACTTCTTTACCGGTATATTTGGTGAATCCATAGTTGGCAATTGGTAAACTGGCTACTGAATCTAAATAGGCTTGTTCTTTTTGAGCATCGCCGTCAGCGTAGGTTTTCGCATCTTTTTCGATAGTGCTGTTTACCCAGGTAAATGATAAATAGAACACACAAATCAATCCAAAAATAATGGCTAATGTTCTTATAAGTCCTTTGTTCTGCATTCTCGTTTCTGTTTAAAATCTTCAATTTGTAATAATCGCGCAAATATAGTATTTCGACAACGAATAGCCAATTGTTTTGCACTTTTTTCTTTTTCAGCTTTTTAGCTCAGAAATCTTTGAAAATAGGTACGTTAAGTACGCCTACGCGGAAGGCATTCTGAGGCAAATTTTAAGTATATTAGCAGACTTAAATTTTCCAACATGGCCCATCATTCTGATATTGAAATCGCACAGCAAAACAAAATGCAACATATTCGGGAAGTTGCTGCAAAACTATCTATAGATGAAGACGACCTGATTCTATTTGGAAAGTATAAAGCGAAGCTGCCATTACGGCTGATTGATGAGGAAAAAATAAAACAAAATAACCTGGTATTGGTCACTGCGTTGACACCGACACCGGCAGGAGAAGGAAAGACCACAGTATCCATAGGATTAAATGAAGGATTAAATAAAATTGGAAAACAAGCCACAGTAGTTTTACGTGAACCTTCACTTGGGCCGGTATTTGGTATTAAAGGCGGGGCCGCTGGCGGTGGCTACTCGCAGGTTGTACCGATGGAAGATATCAACCTACACTTTACGGGTGATTTTAATGCTGTTGAAAAGGCAAATAATTTGCTTTCTGCCTTGATTGATAATAATCTACAAAGTAAGGTTAATAATTTAGGATTGGACCCAAGAACAATTGCTTGGAAACGAGTCATTGATATGAACGATAGGGCCCTACGTCAGATCACAATCGGATTAGGAGGAATTTCGAATGGAATTCCTCGAGAGGATGGCTTTAATATCACACCTGCTTCTGAAGTGATGGCAATATTGTGCATGGCAAAAGACATGGAAGATCTCAAGAAACGCCTGGGAGATATTTTTGTAGGATTTACCTTTGATAAACAACCAATTTTTGCACGTGACCTCAAAGCAGAGAACGCCATGGCAATTTTATTGAAAGATGCCATCAAGCCTAATCTTGTACAGACGCTCGAAGATAATCCGGCAATAATTCACGGTGGCCCATTTGCTAATATAGCACAAGGTACAAATACAATTATTGCCACAAAAATGGGCTTATCTTTATCGGATTATGTGGTAACCGAGGCTGGATTTGGCGCTGACCTGGGGGCTGAAAAGTTCTTGAATATTAAATCTGCTTATGCAGGATTAAATCCTAAATGTGTAGTCTTGGTAGCAACCATTCGTGCGTTAAGACACCACGGAGGTTCACCCAAAGAGGAATACAATACGCCGAGCGTTGAACGTGTTACTAAAGGATTTGTCAATCTGGAAAAACATATTGAGAATATCCGAAAATTCAATATAGAACCGGTAGTGGCCATCAATAATTTTATAAATGATTCACCAGAAGAGGTAGACTTTGTTATTGAAAAATGCAAATCTTTGGGAGTTCAAGCCGTAGTATCTAAAGGATGGGCAGAAGGAGGAGAAGGCACGCAAGATTTGGCCAGGGCGGTAGTAGATGTCGTAGAGAATAAGGCGACAATCTTTAAACCGCTATATGATTGGAAAACACCGGTAATTGAGAAAATTGAAAAAATAGCAAAAGAAATCTATGGCGCTGATGGTGTGGACTTTGATAATAAGGCCAAATTGAATTTACGGAGAATAGACCGACTCGGATTCAATGATTTTGCCATCTGTATGGCAAAAACGCAGAAATCATTTTCTGATAATGAAAAGTTGATCGGTCGCCCCAGTGGATTTATTATCACTGTTCGTGAAATAGAAATTGCGGCGGGTGCGCAATTTTTAATACCCATTCTCGGCAAGATGATGCGCATGCCTGGATTACCAAGTCAACCTGCTTCAGAAACTATGACTATTGATAATCGAGGTGTGATTTCAGGTCTGTCTTAAGTTCAATACAAATTGCGCCTAAATAAAATAAAAAACTAACAAAAAAAACCTGCTTTGGAGTTTATCCCTTAGCAGGTTTTAGTTTTTTTTCGAGCCGTAGACTAGTCAATGTTCGCTGGCTTGGGTTGTTCGGATTTTGAATACCCTTCCGGAATCGTCATATCGAACTTGCTATCATCGACTTTTTCTTTTTTTACTTCGGTAGCTTCCATGGTGATTTGCATATCAAAAGGTCCTTGTTTGGTATTTATGACCATATATAATGGAAACCCTTTGATCTTATCACCAAGGGCTGTGGTATTCTGATTAGGAGCTGTGATTTTATCAGTAACATAGAGTACCATTTTATTCTCTAGGCCATTCTTATTGATAACAACGTCATATCCTTCACAAGCATATCCGGCGACAGTTTTTGTATCGTCCTTTTTTGTTACCGTAACATTCTTTAGATCTTCTTCAGATACCGAAATATCAGACTGCACATATTTTTTACCCATCATAGGGTTGTCCATAAGAACCAATATCTTTTTTGAAGCATTATCAACGATTGTGGTGTTGCTTCCGGTCATCTGATGGCTCTGCTCTGTTCTTGATTTTTCTCCTTTAAAATAAGAGGTAACGATGATATCCCCCATCATAGCGAAGGCTGCTTTGGCCTGCTCATTGTCAGTTGACATCGTCATTTTTAGGGTCAATACGCCTTCAGAGATTTCTTCTTGTGCAATTGCATTTAAACTGAATATTGCCAGAAATAATACAACTATTTTTTTCATTTTTATTCGCTTTTTGATGTTCATAAAAAAACTCTTCCACTTCAATGCAAAATGGAAGAGGTCATGTATAAAGATATTGAAATTTAAACTTCAAGTAACCCATTCGTTTTTTGCACGCCTGCAGCAGATTCTTGCATATGGTCCTTTTCGGCATCGGTCAGGTCAATGTTGACAATCTTTTCAATTCCGCTGCGTCCTAAAACTACAGGTACACCGATACAGAGATCAGATAATCCATATTCACCGTCTAATAGCGCAGAACAGGGGAAAATCTTTTTTTGATCACAAGCAATGGCTTGTACTAATCCGCTTACGGCTGCTCCTGGTGCATACCAGGCAGAAGTTCCTAATAATTTTGTTAATGTTGCGCCTCCAACTTTAGTATCCTCTTTCACCTGATCCAATCTTTCTTCAGAAATGAATGCAGAAACCGGTACTGAATTACGAGTTGCCAATCTTGTTAATGGTACCATGCCTTTATCTGAGTGGCCTCCAATCACCATGCCATCAACATCAGAAATGGGAGCGCCTAACGCTTCCGCCAGGCGGTATTTGAAACGTGCTGAATCCAAAGCACCGCCCATACCAATAATTCTATGCTTCGGAAGGCCGGTGGTTTTATGTACTAAATATGTCATAGTATCCATAGGATTTGATACGACTATTAGAATAGTGTTCGGCGAATGCTCTATCAAACTAGCTGAAACTGTCTTTACAATTCCGGCATTAATACCGATCAATTCTTCACGTGTCATACCGGGCTTTCGAGGTATACCGGAAGTAATCACACAAATATCTGAATTGGCGGTTTTCGAGTAATCATTCGTGGTACCTACAATCTTTGTGTCAAATCCATTTAAAGAGGCTGTTTGCATTAAATCCATGGCCTTACCTTCGGCATACCCTTCTTTAATGTCTAGCAATACAACTTCTGAAGCGAAATCTTTGATGGCTATGTACTCAGCACAGCTAGCGCCTACCGCACCGGCGCCTACTACGGTTATTTTCATTAGCTTTTGTTATTTTAATTGATTATTAAATATCTATGTTTGCGTAAATAGCGTTGTTTTCTATGAATTCCCGTCGTGGCGGAACGTCATCGCCCATCAACATCGAGAAAACCCTATCGGCTTCAACTCCATTATCAATAGTTACGAGACGCATTGTTCTAAATTCTGGGTTCATAGTGGTTTCCCATAATTGCTCGGCGTTCATTTCACCCAGACCTTTATAACGCTGGATAGAGGCGCTACCACCGAATTTATCAACAATAGCGTCACGTTCTTCATCGTTCCAAGCATATTCTTTCTTGGCGCCTTTCTTCACTAAGTAAAGCGGTGGTGCAGCAATATACACATAGCCTTCTTCAATTAATTCTTTCATATATCTAAAAAAGAATGTCAGAATAAGTGTAGCAATATGGCTACCATCCACATCGGCATCACACATGATCACAATTTTATGGTAACGCAATTTTTCAAGATTCAGGGCTTTACTATCTTCTTCAGTTCCAATAGTAACTCCGAGTGCAGTAAACATGTTTTTGATCTCTTCGTTTTCAAAAACTTTATGCTGCATCGCTTTTTCCACATTCAAAATCTTACCCCGCAAGGGTAAAATGGCCTGAAAATTACGGTCACGACCTTGTTTGGCAGTACCACCTGCTGAATCACCCTCCACCAGAAAGATTTCACATTTTTCAGGGTCTGTCCAGGCACAATCTGATAATTTTCCTGGTAGGCCACCCCCCGTCATTACGGTTTTACGCTGCACCATTTCGCGAGCTTTACGAGCTGCATGACGGGCTTGGGCTGCTAAAATTACCTTCTGAACGATCGTTTTAGCATCGCTTGGGTTTTCCTCTAAGTAATTTGTCAGCATCTCAGAGACGGCCTGACTTACCGCAGAAGTGACTTCCCGGTTTCCTAGTTTTGTTTTGGTTTGTCCTTCAAATTGAGGTTCTGCAACCTTTACAGAAATAATAGCTGTTAATCCTTCACGGAAGTCATCACCAGCGATTTCAAATTTCAGTTTATCCAGCATTCCAGAAGATTCGGCATACTTCTTCAAAGTGCCTGTTAATCCTCTCCTAAAACCAGAAAGATGAGTCCCACCTTCATGGGTATTTATGTTGTTTACATAAGAATGTAGGTTTTCGGTATATGAGGTATTATAAACCATTGCAACTTCTACCGGAATACCATTTTTTTCACCTTCCATTGAGATGACATCAGATGTCAATTGCTCCCTGGTAGCATCTAGATATCTCACGAACTCCTTCAGCCCTTCCTCGCTAAAGAAATCCTCTCGAACAAAATTGCCTTCATCATCTTTATTGCGCTTATCTGTAATAGATATTTTTATTCCTTTATTCAGGTAAGCAAGTTCACGTAACCTGGTGGCTAAGGTGTCGTAGTTGTATACAATTTCATCTTGAAAAATAGTATTGTCCGGTGAAAATGTAACCATAGTTCCATTTTCATTTGAGTCGCCCACTGTTTTTACAGGATATAATGTCTTACCTTTTTCATATTCCTGCTCCCAGATTTTACCTTCTCTATATACGGTAGCCTTTAAATGATTGGATAAAGCGTTTACTACAGAGACACCAACGCCGTGCAGACCACCAGAAACTTTGTAGGAATCTTTGTCAAATTTACCGCCTGCACCAATCTTGGTCATGACCACTTGTAATGCCGAAACACCTTCTTTTTTATGTATCCCAACCGGTATACCCCGACCGTTATCTTTTACGGTAATTGAATTGTCCTCATTAATCCATACATCGATGGTGTCACAATGGCCAGCCATTGCTTCATCTATAGAGTTGTCTACTACTTCATAAACTAAATGATGGAGCCCTCTAACTCCTACATCTCCAATATACATTGATGGACGCATTCTTACATGCTCCATACCTTCTAACGCCTGAATACTATCGGCTGAATAATTCGGTTTTTTAGCCTCTTCACTCATATTTAAATCCTCTCTTTTTAGGTATTTTCAAAAACATACAAATATAAGAAAACACGCCCTTTTGGGCGTGTTTTTACCAAGTATAATAACGGAAGTTATTAACAAAAAACTTAGAAAATTAGTCGTGCTTAGCGCTGCACTTTTTTTAAAAAGAAATAGCCTAAAACTAGGCAGTAATTTTAGACTATTTCAAACCTATTATGCGACAAAACGTTTAACTGGTTTCGTCCTTTAATTCAATTGCTTTCTTCTTGAAGACTTTTCCATTAGCGTCTAAACCTACTTTTAGCCATTTACCATCTTTTTCCACTTTGGTATAGTAAACAGTTTCGCCTTTGTCATTCTTTACTTTGTAGGCTTTCTTGACGTTGTAGTCTGCGAATGATTCTTTTAATGTTTTTTGTACAACATCGGGTAGGTCAGCTACAGAAATTTCGGCCTTGTGCGCCTTCATTTCTTTTTTGTACTCTTTTTTAACTTTTTCTTTGATTTCTTCCTGGGCAAATGCCGTAGTACCTGCTAAAAAGAAAAATACCAAAACGAATAGAATGCTTAATTTTTTCATAATGAACGGTGTTAAATTAAAATTAGTTTTTGTTTGTTGACTCAAAGGTAGGGAGTGATTCTAAAGAAAATCTAAAAGATCAAGGTATGAAATGTTAAAATTAAGTGAATAAAAAACACGTCTCAATGACGTGTTTTTAGAAATCAATATTGCTATTCAAATGTCCTTTTTGAATACTACGTTATTTAGTTTTTATTGGCAACAGCGTTTTGATCCAGTATTTTAGAATCTCTAATTTCCTTGAGAACGCGGCCGTTATTATCAACTGCCACCGTAAAGAGTGTTCTGCCTTTTCTAAGCTCCACAAAATAAATATCATCTCCCTTACGGGCTTTGTACGCCTGAGTTACAAAGTGTTTTGCGTATGAATCGCGAAGTGAGACCAAGATAGAATTTGGTAATCGCTCAAGATCAATCTTTATACGCGTGCTTTTAACGGCTTCAATAGCGGCAATTGCTGCTTTTTCTTTGTCTCGGGTATTTTTTTCGGCCTTTTGGGCAAAAGTAGTCCCTGCAAAACCGAGAAATGCTACGAAAAATAAAATGCTTAATTTCTTCATAATAATTGATGTTAGCGAACTCAGAATATGTTCTTGTTAGTAGCATCAAATGTAATGGGTGATTCTAAAGGAATTCTGAAAAATGGGGCCTG
>JAAUYH010108110.1_pt1 | contig 31406 bp, 26 predicted proteins | sample 7278061 | NCBI WGS metagenome assembly JAAUYH01 (sample SAMN14350203, study PRJNA611818) | marine sediment metagenome | isolation source: surface marine sediment (0.6m) | place: French Polynesia: Moorea | collected 2018-08 | reverse complement strand
TTTATGTGGGTCTTTTGGACGTAAGGATTCGCCACAAAAAAATCGATTTATGTGGGTCTTTTGGGGGCAATGATTCGTTGCTATAAATTCCATTTATGTGGGTCTTTTGGGCGTAAGGATTCGCCACAAAAAAATCCATTTTTGTGGGTCTTTTGGACGCAATGATTCGGCGCAAAAAATTCCATTTATGTCGGTCTTTTGGGCGCAAGCATTGCGCCCCTACTATTCAAATAATTAAAAATTAAAAATTGGTAATTCCTAACTCTTAACTCTTGTTCAAGACCGTTTTCTATCTAAAAACTTGCTCAATAGGGCAGCAATACCTACAGCTTTTCCTATTGATGGAGGATTAGCGGTGTTTTTAGATTTAATTTCAAGCATAGGAGCGTATTTTAATGCTAAACGGTTTTGAGGGTTAAGTTTTAATGCTTGGCGTATATAAACCCTTGCCATTCCGTAAAATTTTTGCTTGAAATGTATCAATCCCAAAAGAGCATGATAATCACTTTGATATGGCTCTAATTTAATCGCATCCCGTAGTTCTAATACAGCCAGTTTCCAGTTAGCTTGTTTGGCATATTGTACACCCCTCTGATAGTGACGTTGAGCGTAGTTTGTGACAACTGGTTTGGTATATGTTGCTTGATCAAATGTAGATGGTTCTGGTGTTTCCTCAAAACTGGGGATGTTCTGTGTAGCCTCTTCTTGCTTAGTATAACCTTGTGCTGGATGTAAGTATAAATAAACTAAATTCAGTTCGCTTAACTGTTGGGTTACCTGATAACCTCCTTCCAAGGATTGATATTGAGCTGAAGCCAAAGAAGCGATAGCCTGTTCGTAAAATAATTCGGCTTCTAGTGCTGATAGTTTGATCATTTCCTTGGCTAAGTCAGTTTGCAAAGCCTTTGATGGTGATGTTTCTAAGTTGCTGGCTTGCGATCGCAGTGTTGCTATGGTTTGGGCACGAATTTTTGTATGTTTGAGTTGCTGATAAGCTGGGTTTATTAAACGTGTAAATATTGACGTTACTAACTCTTTGTCTACATTGCTACCCTTGCTCTGGCGGTCAGGATGTAGTAGCTTGGCTAAAGAATGGTAACGCTTGAGAATTTCACGTTCAGTAGCAGTCACAGAAATTCCCAATACAGCGTATGGATCGGCAAGCTGTTTCAACCATTCTGATGGCAAGAAGGTCTGTAACATACTGAATATTGTTCCTAAGAAATACGACGGGAGGAAGCCAACAGGTAAAGAGAGGAAAAATCAAATAAGTTGAAATAGTAAATGCCCAAAGGATAGAAGTATCAAGACACTATTACCGGAATATTTATTTTAATCTATGAATGATTCTAATCAGATTGCAAAACTCCATCATCAAAAATTGCAGCTAGGTTTGTTAAAAAAATAAATGCACCTTTTTTTCCTTTACCGCAGCTTTTCATTCATAAATTGTGGATCTATCCTAAATTGATTTTATAGTGAGTTTACTTAATTGTTATGACTTTTTATTCAAATTATACTACATTTTTTCAAGAGTATTTCTCATGGTATTTGCGGATGTTTTATGAAATAAAATATGTATTTTTAGTTGAAATATGAGAAAAATTACGTGTATACACTTAATTATCAGCTTTCACTCACTACAGTTGTTTGAGTAGATAGGAATTGCCAATCTAGTGATTGGATGTCAATAAATCCTAAGTTTAGCCCTAAAATAGATTCATAAGTTAGGTTTGAGGTAGGGTAACAGCAATCCTAAATTGCTCGTTTAAGCTTTGTTGCTAATATGGCTGTCTGTAGGTTTTGTGATTTTGCTCTAAATCGTTAGGAATATGTTAACTAAGCGAAAAAGTCGAAGTATCGCAGCAATATTAGCGTTTGCTGGGACGCTGACAGTTTCTGGATTACATAAATTTTACTTAGGACAGCCACTGTGGGGCATTTTATATGTACTGCTTTCTTGGACACCAATTCCCAAAGTAGCTAGCGCTATTGAGGGGGTTTGGTTCTTAACTCAAGATGAAGAAGTATTTGATCGCAATTTTAATTCAGGTAAATCATTAGTAAAAAACTTACATTTAGCTGAAAATCAAGTAAGTGTTATTGCTGATGCTCTCCGGGATTTAGATGGATTGCGTCAAGATGGATTGATTTCTGAGTATGAATTTGAACAAAAGCGTCGTCAGTTACTAGATCAAATTAGTTGATTTGTCATTGGTCATTGGTCATTTGTCATTGGTTAACCATTCCCGATTCTCCATTGTAAATTTGTACATGAATATTATAAAAAGTTTGTATGCACCAGAATTGGTTATCATTTCGATTTAATCCCAGGTTACAAAGACTGCGTCACAAATTGCTGAATGACCCCTATTATCGACTGCAATCTGGAGAAGAAATTGTGATCGCAGCACAACTTGGTATGCGTATTGATGCTAACCAAGCTACTGTGGATGATTGGCTGCGTTTACCAGGTTTATCAATTCACCAAGCGAGAACTTTAGTGGAACTTTCTCGTTCTGGTGTTAAATTTTACTGTATAGAAGATGTTGCTGCTGCTTTAAGTATATCCACTCAGCGACTAAAACCTTTAGAGGTAATTTTAAATTTTAGTTATTATGACGAAGAAGCTATAGAAACTATTGCGTATAAAGTTAATCCTAACACTGCAACGGTTGAGAGTTTGGCAAAAGTCCCGTTTATTGATGTTTCTTTAGCGTCAGCTGTGGTGGAAAATCGCTTGTCATCGGGGAAATTCCGTAATTTAGTTGATTTCCAGCAGAGGTTGAATTTATCCAGCGATAGGATTGTGCAACTGATGTATTATTTGCGGTTTTAGGAACTTGCAAATCAAAAAATATGCCAATTTTCAATCTACCAATTGTATCATTCATTGTAGGGGCGCGGTTTCCGCGCCCTACAATATGGGATAATTTATGATGCTGTTGGTCAATTAGTGATGGGTTTCACCCCCAACTTTGAGTATCTCTCTCGTTTCCAGGATCCAGCCTGGAAATGCACTCACCAGAGGGATTTGAGGTGGGAACCTCAATCGCTGCATTCCTTGCCAGAGGCAAGGAACGAGAATGCAACGCCGATTTTTTTTGGTGTTCCCTTAGTTTGGTTGGGGTTGAGGAAACTCATATATATCCTTGATGACTTGTACCCAGCCATCAGAGACTGATTCGAGAATGCGATCGCCTTTTTCTTTGCTGGCTGTGGTGGGATCTCCCACAACTCCGCTTTTACTTAAATCCTGTGTTGCCCAGCCAAAGCTTAATTTACCTTCTATACTAAGTAAACTACCTGCTGGTGGTTCTGGTGGATACTCAGCGATTGCTTTGTCCATTTTCACCTGTTCTGGTAATAATGCCAACATAATACTAGTTTCGGCATCTCCGGCATGAATTCCTAGTTGTTTTTCCTGAGTATTTAATAGTTCTTCTGTAATATGGGGCACTTTCCAGGTAAACAAGGGAAACACCAAAAAATCGCTGTATTTAATGTGTAAATCCCGTGCCACAATTTCCATAACTTGGGGTTGTCCGCCGTGGGAGTTCATCAAAACTAATTTTCTAAACCCCGCACGGTAGAGGCTTTCTGCCATTTCCATCAGGGTTGCTAAAAGAGTCTGGGCACTGAGGGTAATGGTGCCAGGAAAGTGCCAATGTTCGTTGGATTTGCCGTAATAAAGGGTTGGCAGCGAGTATGCTGGAATGTTGGTATTTAATTTTTCTAAAGCTTTCCCCAGAACTCCTACACCAATAGCTGCATCCACAATCAGGGGTAAATGGGGACCATGCTGTTCAATTGCCCCTACTGGTTGAATTATGACTACATTTTCCTTATTTGGCATTTCTTGAATCTCAGTCCAGGTGAGGTAGGGGAAAAAGCGTTGTGGGGGAATAAAATTATGCATAAATAATAATTACAAAAATACAAAAAATGCTGGAAAAACAGTTAAAAATGATGCATGGTATTTGAGTGTGACTAATTTTTACTTAAATTAGACTTAAATCATATTTAACCTGGTTCAAAAACAATTACGAAAGGGAAATTTAACATGGAAAACAATCAAAATAACCGTACCTTAGCAGTTGATATTGGTGGTAGTGGTGTTAAGGTGATGGTTTTGGATGCAATAGGAAATCCTATCACTGAAAGGGCACGTCAGGAAACACCAAAACCCGCCAAGCCGCAACCGATAATTAATGCTATTGTATCCTTAGCGGCTACTCAAGGGGAATTTCATCGGGTTTCTGTGGGTTTTCCTGGTGTGGTACACAACGGTGTGACCCAAACTGCTGTGAATTTAGATTCAGATTGGATCGGTTTTGATTTAGCAACGGCATTGTCCAAGAACTTACAAAGACCTGTACGGGTAGCCAATGATGCCGACATCCAGGGTTTGGGAGCAATTGCTGGTAAAGGTGTAGAATTGGTTGTGACTCTGGGAACTGGTTTTGGTTCAGCCTTATTTGTAGACGGTAAATTGGTGCCAAATTTAGAAATGGGACACCATCGCTTTCGTAAAGGTGAGAGTTACGAAGAACAATTAGGACGTGCGGCTTTAGAAAAGGTGGGGGAAAAGAAATGGAATCGACGTTTAGAAAAAGCGATGGCATCTTTGCAATCTTTGTTTAATTATAATTACCTTTATATTGGCGGTGGGGAAGCAAAGAAGGTGAATCTAGATTTACCCCAAAATGTGAAGATTATTCCTAATGTGACTGGCTTGTTGGGTGGAATCGCTTTGTGGCGAGATTAACCCTGTTTTACTACTCTCTTCGCTGGTCTAAGATTACCTATAAAAATTTCTCCCCCTCTTCCCCCTCTTCCCACTCTTCCCCCTCTTCCCCCTCTTCCCCCTCTTCCCCCTCTTCCCCCTCTTCCCCCTCTTCCCCCTTTCACTCAATTCGGTAATCTTCTAGCGGAACAGAAGTAACCATGAAAGCCCTCGACAAAAAACTTCTACGGGACCTCTTACATTGGCGTGGTCAAATTATTGCGATCGCCCTGGTTGTTGCCTGTGGTATTGCTAGTTTTGTGTCGATGTTGAGTGCCTATGAATCCCTACAACTGACTCAGGCTACTTATTACGACCAATATCGCTTTGCCCATGTTTTCGCCCAGTTAAAAAGGGCACCAGATTCCCTCAAATCCCAAATTGAAATGATTCCCGGTGTAGCGCAGGTACAAACGCGGGTGGTGGCAGATGTTAACCTAGATATACCAGGGAGGAGGGAACCCGCAATTGGACGGTTGATATCAATTCCTCAACGACAAATGCCCATCCTGAATGACCTCTATATGCGACGGGGACGTTATATCCAGCCAGACCGACCAGAAGAGGTATTAATCAGTGAAAGCTTTGCCAAGGAAAATAAGTTAGATTTGGGGGATGGCATAGGTGCAGTAATCAATGGACGCTGGCAGAGATTACGAATTGTAGGGATTGTACTGTCCCCAGAGTACGTTTACGCCATCCAAGGTACGGGGGATATTTTCCCTGATAATCAGCGTTTTGGGGTCTTCTGGATGGGACGGGAGGCTTTGGGAGGGGCTTTTAATATGGATGGTGCATTTAATGATGTCACTTTAACCTTAATGCGGGGGGCAATTGCAGAAGATGTAATTTTCCGCTTGGATAAACTTCTAGAAAGGTATGGGGGATTTGGCGCATATGTCCGCCATGACCAACTTTCTAACCGCTTTTTATCAGAAGAAATTGTGGCGTTGCAAGGGACTGCAACCATAGTACCAACCATCTTCCTAGCAATTGCAGCTTTCCTATTAAATATGTTACTTTCCCGTTTAATTAGCACCCAACGGGATCAAATCGCTGTCCTCAAGGCTTTTGGTTATCATAATCTGGCAATTGGTGTGCATTATCTCAAGTTTGTCCTGGCGATTGTGTTTGCAGGTGCAATCCTCGGTACGGCTTTGGGATTGTGGTTTGGCTGGGCAGTTACCGAGAACTACACCCGCTTTTTCTCATTTCCTCTACTGCGTTACGAAGCAGGTATAGGTTTAATAACTGGGGCAATTTTTATCAGTGGGGGTGCGGCTGTTCTCGGTGCATTTACGGCAGTACAGAAGGCAGTTTCTTTACCTCCAGCGGAAGCCATGCGTCCGGAACCTCCCGCCCAATTTCGCCCGACAATGGTGGAACAACTGGGATTACAGCGTTTTTTCTCTCCCGCAGGACGAATGATTCTACGGAATTTGGAACGCAAACCTATACAGGCATCTCTTTCTACCCTGGGAATTGCCATGGCTGTGGCGATTTTGGTCATCGGTCACTATAGTACTGATGCAATGGAATATATGATTGAGGTGCAATTTCGTCAGATTCAACGGGAAGATGTGATGATTGTGTTTAACGAACCCCGTCCTTCCAGGGTGCGGTATGAAGTTGCCCATCTTCCCGGTGTGTTGCAAGCAGAAGTATTCCGTAGTGTACCTGCAAGGTTGCGATTTGAACACCGCACCTATCGCTTGGGGTTAACGGGGGTGGAACCACAAGGGAAATTACGTAGGCTGCTAGATAAAAATTTGCATCCCGTGAATTTACCCCCGAATGGGGTGGTGATGACCAGGAAATTAGGGGAAATTCTGGGGGTGAACCCAGGAGACATACTCACAGTAGAAGTATTAGAAGGAGCAAGACCAGTCCGTAATGTTGCTGTGGTGGGGTTGGTAGATGAATTAATTGGTGTTTCCGCATATATGGATATCCATGCCCTAAATCAGTTGATGCGGGAAGGGGGAACCGTTTCCGGGGCTTACTTGGCTGCTGATTCTCTCTATCTCGACCGTTTATATAAAACATTAAAACGCACACCAGCAGTTGCAGGGGTTTCCGTGCGGGAAATGGCGATCACTCGTTTTCAAGAAACTATCGCTGGTAGTCTCGATATTTTTACTACTGTTTTGGTAATTTTTTCCTGTATTATTGCCTTCGGTGTTATTTACAATGCTGCCCGCATCTCCCTTTCTGAAAGGGGTCGGGAATTGGCAACTTTGCGGGTAATTGGTTTTACTCAGGGAGAGGTAGCATTTATTCTCTTGGGAGAACAAGCAGCATTAACTTTGATGGCGATTCCCTTGGGATTTGTCATTGGTTATGGTTTATGTGCCTTAATGTCTATGGCGTATAATTCGGAACTCTATCGCTTTCCTTTGGTGGTTTCTCGGACAAACTATGCCTTTGCTTTTGTGTTTGTGATGGTTGCAGCGGTGATTTCTGGGTTAATAGTAGGTCGTCAGTTGATGCATTTGGATTTGATTGCGGTGTTGAAGACAAGGGAGTGATAGGGAATTACAGCATATTTCATCTTGATGAGGTACAATCGGACGGGCAAGGATGCCCATCCTAAAATATAGCAGTTTTCACTTGGGTACAATACAGTCAGAACCTCACCCCGGCTAAAGCCACCCCTCTCCTTACTAAGGAGAGGGGAAGGGGGTGAGGTAAGCGTCTTTATTACATCCAAGTGAAAACCGCTATAAATTTACACAAACAGTTTTGTACTTCAGGTTTTATAGACTATCATATGATTTGATAGAGAAGTTGCGGTGCAAAGTCTCTACACAGATATTAATACTTCTAATCAGCAACGCCCATAGTAGTAAATGTGACTGTACGTCTATCTGCATCTGACTACTTAAAAAGTATTACCCAGAAGTATCAGCAATGGTCGAGTATGTATACTTTGACTGATGCAGAAGGTAAAGTATTAGACCTAAAATTGATGGTACAAATACGGCAACCACAACAACGGTCAGGGATGCTGGGTGAGGGAAAGCAAGAAAAAGTTGAACGGTTTACTGTGTTGGCAGGTATCCGTAAATATGCTGTTATGTTTTATTAATTGGTAAACCTGGTTCGGGAAAATCCACCGCTTTGCAACGGTTGCTGTGGGAAGATGCACAAGCAATAATTCAGGGAAAAAACCTAAAAATTCCCGTTTTGGTAGAACTCCGCAACTGGGATAATTCCGTAGAAAAAGTAGAAAATTTGATTTACAAGTTCTTCCGCAGTCACAAATATCGCATTGATATCACTAAAATCGAAGACTTGTTATTTGACGGGGAATTATTACTGTTGATGGATGGGTTGAACGAATTACCCTCCGATGAAGCACGGGATAAAGTTGCACAATTTCGTCGAAATTACCCGGAAACACCGATGATTTTTACCACACGGGATTTAGGTGTGGGGGGAAATTTAGGAATTGACAAGCAATTGGAAATGCAACCCCTGACGGAAACTCAGATGCACGAGTTTGTGCGTAAATATCTCCCCGATAAGGGTGAGGAAATGTTGCAGCAGTTAGGGAATCGACTGCGGGAGTTGGGAGAAACTCCGTTGATATTGAAAATGCTGTGCGATGTTTTTCAGCTAGATGGGGAAATTCCTAAAAGTCGGGGAGAGTTGTTTCGTCAGTTTGACAGCACAGTTAATAACCTGAAGGAAGACAAAGAAACTGTTCCCATCCCGGAAGGGTTGCGACGTTGGAAAGGAGAATTATTGCAGCATTTAGCGTTTGAGATGATGCAACCGGAAAATCCAGCAAATCGTACTGATTTGCGCTTGTCGATTTCTCGCAGCACAGCGGAAGGGATTTTAGAGGATTTTCTCAAGGGTAGGGTAGAGTATCCTGGAGAAAAAGCTAAGGATTGGTTAGAGGGTTTGCTTAAACATTGCTTGGTGGAGACGAAAGCAGCGGAATCCCAGCAAGTTGTCATTCAATTCCACCATCAGTTGTTTCAAGAATATTATGCAGCGGAATATTTGCTGCGGATTTTACCTCACCCCCAGTTTCTTTCCTCATCACCTCACCCCCAATCTCTTTCCTCATCACCTCACCCCCAATCTCACTCCTTATCACCTCACTCCCAATCTGTTTCCTCATCACCTCACTCCCAACCTCACTCCTCATCACCTCACCCCCAATCTGTTTCCTCATCAACTCACCCCCAATCTCTTTCCTCATCAACTCACCCCCAATCTCTTTCCTCATCACCTCACCCCCAACCCCTCTCCTTATCAAGGAGAGGGGGGAATCGGTTGAGTGAAGCTGAGTTTAAGCGCGATTATTTGAATTTGTTGAAATGGACAGAAACTATAGCGCTAGGGTTAGCTTTGGTCGAGGATGAAGCGTTAGCTGTGGGAGTGGTGCGGTTAGCGCTGGATGTGGATTTGATGTTGGGTGCGAGGTTAGCAGGGGAGGTGAAGGAGAAGTTTCAGGAGAAGACGGTAGGGTTAGTTTTGGAGTTGGAGGTTAGGGAGTTAATCAAAGTTGAATTTTTAGGTATTACGAAGTCGGGATTTGCTGTTAGTTATTTAAGTAATTGTTTGCAATATGAAGATTCATTTGTTTGTATTAGAGCCGCATCTGCATTAGGAGAAATTGGCAATAAAGCCGCTGTTGATACCCTAAGTGCTGCCTTGGATTATGAAGATTCATCTGTTCGTTTTAGTGCCGTATTTGTATTATGAGAGATTGGCAATGAAGCCGCTATCAATCCCCTGATTGCTGCCTTAGATGATGAATATTCATCTGTTCGTTGGAGAGCCGCAGAAGCATTAGGAGAAATCGGCAACGAAGCCGCTGTTAATTCCCTGATTGCTGCCTTGGATGATGAATATTTATTTGTTCGTATGAATGCTACAAAAGCATTAAGAAAAATCGCCAACAAAGCCGATGTTAATGCCCTAGTTGCTCCCTTGCATAATGAAGATTCAAATGTTCGTATTTATGCCGCAAAAGCATTAGGCAAAATTAGAAATAAATCCGCTGTTAATCCCTTGATTGATATCTTGGATGATGAATATTCATCTGTTAGTTGGGATGTCATAGAAGTCTTAGAATAAATCGGCAATGAAGTCGCTGTTAATCCCTTAATTACTGCCTTGTATCATGAAGATTCATTTGTTCGTAGGAGTGCCGCAGATGCATTAGTAAAAATCGCGGATTCTGATATAATCACTCAAATGTGGCAATTATTATTATTTGGAGTTGAAGAGACAAAAGATATAATTTTAAAAATTCAAGAACTCTGCAAGTTTTACAACCATGAAATTTTCCATTTTCCCCCAGTTGTGGAGGAACAAAATATAGATTCATCAAGTCCAAATCAACCGATAAATATTCACACTCCAAAGCTAATTATGCAAGAACCTATAAATAATTTCAAATTCGGTGACAATAGTAATATTGGATTTAGCACTGGAAATAATTCCCCAGTAGAAGTTACAGGAAACCAATTTAAGACTCAAAACAACTACGCACCGGAACAGAAACAAAGTCTTTCCGAAGCTGCAAAGGAAATTCAAGAATTACTAGCCCAACTGCAAACAAATTACCCCACAACAACAGAATCCGAACAGCAAGTATTTGTAAATCAATTTAACGAACAAGTCAAAACAAATTCCCGCGTCAGGGATATAATTTTAGCTGGAGGAATTGAATTAATTAAAATGCTTTGTCCACTCTTCAGTATTCCCATTGAAATGAGTAAAAAGTGGTTGGAAACAGCAGAGAAACATAAATAAACAACTTGAACTTTTCCCTCGTTTTTCCCTCGTTCCCAGGCTCTGCCTGGGTAACGCCCATCATTAGGCTCTGCCTATATTAACATAGTAGAATGGTGAGGCAGAGCCTCACAATATTCATTCCCAGTCGGAGTCTGGGAACGAGAAGGTAACCCTGACAATATTCATTCCTAGTCGGAGTCTGGGAACGAGAAAGTCAGCCTCACAATATTCATTCCCAGTCGGAGTCTGGGAACGAGAAGGTAACCCTGACAATATTCATTCCCAGTCGGAGTCTGGGAACGAGAAGGTATGACAAAGCTATATTGACATGGTGTAACAATATTTTATTTATTGACACAAAACCTGCGTTTACCCATCGTCATAAATCGTACTAATTTATGCACTTCGCTAGCAACCATTACACTTAAACCTAATCCAATCAGCATAATCCAAGTATTTACACTAACTGGCTCTGTATATAAAAAAGCTTGTCCAAGTGGTAAGTAGAGCATCCCTACATGAATCGAAAAGGCAACAATTGTACCCACCAATAACACCGGACTCCGCAACGGAGACATGTGAAATATAGATTTGTCTTCCGAACGACAATTGCCTATATGGATATTCTCAAATAGCACCATCAACAACAAGATGGCATTACGGGCAGAAAACTCACTCCATCCCTGATTCAACATCCACTGAAAAGCCCCAAAGCTGACTGTACCCATAACCACAGCAGCAATCAATGTCCGTTCAACCATCACCTGGTTAAAAATTGGTTCCCTGGGTGGACGGGGTCTTCTGTGCAGTACATTTCCCTCGCTGGGTTCAAAGGCTAGGGCTACATCTTGAATGCCGTTAGTAACCAAATTTAACCACAAAAGTTGCACAGGCAGCAATGGTAATGGTAACCCCGTAGCCACAGCTAAGGCAATTAACACAATTTCAGCAGCTCCCGTGGAAACTAGCAAATATATCACTTTACGTACATTATCATAGGCAACCCGTCCCTCTTCAATACCAGCCACAATGGTAGCGAAATGGTCGTCACCAATTACCAATTCCGCAGCTTCCCGTGCGACATCAGTACCCGCTTTACCCATTGCTACCCCAATATTAGCAGCACGCAAGGCTGGAGCATCGTTAACCCCATCCCCCGTTACCGCGACAAAATGACTCGCTTCCCGGGCAGCATTGACCAATTGTAGCTTTTGATGGGGAGCAGTCCGGGCAAATACGCAAGTCGTTTGCATGAGTCGGGGCAACTCCTGGGGGGATACCTCCGCAAGTTCGCTACCTGTAACCACTTGAGAGACTGCCGTTGCTAAACCCAATTCTCTGGCAATTGCTAAAGCTGTGGCAGGATGGTCACCTGTCACCATCCATACCGCAATCCCCGCAGCATGACAACTGGCGATCGCTTCTTTGACTCCTGGTCTCAGGGGGTCAATCATGCCTACAAACCCCAAAAATTGTAGATTTACAGGGTCTGGAGGTGCCTGGGAGGAGTCGAGGTCATCTGTAATTCCAGTAGCAAAGGCTAATACTCGATAACCTTGTTCTGCCATTTGCTGAGAAATTGTCTGTAATTTAACGATGATATCCAATTCTAAATCACACATCATCAGTACCCGTTCCGGGGCACCTTTGACAAATACATGCAACTGATTATCTATGGGATGATAGGTAGCAGCAAATTTATGTTCTGGTTCAAAGGGAATCTCGTTCACTTGGGGGTAGAGGTTAAGGGTGGTTTCCCGGTTCCATGCCAATTTATAAGCCATTGACAGCAAGGCTATATCCGTGGGGTCACCTCGCCATATCCAGTTATCTTGATGATGGTGTAAGTCCCCTTCATTACACAATACCGCAGCCCGTGCTAAATTATCTAGTCCAGGATGATTACCAGGTACAATTGCCTGTTGTTGCCATAATACCAGTCCTTGGGGAGCAAAACCTGACCCTGTAACCTCAAATTCATCGCCATTGGGTAAATATATCTTGCGTACCGTCAACTCATTACAGGTGAGAGTACCAGTTTTATCACTTGCAATCAGAGTACAACTTCCCAACCCTTCCACCGCAGGTAAGCGACGCACAATTACCCCCCGTCTTGCCATGCGATTAGTGGCGATCGCCAATGCTACTGTTAAAGCAACGGGTAAGCCTTCGGGAATTGCGGATACTGCCAGTGCTACTGCAAACATAAACATTTCTACAATGCTGTATCCATGGCGGAGAATACCTAGCAAAGCAATAGCAATGGCTGCAATCAGAACCGCAAAGGCGATCGCCCGACTAAACCATTCCATGCGTTTTAATAAAGGAGGCTTACCCCCCGCTGTAGCTAAGACATCAAGCGCTAATTGACCCACAGATGTGGCAGTTCCCGTAGCTACTACCACCCCTCTACCCCTTCCCCGGACAACAATTGAACCAGCGTAAACCATATTTTGCCTGTCTGCTAAAGGCGTAGAAATTTCCCCCAGCCAATCGGTATTTTTTAACACCGTCAGGGATTCCCCAGTTAACAGAGATTCATCCACTTCCAAATTGTGCGTCCGGATTAAACGCATATCTGCAGGAACACGGTTGCCAGACTCCAACCAGACAATATCCCCCGGTACAACTTCCTCCGCATCAATTTCCTGTACTTCCCCGTCTCGCATCACCGCAGCGCGGATTTTCAACAATTGTTGCAATGCGCGACTACTTTTTTCTGCACGCCATTCCTGGTAACCTCCTAATAGGGCATTAATGATTAAAACGGCAATAATAAACCCCGCATCTTTGACATCACCAATCACGAGAGAAAGGAGGGCAGCTAGTCCTAGAATGTAGATTAAGGGACTGCGAAATTGCCGCAAGAGAATTTCCCAGGGGTTAGGAGGAGGTTGTTGGGGAAGACGGTTAGCACCAAATCTAGCCAAACGGGCTTTTGCTTCCACTTCTGGCAGACCGTTTATACTTGCATTAACGGTTTGCAGTACTGCTTCCGGGTTGATGGTGTGCCAAGCTTGTGTGTTTGCAGTCTGCATAACCATCAGAAAAATTCCCTCATTACTCTCGTTCCCAGGCTCCATATTGTTCCCAGGCTCTACCTCACAGTATTCATTCCCAGCCAGAGTGTGTTCCATCTCGTTCCCAGGCTCTGCCTGGGTAACGCCTATCAAGAGGCTCTGCCTCTACCATAATACCACCATAATAGTAGAATAGTGAGGCAGAGCCTCACGGTATTCATTCCCAGCCGGAGTCTGGGAACGAGAAGAACGAGAAGAAAGGAGAAAAAGCTATTCATTGCCAGCCGGAGTCTGGGAACGAGTAATGAGTAAGAAGAGTCTGGAAAGGGAAAAAAGCTATATATCTAGTATGTCAATAGTTAAAAGTCCTTCCTGACCGATATAATTACGATAACTTGAATATCGCCAGTGGGCAGGTTCGTCTACATAACCGCGTCTAACTGGATTATTATGTATATACTCTAACTTTTGTATAAACATTTTTTCATGTATTAATGCTTGTGGATGTGACCCTTCCTGCCATAATTGATAATCTTGAGTGGTTTTATGTAATTTTTTGTGAAATTTTAGTTGTTTTAGTAAATATTCTGCTTTCTTTTCTTTTAACCTGTCAATAATTGAACGAGCGGTAAATGATTTAAAATTTGCTATTTCCTTAGATAAATTTTCTGCTGAGGCTATTATGTGGAGGTGATTTTCCATAATCACATAACCATGTAAAGCAAAACGTTGATTGGTATGAAGAAAATCTAAGGAATTTAAAATGATTTGAGCTAATTCTGGTTGGCTAAATACTGGAAGCCAGTTGACAATTGTACATGTGAGAAAGTGTGGGTGGTTTTCTAGAAATTTATAGCGAGAGCGTCCCATAAGGTGATAGATGTTGATGTGTTAGAGGCAGAGTCTCCTTAATAGTGTTCCCAGATTTAACCTGGAAACAATGCTCTCGTTTATTTATTCAACAATTAAGCACTCAACGCTGTCATTTCTATTAATTCGTGGCTAGGTAAATCAAATCTAATGGTAGTAGCAGCCCAATCTTTTAAATCCGGTGCTAACCAAATTAATTTACGTACAATTTCATCATTTACCCACAAAATCAAGGGGAAGTTAAACCGCTTACCAAACTCGTCCCGCATCATATTTGTAGAAGTAATCAGTTGATTAATCCCAACCACTGATTCTAAACCCCTCACCATCAAGGCTTCCGGTTGATTCGAGCCAATTGTATTAGCGATGGTTGTATAAAGAGTTTCCGCAGATGGTGAAATCAGAATTTCTTTAATTGTTACAGGGGAAAATTCCGCTAATAAACTCAGTGCTCGCTCTTGTTGGCTGGAAGAATTACAACATGCCAAAAGCAGAGAAAATTGACCTTGAGATAGCATAATTGCCCTTGCCAGCCGTTTGGCAGCATCTGTGGGGTTTACCTTGCTATGTTGGGAGTTAATTAAGCCAATCATGAGTAATCCTGAGTTCAGTTTGTATAATCACCAAATTATGCCTGGGAAAATACGTACTTGATGCATACGTAAAGCTATACGTTAGTCGTTTTTACGACACATAATTGTAAGCTATATGCTAATTATACGTATGGGGTATATATTGAGGGTGTGGTGCATCACCCCACATTTACGGATATGGCATTTAGCGGTGGTGACACTTCTATGTGAAAATGGGGTGAAGCTCTCTGCGAAACCAGGGAATTACAAGGAAAACAGACTGTAAAGCTAATTTGGTACGTAAGTATCAAACTGATTTTCAACAATTACCGACTTTTAGCCGCACGACCTATGCCTACTTATTAATCTGTAACGAAATTCCGATTACTCAATAATAAGTATTTTGGTTATGTCATATCTTGCACCATTTTCAATAAGCATGGAGAAACCGGGTTTATGAAGGAAAAATTAGGGTTTTGACAGGTCAAGATTTCCAATAAACCCGGTTTCTGACCCAGGTGCAAGATGTGTGTTATCCCACACATTTTTTCGTTCACCTCCCATTACCCATTACCACCACAAGCAACTTTTATGTAGCTATACGAGTCAATGTTCATGGTTATATGATGCCAATGTGAAATTTTCCACTGAGTAAATGATGAAAAATTTTCTTAAGGGTTGTGTCGAACTTCCTTTGTGGAGGAGTCGCTACAGCCAAAAAAATGCCTTATTTGTCGGGGTAATCTTTCTGAGCATGATAGCAGCAGTAATGTTATCTTTTCCTATACAAGCACAAAATATTCGTACCCCTCCCCAACCATCGGAATTGCGGGGTGTATGGTTAACTAATATCGATAGCGATGTATTATTTGAGAAAAATCGCCTCAAGAATGCCTTACAAAACCTCAAACAATTAAATTTTAATGTTGTATATCCAACGGTATGGAATTGGGGTTATACTCTTTATCCTAGCCCAGTTGCCAAAAGAGTTTATGGCTTATCTATAGATCCACAACCGGGATTACAAAAACGAGATATGCTTAAAGAGGTGGTGCAAGAAGGGCATAAGCAAGGTTTAAAAGTGATTCCCTGGTTTGAATTTGGCTTTATGGCACCAGCAGATTCCCAATTAGCAAAACGTCGTGCTTATTGGCTAGCAAGTCGTCGTGACGGTAGCAGAATTTGGAAAGAAGGCACCCATGACAGGGTATGGTTAAGTCCCTTCCGTCCCGATGTGCAAAAATTTATGCAGAATCTAATTGTGGAAATCGTCAGAAAATACGATATCGATGGTATTCAATTTGACGACCATTTTGGCTTGCCATCGGAGTTGGGATATGACCCCTATACTAGAGCATTATACAGAAAAGAGCATAATGGTAAAGCACCTCCAGCCAATTTCAAAGATCCAGAATGGGTAAAATGGCGTGCAGATAAAATCACCGATTTTATGAAGCAGGTATTCTTTGCGATTAAAGCTGTAAAGCAAGATTGCATTATTTCTGTAGCACCAAATCCCCAGCGTTTCTCCTATGAGTACTTTCTCGCAGATTGGGAGAAGTGGGAACGCATGGGATTTGTTGAAGATTTGGTATTGCAGGTATATCGAGATGATATGAATGTCTTTACCCGTGAATTAGAACGTCCGGAAGTCAAAGCTGCACGCAGTCATATTCCTACAAGTATCGGCATTTTAACAGGTTTGAAAAATCGCACAGTTCCTATAGAACAAGTTAAAGCACAAGTACAAGCAGTGCGCGATCGCAATTTTGCTGGAGTGTCTTTCTTTTTCTATGAAACTCTATGGAACCTGAGTAAAGAATCCTCACAGCAGCGTCAGTCTGGCTTCCAAGAGATGTTTGCAATTCCTAAAGCCTATCCCAATCTCCTTACAGGGTGGAAACCGTAATTTGGCAGAAATAGGGAAAATGAGGGAAGTACAAATCAATACTTCCTTCACTCTCCACCTCCTAAAATAATTAAAAATTCAAAATTCAAAATTCAAAATTCAAAATTGGTAACTTCTAACTTTTAACTTCTAACTTTTTACTTTTTACTTTTTACTTTTTACTTTTAGTTTTTAACTTATAACTCCTAACTCCTAACTTTTTAGTTTTTCCATTTTACTTTTAACTACTAACTTCTAACTTATAAATTTTTACTTTTGACTTTTAACTACTAACTACTAACTTATAACTCCTAACTTCTAACTTCTAACTTCTAAATTTTTACTTATAACTTCTAAATTCTAAATTCTAACTTCTAAATTTTTACTTCTAAATTCTAAATTCTAAATTCTAAATTCTAAATTTTGACTTCTAACTTCTAACTCCTAACTTCTAAATTCTAAATTCTAAATTCTAAATTTTGACTTCTGACTTCTGACTTCTAACTTCTAACTCCTAACTTCTAACTTCTAAATTCTAAATTTTGACTTCTGACTTCTGACTTCTGACTTCTAACTTCTAACTCCTAACTTCTAACTTCTAACTTCTAAATTCTAAATTCTAAATTTTGACTCCTAACTCCTAACTCCTAACTTCTAACTTCTAAGTTCTAAATTCTAAATTTTGACTCCTAACTCCTAACTTCTAAGTACTAACTCCTAACTTATAAATTTTGACTTCTGACTTTTATCCCCCGATTCCCAATCTGCCAGCCAAACCGGGACTTAAGGGTATAAGAGTTGCAATCATCAAGAATAAAGCCAATAAACCTAAAGCAGCACGTGCATCATCAGGTTCGCTGATTTCATTCAAACTGGGACGTTCTAAATCCCGTTGTAAAAATACAATTACAATTGCCCAATACAAGGCTATGGGATTACCAAAAGATACTATACCCAATAAAATTATTGTTGCTACAGTTACTCTTCCAGCAGTTTTGCGTCCGTAAATTGCCTGAACAATGCGACCACCATCTAGTTGTCCAGCTGGCATTAAATTTATAGCCGTAATTACCAATCCCAGCCAACCAATGATTACCAAAGGATGGATATCCACTAGGGGGGACTGCAAAGCCGAACCAAGGATAACCCGTGCTAAACTTCCTACTAAAATGGAACCCTGGAAAAACTCATTGGGTAATTGAAACAAGCTTCCGGGGTGGGAAAGTAGCAACCCTGTTACCAGCATCAACAAAGAAACAATTCCTCCAAATGCTGGTCCTGCCAAAGATATATCAAATAATACCTTACGGTTGGGTAGGAGAGACTCAAACCGAGTAATGGCACCAAAAGAACCAACTTGGACTGCAGGAAGAAAATAAGGCAAACTCAAACGGATTTGATGGCGACGGGCAAGTATCCAATGACCAATTTCGTGAGCGATTAAAATTGTAAATAGACCTCCAGCAATGGGTAGTGTTTCTGGAAATCTTCCTGGTTCGGAAAATAAATCGAAGTTCAGTAATATTCCAGTTGCTTCCATACTCGTGGCAATTGTTGCTACCAATAGAATAACTGCAAATACCTTTTGTCCTGTAGTCATCGGACGGGGGTCATTGCGACTAGGAAGGACAATCACCACAGGTCTGCCATCCGTATTTTCTACAAGGTACAATCGATATTTATCACCGAGACGTTCTTGTAAACTTGCGGTGAGACGGTTGTGAACTTCTTCGGCTTCTCCCCGTAAATTACCTTTAAAGATGGCTCCTTCTTGATAGGCAATAGTTTCCGTAGCAAAAAAGGTATCAATGCCAAATATACCTTTAATAGCGGTTAAATCCTCTTCGGGAATCGGTAGCATTGTCACTTGTAACTGTGGAGGTTCTTGTGCTGCTGCTTTCTCCTCCTGGGCAGATTCAGATGCAATCCTTTCTGTTGCCCGTTGCTTGATAATAGCATCTTGTCCTGCTGCTCTTAGTTGTCTTCCCAAATAGATATAAATGCCAGCAGAAACTACTAAGAGTAAGAGTATACCGACAATGTTGATGTAAATTCCAGCCGCAAATAAGCCAAAAAATAGTAGCCAGGGAGCCATTAATACCACTGACTGTAACCAGGCTAGTATTCCTAGCTTACCGTAGGGTTTGGCGCGAGAAAAACCCCAACCTAATATTGCCACAGCGACTAATAAAATTGTCGCAACTATACCAGTTTCTGACGAAGTAAACATTTCCCAACCTTTAGCTTTGAAACACCAAGCCTGAATAAGTCAAGTGTTTTGGACTATTATTTAATTTATAACGATGGCTGGATCTATTGGGTGGGTATTTCCGATCTTGCAATAAACCTAACAAAAAATTTACCCTGCGGCTTGGGTTGTTGCACTAACTGATATCTTGCACACCTCGTGTTAATACTGAAAAAATAGTCTGTCAATAAACATATATTTTTATCATTAATACCTAAAAGTAAGGTTTATCCCTATGTTCTGGTTACCAGCGTGACGCTGGTAACTAGGGGAGTTGAGGCTCTGCCTCCTGGTTATCTGACATCTTGCACCTGTGTCAGAAACCGGGTTCCGATGCAAATATTGACCTATCAAAACCCTAATTTTTCGTTAATAAACCCCGGCAGTCGCTTTAAGTCGGGGAACCCTTATCTCCTAAGCCCTCCGGGCAGGCTACGCCAACAAAGACGCTGCGCGTTAGCGTTAGCTCCCCTGAAAGGGGCACGGCAGTTGCTCCTGGTTGGAAACCAAAAAGACTGCACTGCCTCACCAACGCGCTGCCGAGCTTTCTCTGTGCTTGTTGAGAATGGTGCAAGATATAACTTATCCTTTTTGGAAGTGCAAGTTGTTAGTTGGCGTTGCTGAATCCATGTATGATGCAGGATGTTGCGTTGTTCCTAAACCCTTGTTCCAGACTAGCAAGTGCAACGTCTGGAACACCCGGATTCATACTTCAATTATGCAACGCCTGTTAGCTGAAACAGCAAGAAGCCTCACGCCTACCTGACAAGGAGGCGTTGAGATGAATTGCGAGGTAAAAACGAAACACCCCGCGACCGAATTAAGCCGTAGGCTTTACAGGGAGTGGGGTAGTTGAGTTTTTACCAATATTTTGTTCTGGAAGCATATCTATAAAATCTTCAATAACACGAGTCATTGATTTGTCCTGATGAGCGCAATATAAGCGTAATTTATCCATTCTTCTATTACTCAATCTTATATCTAATCTGTTTGTCTTCATGATATCCGGAATATGTCTGTACATTTATGATAATATATATAGAGGTCGAGAAACAATGGTTATACATGAGAGCTTCATACCAATACAAAATCAAGCCAACAAAGGTACAACGAGAGAAAATTGATAACACACTAGATATGCTGCGTTGTCAATACAATTATTTGTTGGGTCAAAGATTTGATTGGTATGAGCAACATCGATGTTCTATCGATAGATGTCCTCTTGTTTGTTATCTTCCTGAATTGAAAGAGCGACCCAACTACTACAATCAAAAAGCATCTTTAACACGGCTAAAAAAGGATAGACCTTGGTACAAAGACATCCACAGTCAAGTATTACAGGAAGTTCCTAAAAAGGTTGAACTAGCTTTTGAAAGATGGTTAAAAGGTGATTGTAATGGGAAAAAGTCTGGTAGACCTAGATTTAAAGGAAAAGGACAATACAAAACCTTTACTTATCCCCAATTCAAACAACATCATTTTGTAGGAGATAGAATCACTCTATCAAAGATTGGAGATGTCAAGGTAATTGTTCATCGTCCGATCAGTAACGGGTTTGTTATCAAGACTGTATCAGTTACTAAAAAAGCTGACGGTTACTATGTAACTTTAAGTCTTGACGACAAAACAGTACCTACAATTAAACCTGATTTTAATGTTGATAATATTGCAGGAATTGATGCTGGATTAATTGATTTTATAGTCACTTCTGATGATGAACGGGTAGCAGCACCAAAATATTTGCGTAAATCTGAACGCCAATTACGTAAAGCTCAAAAACGAGTTTCAAGACGTAAAAAAGGTTCTAACCGTCGTCAAAAAGCTATTAAAAAATTAGGTAGAAAGCATAAAAAAGTTGCAGATACTCGTAAAGATTTTCATTTCAAAACGGCTAATCAACTGCTTAAAAAATATGATGTAATAGCTGTTGAAAAGCTGAACATAAAAGGTCTAGCCAGAACTAGGCTTGCTAAAAGTATTCATGATGCTGGTTGGGGACAATTTTTATCCATACTTTCAAACAAAGCCGAAAATGCTGGTTTGTTGGTAATCCCAGTAAAGCCTCATGGAACTAGCCAAGAATGCTCGAATTGTGGTCACAAAGTCAAGAAAAGTTTATCGCAACGGGTACATAATTGCCCAGTCTGCCACATATCAATATGTCGTGACCTTAATGCAGCAATAAACATCAGGATGCGTGGGACGCACGCCCTGTCTAAAAAAGCTCAGTCAATGTCTGGGGTTGCCTAGAGTCGCTGAGAAGCCCACACTCACCCGTTGGCGTAAGCCTGCCCGAAGGGCTTAGGGGAGTGTGTGGAGTACGTCACCTGAATAGCAGATTTGAAACCCACAAATAAAACAACCTTTTTTGAAAGTGAACAATGAAACTTAAGTCATATCCCTTCGCAGAAGATAAATTTACTCCCTTCACTACTAACTATAAGCAAAAGTTGTGGTTTAACAAATTTAGTTTTGCAATTCAAATTATTTCTCACTTTTTGTCCAATTTTTCTCGAAAATATTTTCTAATTTATGAACGTAATTGCGTTGTTTGATGCTATAGTATAAAAAACTAGTTTTGGGGCATCCCTGACTATTATTAACTCAAAATCGCTACAACCCTTGTTTTTTCGTAGTATTGAAACTAAAAGTCAAAATTTCATCACATCAAGAAAGGCTTATTTTTACTCACCCCTATTCACTCCATAAGTAGATACAGTTGACGAAATCCAGTGAATGTGGTAGCAGCGAATAATATCAGTAATTGGCGTTGGATAAATGGGGGTGATTTTGATAGTTTTGTGGGATGGAAAGCAGCGCTTTGCTTTTCCAAAGTTGTAGCGACTGCGGAGCATCTTGTTGTGTGGGGTGGGCATCCCTGCCCGTTTTCTGTATTTCACCAGGCAGGCACTCCGGCCTACCCCACTTATATAGCAGTTTTCGCTTCAGTCCAATACACTAACAACCTCACCCCTTCCCCTCGACCTAGCGAAGCTTCGCAAAGGGTACTTGCAAACAGGGGTGTCGGTCGGACGGGGTGAGGTAAAATTTCTATTCTACTCAACTCAAAACCGCTATATTCATCCCTGAATTCAGTAATCCTAGTAATTATTCCTGTGCAGCTAGAAGATTACCTCATTGAGTGAGACCGATTCATAGGGGGAAGAGGGGGAGTAATTTTTATAGGTAATCTTAGAACGAGAAGGGAGTAATTGGCAGAGGGTGGTAAAAATTACGTATTTTTACGGTGTTTTTTTAGACTTAAAATACACTAACATATTTCCTGTCATCTACAATGTCATCTACTAAGTTATTAATCTCTATAAAAAAGTAATTTTTGTAGTTAGTAACTACAAGTTGCATTACTTTGAATAATATAGTGGTTTTCCCTTAAATCCAATACAGTTTTGTGGGATGGGCATAGCTGTGCCTCCTAATTTCACCAATTCATTTTGTATTGCATCCAACTGAAAATCGCTATATACCAAAATGCTAGCACCCTACAGCATTAAAAGGGGCTAGAGGGATTTTTAATGCAATTTGAGAGTAGAGACATTTTAATTTTTTGGCATAAAAACTTGTTATTTATCTATTAAATATTTTAGGAATAATCTGGAAATACTTATGTTGAAGTTTAAGCTTCGAGGAATTTTCCTGGCAGGTATGGTTTGTACATCTATAGTATGGATAACTCCTGTTCAATCTCAAGAAAGTAAAACTCCATCAAAGCCAGCAGCGATTACTGCTAAAGACTCTAAAATTCCTGTAGATGAGTTGGAATTGATGCTAAAGCCTCTAACTAAAGATGAACTAGAAATAGAAGCCGCATCATGGTTATTTTTGCTGAAATCAAAGGTTAAAGAAATTAGTAACGCTGAAATTACTATTAAACGCAAAAACCGGGAAATTCAAGAAGCACAAGAAGCTACTGAATCTGTAAAAAAAGCTCAAGAAGTAATCAAGTCAGCAAACAATCAGGAATCAGATAAGGTAGAAGAAGCAAAAAAAGCCCTAGAAGATGCAAAAGAATCTGTTTCAGAAGCTGTTGAAAAGCAAGAGGAAATTGAGAAAGATCAGAACTTAGAAAAATCTCTTGAACAAGCAACTAAAGCTGAAGAAGTAGAGAAAACAGAGAATAATCTCGAAGATGCAAAAGAGGTATTAACAAACAACCTTGAACTAAAACCTAATGATGCAGATAATCAAAAAAAGCTAGAAAAAGTATCTGAAAATTTGGAAGAATCCATTGAATCTAGCACAGAAGTTAAGAAAGATTTGGTGGTGAATGTCACCGAACTTCAAAACCAACAGATAGCTATTGTTGACCGCTTTAATATTGTATTAGAAGCTTTAGAGATTAAGGGGGGAGAAGTTGAGTCTTACCGAAAGTATATTCAAGCCATTAGCGGTGTTACAATTGATGTTAGTGATACAGACGGTTTATGGGTGAGAATAGAAAGCTGGCTCAAATCAGAACAAGGTGGTGTTCGCTGGGCTACTAACATTGGTAAATTCCTAGGAATTGTAATTGGTGTTTCTATTTTTTCTTTTCTATTTTCTGAGCTTGTCAACAGAATTTTGTTAAAGATTGGTAAAACCTCTAATCTTTTGCGTCAGTTCTCTGTTACATTAATTTTTCGAGGTGGAATTGTCGTCGGTTTTCTCTTAGCTTTAACAGCTTTAGAAGTAAGTCTTGCTCCAATTTTAGCTGTGGTTGGTGGTGCAAGTTTTGTCTTAGCGTTTGCTTTACAAAGTAATCTTGGTAATTTTGCCAGTGGGTTGATGATTATGGTTTATAAGCCTTTTGATGTAGGTGACGAAGTTCAACTAGCTGGTATATCGGGTTATATTGATTCTATTACTTTAGCTAGCACAAAAATTCAAGGCTTTTCAGGACAGCTGATTAATATTCCCAACAATACAGTCTGGAATGAAATTATCACAAATCATACTACTCAAGATATTCGTGGTTTTTCAATACCAATTCGAGTAAGTTATGAAGACGACATTCGTCGAGTGGAAGCAATTCTTCAAGACATTTTAAAATCCCATCCCTTAATACTAGATCAACCACCTCCAGGGACTTTTATCTGGGCAAATCAAGAATATTATGTAGAAATTTATCTGAGTGGGAAAGCTAAAACATCCGATTATTGGACAGTGTACGAAGATATTATTCGTGCAGTTCCAGAAAGATTCAAGCAAGAGGGTATCTCTCTTCCATTCCCACTACAAGATGTTCACGTCAAATCTACTTCTTTTCCCAAAACTTATAAACCCGATATTCCACGGTTAGAAATGTCAAAAGATTTATAATCACCTAGATACAAAATTTTTAGCATTGCTGATTTCATGGTATGAAAATTATTTTGTTTTATACCTAAACCCTTGTCCTAGAGTAATTTTACGTCTGGGACATCCTAATTCATACTTCTATTCAGCAACGCCAAGTTTTTTTAGTTACCAAACTAATGTTTGCAAGTTTTCAATTTCCTTGAAATGGGCATCTCGTGTAACTAAAGTGAGATTATATTGAATTGCAATTGCTGCAATCCAAATATCATTTTCTGGCAATGGACGACCTTTTTGACGTAATGTATTTTTCACTTCACCGTAATAACGAGCGGTTTCTGCATTACAGCCAAGCACAGTAGAATTAGCTACAAATTCGTCAATTCGTTCTAAATTTTGTTTTGGTCGTCCTGATTTTCTCACACCGTAACATAACTCGCCAACCACAATACTGGGAATAAAGACTTCATCCGCTTGTGCAAGACTATTTTTGACTGCTACCTCATTGGCGAATAGAGCAATAATAATGTTAGTATCGAGTAAGTATCTACCACTCATCAACGTCAATTTGCTCGCACTCTTGTTTAATTGCTTCACGCATCAGATCTAGATCATCAGGTGGTATTGCACCTGCAAAATGTAGGAGTTGTTGACCTGGAACCCCTTGAATTTTTGAACTTGCTAAAGTACGTGCAAATTCAAGTACTCGCCATTGCATGTCTTGGGGCATTTCTTTTAGTTGCTTTATTACTTTGTCAATAATATATGTATCCATATTGGGTTTTTGTTTAATATTCTAATTCGATTTTAGTTCCCAAAAGGACAATGTATCCTTGTCTTGGCTACCCTAGCTAAAGCGTCTAATTCTTGCTGCATCTGGGAACGAACTAACTCATAACATTCATCCACATAATCATGATCGCAGGCTGCTTGTCTTCCGTAGCGTTCAAATACAATTGGTGGACAAACCCTTGTATGTATTGGTACTGGTAAAGGAATATTTGGTAACGGACCAATTGCCAATCCCCAAGGTAAACCCAAATAAATGGGAAAAATTTCTGGATCGATTCCAAATAGCCATGGCATTCCCCACTCATGGAGCTGTTTGACTATGTTATAATAATCATCTATCACAAATAATGTATCATGGGCACCATAGGAAATCATTGGTACTATGGGTACCCCCTCTCGCAGTGCTAGCTTAATAAAAGCTTTACGTCCAGCAAAGTAGATTTTGTCACGTAGCCTATGGGGTCGAAATACATCTTGTGCCCCTCCAGGATATACTACAACACTAGCTCCAGAGTGTAAGGCAGCGATCGCCATTTTGGGATGAGCCATGATTGCTCCTGTTTTAGCCATCATTTCTGCTGGTGAGGGAAATGCCTTCCAGATGGCAGAATGCATTAAGCCGTAAACTGGTCGTTGGGCACCAAATCGCCGGAACCAATCATACATCATCATAAACATATCCGGAGCCGCAAGTCCACCGTTATGGGAACCGACAATTAGGATTTTGTCAGTGGGGACATGGTTCCAACCGCTGGTTTGCACTTGAAAGTAATGATTATACAGCCACTCCCAAATTGGCATCCAAGAGTTGATTACTTGCGGATCTCGCCGATCCAAAGACCATCCGGGTTCTGTACGCTGGGTGTGTTTTTTGGTTGTGTCTGTTGGCATTACGTCCTCTTGTTAACCCCTCCTCATCAATCTTGACAGAGGTGAGGACTTTATACTTTTTTAACTTAATTTTTTACGTGTAGTCAAGATTTGGGATATCTGATACCAAATAGACATAGGCGTGGAAATTAAATATAGCTAAAAAATCCTTGTTCCACCAGATGTCTAATCAACAATGTTTGCAACTTTCGACCATTGTAAGGGTAGCTTTACTCTGTCCCTGTTAGTAATTTCCATATGGACGGGATATCCATAAAATAAACTTTTATTGATTTTCAGTACAATTACTGTTTTTTTTGCTAGAAAAGAAGCAAAACTTCCTAGAGGTTTCCTGATATGGAACCGCAAAAAATTAATCCTAAAACTAGTTTATTTAGGGGATTATTTGCGAAGAAAGCCAGGATCTTCTTGTTAATTATTGTCTTTATCATGGCTTTTGCTGGTATTTTGCTATCAAATAATTTGATGGGAAACCAGCCAGCTTTCGCTACGTTCCCTAGGAATCGCTTTCGACTTCTACAACCTGCTCCAACTCAACCAGTAGGTTATTATGACTATTTTGGCACACTGCTTAGTCCTAGAAGAGCAGCCAAACTAGTCAGAAAAGAAGGACTAGATCCTCACGATCCCATTTCCTACCAGAAAGTGGGTGCTGTAAAAATTACTCAGGAACTAATCGACAAAGGAGAAGAGATATTTGTCAATCGCAAGATTGGTGATGACTTTGGTTTGCAAGCAGTATTCGGTTTTGCCCAAGGTTTTGAAATCATCTCGGACGAATTAGAGGTAGCAATTAGAAACTTGGGTGGTGAGCCAACCAACAACCTACAAATTACTCTACAAAAGGATATAACCTTAGGTAGTCGGACTTTCCGCACCGGAACTGTGATTAATACGGGTTTAAAAGTGGAAAGGGGAGGAACTTTGTTGGGATTTGTACCTGACAGTCAAACTGGTGCAATTGGAGTTACCTGTGCAGCATGTCATGCCACCCTTTCCAATGAAGGTGAACGGTTGCTAGGAGTCCCAAATGGTGAACTTGCCATTCCTCTGTTAATTGCATTGTCACCAAATACAGCAGCTGGATTTGCACGGTTAAACTTTAACCCCCTAGATTCAAAATACCAAGGTAATGGTAAGACGATTCTTGACAGCAACAATTTAGAAGTACAATTACCTGACCCTGTTCTTTTTGAAACAGCCTTTGACGATGCCGTATTCAATGTACCTTTTGGTAATTTCGAGAGTTCACCAGATGGTATCAATAATACCACCCAAATTCCCAGCGTTTTCACATTTAAGAATCATCCTTACTTAGCCGATGGACAGTTTGCTGTGGGTCCATTTGCTGGACTCAGTGTAATCAACAACGCTGTTCACTCTTCGGAAATTAATCTGTTAGCAGCTGCCCAACTAAGTGGAGAAACCTTGGGAATTGATCCAGAAGTGTATATTGGTACATTTCTGCAAAATGCCGCAGATCAAAGGTTACGTTTACCGTCAGGAGAGCCAGTTAAACCCTCAGAGTGGTTGCGGCAGAAACAGCAAGAACTCGGTATTCCATTTGCAGAATTGGAAGACCAAATTCCTGCTCCTGGTGCAGGTGATTATCCCAACCTCCGTCCTAGTTTAGCTACATACAATGGTTTAATTTTCACCCCCAATAGTGACAATCCAGATGACATTGCTAGTGGCAAATTCTTCTTTGCTAACAACGCCATGTCTGCTTTCCAAAATAGCTTAGTACCACCTGCCAACCGCACCAAGAAAAACTGGCGAGCTTTAAGAAGGGGTTCGGTGCGACGGGGAGCAAGAGTATTTAGGAAAGCAAATTGTGCAACTTGCCATATCCCCCCCTTCTTTACAGACAACCAAATTCATCCCATTGATGAAATTGCTACAAATCCAGCCCGTGCTAAGTCTCGCTTGGGACTGAATGAGTTGTTAGTAGAACCCAAGTTATACACTTTTGATACTCCTGTTCCCATACCTGCTGGTGCAGAAGTACTGGATGTACCAACAGAAGGTATCTCCGATACTCCCACAACTCTGCCCAAGGGTATATTACCGGATGGTGGTTACAAAACAACTTCCTTACGGGGTCTGTATTTGAGCGCACCCTACTTACACGATGGTGGCGTAGCAGTGCGGAAAGGAAGTATAAAAGTTGCCTGGAATGGCAGATTTAGAGTTGTCGATCCTGAGGGTTTAGGGCTAACTGGCACCCTCAGCCAAGGTTTACCCGCTGATGCTGCTAGTAGCTTGCGTGCTTTATTAGATCGGGATCTTCGTGAGCAAGTTGTGCAAGCTAACAAAACTAACCCTGCTTTAGGTCCACAACGGAGTAACCTGGATGGTACAGGTCATGAATTCTATGTAGATACACAGGCTGGGTTTAGTCCAAGACAACAAACAGACTTGATTAATTTCTTGCTCGCACTTGATGATGACCCTGGCAGATTCTAAACAGTTATGAACTCGTTTCCAGGCTGAGCCTGGAAACGCACCATTACAAGGTAAAACCTTGTAAAGAGGGAACAAGTAAAACCTTGTAAAGAGGGAAATCTTGTGGTGCAAGATGTGAGGTAACTAATCATCAGGATTTCATTTACGCAAGTGCCACAAGAAAAACGTAAATTTAAGCTTATTGTGAGTACAAAAAGTGCTTTCAATAAGCGATAAATCCCTTACTACAAGCAAATAAAATCAAATAAACGGTGTGCCATTTCTAATTTGCTGCAAGCTGGAATTTCCAAACGATCACCTTTTTTATCTAAAAATATCGCTTGATTGGTGTCGCTACCAAAACCACTGCCTGGTTTATCTATAGGATTAGCTACAATTGCATCTAAGTTTTTTCTGTGTAATTTCTCTAGTGCTGGGGTAACAATATCTCCCGTTTGTGCCGCAAACCCAATTAACTGTTGATGTGGTTGTTTGTGCTTTGCTAATTCTGCAACTATATCCGGTACTGGTTCTAAGGCTAATTCTTGCGGAAGCGATCGCTTGGGTAATTTCTCTTGATAGTAATGTCGTGGCTTGACGTCGGCTACTGCTGCAGACATGATAATTACATCAACATTAAGTAAATACCACATAATAACTTGTTGCATTTCTGCTGCTGTCACCACAGGAATTGCTTCTACTCCTATAGGTATATCCCAACTTGCAGGAGCATGTACTAAGGTTACCCTTGCTCCCCGATGCAAAGCAGCTTGTGCTAAAGCTAACCCCATTTTCCCCGTGGAAGGGTTGCCAATAAACCGCACTGGGTCAAAATGTTCTCGCGTACCCCCAGCACTAATTAACACTTGTTTTCCTGCTAAATCCCGCTTACCACCAGTGTGCAATAAAGATTGAATATAAGCCACGATTTCTGGGGGTTCTGCCATTCTCCCCGCACCAACGCGATCGCACGCCAATAACCCCGATGCTGTCCCAATACCACAAAATCTAGTATTTGTCAATAAATATTCCCAATTACGTTGCACCGTCGGTTGTTCCCACATATCGGTATTCATCGCTGGTGCTAATAAAATGGGACAAGTGGAGGCTAAGACGGTATTGGTGAGTAAATTGTCAGCCATACCGTAGGCTAGCTTAGCTAAGGTATTTGCCGTTAGGGGTGCAATTACTAATAAATCTGCCCATTCACCTAATTCTATATGTAGAGGACGGGAATTAGTGGCTTGCCAGAAATTCTCATCTGTATAAGCAGGGTGACGGGAAAGAGTCGCTAAAGTTAAAGGCGTGATAAATTTTTGAGCAGAATTAGTGAGAATTACTCGTACTTCTATACCGCTTTTAAACAGAAAAGAAACAACTTCACAGATTTTATAGGCAGCGATACCACCACCGATACAAATTAGAACCCTGCCCAATTTGGGATTAAGAGCTTGGGATTTTGGATTTAAAGGAGACTGCATTACCAAATTTAGATTGAGTAGTAGGGGCGGGATAACCCCGCCCCTAGGAATGATATAATCAACAACCGAGGAACTTACGATTGGGATATTTTTTGATTTGCAACTCCCCTAGCCAGTCAACCCAAACTAAAATCTAAAATCCAAAATTCCTAAGCTTCATCGTAGGGTTCCAAATCTAAGAGATAGATATACGGTTCCACCAACTCTGGACGTTGAAAAGCGATCGCACGTAGTAAATGCCAATCGTTCAAACCTTCAAAAGCATTGCTATAATCATCCTGTTCCAGACGGGTTGCTAATTTTTCCACATCTTGAACGGTCATTGTAGCAATATCGTTACGAGAAATGCTTAGAGTCTTCATAATGCTCGCCCCTCCCAATTAGCAGCATTTGCATCTAGCATGGGTTTAGTTGCGCTCGACGCAGCCACCCAATATATATTACTCATTCGAGGGCGCTGATTTCGTGAAATTTTTCCGAATTTATACGGAAAAATGTAAAAGTTTGATTATTTGCCCTCAGAAAAAGCATCGATGACGAAATCTTGAAACAATTTCAGCATCTGTGGTCTAATTTCATGTCCCATATCAAACTCTTGGTAATGTACCACCACTCCTTGTGATTCTAAAGCTTTTTTTGCCTTCACTGCTGCTGCTAAAGGCACAACTTCATCTTGTCTGCCATGCATAATTAAAACTGGTGGCATAGAAGAATTTTGGGTTTGTAAATTTGTGCCAGCACCGGGATGTAGATATCCACTCATGGAGACTAAACCTGCAAGGGGTAATTTGAAGCCTACATCTAAAGTCATAGCACCTCCTTGGGAAAAACCACTCAAAATGGTACGAGACAGGGGTACACCAGTGGTAGTTTCTAAGGATTGCAACCAATCTAATAGCAGTTGACGACTTTCGGTTAAACCATCATACATATTTTCTTGTCGTAGGTCATACCATGCCTTTCCTAAGGGAGAATAGGCATAGGGATAGGGGGCATTGGGAAACAGAAATTGATAATCGGGTAAGTTTAAAAATGGCGATAAAGATGCCACATCTTCGGCATTGGCACCCCAACCGTGTAATGTGACAATTAATCCTTTGGGTGTTTTTCCTGTTCTGGGGGGAACTTGAATAAATTCTAAAGACAGAACCTTTCTCCTCTAATTCAATCGGTTACTGCTGCCCACAACCAAGCTACAGTTAAGAAATATTCTAGGTTGGCTTGAGGAACCAAATTCAACAAATCTAGAAATGGTGAACTACCCCACCCTAGCAGAGCTAGAGGGTGGGGCTTCTGTACTCATAGGCGAATGCCTAAGATGAGACTTTCGCCCCATCTTAGGTCTTACTTCCCCTCCTACAGCA
>JAAUYH010141570.1_pt1 | contig 31447 bp, 22 predicted proteins | sample 7278061 | NCBI WGS metagenome assembly JAAUYH01 (sample SAMN14350203, study PRJNA611818) | marine sediment metagenome | isolation source: surface marine sediment (0.6m) | place: French Polynesia: Moorea | collected 2018-08 | reverse complement strand
TAGAAAGGTGTTTCGATCCCCCCTATCCCCCCTTAGAAAGGGGGGTAGATTGGATACTGGGTTGGCGAGAATTGTTTTAGTAGCACCAGGGTTGAGAAAGCTGACACGAATTGGGATGACGCTAGCAAAGAAGGGTTCAAAGTAATCGGCGGTCATTTCTTCTAGGGTGTGCAAACCAGCGAAAGCAAAGGCGATTTTTTCTGGGTTCATTTGCACTAAACCCCGCAGAAAACCCATAAAAGCAGGATCGATTTGTCCACGTTCGATTAATTCTTCAATGGTTTCAAATTCATCTAGGGCAATAATTACACCCCGATAAGGCATATTAGCAACTACTTGTTTGAGGTAGCGTTCAAAAGTGCGTTGGGGAAGTTTGAGAAAATTATTATCGTCTGGAGAAGAGATATTAAAAGCTGTAGCAATTTCATCACTAATTGCCATAAGCACTTCTGCTACACCCTGAGAAACTGCACCCAAACGTTGTAAGTTGATGTAGATAACTTTGATTTGTGAGCCAGTAGCATTAGCAATATTAACCAGGATGGAACTCTTGCCCATGCGCCGATGACCATAGAGGACAACAGACTGTAATTGATTTCCCGTAATCCACAATTCTTCTAGCTGGTGTAGAATATCTTCTCTACCCACAAATAAGCTTCCCTTAACAGGATTGCCGATAACGTAGGGATTTTTGACTGGTTTGGTAATTTCAACGTTACCAATTTCTTTTCCAATTCTTTCTAGTGATTGTTTCCAAGTTTGAGCAATATCGACGATTAATTCTCGTTCTGCTTCGGGAATATTAGCTTGATTATCGATAACTTCTGCTAGTTCCCCGATAGCACGACTATAAGCAAAAGACTTGGTATTGCGAGAGACACTTTGTTGAATTAATTTAAGATCTTCTACTACTCGCCGTAGGCTATTCATCGTTTGCCAAGTAGTAGGGCGTAAGAGATTTTCTGTAGGGAAACTGGGAATAGTTAAATTAGCAATTGTATTTATTGTTTTAGCTTCCTGAAACATTGCTAGAGTGTGTGCGAGGATATATAGTTCTTCTCCGTAAAGTAGAGAACGAACTACGGCAAAAGCTTCAGTTGCTTTATTGGGTTGTTTTTCGTGGAGATACCAAAAACCAGCAGCACAAGCACGAGATGGAGTATCTAATCTTAAAGGAACTCTTAAGTTAGGGGAAAAAGATTCTTTATAATACCGAAAAAATAACAAACCTCGTATGCTTTGAGATTTTATTGCTTCGGATAAGGAAGCTGAAGTAAAACCTATCAACTTCCAATCAAAAGGGTGTTGAGCTAATTGAGTTAGACGGTAAATAATCTGTTCGTTAGGAATTTTAAGCAGTATTTTATTAATAGCAGATACTACAGGAATGAATTGCAGGGAATATTGCAGAAGTTGATTGAGATTATTTATGGCTGTTTCCCAATCTTCGACTAACCAATTTTCTAAACGCATAGTCAATTTCGGCAGAGGTAATGATGTTACACGGGGAAATAACCAGCTTTTATTTTGACTTGAAAATAAACTTACCAGGGTAATAGATAACCAATTATCAGGGCGAATTATTGTCACGCCAAATGCCACGCCAAATGCCACGCCAAATGCCACGCCAAATGCCACGCCAAATGCCACGCCCCCTGCCACGCCAAATGCCACGCCAAATGCCACGCCCCCTGCCACGCCCCCTGCCACGCCAAATGCCACGCCCCCTGCCACGCCAAATGCCACGCCTAATGCCACGCCCCCTGCCACGCCAAACCAGTCAATATCAATACCAATATGTTCTAGAGATTGACATAATAGAGCAGTACTAATAATGGTTAATAATATTCCTTGGAACAATAAACTACGCTGTATAGGATTTTGTCGTAATATTTGCAATCCCTTAGATAAATTCATTTCTGCTTCAGGACTATAACCACCCCCAAAAGTATCCACATACCACCGCAAAGCTTGAGGAAAATAAAAAACCCAATACAATAAACGCAAATAATCTAAGGGATTCCATAAAGACAAAGGGCGTTTGAGTTTGGGTGCTAAATCTAATTTGGGTACCGAATTATTTTGGCTCATCTTGTTTTTTAGCGATATAGCTGATAGATGTCGTAGCATAAGCGCATGACACTTTTGGGATGACCATTACTCTCTTGGATAATCATGGCAATTTCTTGTTGAGTAAAACTAATCGGATTGTCTTTTAACCTACTAGTAATAAAATTCCTGATAGTTTGTCCGCACCACTTATGGATTGATTCTTCTACACAAACATTTTCAAAGGGGGATACCATACCGCTATCAGGAAACAAACAATTTAAAGGCTTACTTGCTGCAATTACTAAACGTAGAGGTGCATTAATTCCTTCAGCTAAAGCACGAATTTGACTTCTAATTTGATTAGTAAATCCATCCCATGCCATATTTTCTACGTTATCTAAAATTAGCAATAGTTTATGTTTTTTGAGTGCGCGGGACAATTTAAAACCTTTAAGTTCAGGAATACCAACAAGTTCACATAAAGCATAATAAAAATCTTCTTCATCGTAAACCTCACCCAAATTAAGATAAATTGGCTTACGAGGTTGTATTAATTTACTAACTGATTGCTCTTCAATTAGTTTAAGCACAGAAGATTTGCCGATTTCTGGTTCACCGATAATGGCGACACTATTATTACTATTCAACAGTTCAAATATATTTTTGATCTCTTTTTCTCTTCCAAAAATTAAACTAGAATCTTCAATTCTCCCTGCCAAATGATTGAAAGGATTAGCAAAATTGGTTGGTATAGCAGTTGACGATGATAGTTTATTAAGAGGGTTTTTTGTTAGCAATACCAAAACTTTATGCTGAGGAAGCTCGATCGATTTGCCTTCTGCTTCTGAATAAACGGGAACTAACTTTCGCTCTTGGTTTGTATTGCTATAGATGTCTAATTGAATGCGGTTACAGCCAAATTCGTAAGCACGATCGATCGACTCTCCATTAAATAATGCTAGATAAAATCCTCTAGTAAATGCGATCGCTGCATCATCTCTAATCGATTTCTTTGTGCCGATAACATAATTAATATACTGGTTAATTACAGATGCTTGTGCCTGGGAATAACAAGCATTTAGCACTACACTTTCTATATGCTTAGCAGATAATTTGAATAAGTCGCCAATAGCTTGTGTATTTATTAGCTGTTTTTGTCCAGATTCAGTTTCTAAAACTAATCCTTGACTACCAGTACCATGTCCGCAAAAATGAACAATATTCGGTTTTTCTTCTAGAATCGTTGATTGTAAATCTTTAACCCGAACCGCTACCGTTGGGATTAAAACAAATTGCTCTCTTTTTTTGGCACGTTCTAGTGCATCTTTAATCGCACGAATCTCTTGATTCAGAAGCAGTTGTTCTGTTCCTTGAGGATTAGATGCTAATACTAGAATCTTGGTTGTCATTCCGTTCCCACAAAAGCCCGATTAATGAAAAGAAGTATTATTCTTAAACTACTTTAATAAAAACAATTATGTAAATTATGTAAAGAAAAATCAATGGAAGTTAAAACCCTCTTTCCGTCACACCCTATTTAATAGTTATTAGTTAGTAGTTATTAGGAAGACACGGAGTGTGTAAATAATTTTCCTTGGGTATTTATACACAAAGTTTATTGACAATCAAATCTTAATCTAGACTTTACTAAGTAAACCTATGATAAATATAGTTTCACAGCTTAAAAAGAATAGGAAATGAATCAGCCTGCTCAAGCCAAGATTAGTAGCAAAATTTTAGAAAAGGCTATCACAAAAAGTGTAAAAAGAGCCATTGCTTCTCAAGGAATAAATACTACTACTCGCCAGGGAAATAAAGAACTTAAATTTTTGATAGGGAAAATTGCTCAATACTCTTTTGATAGCTTAGAGCAGGCTACTAGTATTGGGGAAAAGTTAGGGGAAAAAATTTCGGAAGTCTCTCAACAAAAAGGCAAACAAAACTTAGATAGAGGTGTAATTAGACAATTAAGAGATCGAAAGGAGTTATACTCGCTGATTGGATTACCTGCCGAACAACCTCAAGCTATTAATCAATCTTCCTCTCAAGAGGATTTGCCTGTAACCCATACGGTTCAAGTTATTGAAGAAACCACTACAGAAGAGCAACCGAGCGATCGAGAAGCTCCTTTAGAAGAAGAAACTACTACAGAAGAGCAACCCATTAGTCAAGAAGCTCCTCTAGAAGAAGAAACCACTACAGAAGAGCAACCCATTAGTCAAGAAGCTCCTCTAGAAGAAGAAACCACTACAGAAGAGCAACCCATTAGTCAAGAAGCTCCTTTAGAAGAAGAAACCACTACAGAAGAGCAACCCATTAGTCAAGAAGCTCCTTTAGAAGAAGAAACCACTACAGAAGAGCAACCCAGCGATCGAGAAACTCCTTTAGAAGAAGAAACCATTACAGAAGAGCAACCCAGCGATCGAGAAACTCCTTTAGAAGAAGAAACTACTACAGAAGAGCAACCCATTAGTCAAGAAACTCCTTTAGAAGAAGAGCCAACATATGCACCAGAACCTTCCCAACCTCAAGAGGAGTCCTTAACTCAAAGCTAAAAAATCAAACCAATTTTTTACGCACAGCACAATATTCGAACAATATTCGATTTTTGCTGTATCAAAATAAATTAAAATACCCAGAGTTTGCTAGAATCGGCAGTGGTTGATTACTCTTTGCCAAAAGCATCAATGTCATCTTCTATTGTCACTACCCAAAATAATAACCAATCCCAAGATTTAATTATTAAACCACCATCCTCTGGACTATCTTTACAAGGAAAGATAACCGTACCAGGAGATAAATCGATTTCTCATCGCGCTTTGATGTTAGGCGCGATCGCGAAAGGGGAAACAACTATCAAAGGTTTATTATTAGGAGAAGACCCCAGAAGTACAGCTAGCTGTTTTCGGGCAATGGGGGCAGAAATATCGGAGTTAAATACACAAAAGGTAGTAGTTAAAGGTATTGGTTTGGGTAATCTGCAAGAACCAAAAGATATTCTCGATGCGGGGAATTCTGGCACGACTTTACGCTTAATGTTAGGGTTGTTGGCTTCTCACCCAGATAGATTTTTTACAGTGACGGGGGATAATTCTTTGCGATCGCGCCCTATGTCTAGAGTGGTTAAACCATTGCAACAAATGGGTGCAACCATCTGGGGAAGAGAAAACAATAATCTGGCACCTTTAGCAGTCAAAGGACAGCAACTTAAACCCTTTCACTATCATTCTCCCATTGCTTCTGCTCAAGTTAAATCCTGTATTCTCTTAGCGGGTTTGATGACAGAAGGAAAAACTACGGTAACTGAACCAGCCCTTTCCAGGGATCATAGTGAAAGAATGTTGCAAGCATTTGGGGCAGAATTAGAGATCGATCCCCAAACTAATAGTGTGACTATTATAGGGCAACCAGACTTAATAGGACAGCACGTAATTGTCCCTGGCGATATCAGTTCTGCTGCTTTCTGGCTAGTTGCTGCTGCGATCGTACCTGGTTCAGAATTAGTTATTACCAATGTGGGGGTTAATCCTACTCGTACTGGTGTTTTAGAAGCCTTGGAGATGATGGATGCAAATATTACCAAGGAAAACGAGAGAATTGTAGCGGGTGAACCAGTAGCAGATTTAAGAGTAAAGTACGGTAAATTAAAAGCCTGTACTATTGGCGGTAGTCTTATTCCTCGTCTGATTGATGAGATTCCTATCTTAGCTGTAGCTGCTGCTTTTGCGGAAGGAACTACTATTATTAAAGATGCAGCAGAGTTGAGAGTAAAAGAAAGCGATCGCCTGGCAGTAATGGCAACAGAATTAACAAAAATGGGAGCAAAAGTAACCGAACTCCCCGATGGCTTAGAAATAAATGGTGGTAGCCCACTAACTGGGCAAGAAGTAGATAGTCATCACGATCATCGCATTGCTATGAGTTTAGCGATCGCTGCTTTAGTTGCTACTGGTACTACTAACATTCATCGTGCTGAGGCTGCTTCTATTTCTTATCCCAATTTCGTGGCTACTTTACAGCAAATTATCGGTTAGAAGTTATTTCTTACTCTTACAAGTACTCCAAATTTTTCTCGTCCCAAACATTCCTGCGACAAAAAAGATGCCCAAACTAGGAGAAAATTCAAAGGGAACGGAACTACTATATACCGAACTATCTACTTCCCAACCAATGTCTTGTAAACCAGCATAGTCTAAGTCAGTCAATAACTTGCGCTCTCCATCTGCAATACTAGGATCCATAGCTGTTTCTTGAGGATCTAATACACCCTTAACGTTACTTTCTGTGCCGTCTAACCAATGACCTAAATCGGGAGCAGGTTCAAGGGGAACATCACTGCCAAAAATAGTAGAAGATGTGTTTCCAGTAAAATTCTCTCCTAATACTAAATTATCCCAATTCTCACTAGTACCAAAACCCATTACATGAGCAATTTCATGAATAGCTGTAGATAAAAAATCTGCTTGAGTAGTACCTATTGAACCAGCATCAGAGCCAAAATACCAGTCTGTACTATTTGCTCCACTATCTATATCAAATGAAATTGAGCCTCCCCATAAAGAAGCTTCTGCTTTTCTAGTTGTATAGGCGTTATCAAAATCACTGTTAGAAAAAAATGTTCTAGAAGAAGCACTTTTTTCCCCAAGTCCCAGAATTGGATTCCCCGATCCATTGACGCCTAATTCATCAGAACCCACAAAAATAAGAATCTCATCTTGAGCGATGGTTCGATCGGATAAAGATATGTTTGCTCCTGTTGTATCACTAGGATTCATAAATTCAATCGTGAAAGTTTCTCCTGGAGCTGGCTTAAGTGCTGGTAGGCTATCGTTAATATTATTTTCAAAATAACTAGCAGCTCGATTGAGAAGGGCTTGCCGATTAATGTCAGTAAAAAAACCTTTATTATCGTAAGTATAATCAATGGTAATATCGATCGCTCTAGCCTGTGGAGTATAGCCTACCAATGTTCCTAAAGAAAGAAAAGCTATACTGGAACCAAGTAATACACGTGAATGATTAGGCAATAACATAAAACCAACCTTTCATAAAAGTAAACCTAGTAATTAAAACTTATCAATCCACAATAAATAGCTTCTAAATTAAGTCGAAGACCAAATACTGATGCGATCGAAGTTGTCAACTAGGCAATCTTATAGTTCCCATTTGTTCGTTTAGATTATCAAAATTTATATGAGCTTAAGTTTACTTAACTTTATGCAACTGAAATCTTTAAAAACACCAAAATTTTAGTCGTTTATAATGACAGTAAGCTTAACTATTATTTATTATCTTTATTTTGGTTCTTATGGAATATTAATTCATCAAGACCAGTTACATTTAAGTTCTTGTATTACTCCTCAAGGAAGTAGTATAGTAAGCAAGACTAATTTTTACCAAAATTATCCTGCTTTTCAACTATTATCCGATCGCTTAGTCTTTTGGTTATTAGGAGAAAAGCCCATAGTAGAAAATGTATGCCTTTGGTCTCATTTATCTATTCCTATATCTGACTCATCTCCTGAAAAAGCTTATCTTACTTTAGAAAATGTTTGGTTTTCTTGGTATGAACATTGGCATCCTTATTTAGTAACAATGGTAAATAGTAATTAGATAATTGCTAATTGCTAATTGTTAATTAATTAGCTATCAATCAATCAAAAAATAATTAATAATCAATAATGACTGATTTTTGGGAAGAAGTTTTAAATTTTTGCCAAACAATTACCAAACAAGTTGGCACTCAATTAATTGAAGATTTTGGTAAGTTAACAGCAAATCAGAAAGAAGATGGTAGTTTAGTTACTAAAGCCGATCGATGGTCTGATAGAGAGATAAGAGAAGCGATCGCTAATGTTTTTCCCGACCATGGAGTTCTGACAGAAGAAACAACTCATATTTTCCCAGATAATGACTGGTGTTGGATTGTAGACCCGATCGATGGTACAACCAATTTTACTCGTGGTGTTCCTATTTGGGCTATTTCTCTGGGTTTGCTTTATAAGGGTACTCCTGTCTTTGGTTTTGTTTATCTACCTCCATTGCAACACTCTTTTCATGGCTATTGGTATGGTAATTCTGGACTAACCGGACCGACAGGAGCTTATCTAAATAACGAAGCGATCCATACTAGCCAAGATACTCCCTCCAAAAGCCATCTTTTCAATCTCTGCGCTCGTAGCACTCAAGTATGGCAAAATCCTTTTCCTTGCAAAATCAGAATGATAGGTGTTGCTAGTTATAACATTTTACTAGTAGCTGTTGGGGCAGCATTGGGGGGAGTAGAAGCCACCCCTAAAATTTGGGATATTGCTGCGGTTTGGGTCATTCTACAAGCTGCGGGGGGTAAGTTTGTCAGTTTGAATTCAGATTCGATATTTCCCCTGCAAGTCGGTAACAACTATGGCAACATTTCCTATCCTAGTTTAGTTGTTGCCAGAGAAGAATTAGTCTCAGAATTTAAACCTCTAGTAGCTTTTTTGGGTAACAAATAGAACTCGTTCAACATAAATTAATAAAAGTTAAAAATAATTAAGTAGGGTTTTATTTAAATCGAGCTAGGGGAATTATAAACAGCGTAAAGTTTAACTAAATCTCTTTGCTATGAATCCCGTGAGAATTTGGGCGATCGCGAAAAACAGTTTTCAGGAAATAATTCGCGATCGTATTCTTTATTTCATCAGTTTTTTTACTCTGCTTCTAATTCTTGCTTCTCGCTTGTTACCAGAAATTGCTGCGGGTACTGATGAAAAGATCTTGCTTGATTTTGGTATTGGTTCTATTGCCTTATTAAGCGTAGTCATAGCTATTTTTGTTGGTACGGGATTAATTAATAAAGAAATTGAAAAGCGTACTTTATTAATGCTGATTCCCAAACCGATCGCCCGTTCGGAATTAATTGTGGGTAAGCATTTAGGACTGCTTGGAGTTTTAACGGTAACTGTAGCAATTATGATGTCGATTTATTTAGGAATGCTAAGTTTTTCTAGTATTAGCTATCCTATTGTGCCTCTAAGTATTACTGCTATTTATTTATTAATAGAATTAGCTCTTCTGATTGCTGTAGCCATGGTTTTTGGCGTATTTACTAGTTCGATCTTGGCAACTTTACTTAGTTTTGGAGTGTATTTAATGGGGCATTTTAGTCAAGATTTAGTTGAACTAGGCAAAATCAGCAAAAATGAAAGTATTGAAAATTTAACTAGTAGTCTTTATGTCATTTTACCTGATTTATCGAGATTAGACTTGAAAAATGAAGCTGTCTATGGTTTATTACCAAATAATAGTGAATTACTAGCTCATGCCCTGTATGGCGTACTCTATACAATCTTACTTTTACTAATTGCTATGATGGTGTTTGCTCAAAAAGAATTTTAGACTAAACTTAAAATAAATTGTGTCTTTTCTATGTCTAAAATTATTTAATATAATGCTCGATCGTCTATATAAATAACATTTGTTTACTTAGATAGTGTAGATAAAGAAATATTACAAGTAGATTCAATTCTAGAGCAAGTTTTGTGTATATATGTCCAATCTTTTCGGATTGATTTTACAATCACACCAGAAACAATCTAAACTAAGCAATTTGAATCTACTGATTGTCAACGATGAAGGGACTAAAGTAGAGGGGATTGTCAAAGCGTTAGATAAAGCTAACGCAGATTTTACATATTGTATTATTTCTGTAAATGATATCTCTCTGTATTTGTCCGATTTAACTTATGATGCTATTTTGTACAACTACTCTCTACTCAATTCCTATCAAAGTTCACCATTACCTCTAGATAAACTACGCTGGTGGCAAAAAATTAAAAAAACAGTACCCTTAATTCTCATTACTGATGTTTTAGGTGATGAAATTGCGATCGAATGTATTCAAGCTGGAATTACTGGCTATGTTTTGAGACATAAATTATACAAACTACCAATTATTATAGAAAAGTCGCTCGCCAGCTTTGCTCAAAAACAAAAGCAAGAAAGTCAGTTGGCTATAATTCAGCACCAACAGGAATATATTAAGCAATTAGAACGAGAAAAACAAGAGCAAGAACAGGCAAACCCAGCTACACAAGAATTTATTTCTCATTTAAACCACGAACTCCGAAGTCCTATTGCTGCAATACTGGGTTTTGCCAGAATGTTAAAAGAAGAAATTTATGGTTCGCTTAACGATAAGCAAATGCAGTATATCCAAGCGATGGCGACAACGGGAGAACACGCTCTAGATTTGATCAATGACTATTTAGATTTAGCTAAAGTAAATGCAGATAAAGAAGAGCTAGAGCCAGAAAAATTAGCAGTAGAAGATATTTGTAGGGCATCCTTAGCTATAGTAGCAGAAAAAGCCCGACAAAAAAGACTAAAGTTAAATTTAGATATCGATCGCGAAGTAGATTTTTGCCTAGCCGATAAGCTTCGTCTCCAACAAATATTAGTGAATTTACTATCTAATGCAGTCAAATTTACCCAAGAGGGGAGTGTTACTCTACGAATTACTCCTCAAGGACAAAATTTGCAATTTTCAGTAATAGATACGGGTATTGGTATCTCGGAAGCCAATCAAAAAAAGTTATTTCAGCCATTTCAGCAAATTAAAAACTCTGCTTGTCGAGAAGAGAAAGGAACGGGTTTGGGTTTAGCCTTATCTCGCAAACTAGCTATACTCCACGGTGGCGATATTGTCCTCACATCTACAGAAGGTAAAGGTAGTTGCTTTACTCTCTACATACCTTGTTTCCCTAAGAATTAGCTATAGTTTTCTTAGAGAGTGTGCGTAGTGTTGATTAATGGTTGCAGAAAAGTTAGAGCAGTTAAAAGATTTATTCAAACAGATGGAACGGGCTTTAATTGCCTATTCTGGTGGTGTAGATAGTACCTTAGTTGCTAAAATTGCTTATGATGTATTAGGCGATCGAGCTTTAGCTGTAACGGCTATATCTCCCTCTCTTTTACCAGAAGAACTAGAAGAAGCAAAGCGACAAGCAGATTTTATCGGTATTAGGCATGAGTTAATTGAAACTCATGAAATGGAAGACCCCAACTATACTAGTAACCCAATTAATCGCTGCTACTTCTGTAAAAGCGAACTCCACGACACCCTTAAACCTATAGCGATTCAAAAAGGCTATCCCTATGTAATTGATGGAGTAAATGCTGACGATTTACAAGACTATCGCCCAGGTATCCAAGCAGCCAAAGAAAGAGGAGCGCGTTCTCCTTTAGCGGAAATAGGTATTACTAAAGCAGAAGTTAGAGAAATATCTCACAAATTAGGGCTTTCTTGGTGGGAAAAACCAGCCCAACCTTGTCTTAGTTCTCGTTTTCCCTACGGCGAGGAAATTACTGTTAGTAAGCTACAAAGAGTAGGCAGAGCAGAAGTATACTTGCGTCAATTAGGCTATCGCAATCTCAGAGTTCGATCGATAGGGGATACTGCTAAAATTGAACTGCCATCTGAACAAATACCATCTTTTGTTGCCAACACAGATTTAGCTAAACTAGTAAAAACTTTTCAAGATTTTGGTTTTATCTACGTTACCTTGGATTTAGAAGGCTATCGCAGTGGAAAATTGAATCAGGTTTTGAGTAGGTAGGGACGTTCCAAGTCACGTCCGTATGGTAGTTAGTTACTGATTTTGAATTAGGATTGACTTTGGCAAAAGTTTTACAATAACTCCCGCTCCCTAACCTCTGACTCCTAATCACAAATGATATCTCTCATTATGTTCAAAAATTAGTATAAATATGACTACTATCACTAAAGTTATAACAGATACTTGGGTGTCTGCAACCTGGGAAGAATATCTGCAAAACATAGAAAACCCTATTTATAAAAAAGCTAAAGGCTACTATTACAAAGATGAATATAGAATTGAAATGACTCCTATCGGTAACGATCATTCAAAAGATCATTCTCTTATTAATTATGGGATACATTTATATGCTGCGCTTAGAAGTATCCCACTAAATATTACAGATAATTGTAGTTACCGCAAACCTGGTGTTGTCGAAATTCAACCCGATCTATCTTGTTACGTTGATGAAAATGCCAATGCTATTCCGTGGGGAACAGGAATAGTTAATTTAGATAAATATCCTGCGCCCAATTTAGTAATTGAAGTTGCTAATACTTCTTTATCAGACGATCTCGGACAAAAGAGATTACTTTATGAAGATTTACAAGTACAAGAATATTGGATTGTTGATGTGAAAAATATACAAGTTATTGCTTTTACCATTGAAAACGAGGGGAGCAAAAGAATAACTGAATCACAAGTATTACCAGGATTGGAAATTAAAATATTAACGGAAGCTTTAAATCGATCGCGCCATAGCAATCATACAGAAGTAAGTGCTTGGTTGCTAAAACAATTCCAAGACTAAAAATAGACTTAATTACTTATTACTTAAAGCGCAGCGACATGACTTATCGCAATCCCGCACCTACTGTAGATATAATTATCGAACTAGTCGATCGCCCTTCTCGACCAATTATTTTAATTGAAAGGCGTAACCCCCCCCATGGTTGGGCTATTCCAGGTGGTTTTGTTGACTATGGCGAATCTGTAGAAACGGCAGCTATCAGAGAAGCAGCAGAAGAAGTCAGTTTAGATGTAAAATTAATCGAGCAATTTCAAGTATATTCCGAACCCGATCGAGACCCTCGTCAGCACACTTTAGCAATAGTATTTATTGCAGCAGCAGCAGGCAAACCTCAAGCTGCCGATGATGCTAAGAATATTGGTATTTTTTCTCCAGGAGAAATACCGACTAATCTGTGCTTCGATCATGACCGTATTATGCAAGATTATTGGCGTTACCGTTACTATGGTATTCGCCCTCATTATTAAATCCGTTATCTGGTCTATTTTTAAGAGAAAGTAAGATTAAATTAACAAATATAGTCGTTCTTGTCAGTTAAAATGATCGCGTATCTGGCCTATTCACAAAAAGCTGCGGTCTTAAGAACATGCGATGAAGGTAATCAAAACAAAAATTCCTGATGTCCTAATTATAGAACCACGAATCTTTGGAGATAATCGCGGTTTTTTCTACGAAAGCTTTAACGCTAAAGTTTTTGCCGAACAAACGGGAATAACAACTCAATTTGTTCAAGATAATCATTCTCGCTCTAGCCAAAATGTTCTGCGAGGTTTACATTATCAAATTCAAAATTCTCAAGGAAAGCTAGTCAGAGTAGTGAGAGGAGAAGTTTTTGATGTCGCTGTAGATATTAGAAAAAGTTCTCCTACTTTTGGAGAATGGGTAGGTTGCATTCTCAATGAAGAAAATAAAAAACAATTATGGATTCCACCTAACTGCGCTCACGGATTTGTAGTTTTATCTGAATATGCTGACTTTCTTTACAAAACTACAGATTACTATTCTCCAGAATACGAAAGAGCAATATTGTGGAACGATCGAGATTTAGGCATAGATTGGCCCATAGAAGGGGAACCAATACTTTCAGCTAAAGACAAAGCTGCCCAACCTTTTCAAACCGCCGAGGTGTTCCCATGAAAAAAATTTTACTGACAGGAGTTACGGGGCAAGTTGGTCGAGAGTTACAAAAAACCCTAGTTCCTTTAGGCGAAATAGTTAGTGTAACTCGTCAAGATATAGATTTAACTAAGCCAGAACTAATTCGCAGTGCGATCGCCGAACTTAAACCCGATATAATTATTAATGCAGCAGCCTATACGGCAGTGGACAAAGCAGAAACCGAACCTAAATTAGCTACAGCCATCAATGGTGTTGCTCCGACCATCTTCGCCGAGTCAGCCCAAAAACTAGGTGCGACTCTGGTTCATATCTCTACAGATTATGTCTTTAACGGTCAAAATTATACTCCTTACACAGAAGAAGACCGTCCCAATCCCTTAGGGGTTTATGGCAAATCAAAATTGATGGGGGAAGAAGGAGTCAGAAATAATTGCGATCGCCATCTAATTCTCCGTACTGCTTGGGTTTATGGTTCTCGCGGGCATGGCAACTTTGTCAAAACTATGCTAAGACTGGGGGCAGAAAGAGAACAATTGCGGATAGTCGCCGATCAAATAGGTTCTCCTACTTGGTCTTATGATATTGCCACCACTATTACTCAACTAGTTTCTAAGTCCGTTACGGGTACTTATAATTTTAGTAGTTCAGGTGTAGCTAGTTGGTATGATTTTGCTGTAGCGATTTTTAGTGAAGCCAAACAATTAGACTTTCCTTTAAAAATTAAACAGATTATACCTATTACTACCGCTGAATATCCTACTCCCGCCCAACGTCCTGCCTATTCAGTTCTTTCTAAAGTCAAAATCACCCAAACCTTGGGCAACTATCCACCCCATTGGCAAAAATCCCTCAAACAAATGTTGTCAGAATGGCGATCGATAATCAGTTAACACTCATCAGTTATCAGTTATCAGTTATCAGTAAAGCAACAACGACTAACAACTAACAACTAACAACTAACAACTAACAACTAACAACTAACCAATGAAAGCAATTATTCTCTCTGGTGGAAAAGGAACTAGGTTACGTCCCTTAACTTATACTGGGGCAAAACAATTAGTACCTGTAGCTAATAAACCTATTCTTTGGTATGGCATTGAATCTATAGTTGCTGCTGGTATTACAGATATCGGTATTATTATCAGTCCAGAAACAGGAGGAGAAGTAAAAGCGAAAACAGGAGATGGCGATCGCTTTGGTGCCAAAATAACCTATATTCTCCAAGATAAACCCTTAGGACTTGCCCACGCGGTAAAAATTGCCCAACCTTTTTTGGGAGATTCTCCTTTTGTGATGTATTTGGGAGATAACTTAGTCCAAAGTGAGTTAGACTTATTTTTGGATAAATTTCAATCCTACCATCTCGATGCTCTAACTCTACTCTGTGAAGTAGAAAATCCTAGTGCTTTTGGGGTAGCCAAAGTAGATGCCCGAGGAAAAGTACTGCAACTAATCGAAAAACCTGCTGTACCCCCTTCCAATTTAGCATTGGTAGGAGTATATTTGTTTTCTCCTGCTATTCACGATGCGATCGCTAAAATAAAACCTTCAGCTAGAGGAGAATTAGAGATTACCGATGCTATTCAGTACCTCATAGACCAACAAAAAAACGTCGATTCTTTTCGTTTAGAAGGTTGGTGGTTGGATACAGGTAAAAAAGATGACTTACTCGCAGCTAATCAAATTATTTTAGACAGTTGCCTCAATTTGACTATCGAAGGGTCAATCGATGCTCCTAGCAAAGTTAGTGGTAGAGTTCACATTGGCTCTGGCTCTCGTATTATTAATAGTACTATTAGGGGGCCTGTAACTATCGGTCAAAATTGCCAGATCGAAAACTGTTTTATTGGCCCTTACACTAGTATTGCTGATGAGTCTACCTTAATTGATACGGATATCGAACACAGTGTCATTCTTAAAGGAGCAAAAGTAATTGGCATTCACCAGCGTATTGTGGATAGTTTAGTAGGAGAAAGGGCACATCTTAAAATCGCCCCTCAGCGTCCCAAAGCTCTTAGATTTATGATTGGTGATGATTCGCAAATTGAATTAATTTAAATTTCGGTTAATTTTTAATTGTTGATTGGTAAATTTTAATGGCATCTGTCAAACAAACTAATTCTCGAAAACCTCGAAAAATCTTGATAACTGGTGGTGCTGGATTTATTGGTTCCAATTTTGTTCATCACTGGTGCAATAATTATCAAAGCGATCGCATAGTAGTTTTAGATGCTCTTACCTATGCTGGAAATCGCAACAATATCGCAGCACTAGAAGACAATGCTAATCTTTTATTCGTGCAAGGAAATATTTGCGACCGTTCTTTGGTCGATCGATTATTAGCAGAAGAAGAGATCGATACAATAGCTCATTTTGCCGCCGAATCTCATGTCGATCGATCTATTCTCGCTCCCGATGCTTTTATCCAGACTAATGTTGTCGGTACTTTTACATTATTAGAATCTTTTCGACAACGATGGGAGAACCAAGGCAAACCCCTAGATTATCGTTTTCTTCATGTTTCTACCGATGAAGTTTATGGTAGTCTTGCTCCTGACGACCCTGCTTTCACGGAAACTACTCCCTACGCTCCCAATAGTCCGTACTCTGCTTCTAAAGCAGGTAGCGATCATCTTGCCCGTGCCTATTATCATACCTATGGAATGCCAACCATTATTACTAACTGTTCTAATAATTATGGCTCCTATCATTTCCCCGAAAAGCTGATCCCCTTAATGTGCATCAATATCCTTCTGGGTAAACCTTTACCAGTTTATGGAGATGGACAAAATATTCGCGACTGGCTATATGTAGAAGATCATTGTCGTGCTTTAGACGTAGCGATCCATCAGGGCAAACTAGGGGAAACTTATAATATTGGTGGCAATAACGAAGTTAAAAATATCGATCTAGTCGAGCAAATTTGCACGTTAATGGATGAATTAGCGCAAGACTTACCAGTAAGTCCAGCCAAAAAGCTGATTACCTTTGTTAAAGATAGACCGGGACACGACCGCCGTTATGCGATCGACGCTACTAAAATTAAAACCGAACTAGGTTGGAGTCCTCAAGAAACCATCGAAGGAGGCTTAAGACGTACAGTTCAATGGTATCTTAACAACCGTGATTGGTGGCAACCTCTATTATCTCCAGAATATCAAACCTATTATCAACAAGTTTATTCTGAGTAATTTTAACGTTTTAGAGCAATAATACTAAGATTAACGATATCTTGATTTTCCAATAAAACCTGAATTTCTAGTTCTGCTTTTGTGGGAATACCCACTACTGATAGAGAAGTTTCAAACCCACTTTTTCCTGCTGCTGCAATATCTGGGTAATATTGAGTAACACCAGGAGAAGGTAAATTCACAGGAGTCTCTACTAAAGTTTTACCTTGATGATTAAGCCTGATTGTAGTAGCTAGAGACTTTTTGCCCAGTACCCAGCCTTTAACTATAATTGAACCCCCTGATATTTTTGTTTCAGCCTTGGGTGAAGCAATACTAAAACCCCATAAAGAATCAAAATCTTCTTGGGGCAAACGTTTGACCTCTAAAACATCTACAGTTGTTTGTAGTTGTTGATACCAATCTTCATAACTAACTGGCTTAGTGGAAATTTGCTTTATTTCTTGCTGCTGTCGTGTTAACTGTTGTTGACAGCGAAGCAACTTATTGGAGGTCTCTTTAAGCTTTAGTTGAGTCTCTCCTAATTCTATCTGAAACCCTTGAGATATCAAAAGTTGAGCTTTAGCTTGTTCTTCTTCTCTTTTGGAGTACTGTAGTTGTTTTTTGAGATTATCTACATTTATCTGTGCCTTCTGTAGCTTTGCTTTAGTGGATTCTGCTTCTCTTTGATACTTTTTTAGTAACCCACCAGAAAGCCAATCTGATAGTTTTAATCGCCAACTCAAACTTTTGCTCCTTATTCTACAGTATTTATGCTTAAGATATTATTTCTAAGCTGCTCGAGTCAATTTTACTTCAGTAGTTATTTTCTAAATAATACCCGAATCTAATTTTTCTTTATTAAGTATTTCATTATACAAAAAAAAATACGCGAGTAAGTTTTTTGTATTCTAGGTTACAATTTTATTTTTTGTTGGTAACTTGAGTTGAAAAATTAAGTAGTTAATGCTTACTATAACAATTTGTTTTTTTTTTGTATTTTAGATGACATTAAAAACTAATTAAAAATTTGTAGCTCACAAAATTAATAGAGTAGATATTAATAAACAAGACCAGATAAAAAGTTTATTTCTCTCTTGACTAGTATGATAGAATTTGCGTAGCTTCTAAGTATTTTTGACTAATAAATAACTATTAAGTTGAAATATTTAGGTATAAATAGTTAAATATAAAAAACGAAAAAGCTATATCATCAAAAAAGATTTCGCCAAGAGAATTAGGTATTAAAACTTACATAAAAGTTATTTAATACTGCATATAAATAGTTGGTTATTCATCAAAACAAAAGCACTTTCTTCTTCCTAAGCTCGGCATTATACTCATGTTGAATCAATTTAAGAATATCTTCTCTTCACCTTTATCAAACCAAGAAGATATAAGCCATCAGAAAAAAGGTAGTTATACGCTTAAAAATTCTATATTAGCTGAAAGTTTAAAATTTCAAATACAGGAGGGAGACAAACTATATCATCGAGGTGAATTAGAGCAGGCGTTAATTTATTACGATCGAGCTGTGGAGATAGATGGAAACTCTGCTCAAGCCCATCAAAAGCTAGCTATGGCTTTGCAAAAGCAAGGCAATCTTCCCCAAGCAATGATTCATTATCGCAAGGCAATTGTCCTTAATAATGCTCGGGAAAATTTTGAAGAAAAGAAACAGTCGGTAGAATTACAAGTGAAAAATTTTGAACAAGACCTCAAAAAATCTACTCAAATTACCGCATCTAAGTCTTTTGAGCTTTCCTCTCCCCTAATAAGTACGCGGAATCCTCAACCATACCAGGAAAGTATAACTCAATCTGCTTTTGTCCCAGCCGAGAAAGTAACTCCAAATTTAAAACGAGAAGCAGCCGAAATATATTTGCAACAAGCTTTAGCTTATGGTGATGAACAGAAATGGCAAGAAGTAATCAATGCTTGTCAGCATGCAGTACAGATTATCCCAGATTTAGCAGAAGCTTATAAGCTGTGGGGAAATGCTTTACAAAGAATGGGTAAAACCTCAGAGGCGATGGGATTTTACGCTAAAGCCTTAGAAATTCAGCCAGATTTAGCAGAAGTGTATGCTAACTTAGGAAGTCTTTATGCCCAAAAGAAAAAGTGGCAAAAAGCAGGGGAATATTACCAAAAAGCAGTTATAATCAAGCCAAATTTCCCAGGAGTTTATCGTAATTTGGCAAAAGTATGGAAAGAATTAGGTGAGCCAGAGAAAGCAGCCGAATGCTACCAGAAATCCTTGAGTTTAGAGCCAAAGGCGGTTAACGCAACAGAATATATTCTAGCAGGCGATCGCTTAATTGGCGAAAGTAAACCAGAGCAAGCGATCGAGTATTATCTTCAGGCAATAAAACTCTCGCCAGATTCACGCATTAGTTACAAAAAAGCAGCCGAAACTTGGGAAAAATTGGGAAAATGGCAGGAAGCAGCCACTTACTATCGGCAAATGCTCAAATTAAAACCCGATAGCTCCGATAGACAACCTAAGTTACCAGGGGAGAACACGGTATATGCTTTGCCTTCTAAGCAATTTCCCCTAGCCAAGTTACCTGTAAGTAGAAAACCACTACAATTATCCCTAGCAGGACAGATCGATTCTTCCCAGCACGATGTTGCCACTCAAAATAACAATGACAAAATTAACAAGTTAGATATAGCTATTGCCAAATACGAGCAAAAAGCCCAAGAGGTAACAGATTCTGCCCCACTACAAGCTAATCTGGGTAGTTTATACGCACAAAAACAAGATTGGCAAAAAGCAGCCCAGTTTTATCAAAAAGCAATCGAGTTGAACCCTAATATGGCAGGAGCATATCGCAATCTTGCCAAAGTACTAGAGAAGTTAGGGAAGGAAGTCGAAGCAGCCAAATGTTGGTATCAGGCATTTAGTATAGAACCTCAGAGTGCCGATGCCGAACAACACTATCAGTTAGGAGATACATTATTCAAACAAAACCAACTAGAAAAAGCCATAACTTGTTATCGTCGGGCGCTCGAATTAGAGCCTAATTCTGCCCGAGCTTATTTTCAGATAGGTGAAGTGTTGAATAAATTAGGCAAGTGGGATGAAGCAGTGATTGCTTATGCCCGCGCTCTCAAACTAGACAAAAACATACCATCTATCTATCAGAAGTTAGGTAACGTCATACAACAAAGAATAAAGCTAGATAAAAAGAGAGCCTTAGAGCTATATTTGCATGCAATCCAACAACAACCAGAAAACGAAGAAGTTTATCTTAAAGCTATAGAAATAAAATCAGATGAACCAGAGCTTTATCTAAAGTTAGGGAATATCTTACTTCAGCATAAGCGTGTTGACGAAGCAATTTTTGCTTATTCTAGGGCAATCGAGCTTCAACCAGAAAATAGCGAACTTCGTTTAAAACTGGGCGATATTTTGATACAGCAAGAACAATGGGATAACGCGATCGATTGTTATACTCAGGCAATTAAAGTCAATCCCAATTCTGATTCAGCCCATCTTGCTTTAGGGAAAGTCTTAATAAAGCAAAATCAGTTGGATAAAGCAGTCGAGTATCTGCGCCAAGCAACTAAGCTCAACCCCAATTTAGAAGAACCTTATCAATATTTAGCAGAGGGATTATGCCAACAAGGTAATCTCGATGAAGCAAGTATAGTCTACTTTAAATTAGGTGAGATTTTATCTAAAGAAGGAAGATTAAACGAAGCGATTTCTGCCTTTAATCGCACCCTCCAAATAAATCCCAATTACTACTGGGCTTATCATTGTCTGGGGAATATATATGTTTGGCAAGACAAGCTTGATGAAGCGGTCTTTGCTTACCGTAAAGCTATTGAATTGCAACCCGACTTAGCTGCGTCTTACAAGAATTTAGGGGATGTTTTGGCGAAGCAGGGGAAAGTTGAAGAAGCAAGCGAGGCTTATCGTCAAGCCCTTCAATTTGACTCCCAAGTTATCCAAGTTATCTAAATTTTATAGACAGAAATCGATCGATGAGTCCAACTCCGCCATTTGCTAGCGTTAGTGAATTTATCCAAATACTCACTAATAGAAAACTCGATTATGCTAACTCTTTTGTTAGCGATCCACCAGCAGTATCCATAATATCTTCCTTTTATAATGTTCCAGAAGAATATTTTAGACAGGCAAATTATTCGATCGCGCATCAGACTTTCCAAAATTACGAATGGATTATCGTTGATGATTGTTCGACTGAGTCAGAAGCAAAAAAGTTATTTGATTTTTTGCCCCAATTAAATCCTAAAATCAAAACCTTGCGCCATCAAAAAAATAGAGGTTTAGCAGCAGGAAGAAATACCGCTATTACTAATGCAAGAGGTAAGTATCTATTGTTTATGGATACCGATGATATCCTCGAACCAACTTTTATTGAGAAGTGCGTTATTTTTTTAGAAACTCATCCAGAATTTTCTTTTGTTAATTCCTACTCTGTAGGCTTTCAAGCACAAGAATATTGGTGGACAAATGGATTCGATCGACCGAGTAAATTTATCGAACAAAATTGGGTAACGGGAAGACTTTTATATAAAAAAGAAGATTTCGATCGATTGGGACAATTTGATGAAAAATTAAGATTTTATGAGGATTGGGAGATGTGGCTAAAAGCATTTAGTCATCATCAAAAAGGATGGACAATTCCCGAATTTTTGGATTGCTATCGTCGTAGTAATTCAGGTTTATTAGCAATTTCGAGACAAAGAATTGCAGAAGAACAACAAGTTACTAATTTAATTAAATCTCGTTATCAAAAGTTTTTTGAAGAAAATAATTTAGCTGATATCTACATAGAAAGACCTATGTTTGATGTTAGTGTATTGAGACAAAAAATAGAAATTAAAAATAGTCTTTATTTGCATAAAAATGGTAAGCGGGTTCTCTGTTGGCTACCCCACATGGAAGTAGGAGGGGCTGATAAATTCAACCTAGATTTGTTTGCTGGTTTAAAACAGAGAGGATACGATCTGACAATCGTTACTACCGTACCTGCCCAAAATCTTTGGCAAGCCAAATTTTACCAAATTACCCCCGATATTTTTCATTTACCTGGTTTTCTTCACTACGGTCATTGGCTCACATTTGCCCGCTATTTAATTGAATCTCGGCAAATAGATATTGTTTTTATTTCTAATGCTTATTATGCTTATTATTTAGTTCCGATTTTAAGACAAGAATTTCCTCAAGTTGCTTTTGTAGACTACACCCATACAGAAGACCCTAACTGGCGGGAAGGAGGATATCCTAGAGTTTCCTGTCAATTTACCGATTTTTTAGACTGTCAGATAGTAACTTCTGCATATTTAGCTAACTACTATCAGCAACTCGCTCCAAAAACTCAAAATAAATTAAGAGTTTGCTATATTAATGTAGATAAACATAAATGGCAGTTTTCGTCGCAAAAGAGAAGAGAATATCGTCAAAAATTAGCGATTAATGATAATATCATTTTGTTGATTTTTCCAGCAAGAATAACTCAGCAAAAAAGGCCTCTATTTTTGGTAGAAATAATTAAGAAATTAAGCCAAAAATCTTTACCTATTGCTATACTTACTTTGGGTAAAGGAGATATGTTTGCTGAATTTAATAACAAGATAAATAGTCTGGGTTTGAGTTCGGTTTTTAAACTTTTATCCCATGTCTCTCCAGAAGAAATGGTAGGCTACTATTCGGCAGCAGATATTCTTTTACTACCATCAGAATACGAAGGAATTTCGTTAGCAATTTATGAAGCAATGGCTATGGGTTTACCAATTATTGCTTCTGATGTAGGAGGGCAAAAAGAATTATTAACACCAGGAAGTGGTTTTTTAATTCCTAAAACATCTGGAGATTTAACTGAAATTGAAAAATATGTAGAAGTTTTAGAATCTCTAATTAATGATCGAAAAAGACGGCAACAAATAGGTAAATCTGCTAGAGCTAGAGTGGAAAAGCATTTCTCTTTAGAAATTACGCTCGACAGGATAGAAACTATTTTTGATGAAGCGAAGAAATTGAGAATTACCAGCTTTAAAAATAAAATAAATTCTGCTATTTCAGAAGAAATGTTGCTTTGGATTCAAGAGTATTTAGCTTTGGATAGATTTTGGCACGAATCACAAAAATCGAGTCAGAGATTAAAAGAACTCAATGCTTGGAATAATCACCTTCAAAAAGACACAGATATGTTTAAAAATCAGAGCATAGCTTGGAAAAAAGTGGCACGACAAATGCAAAAAGAATTAGAGCAATTAAAAACTCAATACCATCAGGCGCAAGCAAATATAAAAGCCTTAGTATTCCAGCTTAAAAATGCAGATTTGAGTAGTAGTAATGAGTCAGTTATTGATAGCTTTTTATCGTAGATAGAAGCGGAAAGATAAAATCAACCAAAAATAGATTTTGATAAGAGAGATAAATACATGAATAGAGCTACCGTAATAACTAATGAGACTGTTGAAGATTGTATCGATAAAGCCAATCAATTAAGGCAAGAAGGTAAATTGGATGAGGCGATCGCTCTTTATCAGCGTGCCATAGAACTAGACCCCAATTCTTATCAGTCTTATCACTATATGGGAGAAACTCTGGCACAAAAAGATGAGTTGGAAGCAGCAGCTAACTTTTATAATTTAGCCTTAGAAATTAACCCCGAGTTTTTTTGGTCATATCATTGTTTAGGACTAGTTTTATTTTGGCAGGGTAAGTTGGACGAAGCGATTGCTGCATCTCGTAAGGCGATCGAGATAGAGCCAAATAAAGCCATATTTCACTATCAATTAGGACAGTATCTGGAACGTCAGGGACATATAGAAAAGGCGAGCGCAGCTTACAAAAAAGCGATAACAATTGAACCAGATTTTTCTATAGTCCGTCAAACCCTAGAAAATCTTGTTGAGAACAAAAAGACTGCCAACAAACTAGCATTTTTAATACCAGAACTAAGTAAATCAAGCAGTCAAAATGAAGATATTTTGCAAATTTTGCTATTTGCAGCCTCAAGAATTGAGCAAGAATTGGCAAGAAACCCTGACAATTTGGCTGTTAGCATAATTTCAGTAAATGCAGATACTAGTGGTTGGGAAGACTTATCTAATTTATTTTCTAAAAAAGCTTTAGATCATATATCTTTAGTTAAGCTTGAAGAGCCGACAACACCAAATCTATGCAGTGGCAACCATAAAACAACCTATGATTTGCTGGAATATCTGAAAAATAATCCTTGCGATGAAATTCACTATCTAGATTATCGTGGCGTTGCTTACTATGCCTCACAGGCTAAACATCTCGGTCTTTATTTTTTAGAAACCATTTTTGCTGCCCACATAGTTGGGGGAACAGTTTTTCGCAAGCAAGCTGACTCTAGTTTGGTTGATGATGTACTAGTTTTAATGGACGATCTTCTGGAAATAGGAAGCATTGAAAAGGCAGACGCTATCTATGTCCATGACAACAAAGCTTGGTCATGGTACTTGGATAAGATAGAATTATCCTCCAATACGAAGATTTACGATTTATCTCACATAAAACTCGAACAGCAGATTCAAGAATTTATTCCCACAAATACTACTGATAAACTACCGATAGTGTTTTATGGTTTGTTAAGTGAGGATGGAGGACTTCCTCTATTTTGTAATGCGATTAGTCGAGTAATTAGTAAAATTGAAAACCCATTTGAAATAGTGTTTATCGGTTCACCGCGACCAATTGCTGGAATGGATGCGATAAGTTATATCAGGCTACGTAGTGCCAAATGGGGTGTACCAGTAAAAATAGAACATCAACTGACTATTACTGAGGAAATCGCTTTAATCGCTGAACTTAATGGGATTGTATTTTACAGCAAAATCAAGCGAGAAGGACTGAGATGCCGATTGATAGAAAGTTTAGGTGTTAGAAGTATAAAAATCGATTCTACTAATCCTAACAAGATCGATCGACCAGATAATATATGTTCTGCTAATCCAGGCAAGGTTGCTAAAAAAATAGTTGCCTTAAGCCAAGTTCCTATTCCCAGAATTCCTCAATTTTCCTTGAGTTTAACTGAACTTTGGCAAGCTGGCAGAATTGATTTTATCCTTGAAGGCTTAGAAGATATAAGTTCATCTCCCTCATTGCAACTACTAACTCCAGATCGACAACCTAAAGTTAGTGTCTGCATAACTCATTTTTCCCGTCCTCAGAAACTTCGAGAAGCGATCGACTCAATTCGCCAACAAACTTATAGTAATCTTGAAGTTATCGTTACCGATGATGGTAGTCCTGACCCTGAGGTTCAAAAGGAATTAGCAATAATTAAAGAAGAAATCCAACAGTTAGGTTGGAAGTTAGTCAGTCAAGAAAATAAATATTTGGGAGCAGCACGTAACTTTGGTATGAGTCACGCAAAGGGTGATTACATACTATTTATGGATGACGATAATTTGGCAAAACCCCAGGAAATTGAAACTTTAGTGGCGATCGCTAAAAGGACGGGAGGAGAAATTATCAATTCCTTTTGTGATACTTTTGAAACGGATAAACCACCTGAAGCCGAACCGCCAAGGATCAGATTTACACCGTTTGGAGCAGATCCTGCTCTGGGAGCTTTTAGTAATTGTTACGGCGATGCTAACGCTCTCTTTTCCAAAGAAGTTTTGGATAGGCTGGGAGGATTTACGGAAGATTATGGATTGGGACACGAAGATTGGGAATTGTTTTCTCGCGCCTCATTAATGGGGGTAAAAATGGTTTGTGTTCCAGAGCCTTTATTTTGGTATCGGGTAGATTCAAGTGGGATGTTACGCAGTCAGCTTCACAAGAGTGCGGATTTAAAGCGTAGTATTCGACCTTTTATCGAACATTTACCCTATCATCAAGCCAAGTTAGTCTTATTGGCTCAAGGACTCGTTAACAAGTTACCAGTTACCGTCGAACCAGCTACCCAAAGAGCAACACCTAAAAGTTTAGGCAACAAACAAAAAACTCTTCCCTATGGTCGAGTTGCGGTTATCACTAGAACAAAAGATCGACCTTTACTACTAGCTAGAGCAGTTCAAAGTGTACTTTCACAAACCTTTAAAGATTGGATACTTGTAATAGTTAACGATGGAGGTAAAGTAGAAAGTGTTGAGTTAGTAGTAGATAGGTTTAAAGAAGAACTTAATGGTCGTGTCGTCGTCATTCACAATCCTACTTCTTTGGGGATGGAAACCGCTTCTAACTTGGGAATTAGCAATTGTGATAGTGACTATATTGTTATTCATGATGATGACGATAGCTGGAAACCAACATTTTTAGCTCGCACAGTTTCTCACCTTGATAATTGTGCTTGGGATGCAAAACTTGGCGGAGTTGTCACTTGGTCTAACGTAATTATTGAAGAGCTTGAAGACAATGGAGAGATAACTATTCAAGATAGCTATATCTTTAATGACAGTCTGCGGAATATCTCAATACTCGAGTTGGCTGTAGAAAACCGATTTCCACCTATATCATTTATTTTTCGGCGTGCAGCATTAGATGTGGTAGGGCCTTTTGATGGCAATTTAAGGGTTCTTGGGGACTGGGAGTTTCATCTAAGAATTCTCAGAAAATTTAATATAGATGTCATTACTGAACCTCTAGCTAATTATCATCATCGTCCTAAAGTAAAAGGAGGCATTTATTCTAACTCCGTACACGGTCAAAGTGATTTTCATCAATCAACTCGCGTTAAGCTGATGAACGATATCTTCCGTCAAGAGTTAGCCAAGGAAAATGGATTATCGTTGGCTCAGTTATTATCGATGGGGGATATGCAAAGCTTGTTGATTCGCGAGCAAAATCAAAAATTTCAACAGCTTAATAACTATATTTGGACAATTGAGCAGTTTTTGAAGTTTCACATTACCAATTTAGACAAAGGAGTTGAGCAAGTAACCTCATATTTAGGAATTAAGCCTGAGGAACAGGCACAAAAAAGCGGTCGCAATGTTTTTTACAATGGAGATTTTCGCATTTGGGGAAAAACCGAAATTGTTGAAAATCAACCAGCTTATTCGGAAGTTTGCCCTAATGTTTTCGTCTCCTACAATGGAGACAATGTTTCCTACCGCATTACAAGTCATCAATGTCAGGAAGAAAATGAGAGTTTACCCCAGGGTAAAACTTATCTCCATTTGGAAAATGACGGAGTGACGGAAAATGGAAATTACTTTTTCCTAGAATTTCTTATATCTTCGGCTCTTATATTTTCTGATCAACCTGTATGCATCTCTGGTGTTTCTCGCCTTCAAGGTGCTGATTCGATTAAGATAAGTGGTCGTCACTTTTTGGGAAATGGTCGGCAAATCGATCTTCCTTGGCAACAAGTAAATTTATCTTCTGAGTTCAAGCCTTGGAGTTGTTCTTTTATTTATCCGTCAATTGACGAATCTGAGATTGCCACAGGTCATCATCACAGAATATTCCTAATTTCCCCTCACAATAAAGCTTTTGAGTTTGATTTAACTAATTTTCAGGTAGAATTTGGTGAAAAACCAACGGCATTTGAGTATTTATAAAGGCTTGCTTTTTCGACCGACTCTTAACGACATATCAATTAAGTAACAGGCATTAAATAAATAGAGATTATTCAATGGAAACAAACAAAAATAACAATTCCAACATAGTATTTTTGATAGCTAACGAGCGTTCTGGAACAAATTTTTTACGAAGTTGTTTAAATTCTCATCCTGAGATCGACTTTCGTGGAGAATGTTTATGGCCTGGTTTGTTTGACTGGGGATATTATCGGTTCTGGAGCGACAAAATCAAAGAAGATGCAGAAAATATCCTTCCTCCCAACCGAGTAAAAGTCTTTGAAGATTATCTATTTAAATTCAGAGCTAAAAGTCAGGCTGAATGGTTTGGACTTGACATTAAGTATCCGCAATTAGAAGGAAATTACTCTTTTTCAAAAGTTATTTTTTCTGGTCGATTTTATATTTTACACTTGCTGAGAAAAAATCTTCTTAAGCAGGTTGTTTCACAAGATATTATGTATAAACGTATTAATTCTGGCGATAAGAAGATACATAGAAATTATGTTCCCGAAATTTATAGATATAAACCAGACCCAAAAGTAATTATAAATAAGATTAAGAGATTTAAAAATTTGCAGGTCAAATATTCTCGAATTGCCAGGGAAAGTCAGGCAAAATATTTAGAAATTTATTATGAAGACATAGCTGACGAAAAAAGTGATTTTGGCAAGATTTTCAAATTCTTAGGCGTTGAAGAAATTAAACAAAAATCACATCTAAAAAAGCAAAATCCTTGGTTGCTCAAAGACATTCTTATAAACTATCAAGAAATACAACAAGAAATATCAAATACAAATTTCAAGCATATGCTTCAGCTTCCTGGTTAGAAATTCAATTAATAAGTTAATTAATAAGTTAGAAGAAATGAGGTTTTCAGCTAATGTATATTAACATAAATAAGAGTTAGAAGATAATTTTATTCTTATTTCAGAAATGCTCAGTACAGCTAGTATTGTTTTATGACAAGAGAACTAAAAATGGAAAGTGTATTCATTGGTGTTCATATACCTAAAACAGCAGGGACAACACTAATAAAAATTCTCGAAAAAGAATTTGGATTCAATGGATTTCATCAAACAACAAATCTTCAAAAAAATGCCGATATTGGTATTCCTTTTATTGAGGAAATGCACGATAATAGTAATTATAAGGTACTGTTTGGACATCATATTGATGAAAAAACCTTGTTTCATTTTTTAAATAGGAATATATATCTTTTTACTTTTATTAGAGAACCTATCCAAAGAATATTAAGTCAATATCGTTTTTGTATTGGACTAGCGAAAAGGCAGAATAGCCAACCAATTGATTTTGATAGTTTTTATTCTGCTCTTCAGAAAAATTTATTGTGTAATTGGATAATAAGTCGATTTCCTTCCTTTCTAGATGATAATGACATTTCTTTACCTCTTCATCAGAAAGCTATAAAGATTTTGCGTTGTTTTAGATTTATTTGTTCTACTGAAGAATTTGATTCAAAAGTAGTAGATCTTTTAGGCGAAATGAAAGTAAGTTCGGAGAACATGATTATTCCTAGAGCTAACGTAAGTGGTCAAAAGAATGTCGAAATGGAATTCGATCTCGAAACAATTAGGAATGATAATAAAGAAGATATAGCTTTGTACAGCAAGTTTTGCGAAGCCAGAAAAATAAATTTCTTGGCGCAAAATCCTTTGATTTTTGATAGTGATTATTATCAAAGAAAAATATTAGAGCTTTCATCTCAATCTTATAATAAACAACAACGTCTTAAGTCTTGTTTTAATCAAGCTGCAAGGGAATATAAAAGTTACGGCAATTTAGAGAGAGAGATTAAGAAAACAAAAATTGATATTTTAAATAAAGCTTTAAAATTAGAAGTTTTATTGTCACAATTTAATAATTTAGACCTTCAAGAAGCAGATTTTTCAAAAAAAATCGAAGCTGTTATTGATTCTGTTTGTAACCTAGATTGAGTATAGTAGTCTTTAAGTTAGATTTAAACAATAACCCATATCTTGGGAAGATTTTAACTATCTAAAAATCTCAATACAATTACTTGATTTGAAAAGCAATATGAGCAATTTATTGTCTATATTTTCTCCGAGCAATCAAAAGTGCCATCTAAATTCACAACAAGAATTTAAAAAAATACTATCAGTTGTTTCTACAGTTTCTTTCGACCTATTTGATACTTTAGTTTGGAGAGAAAAGTTATTCTCTCCTAAAGACCTATTTTATCAAGTAGAAGAAATGGCAAAAAGTAAGCTAGGAATTCCTCTTAGAAACTTCAATGCTTTGCGGGTTCGGGCAGAAGAAATAGCTCGCGTTCGTGCCTGCGGAAATAACTTAGAAGAAATTACTATAGAAGAAATTTATCGAGAATTATCAAGACTATTAAAAATAGATTCAGAACAAGCAAACAGTATCTTAAAAATTGAATTAGAACTAGAAAAGTCTAGAATAAAAACCCTTGACGCTGGTAAGCAACTTTTTGACAAAGCGATTTCGGCTGGAAAAAAAGTTGCGATTGTTTCTGATATTTATTTTGATAAAAATTTTATCGAGGATATTGTCAATCAAAATGGCTACTCAGAAGCTGCAAAAATTTATATTTCTTCCACATACCGTAAAACTAAAGCAGAAGGTTCACTCTATGACATTGTTATTAAAGATTTAGGTTGCTTGCCAAATCAACTACTGCACGTAGGAGATAATAAGCATTCTGACATTAGCATGGCTCTTAATAAAGGCATAAGAGTCTGTCTGGCATCTAACGCCAGAAAACAGTTTAAATGGAGGTGTGGAATTGGCGATGTTCCCAGCGGAGATTTAATTACATCTGCTATGTTATGCAAAATTAGTGAGATGTATTATGAACGACAAGACACAGAAATCAAAGATTCTGTCTTAAAACGTACCGCCATAGAAAATTTATCTCTGCTTTATTATGGCTATGCTGCTTGGCTATTAGAAAAAGTAAAAAAAAGGCGTTATCAGCGGATATATTTTGCTGCTCGGGATGGGTGGATTGTTAAGCGTTTCTTCGATCTTCTTGCTGATGCTGCAAATCTAACTGTAGATTCAAGATATCTGTATGTTTCCCGTGCTGCTCTTTATCCGAGTCTAATTTTTACAGAACCAGAAACTGCGCGTAAACAATTTTGTCAAAACTGGGATTTATTAACAATAGAACAAGCATTAAAAAGAGCATCTTTAAGTTTTGAAGAATGTAAAGATAGCCTTATAAAACATTATTTGGCCGAACCAGGATTATTACTCAATCACTCTACATTACCAAGATTTAAAGCTTTTCTTGAAGATATTTGGTCTTTAGTAGAAAACAAAAATAAAGAGCGTTACGAATTAATAGTTGAATATCTACATCAGGAAAAATTTTTGGAATCAGAAACAGTAGCTTTTGTTGACTTAGGATGGCATGGTTCTTTACAAAATTGCCTAATGAAACTCCTCAAATATCTTGGGATCAAAAAAGAAATAAACGGTTACTATCTAGGTACTTTTGCCAAACCTTCAAAAGCAGAACCTAATTTTACTGTTGAAGGATATTTACTAAATGACGATCGACCACACTGGATTTCTGAATTAGTTAGATATGGACCCTCCGTACTCGAACTATTTCATAATGCCAATCACGGAACGGTTGTTGGCTACAAACATCAAGATAATCAAATATCACCTATTCTAGAAAATAACCGAGTAGAACTTGAACAGTTTCATAAAATAATCGAGCCAGTTCAAAACGCTGCATTTGATTTTGTATCTCAACAACTCAGAAGCTTAGGGTTTACTACTATAAAAGCTCCAGAAATAGCACTTATCGCCAGAATGGCATTACGCGTAATTTATAACCCAACTATAGAGGAAGCTCAGACTTTTGGTCGCCTCAAGATAGCTTGTGACTTTGGTGAGGGAGCAACGATGAGAAGTATTACAGGAATGCTTGAGTATAATCTGCAAAATATTCAAGAAGAACACCTACCTGATGGAACTATTCCTATTTGGCGACCAGGTTTTAATACTTTAAAGTCATCTAATATTAAAGTCATCGCCTAGTAGGGAAGATTGGCTCTTTCAGACTAAGTATGACAATTTAATAATAAAAAAGAGTTGCAAGCTCAAGAGATTTTGAAATTCAATCGAGTGACAATCCCTACTGTGTATTGACTAAAGGCCAT
>JAAUYH010116004.1_pt1 | contig 31451 bp, 34 predicted proteins | sample 7278061 | NCBI WGS metagenome assembly JAAUYH01 (sample SAMN14350203, study PRJNA611818) | marine sediment metagenome | isolation source: surface marine sediment (0.6m) | place: French Polynesia: Moorea | collected 2018-08 | reverse complement strand
AGAGAAATATGGGACAATAGTAGTCATGTATATAGAAAGAGTTCCTAATAGAAATTCACCTCCAGCAGTTCTTCTAAGAGAATCCTATCGAGAGGGTGATCGCATTGAAGAATTTTAGCGATCGCAGTGGCGTATTTGGCGATCGCCTATTTAGATCCAAGATATAGATCTAGATCGAATTCACTACGTTCATGAGGTCTTCTGGGGGAAACCCCCAGAGCCCCACTTGGGTGGTTACACCCCCCTTTCCCCCCTGTGTGCTTGTTGCGGAGCTACGGATATAAAAATTTAGGCTGTGATACATTCATTACAAACCGTACACTCGGTGCGCTTCGCCAACAAGCTAGCTAAAATTAAAGCTAAATGGTTAATATAAAAAACTTATTATGTGAGTTAAAATACAAAGTCAGATAAAGAATTTAATTAAAGTCTTAAAAGATCAATGAATATAGTTTCAAGTTCTGAAATACAAGCCAAGAACTAAATTATCCATACTTTTTTGAGTATGGGTTTTTATTTGAAGATAAAAAAAAAAATTTATCTTAAATAGTTAGTCAAAAAGAAATTAAACTAATTTAAACAAATTGAATAAAAGGTCAAAATAAAAGACTAACTAGAAAGATGATATGTTATTGATTAGTTTTATGTTGAATTAATCGTTTATGAATGTAGGTCAAACTTGTGAAACGTGATAGATAACTACTGACATAAAAAAATATAAAAAGCATCAAATTAAATATCTACGATTGGTCGATAAACAAGCGAGCATAGATATTTATATCTACGTTCAGTAAAAACAAATAAATATCAAGTCCAACAGAATCATCAGGAGAAGTCGATTCCAGCTTTCGAGGTGCTAATTTAACCAACTTTATTGCCGAAGATATTAACCTTAGTGGTTCTGACTTTCGTAACTTTGATCCGAACACACCGAATGATACCTCTGATGACACAGAGACTATCTTTACTGGTGTGAATCTAGCTGATAGTGTTCTCAACGATGCTAATTTCGCAGGTGTTTCTGCACAAGGCATTGTTCTGGAAGGGGCTGATCTCACTAATGCTGACTTTACGGGAGCTGATCTCAGAAATGCTGACTTCGATGGAGCTAATCTAACAGGAGCAGACTTTACTGATGCTACTCTAGTTGGTGCTTCATTTGTTGATGTTATTGGAATCAATAGCGATTTTATGGACGCTCTGCTTATAAATGCTGACCTGACCGACGCTAACTTTAGTGGAGCTAACTTCGATGGAGCTGATCTGACTGGAGCTATCTTGGTAAACACTATCCTTCCAGTCAACATCATTAGCGGAACTATTAGTCCTGATTCACTGGTTGGGGCTGCAACCTCTGACTTAATTACAGGCTCAGATGGCAATGATACTCTCGAAGGGCTAGGAGGTAATGACACTCTCTTAGGTGGCGAAGGCGCAGACCTACTTCAAGGAGGAAATGGTTTCGATTCTCTCTCAGGAGGAAACGGTGACGATACCTTGATTGGAGGTGCAGAAGCTGATCTATTTGAAATTAGTCAGGGTGGTACGGACACCATCCAAGACTTCCAAGATGGTATCGATTTGTTTGTTTTATTTGAAGGAATAACAGCAATTGAATTTACAGATTTAACCATTGGAGCGGATCCAAACAATAATAGCAATACTCTAATTTCCGTAACTGCTACTAATGACATCATTGCAATTGTTGAAGGTGTAGACTCCAGCTTCATTAACGCAGAAGATTTTGAGTGATATTAAACTTACCTTCTGCACATCAAAATGTAGTATTAAAAGATTACCTAATTTAGGGAGCTTTAGTAGTATCTAGCCAAGTTGAGCGAGAACTTATGGCTAGATTCTCCGTAGGCAGGCATCTTTATAATGCTTGCCTCACAGAAGCAATGACGTGAGTTACCTAAAACAGTTAAAAAGGTTAAAGTTTTGTAAAAAGACCAGCCCAATATATACGACCAGTCGTATATTAATAATATGACTAGACCAAAACGCAACCAAGATATTCGCGAACAGCTTTTAAACCAAGGAGTTAGCATTTTTATTAACCAGGGCTACCACGGCACTGGCATTAAAGAGGTACTAGATCGAGTCAAAGTCCCTAAAGGCTCTTTCTACAACTACTTTGAAAGTAAGGAACACTTTGGTGCAGAAGTAATTAGGCAGTATGCCAAACAAATTACAGCGAATATGGATACTTGGTTGAGTGAGCCACAGCCAGATGCTCTTGATGCTCTCAAGCAGTTTTTTGAACAGGAGATTTTGCGACATGAGAACTCAAGAGAAGGTTGCCTGATAGGCAATCTCGGTGCAGAGCTAGGGGACAGTAGTGAGCTTTGTCTACAAGCGATGTCTGAGAGTTTACAAGTTATGGAGCAGAGGTTCGTTCGAGTACTACAAAAAGCCCAAAAACAGGGTACAGTTAGAAAAGATCTTGCTGCCGGGGAACTAGCAAGTATTTTGCTCAATGCCTACGAAGGAGCATTGCTGAGAATGCAAATTGAAAAGTCTGTAGAACCATTACGGCAGTTTACCAAACTCATGCTCGATGATTTTCTTCGTGCATCAGGAGGAAATTAAAACTTTCAGAAAAGACTTTTTTTATTATTGCTTTAAGACGACTGGTCGTATTAGCTTAATTATTAGGAGGTCAAGATGTTTGATAGCATTATTTCTATTGTGTGTATGCGATCGATTGCTAAGGTAAGTTTGAACTTTTTTTTGCTGAGATTAAAGACGACCAGTCATATTGGTTAATATCTTATGTCAACATCTACGGCTACCTTTACAACATCGACACTAAAATTAACTATCAACAGTTCCCATCGGAATCTTTATTACTAAGAAGCTGCCGGACAGGGTGCAGAACTGGTGGCATTTTCAGAATCATTTTTGCCTGGTTATCCCTGCGGGTTATGAAAAACTATGTCAGTCAGAATACCAGCAGGACAAGATTAGAGTAGGTGGGGGTTATTCTGCGATTATCGCATCAGGGGGTAATACCGTTTCTGTTGAAATTTACTACAGAAGATTGACGCGGGGACACGGGGACGCGGGGCACCGAATGGGGGACATATCCAATCAGATAACCTCTTATACCCAACAAGTAACTTAAAATCCCCCCTTCCCGGCGGAGAAATATGTGTAGCCGTAATTTTTAGAATTGGTATAAATATTTGACGGAACCCCTCAAAGACAAAGAGGGAATTCTCTACGCTGAACTAGACTTAAATACTATCGCTGATTGGGCGCATCTCCATGATGCTGTAGGTCACTATTCCCGACCGGACTTACTTAGTCTACTGACTAATACTAGCGAGTATCGAGTAACTCAGCCGATGAAAGAGCGATCTAATAGTTACTTCCCACGAGCTTCGACCAATGTTAACAGTATAAACAGTTTAGATAAACTTGCTGCTGATATCGAACGATTGTCAACTGAGTTAACAACTCTTCGGTCTGCTTTTTCAGAAAGATTAACAGTTTTAAACCAATAGTAAATCGATCGATGGCTATTACACAGAGGAAAGTAAAACTATGCCGTTCGTTAACATCCGTACAGTCAAAGGACTCTTAAATGAAGAGCAAAAACTAGAGCTTCACCAACGCATTACCGAACTTATGGTTGAGATTGAAGGTGGCGGTGATCCAGACTTCAAGCAGTACATCATGATCCTGATTGAAGAACAGGATGCTGAAGACTGGAGTGTGAGTGGAGTATCCCTTACTGCTGAAGCTGTTAGAAAAATTAAAGGAAAACTAAGTTAAGGAGTAGAATTATGGCACTTTCACAATCTAGCAAAAGCGCAAACCGAGCTTTACTGGTCATTGATGTTCAGAACGAGTATTTCACTGGTCAACTTCCTGTATATTATCCATCAGGGAGCTTAGATAACATTTTAGGGGCGATCAATGTTGCTTTATCTCAAGAGATTCCAGTAATTGTTATTCGACATACTCAGCCTGACGAAAATAGTGAGATTTTCCGCAAAGATAGTCCACAATGGCAACTGCATCCAGAAATTATCAAGCGATGTTATAGTCTTCTAATTGACAAAAACTTCCCTGGAAGCTTCACTGACACAAACTTAGAAGCTTGGCTCAGGAAAAATGATATTAACACAGTAGTTATCTCTGGATACATGACCCAAATGTGTTGCGATACAACAGCAAGACAAGCTGCACATCTTGGCTTCTCCGTAGAGTTTCTCTCAGATGCCACTGGTACTCTAGACTTTGACACCAAAGCAGCTACAGCAACAGCAGAAGAGCTACATCGATCAACCTTAGTGGCTCAGGAGAGCTTCTTTAGTAAAGTAATGACTACATCGGAGTGGATTAAAGAGGTACAGGAATATTTAAAGTCTGACAGCAAAACAACCGCAGCATAAATAAGCCAAAGCAATCTAGAAAAACATTTACTTATCAGGAGGTAAGTCATGGGCGATGTATTTCCCACTATCAAAGCAGCAGTCGTACAAGCTGCATCAGTACTATATGACCGCGAACAGACTTTAGATAAAGCAGTAGCCCTGATTGAAGAAGCTGCGAGACAGGGAGCAGAACTGGTGGCATTTGCCGAATCATTATCAATTTCTGCGAGAAGGTGGCGGTTGGTCTGCCATTATTGCTCCTGGTGGTGAGTATTTAGCAGAACCACTAGAAGATCGAGAGGGCATTCTCTATGCAGAACTAGATTTTAATGCGATCACGCAGTGCCAGCTTCGCTGATCGCAGATATGGCTCATTGGCACGATGCTACTGGTCATTATGCTCGTCCAGATTTACTCAGTCTGTTGGTCAACAATGAAGAATATCGTTTAACTCGTTCTTTTCTTAGTAAGTCAAATAATCAGCTTCTGATAACTGATATCAATGGCAACCAAGATGCTTTAGCCGAATTATCCGCAGATATTAAACAATTATCTGTCAATTTAGCGCATCTTAACTCCGAATTCTCAGAAAAGGTGAAAATTGCAACTCAAAGGTAATCTTAGCAGCCTCATCAATAGAAACAAGATTACTTCCTTTCTACTTTACGTAAATGAGGATTGTTAAGCACAGATTTTGATTTCGAGCGAAAAATTAATTGTCAAGAGGAAAAATCATGAATGATATTTGCGTTAACCATGAATGGGGAACTCTTAAAGAAGAGGAAAAATCATGAATGATATTTGCGTTAACCATGAATGGGGAACTCTTAAAGAAGTCGTTGTTGGCTATCCCTATGTGAAATACCCAACAGTTGCTCCACCATTACTGCACAACTTTGTTAGCACTGAAGGCATAGACCTTTACCAAAAGTATGCAGGTAAAACTCTCAAAGAAGCTAATCCAGAACTATATCAACAGCAGGTTCAACAGATTAATGCTGTAATCGAAATTCTAAAAAACTATGGAGTCATAGTTCATCAACTCAAGCCATTTACAGAAGATGAGGAAAAATACCTTGCAGATATAGATGATTTCACCAGTCAATTTTTTCCTCGCGGATCGATGATTGTCATTGGTAACACCTTTATCGAACCTGCACTTAAATTAATTGGTCGTAGCAAAGAACGTTTTGCGATTCGCCGTACTCTTGGCGATCGCTTGAAAAATAGTAATGTCCAAATTGTTTATATGCCTGTTCCGCTTCCAATTCCTTACGATAAGCCAGGCTGGGATGAAACACCATTCCTTGAAGGTGGTGATGTCTTTGTCCTCGGACGCGATATCTATGTTGGCTGTAGTGGTAACGCTAGTAATGATGCTGGTATTCAATGGTTACGGGAAACTCTCGGTTCTGAATACCGAGTTCATAAAGTTCGGTTGACCAAACATTTTCTCCACCTAGATTTTGTGTTATCTATTCCCCGTCCAGGGTTAGCCGTGGTTTGTCGTGAAGGATTTGTCGATGGTTTACCAGATTTCTTAAAAGGATGGCAGATCATTGATATATCTCTAGAAGATGCTCAGTCAAAGCTAGCTTGTAATCATTTGGTGTTGGATGAAAAGACAATTATTGTCGCTAGTGAATTGACTCAGTTAATTGATGCACTTCGCCAAGCAGAACAAAAAGTAATTCCTACTCCCATGAGTGCTGTCTATTGGCAAGGTGGCTCTTTACGCTGTTGGCATCATCCCTTGGTGCGGGACAGCAAGCTGGAATAGCCTGAAAAACTTGAATAACAGTAAAGCAATATTGTTTCAACTTATTCAAAGTGTACCCGATTGAGGTCTAGAAGCAATGAATTGCTAAGTTTATATTATTTTTACCAAGTCGACCCACTCTTCAATTATCAAAATAATCGAGTTTAAGAGGTAAAAATGACACAAGATGCAATTTTCAGTCCCTTTCTGGCAACAGTTTTTTTGACACTCTTAGTCTGGGTGTATATGTATATCCGTCGTATCAGTTTTATCAAAATCAGCAGGATTCTACCGCAGGATCTGGCGATACCTGGAAAATTGGCGCAACTCTCACCATCAACTGTATCCAATCCCTCAGATAATCTGAAGAACTTGTTTGAGATTCCAGTGCTTTTCTATGCACTTGTCCTATACCTCTTCATTACAAAACAGGTGGATGAAGTATATGTTAACGCTGCCTGGATTTTTGTTATCTTTCGAGTCTTACATAGCATAGTCCATTGCACATTCAATTTCATCATGCTTCGGTTCTACCTTTACCTAGCTGCATCCCTTGCGGTGTGGTTCATGACGATTCGCGCAGCCTTTATCCACTTCAGCCTGTAAGACTGTATTTATTATAAATTTGGAGGTGAAGAACGTGACTATAATACCTCTTCTTATTTTGTTTCAGTTGCTTTTTCTACCGTTTTTAGCCTGGAGAGCAAGGCATGACGGACATATTAATAGAAAACAGTTCAGAGCAACATTCTTACCTGTTGTTGGACTAATGGTTTGGACAGCGATCGCTGTAAGTTTAGGGATATCGGGAATATCTGAGTCAGAGAATTTCTATGAACTCTATCCTGCACTTTGGATGCCTGTAATTCCTATTGCGATTGTGTTTGCCAGTTTAGCATTGTCAACTGGACTAAAAGCAATCACATCTATTTTGGATGTAACTCCAGCACATTGGTTAGCGTTTTTTCAAGCTGGGCGGATCTCAGCTATTGGCACTGCCTACCACACATTGCAGGGTAACTTTCCCTTGTACTTTGAAGTTGCCGTAGGAATTCCCGATCTTTGCTTTGGTCTGTCCGCATTGGTAGTAGGGATATTAGCTATGGAGCAAAAAATTAGCAGTCGTGCCTTAATTACTTGGCATCTCATTGGCTTCCTTATAATTGTGCCAACTGCCCCCCTGCTACTTCAGCTTGGTTTACCTGGATCGCTACAAGTGTTCCCACACCAACCAACAGCAGAGGCTGTATATACATTCCCGATGAGTTTAGCTCCGATTATGGTAGTACCGACTTTTGTGACATTCAACTTGTTAGGGATTTGGCGAGAAAGGCGTATTTTTTTGGGTAAGTTATCTCATAACCAAAAAGGTACAACATAAGACAACCTGTATATCTAATTACGGGAGTGGGAGATGGCACTGGCTTGGCGATCGCTACTCCTTGGTCAATGGACAAACAAGTCCAGGGTTTGAGAACTGAACCTTTAGATAAAAATCCCAACCAATCTTCTGATACCATTTCTCAAAAGTAATAAAAGAGATAGTACATTATTTCTTAATAGGCAAAAGACTTTAATCCAAAATCTTTTATCTAAAATCTTTTATTACTCAACCGAAAAATCTACTTTTGCAAGAATTCTAATGACTTCTGTTGCCATTTTCCTTATTCTCTAACTTCTGAACTCCTAAATTCTCAACTACTTATTCCTAAAATTTAAGGAGATTAAAGCTATGACACTTCCCTTACCTGGAATGACAATCGATTCTGAACGAACTGCGATCGATCGTCATTGTCGATCCCCAAAATGACCGCGAGAGAGGCTTCCGGCTAGGAAGCCTCTCTAATCGCGGTGTTGACTTTCTCAGTCCTAACGGTGTAACTTGGGGGGTTGTGGGGGAAAGCGTAACGGAGAACAACACTGTCGCCAATATTGCTGCTCTGATGAAAGCAGCTAAAGATTACAATCTGCCGTTGTTTATAGTTACATCAAATAAATAAAAATAATCTTTCCCAGATTAAATTATTTTGAGCTTCATCCCAATGCCAACGCAGTAAATTTGCTGGTTGTCCTACTAACATAGTAGATAAACCGATCGCCTTTCTGGGAGATTCTGTAGCCATTGCGATCGCATCTTCAGGAGTACAAATACCCCATTGCACTAAATTCTTGACTCCTACTAATAAGGGTAAGGTTGTACCTGCTAATGTCCCATCAGTTAATCTAGCTGTCCCTTCTGTAACTTCTATAGTGCGACTATCCCAAGGATAGACTCCGTCGGGTAAACCCATAGGTGCTAAAGCATCACTAACTAGAAATACTCCTTGACTATAGTTACTCGCTTTTAAAAATATATCGATCATTTCAGGACAAACATGATTCCCATCAGCAATTAAGCCACAAAGCACTTTGGGGTTAACTATGGCTGCTCCTAATAAACCTGGTTGACGATGGTGTAAACTGGGCATGGCATTAAAAGCATGAGTTACCATCGATGCACCTTGTCGAAAAGCTGCTCTTGCTTGTTGGGCTGTAGCGAGGGAATGTCCTAAACTAACAGTAATTTTTTGGGAGTGTAAGTAAGATATTGTTTCTCCTGTGGGGTCTAATTCTGGAGCAAGGGTAATTACTTTAACTATAGAGGTGTAGTCTCCCAAGACTTGCTTTACTTTATCTATACTTAGGGGTAATAAATATTTTGCTGGATGGGCTCCTCGTTTTTCGTAAGCTAAAAAAGGTCCTTCTAAATGCACTCCTAATATTTTAGCGGTGGGAGTGGTGAGAGCTTCTTTAGTAACGTATTCTGCTATTACAGAAAGCGATCGCTGTATTTTTTCTACAGAAGTGGTAACAATAGTCGGAAGATAAGCATCTATACCTTGTTGCCCTAGAAAATTGCCAATTTCGGTTAATTTATTGATATCCTGACTTTCTAAATCCGGAAAAGCTAATCCTAACCCCCCGTTAATCTGTAAGTCTATTCCTCCCAGTGAAACGAAATCCCCCTTAACATCAATCACAGAGGTATTATAGTTGGGTTGCACATCAGGAGCGATCGTAATAATAGTTTGATTACGGATTAGTATTTGCTGTAGTTGTTGGTGTCCTAATAAGCGAGAATTAGCTATTAGTATCTGGTCTTTCATTGAAGTTTAGAAACCTATGAGTCAAACCACACCTTTGATCGGCATTATTATGGGTAGCGATTCTGATTTACCCACCATGGAAGCAGCGATCGCAGTATGTGAAGATTTTGATGTTAGTTACGAAGTAAGGATTGTTTCTGCCCATCGTACTCCAAAAAAGATGGTTAAATATGCCCAAAATGCGGAGGAAAGAGGTCTTAAAGTAATTATCGCTGGTGCTGGTGGTGCAGCACACTTACCAGGAATGGTAGCATCACTCACACCTTTACCTGTGATTGGGGTACCTGTACCTACTAGAAATCTTCAAGGACTTGATTCCCTCTATTCCATTGTACAAATGCCTAGGGGAATTCCCGTCGCTACAGTTGCTATTGGCAATTCCCAAAATGCTGGCTTATTAGCAATACAAATATTAGGCTCTCACAATAGAGAATTGTTACAAAAAGTTACAGAATATCGTCAACAATTAGCGCAAATGGTGATGGACAAGCAAGAACAATTAGACGATTTGGGTTATCAGAAATACTTAACTCAAATGTAAAAAAATACAGTAAATTTTAACAGTATCTTAATTTTTTGCTTTCTAAATATAAAATTAGATGACGTTACAAATCTTTACCTCTACTGGAATGTAGTGTAAACTACGCGAGGAAAGGTATATATGAAGAGATAAGGAGCAAAAACAAAGATGCAGTCGGCTCAGAAGCTGCGAACAGTGCCAAAACAGTACCTAAAGCCCCATGGAGGCTTAAATCCTAATGTCTGGATGACTATAGTAGCTCTGATGCTGATCGCTTCCTCAGTAGGTGGTTACTTTTGGTGGAGCTTTCCCCTGTGGTACTGTTTTGTGGTTAACATTATCGCACTACATTTATCAGGGACGGTTATTCATGACGCATCCCATAATAGCGCACACAGTAATCAGATCGTGAATGCGGTTTTAGGACATACTAGTGCTTTAATGCTAGGGTTTGCTTTTCCTGTGTTTACTAGAGTCCATTTGCAACATCACGCCCACGTTAACGACCCCGATAATGACCCCGACCACTTTGTATCTACAGGAGGTCCATTATGGATGATTGCAGCCCGTTTCTTTTATCATGAAATTTTCTTCTTTAAAAGGGGTTTGTGGCGTAAATATGAGTTATTAGAATGGTTTTTAAGCCGTTTATTTTTAGTAACTATTGTTTTTGTGGGTATTAAATATGATTTTATTGGCTACATTATGAATTTTTGGTTTGTACCTGCTTTAGTAGTAGGGATCGCCTTGGGATTATTTTTTGACTATTTACCCCATCGTCCTTTTAAAGAACGCGATCGCTGGAAAAATGCTAGAGTTTATCCTGGTGCTGTACTAAATTTGCTCATTCTAGGGCAAAATTACCATCTAGTGCATCATCTTTGGCCCTCTATTCCCTGGTATCGCTATCAACCAGCCTATTATGCTACCAAACCTCTATTAGACGCTAAAGGTTGCGATCAATCTCTAGGTTTATTAGAAGGTAAAAACTTCTGGAATTTTCTTTATGATTTATTTTTAGGTATTCGTTTCCACGGACACAAGTCAAATAAGGGATGAGAAAGGAGGGATGAGGGATGAATCAGTTATCAGTTATCAGTTATCAGTTATCAGTTATCAGTAAGAAGCATGAAGCATTAAGCATGAGGAAAAATAAATACCTCTGACCAGGAGACCTCCCTCACTCGCTCACTCGCTCACTCTCCCCCCTCTAGGGCGCGGAGCGCACTCTGAACTCTGAACTCTGAACTCTGAACTCTGACCCCTGACCTCAATCCCCAATCGCTACTTGCTACTTTTTCAATTTCAGTCTTATCGACGTAATTTTATTCAACCCTTGCACACAAGTCACGGTATCTGGCGAGTGCGGGAGGGCATTATTATTACTCTTAGAAATAGTGAAGGTAAAATCGGTCAAGGAGAAATTGCACCTATTCCTTGGTTTGGCTCAGAAACTCTACAAGAAGCACAAGAGTTCTGTAAGCAATTGGGAGATACAATCACTGTACAAGATATATATAGTATTTGCGATCGCCTACCCTGTTGTCAGTTTGCTTTCGAGTCTGCTGTAACAGAATTAAGAGAGTCAGAAAAGATAGCAGCAACAATACCATCACTAGAATATTGTCATCTGTTACCAGCAGGGAATAAAGTTTTACAGCAAAATTTATCATCAATTTCCACATCTACTTTTAAATGGAAAATTGGGGTTTATCCCATAGAAGAAGAAATAGCAATCTTGCAACAGCTTATTAAACAGTTACCCAAAAATAGCCAACTGAGACTAGATGCTAACGGAGGGCTAAACTTATCACAAGCTCAACAATGGCTAACAGTAGCAGACAATTGCCAGATTATTGAATTTATTGAGCAACCCCTTCCCCCCGATAGATTCTCAGAAATGCTAGCTTTAAGTACAGCTTATAAAACTACACTAGCTTTAGATGAATCTGTGGCTAATCTCAAACAGTTAGAAACCTGTTATCAAAAGGGATGGAGAGGTGTCTTTGTCATTAAAGCTGCGATCGCAGGATCCCCTAGTCGTCTGGGTAATTTCTGCGCTTCTCACCCTATAGATGTAGTGTTTTCTTCCGTGTTTGAAACCAGTATTGGTCGTCGAGCAGTGTTAAAATTAGCTATGAATTTAGGAAACTGCGATCGTGCGGTAGGCTTTGGAGTAGATCACTGGTTAAGAAATTAATGTTATAGCATATGACTGCAAAGATTAAGACATTTTCTATTAACCTTCTCTTGCAAGAGTGCCTATTTACCAAGATTATAATGTCCGCGCAAATCAAATTCACTTGCTATATAATTGTCCCCTCTCCTATTAGGAGAGGCTTAGGGAGAGGTGGAGCAAATATGGGGACTACATAAAAATGTAGTAGGTGGGCAATGTCCCACCTACCAGGATTTACAATTAATTTATTTTGCAAGATATCTAATGAATTATTGGTGCTAAAGTTTTCACAATCATATGACGCTCTTTATCAAATTCAATCCAACCGCGATTTTGAAAATCTCCCAAAAGCCTAGTAATAGTTACTCTGGTTGTACAAATAACTTTAGCTAGATTGTGGTGAGTAAAACGGGCAGTAAGTCTAATACCATTATCTGTAGAATGACCCATTTCCTCAGCCAACATTAAAATCAATTGCCACAAACGCGCTTCAACTCTTCTTAAAGCATTGATTGCTAGTAATTGTTGACTTTTAATCGAACGATAACTAAATTCTGATAGTAGTTCTCGTGCTAAGTAAGGAGATTTTTGTATTTCTTGAATTCTAATTTGTCTTACATAAACATCTGTTAAGGCTAGAGAGCTAAGGCCAAGATTTTGCTCGAACAAGTTGCCAAAAACATGATTGGGAGTAATCCAACCCAAAACAATTTCTTCTCCATTAATATTCAGCTTACTTAACTGAATCACTCCCCGATATACTTGCCAAACGCATCCTTTGCAGATTGGTATTGCTTCACCTTTTTCATAGGATTGCAGTAATAACTCGTCCCTGTTTTTTTGATGAATATTCCAGAGCGTCTGATCTCTTAACAACATAGTGTGGTCTGTTTTTCTTTATTAGCAAGCTTACTCACATAGAATAAGTACAAAAGGTAAAAAGCAGATGATTATAAGGTTAAGCTTTGATTTTCTTTTGGTATCTTTTCTTAATTTGGAGCTAAAATTTCATCCAGAATTGAGCAGGGCGATGGGAAAATGTCAACCTATCTCCATAAACTAAATTACTATTATCATGATTCAAGCAATTTTGTTCGGAAATAAACAACAATTACATACAACTTTAACAGCTGTTGGACTATTCTAATTAATTAGAATCACCTCACCAGATAACTGGCAATTCTCCCAAGATTCAACCCAAAATTCTTCCTGTAGCTGATATTTTCCACAACCAAGCCACAAATAGAAAGTAAGTTGACCGTTTAAATTTATCATTATCTAATAGCGATCGCTATTTAGGAATAATTTAATAACTATCAAAGGCAGCAGCATCTAAGATGATGGCATTACTCATGAATTAACCATCAACTGACTCGGGAATTTTATGTGGATAGTTGAAAAAAAAGTAGGTATATTTGTTCACTATTTAACCTCTTCAAATAAATTTCAACCTGGAATAGAAAAAGCTCATAAATTCGTCTCTAAAGAAATGGCAGAGACTATGGCAAAAACTCGTGGAGGAGTAGTTCGTCAATTATAATTGGGCTCTTGTTAATTTTGAATTTCTATATGGGTAAGTCAAGAGCCTATCTAGTAAAATCTTTATTTTCCCCACACCTTACACATCCCACACCTCACACCCTGACATAACTACCGTCTCTAGGTAATGTGTGAGAATTGGTGTAAGGTTGGGATACTTGACTTGCTCATTGAGCATTAAAATCATCGCATTGTTACAAATTCTTCTGCTGAACTTGGATGAATACCCACAGTGGCATCAAAATCAGCTTTCGTTGCACCCATTTTAACTGCGATCGCTACTCCTTGGACAATTTCTGCTGCGTAGTCTCCTACCATGTGCGCCCCAACTACTTTATTAGTGTTACCATCCACTACTAATTTCATCAGAGTTTTAACTTGCATATTGGGAAGAGTGTAATACATGGGGCGGAATTTACTGCGATAAATTTTAACAGCATCCCCATATTTTTCTCTGGCTTCTGCTTCTGTTAAACCTACTGTAGCTGCTTCAGGAGTAGAAAACACGGCTGTGGGAATATTATCGTAAGCCATTTGCTTAGATTGTCCGCCAAAATGGGTATCAGCAAAGGCTCTACCTTCTTGGATCGCTACAGGAGTAAGATTAATTCTATCGGTACAGTCTCCTACTGCATAAATATGTTCTTCGGCGGTTTGACTGTATTCATTAACTGCAACAGCACCGTTAACAACTTCTACCCCGGTATTTTCTAAGCCTAAATTCTCGATTCGGGGGATTCTTCCTGTTGCAGCTAAACTAACTGCATCCGCTACTATAGTTTCTTCCTGCTCTCCTTTGATAGTTATCTTGACACCTGTATCAAGTTTCTCGATATTTAATGCAGGTTTATTGGTAATGATCCGAATCCCATTATTTTGCATCTGTTCTTGGATTTGGGTGCGGATATCTTCGTCAAAACCATATAAGATTTTGTCGCGACGAATTACTTGGGTTACTTCTGTTCCTAAACCATTGAGAATACAAGCAAACTCCACACCAATATAACCACCGCCAATAATCACAATCTGTTTGGGTTGTTCTTGTAAATGGAAAATTTCACGGGAAGTAATAGTGTGTTCGACACCAGGGATATCGTCTGGTTTAACAGGTTTCCCTCCTACTGCAATTAAAATCTTTTCGGCGGTTACTTTTTCATCTCCAATGGCAATAGTATGAGAGTCAATAAATTTAGCATGATCCCGATAAATTTTAACCTCAGACTTATCCAACATTCTTTGATAAATACCATTGAGGCGATCTACTTCATTATTTACCGCCGTAATCATAGTTTTCCAGTCAAAATTGCTTTCTCCTACTGTCCAACCATAACCTGATGCTGATTGAAAATCCTTGGGAAAATGGGAAGCATACACCATTAATTTTTTAGGTACACAACCACGGTTAACACAAGTACCACCTAAGCGATCAAATTCTGCAATGCCTACTTTAGCACCATATTCCGCTGCTCTTCTCGCAGTAGCAATACCACCAGAGCCAGCACCAATCACAAACAAATCAAAATCATAACTCATAATATATGTCTCCTTAAAGTAAAAATAAATACTGATTTGAATTAAATATTTCCTAAATATTGTTATTGAGCTTAGGATTTTGATAGTAATTTAGGATAGAAATAACTGTCTAAAAGTTATCTTAACCTCTTTACTATGGCAATTAGCTACGAAGCAATTAAAAAAGATATCGATAATCTTACTTCCTCTCAACTTCAGCAAGTTGCTGATTTTATCGCCTTTTTGAAGTTTCGAGATAAATATCCTGTTAATTCTATCGATCCGAGTCAATTAGCTAGTCTTGCTACAGAATTTGCTGAGGAAGATCGAGCTATGGCTGAAGCAGGGATAAATGATTATGCAGCAATGTTAGAGAGCGAAGATCGTTCATGAGTGATGCTTTTAAGCGAGGTGATGTATGGCTGGCTGACTTAAATCCTACTCAAGGTTCTGAACAAGCAGGGATACGCCCAGTTATTATCTTTCAAAATGATGTAGTCTCCCAGTTTTCCACCACTATTATTACTATTCCTCTTACTACTAACCAGCGTCGTGCCTCTTTGCCAATTTGTTTAGCAATTCAAAAAGGAGAGGGGGGCTTACTTCATGATTCTGTTGCCTTGTGTTTTCAATTACGGGTACTAGATAAAACCCGCTTGATTCGTAAATTAGGTCAATTACGCCCCGCAACAATCGCTCAGTTAGAAAATGTGGTTTTGTTGACTTTGGGATATAGTTTATGATTGCTCAAGATTTTCCGTTATTGCAAGATCTTATTAAAGTTAAGGTGAGACAATAACTTAATAACGATCTGCCAGGAAATTAATTGACCCATCTCCTATAGTAAGTCGGTTCAACCCCACTAATAATAAAGCCTCTAGTCTATTTCAATAGACTTGATTCTTTGACTCATCAAATTTATTTTACGGCGGAGTATTGGGCAGATAGTTATTAAAGATACATCTGAGTCCTGTTTTGTTGTGGTTGGGTTTTATGCTTCAACCCAACCTACTGGCTTGGTAGAGAGTATTCAAGTAAGCTTTGCAATGCCCACCTTAAGATCAATTACTTCCCGCCGTAATAAAAAGCGATTTCTTTCTCTTTCAGAGGGGGAAAGTCTGCATCTAATAGCATTTGGTTTAATTCCTCTTGAGAAATATGCTTTGCACCAATACGAACTATACGAGAGCGCATTGTATTAGTAACACCGCTTCTTTGTCTTCCTGCTTCTAACGCCATCACCTTATTATATAGTTCCAGTTTATTTGCTGGAATGGGTGAACCATCAAGATCGAGTCCTTCGGCGATCGCCTGATCTACTGCATCTGCACCTTTAGTATCTGCCATAATGATTATCTCTTTCGGGTGGGCATTGCAAAGCTTACAATCAAATCCTAGAAAACACAAGATTTATTTAACTAAATGCGCTTCTAAGAACCAGAGACGTTTGTCAATAGTGCGAGAAATTTCGGTGTACATATCTGCGGTATCAGCATCCCCTAGATCATCGGTAATATCAATTGCTTCTCTAACGTGCTTACCATAGACAGAATAGCGATCGGCTAAAGCTGTAATGTGTTCTATACCACCCACTACATCCAAAAGATATTCAGGTAAGATAGACTCTGCTGCTGCAATACGGGCTGTACCTAAAGCTGTACCACCAAGGGCTGTAACCCTTTCTGCCACCATATCTACATATTCTTCTAATTCTCCAGCCATTTCGTCAAACAACTCATGTAACTGATAGAAATCAGTACCTTTGACATTCCAGTGAGCTTGCTTAGTTTGAGTTTTGAGGTCTAAGGTAGCAGCTAAAGTCTGGTTTAAAGTATTAATAACTTTAAGACGAATATCCTCAGCGATATCAATGCGAGTATCATAGAGTTTTTGTTTAGCAGGTGTTGCAACCATGTTTAGATTCTCCTTATTTAAGGTAAGTTGGACTAATTTTAGAAACAATCAACAAGAGCGCAATTCGCTTTTCAACAATCAACTTGTCATCAATTAACTAAAAGCAATGTCTAAAAACATCATCGTGACAAACCCTGACATAATTCCTAATGTTCCTTCCTGAGTAATACTTTCTCTGTCTATCTCTGGGATGATTTCATCCACTATGACAAACAACATAGCTCCTGCTGCTATTGCCATTCCCCAAGGTAAAAAGCTTTGACCAAAACTAACAACACTAGCACCTACCATACCCCCAAAAGGTTCTACTAAACCAGTGAGCAGAGAAACACCAAAAGCATAGGCGACAGAATACTCTAACTCTCTTAATGCTAGAGCAACTACTAACCCTTCGGGCATATTTTGTAAGCCAATTCCCATCGCTAGAGGTAAACCCTCACCATTTCCGAAACCTACTCCCACGGCTAAACCTTCAGGAAAGTTGTGGAGAGTAATGGCTAAGACAAATAACCAAATACGTTGGAAATTTTCAGTAATCTTGCCTTCTTGACCCTGGTTAAAGTTTTCGTGAGGAAAGTTGTTGTGAATGAGCCACAGCAGTCCAGCACCCAAGATAATCCCGATACTTATAATTAAAGCAGATTGCTTTGAAGAATATCCTAGGGATATGGCAGCTTCTAACCCCGGAATAATCAAGGAAAAAATAGTGGCTGCTAGCATTACACCACCGCCAATACCCAGAAGTATGCTTTGCCATTGTTTTTCTAACTTGGTAGTGAACAAAATTGGTAAAGCACCTACTGCTGTACCCATACCAGCGAGTAAACTAGCAATAAATCCTAGATAAATAGTTTGGTTCATAAGGCTATTAGAGGGTCAAGATTATTTAATTACGCCACAGGCTAACCTCGCACCACCACCACCAAGAAGTTTAGGCTCATCAGAGAAGTTATCTCCCATCAGATGCACTATTACAGAATGTCCTTTTACATCAGATTTTTCGAGTCTTGGTGCTAGTACAGGGGTAGTTGCTGTCCCATCTTGGGCGACAAACAGTGGCGGTAAATCACCTAAATGACCCTTTCCGTAAGGACCTTGATGGCTTCCTGTTTTCTTGGGGTCATAATGTCCCCCTGCTGCTAGTCCTGGGACAATTTTGTCTTCTTTTGCTGCTCCACGACAATCTGGGTTTTGATGGATATGAAAGCCGTGAATTCCTGAGTTGAGTTGGGATAAATCGGGGGTAAGCAACAAACCGTACTTTGTATCTTCTAACTTTATGTTGCCTACTTCTTCCCCTATTCCCGTGATATCAGTTAAGTTGATCTTTACAGTTAGGCTTTTTTCTGATGCAATATTGGGATAGGCTAACAATGCAATTATGGCGATCGCAATTAAGATGCTACGTTTCCACACAATTATCTAATCCTTTGGCTAGAGAACGAAATATGGTTATGATTTTACGGGTAAAATGTTCGTTCTCTATAATTGTGTCAACTAGGAAACAGTTTAGTTTTATTTACTTCCTTTTAAGTAAGCCAACATCGTGTCAGCATCGGATACTTCAAAAGGATCCGTAGGACAATTATCGCCGAAGTCTGGTTCGATAAACATTTTTTCAATCTTCATGTCATCTACTACCATTGAGTAACGCCATGATCGCATTCCAAAACCAAGATTGTCTTTATTAACCAGCATCCCCATTTTACGGGTGAATTCTCCGCTACCATCGGGGAGCAAGAATATATTTTTCACTCCTTGCTGTTTCCCCCATTGGAACATGACAAAGGCATCATTCACTGAAAGACATATCACTTCATCTACACCTAGAGCTTTAATTTCATCGTATAGTTCTTCGTAACGGGGTAGATGAGTCGATGAACAAGTGGGGGTAAATGCCCCAGGAAGAGCAAACAAGACAATTTTTTTTCCGCCAAAAATTTCTGCGGTGGTGCGGTCTTGCCAACGGAAAGGGTTAGGTCCTTCTACAGATTCATCACGCACTCTAGTTTTAAATACTACGTCGGGTACTTTGTCTTTCATAGTTGTTGCTTATTTTTAGTCTAAGTTGTACTCATTTCCAGTTCGTTAAATTAATCATACTCATAACGACTATGAGTTGTCAAGAAAAAAAATGAAGGATGAGGAGTGAGGAAGGATTCTGGATTCTGGATGAAGGACTCAGAAGTAATAAGTAATAATAATCAACCCCAATTCCCTAATTCCCTAATTCCCTAATTCCCTAATTCCCCAATTCCCCACTCGCGAAGCGACGAGTGTTGGTCTCCCCAATCCCCAATTCCCCCAGTCCCCGAGTTAACAAAATAGATACAAAATCTTGATAAAAATTTAATCTGATGTAACTTTTAGTTGCTATATTCTAGGGAGTGATAATAATAAAAAACTATAAAATTCAGCTTACTTAATATTCACAAGTTATATCTTCCCCAGGCAATAAATTGTTCATTTTTAAGCTAACAAGAAAATTCTTGGAGACTGTGCCACATTTTTTGGGATTATAAAGTAAGTAAAACATTCAGGTAAAAGATGACTTTTTACTACAAAATCACAATCAATATGGAATTTTTCTAGAGTTAAATTTTGTTAATTCTAGGGGAAATATATAAGGGGATGAAACATCATAATGCAAGAATTGAAAGCCAAGCTGATCTATCATGAAATAAATGAAACATCTTCTATTAAAGTGCTACAAAACTGCTTATTAGAAATTAAACGGAAAAGCTTAAGCGGTAGTCTAAAAGTTCATACTAATAGTGGTTTAAGATGGATTTTAAATTATCGCGTCGGGCGTTTGAGTTGGTTTACTGGCGGGAGTAATTTCCAAGAGCGTTGGCAAAGATATATGGACTTATTCTGTCCCAACATTCAAGACCCAAAATTTAAAGAAATTACTTCAGGATATTCATTAGATAAAGAGTGTAATGTGCTACTTCAGCTACAAGGAAACAAATTTCTCAACAGGAAACAATTAACTAGTTTAATGGAGAGTGTGGCTCAAGAAATTCTCTTTGATGTAATTCAATATACTCAAAACACCAGTAAAACAGTATCTTACGAATTGAATCCGAACGACCCTGGAAGCAAACTAGGTTTATTGTTACCTCTAACGGACATTGAACCTACTTTACAAGCAAGTACCAAAGCTTGGGAAAATTGGCAAAATGCCGGACTAAGTTCCTATTCTCCCAATTTATTTCCCGTAATTCAACAGCCACAAATCCTGGAAAAATATACCTCCAAAAGCAGTTTTAATAAGATAAGTTCTTTAATTGATGGAACTTTATCCTTACGGGGGTTAGCTGCTAAAAGTAATTGGGATTTAGTGAAGTTGACCCAGTATATAGTGAAAATGGTGGAATTAGATGCGATCGCCCTAACGAAAAATCCTGCTAAAATTAGCATAAAACCACTCCGAGAAAATAAGACATCCGATGTCAAACCCAGAAGAGCCATAGCCCCACTATCACAGCAACCTCTAGTAGCTTGTGTTGATGATAGTCCTTTAATCTGCGAAACAATGAGGAAAATTATCCTCAAAAAAGGCTATCGTTTTATTAGTATCCAAGAGCCTTTGAAAGTGGTTGCGACTCTGTTGAAGCAAAAGCCTGATTTTATCTTTTTAGATTTACTAATGCCGATAATTAACGGGTATGAAATTTGCTCTCAACTGCGTAAAGCTCCCAACTTAAAGAATGTTCCGATTGTAATTTTGACAGCCAAAGATGGTTTAGTAGATCGAATGAGAGCCAAAATGGTTAATTCCACAGAATTTATGTCCAAACCTATAGAAGAAGAGTTAGTTATTAAAATTCTAGATAAATACCTAACAATAAGGAGATGAAGATAAAAATGGGGAAAGTACTTTTAGTAGAAGATAGCTTAGTTGATATCCAAGTTTTGACTAACTACTTAGAAAATCAAGGATTAATTGTACAAGGGGTTAGTAGTGGGGAAGAAGCGCAACTGAGATTAAAGCGAAGCAAACCTGACTTAATTGTTCTAGACGTAATCTTACCTGGTTTAAGTGGATTTGAACTATGTCGCAAACTCAAAGCTGACCCTACAACCCAAGGTATTCCTATAGTCCTTTGCTCGACGAAAAATACAGAAGTTGATAAAACTTGGGGCAAAATGAGCGGGGCTGATGCTTACTTAACTAAACCCATAGACGAAGCCCAGTTAAAAGAAACAGTCGGTCAGTTGATTAAGTAGCAATGGGAGCAATCGGTTGCTACAAATCTTTCTCCCTTCTGTCCCTCTCAAGGGTATGATTTTAAAGTGCGAGCGGGAATTCCCACCCCGTTCAGGCTGGAGGGATGAAAACGAGGGGGATAAGTCATGGGTCATAGGGTTACGATTTAGATACAGAATCTTTATATAGCAATACTTTCAGCCGTTGTATAATCAAAGTAATACACACCTTGAAATCTGAATAGTAACATGGGTTCTACTGAAAAGTCTCCCAGTTGCAGTCCGTTCAGTAGGTAAAAGTTCCGAAAAGTAAGCAGAACGCGCTAGGCTTAGACCTTAGCCGACGGTCTAGGGGCGTTTTGAGTCGTCCCCAAAGAATTAAGCTCTGGTCAGTTAATAGAAACGTGGAGGGAATCGGTTTTAACCATTCCCGAAACATCCTATTAGAATCCCCTATCCCTTAAGCAGGGGAGTACTCAAATAAACCTTTAAATCTTAAAATCATAATCTTGTAAGCCTCCTCTCCCGACCAGTGCCATAGTCATGCAAATTTAAATAGAAATGGTATAAGTAGCAATCATGAAACTAGAATCTTCCCAAGTCACTTCTTTTGTAGACAGTAACCAAAGAAAGCAAAACCTGTTTAGTCTGCAACAGCCTTATTCCCTGGACAAACCAGAATATCAAGATGGTGAAAGATTTTTGAGTTTTGCCCTCAATCCTGAAGTTGATGGATTATTAGCACTCAAAGATTTAAGGGGAGTCATAAAAGTTTCCGTAACAGAAATTTTACCTATCCCCGAAGTAGAAGAATTCTTCTTGGGGGTTATTAATTGTCAGGGGGAAGCAGCTTGGATTCTAGACTTACCAGGATTGTTAGGCTCAACTCATTGGTGTCGTCGTCAGCCTGTGAAACCATCAGGAATGGGGATGCTGATTGTAGTACAAAATCAGACTATAGGGCTACTGGTAGAACAAGTAAAAGGCATTGAAATTCATGATTTAGAATCCTGTCTTCCTGCTACTTCAGGAATGTTTCCTGACAGATTGCGGATATTTTTAAAAGGTTATTTTCTGGATCGACAAGATCAACCATCTATACTGCTCGATCTTGAGGTAATAATTCAAGCTTTACGCCTGAATACCCCAAAAATGTAATTATTAAATTATTAGTTTATTTGGAAAAGAGCTATTTTTTCTAGAAATCAATACTATGTCTAATATTAATTCTGTCTCTGAAAATCAATCCATTAGTAATAATCCAGAAAAACTCCCAGAATCTATGACTGAGATGGAAACAAAACTTGAAGATTGGTCTCAACATGAACATTTAATTAAAGAGATTACAAATAACCTGTTTAAAAAAGAGCGAATCCGTTGCGAGGGTGCGATGGCCGAAATTCGCCAAGGCAAAAATTTAGATGATGTTTTAGCTATAACAACAGACACTTTACGTAGAGAATTAAACGCCAATCGAGTTCTGATTTATTGTTTTGAAGATGATACTAAAGGTAAAGTGGTGATGGAATCTTTAGAATCTGGTTGGACACCCGCTTGGAGAGAAACCTTACCTAGTATTTGCTTTGGAGCGCAGACAGCAGAAGATTATCACGCCGAAAAAATAGTAGCAATGGCTGATGTTAACCAAACCAGAGTTACTCCTTATCAAAGACAGCTACTAGACAAATTTCAAGTAAAAGCTTCTCTGGCTATTCCCATCTTAGTGAATTCGTCTGATTCTACATCGAATTATGATTTAGAAGAAGTTTGGGGATTATTAGTCATACATAAGTGTGACAGTTCCCATCAATGGAAAGAACAAGAAATCAATCTCGCTTATCAACTAAGTCGGGATTTAACTCTAGCTTTACAGCAGACAGAAAGCAGTCAAAAACAGGAGCAAGAGCTAGAAAGAGAAAGAGCATTAGCTAAAGTTGTGGAGAGAATCCGCAAGCCCCAAGAATTAAACGCTATTTTTCGGACAGTTACTCAGGAAGTTCGGGAACTACTTAAAACTGACCGTGCAGTAGTATATCGTTTCAATCCTGACTGGAGTGGTCTATTTATCGCTGAATCTGTCGGTGATGGATGGACTTCTTTAGTGGTGGAACAAGTTGAGGTGGAATTCCTGGTTAACGAGAAAAATCGCAACGGTCGGTATCTGCTGCAAGATTGGGAAGCAGCAGCCAAAGCAGGTATTATTGACTCGGATACTTACTTGCAGGAAACTCAGGGAGGAAATTATACAAAAGGACAAAGATATTCTGTAGTAGATGATATCTATGAGGAAGGCTTCCCTGATTGCTATACCCAGTCTTTAGAAACATACCAAGCTAAAGCCTATGTAATTGCACCGATTTTCCAAGGGGAAAAACTGTGGGGTCTATTCGCAGTATATCAAAACTCAAGCCCGCGCCATTGGGAAAAGTTAGACGTAGATTTAGTGGTGCAGGTTGCTAACCAATTAGCTGTAGCTATACAACAAGCAGAATATGTAGAGGAGCTACAACAAAAAGCGGAAATAGAAGCCAAAAGTGCCAAAAGAGCCAAAACTGCTGCCAATATCATTGAAAAAATCCGCACCTATCAAGATATTGAAACTATTTTTAGAATGACCACTCAAGAAATGCGTCAAGCATTGCAAACTAACCGCGTAGTAGTGTATCGTTTTAATCCTGACTGGAGTGGTAAATTTGTCGTTGAATCTGTGGGTGCAGGCTGGGATTCTTTGATGCTTAAACAAACCACAGATAAATTCCTCACTGAAGACAAGAGTCAAAACCCTCCCTGTCTGATGCGAAAATGGTCAAGAGAAGAAGGTACAGTTGAACCAGATAGTTGGTTGAAGGCAACTAAGGGAGGAAATTATACAAAGGGAACAAAATATTCTGCTGTGAACGATCTCTACAATCATGGCTTGCCTAGTTGTTATGTAGATACTATAGAAAGATACCAAGCCAAAGCCTATATAATTGCACCGATTTTCCTAGGAGAAGAACTGTGGGGTCTCTTAGCAGCACATCAAAACGATGGTGCGCGAAATTGGCAACAGTCAGAAATAGATTTAATGGTGCAAGTTGCTGACCAACTAACCATTGCTCTACAACAAGCGGAATTAATCAAAGAAATTAAGGCTCGTAACAAAGAACTAGTCGAACGCAATGAACAAGAAACCGCTATCATTCAATTTTCAGCACAATTAGTGGGTCGTTTGAGAGAATTAGCCCAAAAAGATACTGAGGTTAACAGGATCTTAAGCTTTGCTGCCAAAGAACTACGTCACGTTCTCAAAGCAGATAGAGTAGGTGTATATCGCTTTTATCCTGATGGGATTGGTGAATTTGTGGTTGAATCTTTTGATAATAGATGGCTCCAATTGGTGGGAACGGAATTAGCCGAGGTACAAGATATTTTTCTCATCGACAATAAAGGTGGTCGCTACGCCAAGGGAGAAACTTTAGCAGTAAGTAACATATACGAGGCTGGTTACAATGAATCTCACCTGACTTTGTTAGAGCAGTGCGGAACTAAAGCCTATGCCATCGCGCCGATTTTTAAAGCAAATGAGCTTTGGGGACTATTGGGTATATATCAAAATGATGGCTTTCGGGAGTGGGAAACTTTTGAGATGGCAACTCTAGAGCAGGTAGCAACCCAAATTGGGGTAACTGTCCAGCTATCGGAATATCTGAACCAAGTACGCGACCAAGAGCAGCAATTAACCGCAGCAGCAGAACGAGAAAAAAAAGAAAAAGAAAAATTGCAGCAGAACGCATTAAAAGTATTAGTGGCGTTAGAACCCTCTTTCCAAGGAGACTTAACCGTCCGCGCTCCCTTATCTGATAATGAGATTGGGACAATCGCAGATGGCTACAATACCACAATTCAAAGCTTGCGAGAATTTGTCCGACAAGTACAGACAGCAGCAACTAGAGTTAATGAAACTTCGGGTAAAAATACTACATCAGTCACCCAACTGTCAGCACAAGCTCAAGAACAGGTAGAACATCTAAAAGTAGCATTAACAGAGTTGCAACAGATGATAGCAGCAACTCAAGCCGTGATGAACAACGCCAAACAAGTAAAACAAGCAGTACAAGAAGCTAATCGGATTGTTCAAAGTGGTGACTCTCTGATGGAAAAAACCGTAGATGGCATTATGGAAGTAAGAGAAACCACCGCAGAAACAGCCAAAAAAATTAAACGACTCGGGGAAGCTTCCCAAAAAATCTCTAAGGTAGTTAACCTGATTGAAAACTTTGCCACTCAAACTAATTTACTCTCCCTGAATGCAGCTATCGAAGCCACTCGCGCAGGGGAATATGGTAAAGGTTTTGCGGTAGTTGCAGACGAAGTACGTTCCCTAGCTTATCAATCTGCTAATGCTACCACCGAAATCGAACGGCTGGTAGAAGAAATACAAACAGAAATTAATGAAGTAAACTCCTCCATAGAAATCGGAATTGCTCAAGTAGTTCAAGGGTCGAACTTAGTAAATGAAACTCGTCAGAGTCTTAGAGACATTGTGCAAGCAACCAGTCGCATTATTCAATTAGTCGTGGGAATTACCAACGCTACCGCCACCCAAAACCAACAGTCTCAAACCTTGACGGCAGCAATGAACGATGTTTCGGAGATCGCTCAGAAAACCTTTGAAAGCTCCACCCAGATTTCCCAATCTTTCCTTGAACTACTGACCACTTCCGAAGAATTACAAATCAGTGTCAGTAAGTTCAAAATTGATTAAGAGGTTTTTAAAGGGATTAGGAGTAAAGGATGAGGGATGACGAAGGATAAGTAATAAGTAATAAGAATCAATCCCCCTGACCCCTGACTCCCCGGGAGGAGACTTAATATATCTAGGTATTGAACCTAAAACAAATCCGCTTTGTTGTGAAGTCTCCTTCGGTGCCCCTGACCTCTTACCTCTTACCTCACTCCTCATAATTCATCCCGTGTTTCCTCACTCCTCCTTCCTATATCAACGATCATTCTGAATCCCGCGTTAACTAGTTATGACTATGGAGTCCGATTCCCCAGAGTTTATCTATCAATACTTTGTTACCGAAGCAGTAGAACTGCTAGAAACCATTGAAGCAACCCTCTATAGTTTGTTAGAGGAAAAAAGCTATGACAAAGTTCATATTTTGATGCGTAGCGCCCACACCCTAAAAAGTAGTGCTGCTAGTGTCAAACAAGAAACTATCAGTACAATCGCTCACTATCTAGAAGATGTTTTTGAAGCATTATATCCTCCTGAACTAGAAATAGATCCAGAATTAGGTTCTTTACTGTTAAAAGGTTATGAATGTCTTAAAGTCCCTCTCAATGCAGTTCTTTCTGGCTTAGATTATGATGAGGCTGACATTTTAGACCAAACTGCTACAGTATTTGTCGAACTGCAAGCTAAACTGGGAGACTTCTTTGGGCGTGAAGCACCAATACCTTCCTCAGAAGAACTGGGTTTTGACGTGGTGGGGTCAATTTTTACTGATAGTGTACCTCAAGATTTACTCCAACTAGAAAACGTGATCGCCACTCAAGATCCAGAACAAATCCAAACAGTGCTACGTACTCAAGCGGAATTTTTAGCTGATTTGGGAGCTTCCTATAGTCTTCCAGGATTAGAAGAGATTGCCAAAGCCACCCTAGAAGCCCTAGAAAATCATCCCGATCTGGTTTTATCTATTGCACCAGTAGCACTAGAAAACTTACAGCAATCCTGTGTTGAAATAGCCACAGGCGATCGCTCACGAGGAGGAGAGGTATTTCCTCAATTACTGAGTTGGTCAAGATTAGATGATAGTAATTATGTATCAATTATTGATGTAGTAACTGTTGCAGAAGAAGAGACACACTTTAACCCCGAAGCCCATAAAGCTGAATTAGAAACAGATTTTACTGTCAAAACAGAGATCGATTCCCCACTAACTAGCTCTCAAACAGATCCTTTGGAACTAAGCCCAATATTAGAAAGCAAAATTAACATTGAGAATCCAGAAAAGGAGAATCTTTCTGAAACAGAATGGAACAAGAGTCTAAGTACTTCTACGAGCAATTCCCCACTAAAAACTTACGCCCTTGACCAGATATTGGAATCAATTGGGGTTCAACAAAGCAAAACTGTCAAGTCGGTTGCTCCTAAAACACCCAAAAAGAAAGCTTCATCCTTATCTCAAAATAATATCCATTTGGAATCTTCCATTCCTACTATTCGTGTTGCTATTCAACAACTTGATGTTCTTTCTCACACAATTGGGGAATTATTGATTGATGACAATCAACAAAATCTTCAATCAGAACAAATGTATCGTTTAGTAGCCAAAGCGATACAGGATTTTAGGCTTTGTCAACAACAGTTAAATAAGATTCACCAATGGTCAAATCAGACTCTACTTTTCCCGAAACACCGTCAACAGAAAAGTTTTCGTAACAATCTCTTGTCCCAGTCTCAAATGTCTCAAGCACAAAACTCAGAATTAGGTTTTGATGTGCTAGAGATGGATACCTATAATGACTTGCATCTTTTGCTGCAAACTTTTGAAAGTAACATGAGCCGTTTGGGAGAGCGCGTCGAACAAATAAAGCGAGAATTCCAACAGTCAAATCTTAATCAAAGAAAACGCAAACAACTGCTTAATCGCGCCCAAGAAGAGTTATTTCAAACTAGGATGGTTCCTTTGGGGACAGTGCTAAATCGTCTTCCTCGAACTTTACAGTTAATAGTAGCAACCTATCAGAAACCTGCGGAACTACAGCTTTATGGTACAGAAATTTTAGTAGATAAGGCGATCACAGAAAAACTGTATGAACCTTTACTACATCTGATTCGCAATGCTTATGACCACGGCTTAGAATCCCCAGCAACCCGTCAATCCCTAGGAAAAACAGAAATAGGTAGAATTAGGATTTATGCCCAAAATCAGGGTAATCGCACCACTATTGAAGTTAAAGATGATGGACAGGGTTTAGATTGGGAAAAAATCCGTGGAAAAGCGATCGCCAATAAATTATTAACTGCTACAGCAGCAGCTAGTGCTTCAAAAGCAGAATTAGCAGAAATTCTCTTTGAACCAGGGTTTACTACAGTAGAAGAAATTACCGATCTCTCGGGGCGTGGAGTAGGTTTAGATGTAGTTCGTACTCAATTACAAAAGGTTCAAGGTTCGATTTCAGTTAAATCTGAATATGGGAAAGGAACTAGTTTCATGCTTCAGTTACCCTTGAATATAACCACCGCTCGCTTGTTAGTGTGTCAGTCTCATGGGGTTACTTACGCTTTACTATCCGAAGCCATCAGTCAAATTTTATTGCCTAAACCAGAAGAAATACAACACCGTCAATCCCTGATCACAGATGAAAGCCAAGCTTTTTACCTGTGGTCAAAATCTTCTAGAGATGGAGAAACTAGTTTTGATTCAGCACCAAAAGTTGATAAACAATTAGTTCCCATTCGCTCTCTAGACGAACTAGTTAACTATCAATATCCTCTTTTTGCAGCAGAGAAAAACTCCATGTTGAGTCCCTTTCCCATTAAAAAACGTAATAGCCTTAGTCCTTTGTTATTATTAGAAACTAACGACAACTGTTTAGGATTGCAGGTAGAACAAATTTTAGTTGAACAGGAATTGGTTATTAAATCCCTGGGTAATATGCCAAACTTACCGGATTACATTCAGGGTTACAGTGTTTTAGGGGATAGTAGTCTGGCTCTGGTGATTGACCCAGTACAATTAGTAGAAGAAACCTGGGAGTCAACTTTTAGCACTTCTGATTTTCAACTACCGAAAAAATCTTTAGTAGCTGTTCTCGAAACCACTGAAGAACCAGAAAATTCTCCCCCAAAATTATCCCTTCCTTTTGCATCAGATTTTTCGACCCATAGTTCCACTCTGTTAGTGATTGAAGACTCTATCGTTCAACGACAAAGTTTAGTTTTCACCCTAGAAAAAGCAGGGTATAAAGTAGAACAAGCAGCAAATGGTCAAGAGGCGATCGCACTTTTGCAGCAAAATTCTGAGATTAATTTGATTCTTTGTGATATGGAAATGCCTGTAATGAACGGTTTTGAGTTTCTCGCCAACTACCGTCAAAACCCTTCTCTAAGTTCAATTCCTGTAGTAATGCTAACTACTCGCAGTGGACACAAACATCGTCAACTAGCCAAATCTTTAGGCGCAGTAGCATATTTAACTAAACCTTACTCTGAATCAAAACTGCTAGAAACCATCACAATACAATTAAATCAGTGAGTAGTGAGTAGGGAATAGGGAATGGGGAATAAGTAAGCAGCAATTAGCAAGAGCGCGACGAACAACGCTCCAACGAACAACTAACCACTAACCACTAACAATTATCAATTAGCAACTAACAATCAACAATCAACAATTAGCAACGAACAACGAACCACTAACCACTAACAATCAACAATTACAAACCATGCTTAATCCGACTCTTCCTCCGAGGCCAATATCTGAAGGAATAAATAGCACTAATGTACTTCGCGCCATTACCTTTGAGATGATGGACTACTTTTTTGCTATTCCTATTGATGTAGTTTTAAAAATTATTATTTGTCCCCCAATCCAACATCCTATGGAACAAGGGATTGGTATTGTGGATCTTGATGGGGAAACTATCACAGTTGTTGATTTAGGTTACAAGTTAGCAAATTTGGCTTCAGATAGACAAACAAGTAAAATTACTTCTTGCTCCCCAAGACGGTTTCTCATTGTGGCTCAAACTCTCACTGGGGATTCCTGTGGCTTTATTGCATATAAATCCCCATCTCTGAACGATATTTCTTTAAGTACCATCCGCCCCTTACCTGCTTCTTATGGTCAAGTAACAGGATTAGGTTTTGTTAATTATATAGGAGCATTGCCACAATCTTCAGAATCATCGACAGTATTCATCTTAGGGTATGATAAACAATAAGGGTTAATTGTTAATTGTTAGTGGTTAGTAGTTAGTAGGTTAGTGGGAGCGTGGTTAGTCGCGCTCTTGCGCTCTCACTACTCACTACTCATACTAAATCCGATTACCAAAACATAACATAAGCTGATAGGTTAAAACCTACTGCTATACAGGCTCCGTCTGCCTACGCAGACTATAAAAATAAGGATAGTATTGTTATCGGATTTGGTATTGTAATTATCACTACTAACTACTAACTACTAACTACTAACTACTTGCTACTTATTAATCTTTGCTGCTACCAATTAGATATAACAAAGCCATGCGGACTGCTACTCCGCTAGTAACTTGATCGCCAATTAAACTTAAATTAGGGTCGTCCATCAGGTCAGAAGTTATTTCTACTCCTCGATTAACTGGACCTGGATGCAATACTTTAACATTAGGGTGACATACTTTGAGGCGATCGCGTGTAATGCCATAATGGAGATGATATTCTCGCAAACTGGGAATAAAGTTGTTACTCATTCGTTCTTTTTGTAACCGTAAAGTCATTACAAAGTCAGCATTTTCTAAAGCTGGTTGTAATTCCCAATGCAAATAAAGATTATCTCTGGAGACTAAATCTAAAAATAGTCTTGGTAATAAAGTGGGGGGTGCTGCTAAATGGACTTGCGCTCCTGCTGCTGTCAGACTGTAAATATTAGAGCGAGCTACCCTAGAATGAAGGATATCTCCAACGATAGCCATTTTTTTCCCTGATAATAACTCTAAACGGGGATTATCCTTGTCTAAGAGATTAGTTAGGGTAAATAAGTCTAGTAAAGCTTGGGAAGGGTGTTGATGTACTCCATCTCCAGCATTGAGAATACTAACTCCTGATTTGAGTCGATCCATTTCATCAGCGATCGCCTGCGGGACTCCTGCTTGTCGATGACGAATGGTCATAATATTTGCTCCCATCGCCAGATAGGTTTTAGCTGTATCTAAAATAGTTTCCCCTTTAGTTAGAGAAGATGTCCCAGGAGAAAAGTTCAGGATATCAGCAGATAATCTTTTAGCTGCTAGTTCAAAACTACTACGAGTACGGGTAGAAGGCTCAAAGAACATATTAGCCACTACTTGTCCTTGAAGGGCTGGAACTTTTTTAGTGCGTCGCGAAATAACTTCACGGAAACTAGCAGCAGTCTGCAATACTGCTTCATATTCGGTAGTAGTAAAGTCTTCTAAAGATAAAATATGTCTGCGGGTCCAAGTCATTGTTGCCATAAGCTGTCAGGTATTTAATTTGTCTATCTAGAAAAAAATTAGTTGAAAACTTGAGGGACTTTTGAGTTTACTCTCTAATATCTAAAATCATTTCATTTTT
>JAAUYH010006295.1_pt1 | contig 31460 bp, 30 predicted proteins | sample 7278061 | NCBI WGS metagenome assembly JAAUYH01 (sample SAMN14350203, study PRJNA611818) | marine sediment metagenome | isolation source: surface marine sediment (0.6m) | place: French Polynesia: Moorea | collected 2018-08 | reverse complement strand
GTTCCAAGGTCGGCAGGTCGAACTCGGTCTGCGAGAAGGTCTCGCTCGACGGCAGGAAAGTGATCTCCGTGCCGCTCTTGCCTTCGGCGTCGCCGACCACCTCGAGCGGCGCCTCGGCTTCACCGTGGCCGAACCGCATAAAGTGTTCCTTGCCGCCGCGCCAGATGCGCAGGTCGAGCCGCTCGGACAGCGCATTGACCACCGACACGCCGACGCCGTGCAGACCGCCCGAGACCTTGTAGGAATTCTGGTCGAACTTTCCGCCGGCATGCAGCTGGGTCATGATCACCTCGGCGGCGCTGACCCCTTCCTCCTCGTGGATGCCGACCGGAATGCCGCGGCCATTGTCGACGATGGTGGCCGACCCGTCCGGGTTCAGGGTCACTTCGACCCGGTCGCAATGACCGGCCAGCGCCTCGTCGATGGCGTTGTCGACCACCTCGTAGACCATGTGGTGCAGGCCCGAACCATCATCGGTGTCGCCGATATACATGCCCGGGCGCTTGCGCACGGCCTCCAGCCCGCGCAGCACCTTGATCGAATCCGCGCCGTATTCCGCCTCTTCGCCGGAATCGCGTTCGTCGTCAGCCATGGAGTCTTTCTTTCACATCAAGCCGTCGCGGACCGGACGGCTGGGGGACATGGTGCAGGTGATATTCGACAAAACCTTGTCGTCATTCGGCCTCGTGGATGCGGCCGTCGTCGACGGTGAAATGGCGGGCCCGGGCGCCGAGCGCGGCGAACAGTTCGGCATCGGTGCCGGTCAGCCAGGCCTGGGCGCCAAGCGCCACGATCTCCTCGAACAGCGCCGCCCGGCGGCGGCGGTCCAGATGGGCGGCGATCTCGTCCAGCAGCAGCAGCGGCGGCGCGCCGCGCTCGGCGGCCAGCAGCCTGGCATTGGCCAGCACGATGCCGATCAGCAGCGCCTTCTGCTCGCCGGTGGAGCAATCCGCGGCGGGCAAGTCCTTGCCGGCGTGGCGCACCAGGAGGTCGCCGCGATGCGGCCCGTCGGCGGCACCGCCGGCAACCGCGTCGATCGGCCGGGTTTCCGCCAGCCGGGCGCGGAAACGGTCCTCGACCGCAAGCGCGGGCGCGTCGGCCAGCCAGCTCTCCACGGCACCCGACAGCGCCAGCCCGGCCCTTGGAAACAGATCGTCGCCGGCGGCGGCACCGAACTCGGCCACGCTGTCCGCCGCGCGCAGCCGTTCGACCATCTCGCGTCGGGCGGCGGCGATGGCGACCGCGTCGGCGGCCATGGTCTCTTCCAGCGCGTCGAGCCAGGCCGGGTCCGGGCGGCCGTCCTTGAGAAGCCGGGCGCGCTCGCGCAGGGCCTGTTCATAGGCGCTCAGATGCCCGGCATGGTCGGGGTGGAAGTTGAACACCAGCCGGTCGAGGAAGCGGCGGCGGTTGCCCGAGCCTTCGAGGAAGAGGCGATCGAGCTGCGGCGTCAGCCAGGTCAGCGCCACGTGGGCGCCGAGCGCGGCCTGGCTGTCGGCCGGGCGGCCGTCGATGCGCACCACCCGACGGCTGCCGCCGGACTCCGCCGCCGCCGGGTCGAGCCCGGTGCCGATCGAGACCGGGCCGGCCGGCGTCTCCAGCTCGGCGGCGATGGCCCAGGCGGTGCCCGCCGGCGCCTGCCGGCGCCCGACATCGACGAGCGCGGCCCGCCGCAGCCCGCGGCCCGGAGCCAGGAACGACAGCGCCTCCAGCACGTTGGTCTTGCCGGCCCCGTTCGGGCCGGTCAGAACCACCGGCCGGCCGTCGCTCTCGACCCGGGCGCGCTCATAGCAGCGGAACTGGGTGACGGTCAGGCGGCGGACGCTGAGCGACGCCGGTGCCGGTGTTGCCGCCCGTCCGGTCATCGTCGCGATCTGAGCCTGGTGTCCCATGGGCGCCAAGGGCGACCAGCGGTCACACGCGCATCGGCATCAGCACGTAGAGTGCGCTGCCGTCGGCGACATCGCGGATGATCGTCGGAGAGCCGGCATCCTTCATGATGAAGCGGGCGCCGTCGCCTTCGATCTGCCGCGTGATGTCCAGCAGGTAGCTGGAATTGAAGCCGATCTCGAAGGACGGGCCGCCATAGACGATCTCCACCTCCTCATCGGCGCTGCCCTGGTCGGCGCTGGTCGCCGAGAGCACCAGGGTGCCTTCGCCGATCCCGAGCTTCACCGCCCGGCTCTTCTCGGTGGAGATGGTCGAGACCCGATCGACCGCCGCGGCGAAGCTGTCGGCGTCGACCTCCATGGTCTTGTCGTTGTCGGAGGGGATGACCCGCTCGTAATCGGGGAAGGTGCCGTCGATCAGCTTCGAGGTCAGCACGACGCTGTCGAAGGCGAAGCGGACCTTGGTGTCGCTGAGCTGGACGTCGATGTCCTCGGCGGTCTCGTCGGCCAGCTTGCGCAGCTCGGCCGTCGTCTTGCGCGGGATGATGACGCCCGGCATCTGCTCGGCGCCGGCCGGCAGCGGCATCTCCACCCGGGCCAGGCGGTGGCCGTCGGTGGCGACCGCGCGCAGCACCGTCACGTCCTCGGCCTCGCCGGCATGCAGGTAGATGCCGTTCAGGTAGTACCGGGTCTCCTCGGTGGAGATGGCGAAGCGGGTGCGGTCGATCAGCATGCGCAGATCGCCGGCCGCAAGCGCGAATCGCACCGGCAGGTCACCGCCCGCCATGGAGGGGAAATCCTCCACCGGCAGGCATCCCAGCCGGAAGGTGGAGCGCCCGGCGCGCAGGGTCATGGAGCCGGAATCGCCGCTGACCTCCAGCTCCACCTGGCTGCCGTCCGGGAGCTTGCGGACGATGTCGTGCATGGTGTGGGCCGGCACCGTGGTGGCGCCGGCGGTGTGCACCTCGGCGGGCACCGATTCGACGATCTCCACATCCATGTCCGTGGCGGTGAGCCCCAGCGTGCCGGCCTCGGCCCGCATCAGCACGTTGGACAGGATGGGGATGGTGTTCCGCCTCTCGACCACGCTCTGGACGTGGCCGAGTCCCTTCATGAGAGCGGCGCGTTCGATCGTCAATTTCATGTGGGCTGCTTCATCGTCTTCGGCTTGGAATACCAAGGTCCTTGGTATTTGGTCGGCGGCCTTGGCATCATCTGCCGGACTGGTCGCCGCGCCGGCTTTTCGCTTGTTTGTGATACTCTTGGCCGCCGAACCGGGCGGGGCGCTAGTATAGACCAAAGCGCCGCGTCCCCTAACAGTTTTCGCGGTTCAGGAACCGAGAGCGGGACCCCACAGGACGGCTGTTGCCGGACACCAGACCGATGCGAATCTCGACCCGACTCTATGTCCACGAAATGCTGGACGGCCGGCGCCGGCATGGCGGTCTGTTCCTGGCCGCCGATGCGGTGATCTGCACCCTGATCCTGCTCAACGTCGCTGCGGTGGTGCTGGAGACGCTGCCCGGCTGGAGCGATCGCTACGGCAACTGGTTCCTGGGCATCGAGCTGGTTTCGGTCTTCATCTTTTCGATCGAGTACCTCCTCAGGCTGTGGTCCTGCGTGGAGGACCGGCAGCACGACTACCGCCACCCGGTTTTCGGCCGGTTGCGCTATGCGGTGACGCCGCTGGCCATCATCGATCTGTTGGCGGTGCTGCCGTTCTACCTCTACTTCATCATTCCGGTCGATCTGCGCATTCTCAGGATGGCGCGGCTGATCCGGCTGTTGAAGATCACCCGCTATTCGCCGGCGCTGCGCTCCCTGTTCGCGGTGATCAAGGGCGAATCGCGCTCGATGCTTGGTGCGGTCATGCTGATGTCGATCGCGGTGCTGCTGGCCTCGACCTTCATGTACGGGTTGGAGCGCGAGGCGCAGCCGGAGGTGTTCGGCAGCATCCCGCAGGCGATGTGGTGGGGGATCGTGACCCTGACCACGGTCGGCTATGGCGACGTCACTCCGATCACGCCGCTGGGCAAGGTGTTCGGTGCCCTGGTGACGCTGTTCGGGATCGGCATCTTCGCCCTGCCGACGGCGATCCTGGCGGCCGGCTTCGCCCGCGAGCTGGGCAAGCAGGATTTCGTCGTCACCGTCGCCCGGGTCGCCAAGGTGCCGGTGTTCCACGGCCTGGACCCGGTGATCCTGGCGGAGATCGCCGCCTTGCTGACGCCGATGCAGGTGCCGAACCGCTACACCGTGCTGCGCCGGGGCGAGGAGGGCTCGGCGCTCTACTTCATCATCCAGGGCCAGGTCGAGGTCGGGCTGCCCCATGGTGCGGTCGATCTCGGGCCCGGCGAGTTCTTCGGCGAGATGTCCCTGCTGTCCGGGCTGGATCGCCGCAACGCCACCATCACCACCCTGTCCGACTGCCAGTTCCTGGTGCTGGAGGCTCCGGACTTCCAGGAGCTGGCCAAGCGGGTGCCGGAGCTGCGCGAGCGCTTCGACGAAGTGGCCAGGAGGCGGGCGGCCGACAACCGGTTCGCCAGCGCAGCCGGCAAGTCGGCGCAAAGCGGCGATTGACGCACGGGTCGCGCCCGATGGTCCGCCTTCCGGTCGCGCCAATCCCCAAGGGAGGAAATCGGTTTCCGACTGTCCGGGTTGGCCTGCCGGGCAGACCGGCTCGGCCATGGCGCCCATGGGGCATTGAGGGGATCGAACGGCAGCGAAGCGACTTGTCCCGAAGACGCCCGCGCCGAGCATGGCGGGCGCCCCGGAGCGAATCCATCGCAGCGTTCGCGTGCCGACCGATCAGGCTCGTCCGGCTCGGGTGTGCGAATTGCGCGGAATGAGTGGACACTCCATGCGCATCTGTTCCGTTCGCCGTGCACCTTCGGTCAGCACGAAGTCTGCGCACCATTGGCCCATCTCTCGATGCGGCAAGAGCACGGTCGAGAGCGCGGGCGAGAGGTGCTGGGCGATCTCCTGGTCATCATATCCCATGACCGCCACGGTCTTCCCGACCTGCTCGCCCAACTCCTTCAGAGCCTCATAACAGCCGACCGCCATCAGGTCGTTGGCGCAGAAGATGGCGTCCGGCCGGGTCGGGCCGTCCATCAGGCGCAACGTGGCCTCGCGCCCGCCGCTGGGAAGGAAGTTGCCCTCCACGATCAGAGACGGATCCACGGGTATCCCAGCCGCCCGCAAGGCCCTTTCATAGCCCTCCATGCGTTGGTCGGACGCTTCCATCCACAGTTCGCCGGATATGAAGGCGATCTTCCGGTGTCCGGCATCGATCAGAAGCTTGGTCGCCGCTTCGCCGCCGCGCCGCTCCGCCGGCACGACCGATGGAAACCGAGCCTCCGAATCGTAACAGTTCAGCAGGATGGCACGATGATTCGAGATGGCGTCGGGAGGCGTAATCCTCCGGGTCAGGATGGAACCGTAGACGATCCCCACAACCCGGTCCGTCGCCCATTTTCTCAGGATCGCCGCCTCGTAGGCCCGGTCACCTCCGGTCATGACCACTTCGACGAGGACGTCGTGCTTCCAGGCTTCCTCCTGGACCCCCTCGATCGAGATCGAGGCGAAAGGGCTGGTGGCGATCTCGTCGAACATGAGACCCATGACGCGGTGCCTGACCGCCTTGGGCGGACGACCGGCGGCCCTGGGCCTGTAGCCCAGTTCATCGACCGCATCGAGGACGCGCTTTCGCGTCTCGAGGCTGATCCGCATGTCCTCTATGCCATTCAGGACGAAGGACACCGTCGATTGGGAGACCCCCGCCCGAACGGCAACGTCCTTCATCGTGACCCTGGACCGGTGCTGTTGATCGGCGTCAGTCATGAGCCCGGATATTCGCTCTTGCCGGCTGCTAATAAATATTGCTAATAATATTAGCACAAGAATTCTCAGGTCGGGGGAGGAGCAGCGGATGTCGCGGGGCAATGGGACCCGTCGGTATCTCGGTCAGACGCAAGCCGCCTTGCTTCTGCTTCTGCCCTTCCTCGTCGTCTATGGCCTCTTCCTCGTCTACCCGTTCTTCCGCGGCATCTGGATCAGCCTGCACGACTGGAACCTGCTTGCCGTCGCGTTCAATCCCGACGCCAAGGAGTTCATCGGAGCGCGCAACTACGTCCGTGTCATGTGGGGGCGCAATATCGAGTGGGGCGTGAATGCGAGACCGTGGCTTCAGATCGTCGGCGTCCTCGGGATCGCGCTCAGCGTCTATCTTCGCCATCTCGATCGGGTGAGCCGCGCCTCTGCGATCGCCATCGGCATCGCCTCGACACTTCTCTTCGTCCTACCCGGATTTGATCCCGGTGATGGCGGCCGCTGGTACGACCGGCGGTTCTGGCCGACGGTCGGGAACACGATCGTGTTCGTCGCCCTGACCGTTCCCGGTGTTACGGTGACCGCTCTTGTCCTCGCGGCGGCCCTGAACCGCGAAACCCGGGCCATGTCGGCGCTGAGGACGCTCTTCTTCCTCAGCCAGATCCTGTCGGTCACCGTGGTGACGCTGATCTGGCAGATCATGTTCTCGCCCCGGCAGGGACTGATCGCCAATATCACGGACCTGTTCGGGGGTTCGCCGGTGGTCTGGCTCACCGACGAGCGTTTCGCGATGGCCGCCATCGTCATCACGACGGTTTGGTGGTCATTGGGAATCGCCATGATCCTGTTTCTCGCCGGACTCCAGAACATCAGCCGGGACCTCTACGAGGCCGCCGCTCTCGACAATGCGACCAGCATCGAGGCGTTCTGGCACATCACCCTGCCGAACCTGAAACGGACGATCACCCTCGTCATCGTCCTGCAGATCATCCTCCACTTCCAGGTGTTCGGTCAGTCCCACCTGATGACCCAGGGCGGACCGAACGACACCACGCAGGTGCTGGTCCGCTACATCTACCAGACCGCCTTCCGGGACAGCGAGCTTGGCCGCGCTTCCGCCATGGCGGTGTTCCTCTTCGTCATCATGGGCGCGTTTTCCGTGCTTCAGTTCATCGTGGGGCGGGAAGAGGACTGATGCTTCACCGCGGCTATGCCTGGCTCGTGACGGCGCTGGCGATCCCGGCCTTCCTCTGGCTGGTGCCGACGATCTGGATGGTGTCGCTGTCGTTCCAACCGAACGACGTGCTGGCCCGCACGACGTCGACGACGGCGCTGGGTCTCGTTCCGATCCCGTTCACGGCGGTGAACTATGTCGACCTGTTCACCTTCGGACAGACGCCGCTGTGGTTCCTGAACTCGATCATCGTGGCGCTCGGAATGACGCTCGGCGTGCTCGCCGTCTCCACGACCGCCGGTTACGCATTCGCGCGGCTCGATTTCGCCCTGAAGACGCCGATCATGGTCTTCTGCCTGATCGGCCTGATGGTGCCGGAACAGGCGGTGTTCATTCCCCTCTACACCATGTTCGCCGAGTTCGGCTGGCACAACAGCTATCACGCCCTGGTCTTGCCGCGGATGGCGGTGCCCATCGGGGTCTTCCTGATGATGCAGTTCTTCAAGGCGATCCCGAAGGACATCGAGGAAGCGGCCCGCCTCGACGGCGTCGGGCTGTTGCAGATCTTCTGGTACATCATGCTGCCGCTTGCCCGGCCCGCCATGATGAGCCTGGCGATCCTCACGTTCCTCTATGCCTGGAACGACTATCTCTGGCCGTTGGTCTCGGCGCAGCAGCGTGAGTTCTTCACCATCACGCTCGGGCTCGCCAGCATCCAATCGAATTTCGCGCAATCGGAAGGTCTGGGCCGGGTCATGGCCTCGGGCGTCATCGCCTCGCTTCCGGTCGTGCTGCTGTTCCTGATCTTCCAGCGGTACGTGGTGCAGGCCATGACCGTAGGCGGAAGCAAGGGATGAACGGGGCGAGGTCCCCATGGCAACAATTGGGAGGAACCCTATGAAATACCTGCTGATCGGAGCCGCGGTGGCAATGACCGTCGCAACCGGCGCCACCGCCCAAGAGGTCACGCTGGGCCGGTTCTTCGGGGCTTGCGAGGATGCCGGCACCGACACCAAAACAAGCGTCGGCGAGGCCTGCATCATCCAGTCGATCATCAATGCGGCATCGGCGGAGATCGATGGCGTCACCGTCAACACCCTGCCCACCGACTGGGGCAACTACTACGACCAGATCAAGGCGGCCTACGCCGGCGGCAGCCCGCCGGATGTGCATGTGATGCATCGCCACCGGGTGCCGGAGTTCGCAGGCCTGGGAGCGATCGCGGACCTCTCCGGTGACCTGGAGGACGCCGGAATCGACGTCTCCGACTGGGCCGATGCGGCTCTCGATTCCGTCAGCTACGAGGGTGGAATCTACGGCGTGCCATTGGATTTCCACGCCAACCTCTGGCACGTGAACATGGACCTGATGGCAGCGGCGGGCCTCGTCGAGGATGGTCAGCCCGTCCTGCCGTCCTCACCGGAGGAGCTGCTGGCGCACGCCCGGGCGATGAAGGAGGCGACCGGACAGGACTATCTCGCCGCCGACTTTGCCCAGTTCCCGATTGGCGTCCGTCTGGTTCTCGCCCTGATGTGGCAGCAGAACGCCAACATCTTCGACGGCGACACCGCCACGATCGCCAACGACGCCGCCGAGAACGCCGTGACGGCGATAACCCAGCTCTTCGACGCCGGCCTTGCCGATCCGCAATTGAATTATGCCGACAGTCAGCAGGCCTTCCTGAACGGCGAGGCGGCGGTCCTGGTGAATGGGACCTGGGTCGTGGACTTCTACACGGCCGAGGCGGCCAAGGCGGAAACCGGCCTCGACAACTACTACGTCGCCAGCTTCCCGACGCTGTTCGACACCGGCGCGACCTGGGCGGACAGTCACATGTGGGCAATCCCGGCGTCGTTGAAGTCCGACGAGGCTCAGTACATGGCTGCGCTGAAGGTGCTGGCCTTCATCAACGACCACAACATCGACTGGGCCCGGACCGGCCATATGGCGGTGCGCCGATCGGTCCTGGAGAGCGATGAATACGCGAACCTGCCGCACCGGTCGGAATATGCCGCGACGGCGTCCATCGCTCGCGACACGCCGCCAAGCGAGCGCTACGGCGCAATTCAGGACGTGCTGAACCGGGAACTCCAGGCCATCTGGCTCACCGGGAAGCCGGTCGGCGATGCGCTGGCCGACGCCGAGGCCGAAGTTCAGGATCTGCTGGATCGCTGACCCGACCGTTGGGTCCGGTCCTCGATGAGGGCCGGACCCGATGAACGTTCCGGACAGTCGGAGAGCGCACCCATGGATCGGTGGTCAAAAGCCGAAGCAAACGCATGGTGGGCAGCCAGACCATGGGTTTGCGGCTTCAATTTCCTGCCCTCCACGGCGGTGAACTTCCTGGAGATGTGGCACCCGGACACGTTCGACCGAGCGACCATCGAACGGGAGCTCGGATGGGCGTCCGACATCGGCTTCAATGCGTTCCGGATCAACCTGCACTACCTCGTGTGGAAGCACGACCGCGACGGCCTGCTGGAGCGGTTCGATTGGATCATGGATGTCGCCCGCCGTCTGGACATCGACACCGTGCCCTGTCTCTTCGACGATTGCGGGTTCGGTGGCGCCGAGCCCGTCTATGGACCGCAACCCGACCCGGTTCCCGGCGTCCACAACAGCCGCGCGGTCGCCAGCCCCGGTCGGGCGAGGCTTCTCGACCATCGAGAGTGGGGCGGCTTCGAGGACTACACCCGCGATCTGATCCGGTCCTTCAGGACCGATAGGCGAATCCTGTTCTGGGACCTCTACAACGAGCCCGGAAACCGCATGATCTTCGAGACGACCGGTTCGCGCGTCTACGACCCCGATATCTCCGACGCGAGCCTGGATCTGATGCGATCGAGCTTTGACTGGTGCCGGTCCGAAGGTCCGAGCCAACCGGCGACCGTGGCGGCCTGGACCACGCCGACGCCCGGCTCCGGGGACGAACCGTACCAGACCAGCATAGACCGCGTCGCGCTCGAGCTATCCGACATCGTGACGTTTCACGCCTACTGGGACACCGTGCATGTGCGGCGGTTCATCGATCACCTCGCCCGGCGCGGCCGCCCGATGATCTGTACGGAGTGGATGGCGAGAAGCGTGGGAAGCCGGATCGCGGATCAACTCGACCTGTTCAAGCAGCGCGGGGTCGGATGTTTCCAATGGGGCCTGGTTCAGGGCCGGACCCAGACCAACCTCCCCTGGCCCGCCGATCTGGTGGCAGCGCACGGGGGGCAGGATGACCGGTCGATCTGGTTTCATGACATACTCGACAGCTCGGGACGCGCATACGATCCTGAGGAAACCAGCAAGGTGAAGGCCGTCGCATCGGCGCGATGAGTCCCCGGCCCGTCTGCGGACCAGCGCCGCCGCGTGTTGTGGCATCAACCGACAGAAGAAGGGGAGCCCATGACATCGCAGATGCGGCGGATCGTGTTGGCGAAGCGGCCCGAGGGCGCGCCGACGGCGGAGAATTTCCGCCTGGAGACGGCGCCGATGCCCGAGCCCGGGCCCGGCGAGGTGCTGGCGCGGGTGCTCTACCTGTCGCTGGACCCCTACATGCGCGGCCGCATGGACGACGCCAAATCCTACGCCGCGGCGGTCGCGGTCGGCGACACCATGGAGGGCGGCTGCGTCGCCGAGGTGGAGGTCTCCAACGATCCCGGCCTCAAGCCCGGCGACATCGTCATGGGCATGTTCGGCTGGGCCAGCCACGGCGTCGCCAAGGCCGAGACGCTGCAGAAGCTGGACCCGTCCGTGGCGCCGGTCTCCACCGCGCTCGGCGTGCTCGGCATGCCGGGGCTGACCGGCTGGGTCGGGCTCACCGAATACGGCCGGCCGAAGGCGGGGGAGACGCTGGTAGTCTCCGCCGCCACCGGGGCGGTCGGCTCGATGGTCTGACAGCTCGGCAAGATCCATGGCCTGCGCGTGGTCGGCGTCGCCGGCGGAGCGGAGAAATGCGCCTACGCGGTCGAGACGCTGGGGCTCGACGCCTGCCTCGACCACCGCGCCGCCGCCGACGCCAAGGCGCTCAGCGAGCAGCTGGCCGAGGCGTGTCCGGACGGCGTCGACATCTACTGGGAGAATGTCGGCGGCAAGACCCTGGAGGCGGTGATCCCGCTGATGAATGTCGGCGGCCGCATCCCGGTCTGCGGTATGATCGCCTGGTACAACCGGGGTGTCCTGGGGCCCGGGGCACAGCCGGGCGAAGACCGTCTGCCGCGGCTGTGGCGCACCATCCTGGTCAAGCGGCTGTCGGTCCACGGCTTCATCATCTTCGACCATTTCCACCGCTATCCGGAGTTCGCCAAGGAGGTCGGCGGCTATCTGCGAGACGGCCGCATCACCTATCGCGAGACCGTCGCCGAGGGGCTGGACTCCGCACCGGAGGCGTTCATGGCGCTGCTCGAGGGCGGCAATCTCGGCAAGCAGCTGGTCCGGGTCTCGGCACCGAGCGGATAGGCGACGCGCGAGTGCGGGCAGCACCCGGCGCGCCGCCGCATCTTCGCAACCGGGCTAGAAGCCGATCGGGCGGCGGATCGCCGGCTTGGCGGCGGCCTCCAGTGCCAGCATCTCGACGATGGCCCCGGCGTCCCGCCGGCCGCCGTCGAAGCGGAGCTGGCGGGCGACCACGGCGAAATCGCCCGGCGTCAGGCCTGCGACGCGGGCAAGCTCGGGCGGCGCCGTCTCGCCGAAGAAGGTTGCGAAGGCGCGCGCCGCCCTGTCCGGCGACAGGGCGTTCAGTTCGATCTTGAAGACGAACCGGCGCAGCGCCGCCGGGTCCAGCCTGGCGGCATGGTTGGTCGCGGCGATGAAGGGCAGGGGATGGTGGTCCATCCAGGTCAGCAGCTCGTTGACCTGGCTGATCTCCCAGCTGCGCTGCGCCATGCCGCGGTCGAACAGCAGCGACTCCAGCTCGTCGAACAGCAGCACGCTGCCGTGATGCGCCGCCTCGGCGAAGGCGCGGGCGATCTGCTGCTCGGTCTCGCCGATCCACTTCGACAAGAGGTCCGAGGCCCGCTTGACCACCAGCGGCCGGTCGAGCCGGCCGGCGATGTGGTGGGCGAGCGCGGTCTTGCCGGTCCCGGGCGGGCCGGTCAGCAGCAGCGAGACATCGAGCGGCGCGCCCTCGGCCGTCAGCTTGTCGAGCATCTCCGCGATCGACCGATCGGCCTCGTAGAGGTCGAGGTCGAGGGCCGGCCCGCCGGTGCGCACCGGCGGCCGCAGCCGGCCATGGCGGATGCCGGCGACCAGGGAGGCGACGGCGCGCTCGGCATCGGCCTCGTCGCCGTCGGCCAGGCGCGCGGTGCGCACCGCGTTGCGGGCGATCGTGGTCGCCTCGGGCGCGGTATCGGCGAGCCTGAGCAGCGACTCGTCGGACAGGCCGAGCCGCTCCTCCCGGGCGATGCGGCGGAAGATGCGTCGGCGCGCCGCCGGCATCGGCAGGTCCATGCGCAGCACGTAGCTCATGCGGCGCAGGAAGGCCGGATCGACATTGGCGATGTCGTTCGAGGTCCACAGGGTGGGCACCGGATTGGTCTCGAACATCCGGTTCACGAACACCTTGGAGCCGTCGCGGCGGCCCAGCACGCCGACGCCCGGAACCGCCGCCGCCTCGCCGATCAGGTCCTCCATCTCGTCGAACAGCAGCACCGCGTCGCGGCGGTTGGCCAGCACCCGCTGGGCCAGCTTCAGGGCCGTCACGCGGTCCCAGCGGGTCGGCTCCTCGCCGCGCTCGGTGACCTCGCCGACCACGTAGAGCTCGGCGCCGGCAGCCTCCACCAGCACCTTGGCGAGCTCGGTCTTGCCGGTGCCGGGCGGCCCGTAGAGCAGGATGTTCACGCCCACCGCGCCGGAACGCAGGGCGCCGGCCAGGGTCCGCCGCAGCAGGTCGGCGGTGTCGGCCTGCTCGGCGAAATCCGTCATGTCCAGCATCGGCCGGGCGCGGGCGCCGACCAGGCATTCGATCAGGGCGTCGTCATCGGCGGGCACGCGATCCAGCACCCGGTGCAGCGCCTCGGTGACGTATACGTCGAGCTGGCCGCCGCGGCCGGTGGTCAGCTCGATCAGCCCCAGCCGGACCGGCTGGCTCTGGGCGATGGCGTCGGCGGAGGGCAGGCCGGCGAGCTCGCCGACCAGGGCGACGACGTCCAGCCCCTCCGGCCGCAGCCGATGGGCCAGAGAGCCCGTCAGCGACAGCCGGGTGATCGCCACCACGGCCTCGATCAGCCGTGCTTCCTGCTCGGACAGGCCGAGCAGGCCGGCTAGGCGGCCGCACAGCGCCAGCACCGGCGACGGCCGGTCGGGGATGGTGTCCGGGGCCGGGCGGGCGAGGTCGGCGACCAGGCGCTCCCAGGGCGAGGCCAGCTTGGCCGGCGGCACGGCGGCACCCGGCCCCTGAGCACGCCAGAAGGCCCAGCCGCGCGGGGCCGGGGGCAGCGGTGCCATCTCCTCCGCCTCGGGCAGGTCCTCCAGCCCGAGAAGCGTGGCATGGCACCGGCACCATTGCAGGACCGCCTCCGCCAGAGGCGATCCCGGAACGGCATCTCTGGTAACCAGGCGCAAGATGCGCCGCAACAGCAACAACGTGCCCATCGGTCATCCAACGGCAATGGCCTCCGGTCGGCGCGCCACAACGGCACGGCAAGACCGCGCACGACGGGCACACCCGGAGGACCGGGTTCAAACGGTACTGCTGGGGATGACGACGCCGGGCCCGACCCGGCAGGCGCGCCTCAGCGCGCGGGCAGAGTCAGGACACGAACGGGCGCCAGCCCCACAATCGCGTGTCGTCTACAAGCATGCGCTTGCCTCTGGTGGTAACGGTCTCGCGGGTGGGCCCGCGAAGGAGCATGGGTCTACAGAGACCGCGTGGCGGAGTCAACAATTGAGCGATGCTGAACGCGCATGGCACCAGCCCATATGGTTGGCGCGTGGTCGGATGATGCCGTCAGGAACCGTCGCGATCGTCAGTTCTCCAGCATCCGCCGGAGCAGTTCGACGTCCTCGGCGAAGGAGCGGTCGCCGGCGCAGAGCTCGTCGATCTTGCGCACCGCGTGCATCACCGTGGTGTGGTCGCGGCCACCGAACTTGCGGCCGATCTCCGGCAGCGAGCGGGCGGTGAGCTGCTTGGCGAGGTACATCGCCACCTGCCGCGGCCGGGCGACCGAGCGCGAGCGGCGGGCGGAATGCATGTCGGCGATCTTGATGTTGTAGTGCTCGGCGACCTTCTTCTGGATCTCGTCGATGGTCACCCGCCGGTCATTGGCGCGCAGCAGGTCGTGCAGCAGCTCCTGGGCCGAGTCGAGCGTCACCGGCCGGCCGACCAGCTCGGCATGGGCGGCGAGGCGGTTCAGGGCGCCTTCCAGCTCGCGGACGTTGGAGGTGATCTTGTAGGCGAGGTATTCCATCACCTTGTCGGGGATGCGCACGGTCTGGCGCTCGGCCTTGGCCTGCAGGATGCCCAGCCGCAGCTCGTAGGTGGTGGGGTGGATGTCGGCGACGAGGCCCCAGCCGAGGCGGGAGCGCAGCCGCTCCTCCATGCCCTCGAGGTCCGACGGCGACTTGTCGGCGGAGATCACCACCTGGCGGTTCTGGTCCACCAGGGCGTTGAAGGTGTGGAAGAACTCCTCCTGGGTCGACTCCTTGCCGGAGATGAACTGCACGTCGTCGATCATCAGCACGTCGACCGAGCGGAACATCTCCTTGAAACCCATGGTGTGCTTGTACCGAAGCGCCCGGATGAACTGGTACATGAACTTCTCGGCCGACAGGTACAGCACCCGGCGCTCGGGCTGCTGCTTGCGGATGTGCCAGGCGATGGCGTGCATCAGATGGGTCTTGCCCAGGCCGACCCCGCCATAGAGGAACAGCGGGTTGAAGGTGACCCGGGTGGCCTCGGCGACGCGGCGGGCGGCGGCGTGCGCCAGTTCGTTGGGCTTGCCGACGACGAAATTGTCGAAGCCGAAGCGCGGGTCCAAGGGCGCGCCGATCTCGGCTTCGTCGATCGGCGCCTCGATGGCGGCCGCCTTGGCGGACCCGCTACGCGCCGGGCGGGCGGGCTGGGCCGCGCTGTCGGCGGCGCCCTCGGCGTGCGGCGCCACGCCGTTCCGACCCGAGGCGACGAAGATCTCGACCGCCTGGACCGAGCTGTTCTCGATCGACCACAAGGCCCGCAGCCGGTCGGCGAAATGGGCCAGCACCCAATCGCGCATGAAGCGGGTCGGCACCGAGATCCGCACCGCGCCGTCGTCTACATCCGCCAGCGTCAAGGGCTTCAACCAGCTGCGATATGCGGCCTCGCCAACCTCCTCGCGTAAGCGTCCGCGCACACGCGCCCATTGCTGATCAATCACCGTACCCGTGGACATCTAGACCTTCCCTGTAACCGCATGCACATCCGCAGCGTCGACCCACGACCGCTTTGGGACGCCATAATCCGGTCCGTCCGGACCGCCTTATTGACTATGCGATGCCCCCGCCCCTTTACAGTGTTCTGTCACCCGGTTTCGGTTCTATCCAGGCGTCTTTATTGGCCCATGTCCAGGCAATACTAGTCCTTATCCGGCCCCCAGGGACCTTCCGATCACCATGTTTAGTTGTACCGTGGTATTTTTCGCCCGCCGGCCGGGTGAATGCTTACGTTCTTAAAGCATTCACCCTATCGTATCTGATGGCTCTTGGTCCACCTAGCGGCGAATTGTTACTTCGCCATGGATTTCTTTTTGGCGAACTCATCCCGATATCATAGGCGCGACGGGTACGGCTGACAACGGAACAAAAGAGGATCAGCGGAAAAAAGCACAAATCGTTCGCGACGGGGAGCGGCGGGCCGGCGGCGAACGCCGCCCCGACCCGAGAGAGGCTAGAGGGCGCGGATGCGCCGCGACAGGCGCGACAGGCGCCGGGCCGCGGTGTTCCGGTGCAGTACGCCCTTCGTCACGCCGCGCTGGATCTCGGGCTGCGCCGCCCGATAGGCCGTCGCCGCGGCGTCCTTGTCGCCGCTCTCGATCGCCAGCTCGACCTGCTTCACGAAGGTCCGGATGCGGCTGATGCGGTTGCGGTTCACCGCCGTGCGGCGGGCGGTCTGACGAATGCGCTTCTTTGCAGAACGATGATTGGCCATGTGTGTGTCCGTGGCGGCCCGGCCGCCTGAATTTCGAGAGCCGGCCTTATAGTCGGGGCCTTGCCGGCCGTCAAGCGGAGTCGCGACTCGAAGGCGGCTCCGGCCGGCTCAGCGGTTCTTGAAATCCGGCTGGCGCTTCTCGGCGAAGGCCGCCATGCCTTCCTTCTGATCCTCGGTCGCGAAGGTGGCGTGGAACACCCGCCGCTCGAACAGGATGCCCTCGGCCATCGTGGTCTCGTAGGCGCGGTTGACCGCCTCCTTGGCCATCAGCACGATCGGACGCGACATGTCGCCGATCCGGTCGGCGACCTTGACCGCCTCGTCCAGCAGCTCCGCGGTCGGCACCACGCGGCTGACCAGACCGGCGCGCTCGGCTTCATGGGCGTCCATCATGCGGCCGGTCAGGCACATCTCCATCGCCTTGGCCTTGCCGACGAAGCGGGTCAGGCGCTGGGTGCCGCCGGAGCCGGGGATGGTGCCGATGGTGATCTCCGGCTGCCCGAACTTGGCGTTCTCCGCCGCGATGATGAAGTCGCACATCATCGCGATCTCGCAGCCACCGCCCAGCGCATAGCCGGCCACCGCCGCGATCACCGGCTTGCGGCTGCTGGACAGGCGCTGCCAGTTGTCGATGAAGTTGCCGTCGAACGCCTCCATGAAGGTCTTGTCGGCCATCTCCTTGATGTCGGCGCCGGCGGCGAACGCCTTCTCCGAGCCGGTCAGGACGATGCAGGCGACGTCGTCGTCGGCCTCGAAGGCGTCCAGGGCCTGGGCCAGCTCGGTGATCAGGGCATCGTTGAGCGCGTTCAGCGCCTTGGGGCGGTTGAGGGTGATCACCCCCGTCTTGCCGCGCGTCTCGACGATGATGGTCTCGTAAGGCATGTCGGGCGAACTCCTGGATGCGCCTGGAAGGTCTGTTGCCGCGCCGGACGGCACCGTCGCGCCCGACGGCGGCCGGGAGATGGACTTCGCGGCGGCGGACGGCGGCCCCGGGATCCGATGCGGCGGACCCGTGCCCCGTCACGGCGGCACTGCTATAGCATCACCTCTGCTTCAACGGGCAATAGAAAGTGCTGCGGCCGGCCTGCACCATGCGGCGCACCCCGCCGGTCCGGTCCGGGTCGCAGCGGCAGTCGCGGCAGGCCTCGCCCTCGCGGCCATAGACCGTCCAGGCATGCTGGAAATAGCCGAGCTCGCCATCGGTCTGCACATAGTCCCTGAGCGACGAGCCGCCGGCCGCGATCGCCGCGGTCAGCACCTCGCGGATCGCCGGGACCAGACGTTCGGCCCGGCCGCCGGCGACGCTGGCGGCCAACCGCCGCGGCGAGATGCCGGCCAGGAACAGCGCCTCGCAGACATAGATGTTGCCGAGGCCGGCGACCACCCGCTGGTCCAGCAGCGCCGACTTGATCGGGGTGCGCCGGCCGGCCAACCGCGCCGAGAGATAGGGTGCGTTGAAGGCGTTGCCCAGCGGCTCCGGGCCGAGATCGGCCAGCAGCCGGTGCCGGTCCAGCTCGGCGGCCGGCACCAGGTCCATCATCCCGAACCGCCTGGCGTCGTTGAAGGCGACCACCGCGCCGTTGGCGGCGTGGAAGACCACATGGTCATGCGCCTGGGGCGCGAACCCGTTCGCCCGGTCCGGCGGCGACACCGTCATCCGGCCGGACATGCCCAGATGGATCATCAGCACCATGCCGTCGTCGAGGTGAACCAGGATGTACTTGGCGCGGCGGGCGATGCGCTCGATGCGCCGGCCCGCGAGCCGGTCGGCGAAGCGCTCCGGCAGGGGAAACCTGAGGTCGGGCCGGTTCTGGTCGACGCGTTGCAGCAGCTGTCCGCACAGGGTCGTGGACAGGCCGCGGCAGACGGTCTCGACTTCGGGCAATTCGGGCATGGCGGGACGGAGTACCCCCCATCATGGATGGATGACACGTATGACGGCCTTGCATCCCCTTCGGCTGGGAGCGTGGTCCGTCGCGATGCAGCGCATCACTAGGATCACGCGACGCCGTCCGAAGGGAATGCAAGGCCGCCCGACGGGTCGCGTTCCGAGCCCGCCGGCGGGCACGGGACGCGATCATAGGTATCATCCATCCATGATGGGGGGTACTGGCAAGACGCGGGCTTGAAGGCTATGGTCCGCGCCATGGCGCAGGAGCACGACGCGGACCCGGCCTCCGGCCCGGAATCCCGATGGTTCGGGGACCGGGCGGTGGAGCCGGACGAGAAGACGGCGCTGGTGCGCGGCGTGTTCTCCAGCGTCGCCACCCGCTACGACCTGATGAACGACCTGATGAGCGGCGGCATCCACCGGCTGTGGAAGGCCCGGCTGATCGCGGCCATCCGGCCGCGGCCCGGCGAGCGGCTGCTCGACGTGGCCGGCGGCACCGGCGACATCTCGGTGAAGTTCCTGGCCGCGGCGGGGCAGGGGGCGGCCGCGACGATCTGCGATCTGAGCGAAGAGATGATCCGCGTCGGCCGCGACCGGGCCATCGACCGCGGCCGGGTCGCCGGGCTCGACTTCGTGGTCGGCAATGCCGAATCGCTGCCGGTGGCCGACGCGTCGGTCGACGTCTACACCATCGCCTTCGGCCTCAGGAACGTGACCCGCATCGACCCGGCCCTGGCCGAGGCCCGGCGGGTGCTGAAGCCGGGCGGCCGGTTCTTCTGCCTGGAGTTCAGCCGGGTGGTGCTGCCGGTGCTGCGACGGCTCTACGACACCTACTCCTACGCCGCGATCCCCCGGCTCGGCGCCCTGGTCGCCGGCGACCGCGACAGCTACCAGTACCTGGTCGAGAGCATCCGCAAGTTCCCCGACCAGCCGACCCTGGCCGAGCGCATGACGGCCGCCGGCCTGTCGCGGGCCGGCTGGCAGAACCTGACCGGCGGCATCGCGGCGATCCACACCGGCTGGCGGACCTAGATCGAGCCCGCGGCGCCATTTTGTCGCCACGCTCCGACGCTAGGCGGGACCGGTATCGGAACCAACGGGGCCCCAAAGCATGCCTTATTTCCTGCGCATCACGGTCTTGCTCGCCGCGCTGATGGGAGTCGCGGCCACCGCCACCGCCTGCAACACCGTCAAGGGGATCGGCCGCGACATCGAGGGCGGCGCCGAGGCGGTCGAGGACGCGCTGCAATAACCTTGCGTATTGTGGCGTGCGATCGCCGCGGATGTTGACACCGACTCCGGGCTCACCCATCGTGACGGACGGGGGTACCCTTCAAGGAGAGTGTCCATGTCTAGGATTGTGACCGGTGCGGTTGCGTTCGCGTTTGCCACCGCCCTTGCGGCGTCGGCATCCGCGTGCCCCTTTGGCGGTGGTCATGACCAAACCGCTCAAACCGATCCGCCCGTGGTCGCCCAGACCACGGCACCGGTGCTGCCGATCACGCCGCCGGCCGAAGAACCCAAGAGCTGAGGCTGGCGGGCCGACGGCCCGGACTCCAGGACGGATTTCAAGGACCCGCCACCGGCGGGTCCTTTCGCTTGTCGTTGAAGGGCCGGTTGCCTATCTTCATTCCACAGCCTCGTGCTGTTTAATCTCGGGATTTCACGGACAATGAACGGAAAACGGCTGCTGCTGATCGTGTCCGGCGGCATCGCGGCGTACAAATCGCTCGAGCTGATCCGGCGATTGCGCGAGCGCGGTGCGGCGGTGCGCTGCGTCCTGACGGCCGGCGGCGCGCAGTTCGTGACGCCCCTGTCTCTGGCGGCCCTCACGGAGGAAAAGGTCCATTGCGAGCTGTTCTCGCTGACCGACGAATCCGAGATGGGGCACATCCAGCTCTCGCGCAGCGCCGATCTGCTGGTGGTGGCTCCGGCCAGCGCCGACATCCTGGCCAAGATGGCGCACGGGCTGGCCGACGACCTGGCCTCGACCGTGCTGCTGGCGACCGATACGCCGGTCCTGGTGGCGCCGGCGATGAATGTGCGCATGTGGCAGCACCCGGCGACCCGCGCCAATTTGGCCCTGCTGGAGCAGCGCGGCGTGCACCGGGTGGGGCCGAACGAGGGCGACATGGCCTGCGGCGAGTACGGCCCGGGCCGGATGGCCGAGCCGGACGAAATCGTCGCCGCCATTTCCGGCCTGCTGGAGCCGGGGAGCGGCCGGCTTGCCGGGCGCCGCGCGGTCGTCACCAGCGGCCCGACCCATGAGCCGATCGACCCGGTCCGCTACATCGCCAACCGCTCGTCGGGCAAGCAGGGCCACGCCATCGCCGCCGCCCTGGCACGGCTGGGCGCCGAGACGCACCTGGTCACCGGACCGACCATCGAGCCCGACCCGCCCGGCGTCGCCGTATCCCATGTGGTGACCGCGCGCGACATGCTGGCCGCCTGCGAGGCGGCGCTGCCGGCCGACATCGCGGTCTGCGCCGCCGCCGTGGCCGATTGGCGGGCGGCGACCGAGGCCGAGCAGAAGGTCAAGAAGCGCGGCAAGGCGCCGCCGGAGCTGAAGCTGGTGGAGAATCCCGACATCCTGGCGACCCTGAGCGCGGCGGGGAACCGCAGGCCGGCCCTGGTGGTCGGCTTCGCGGCGGAGACCGAGTCCGTGGTCAAGCACGCCCAGGCGAAGTTGGCCAAGAAGGGCTGCGACTGGATCGTCGCCAACGACGTGTCCGCCGGGTCGGGCACCTTCGGTGGCGACGCCAACACGGTGCACCTGATCCGCGCCGACGGCGTCGAGGACTGGCCGTCCATGTCGAAGCAGGCGGTCGGCGACAGGCTGGCGGCGGCGATCGCCGATCATCTCGACGGGTCCAGGTCATGACCTCGATTTCGGTGCCGGTCATCCGACTGGAGAACGGCCGCGACCTTCCGCTTCCCGCCTATGCCAGCGACCACGCCGCCGGACTGGACCTGCTGGCCGCGCTGGAGGCGCCGCTGGTGCTGCAGCCCGGCGCGCGCGCCCTGGTCCCGACCGGCATCGCGCTTGCCCTGCCGCCCGGTCACGAGGCGCAGGTGCGGCCGCGATCCGGCCTGGCACTGCGCCACGGCGTGACGGTGCTGAACAGCCCCGGGACCATCGACGCCGATTATCGCGGCGAGGTCGGGGTCATCCTGGCCAACCTGGGCGCCGAGTCGGTCACCCTGACCCGCGGCATGCGCATCGCCCAGCTGGTGGTGGCGGCGCACGCCACCATCGCCTGGGACGAACGCGACAGCCTGGAGTCCAGCGAACGCGGCGCCGACGGCTTCGGCTCGACCGGCCTGCACGCCGCGGAGGCGGGCTGATGTTCCGCCTGTCGAAGAAGCTGCTGTTCGCCATCGAGGCGGTGGTCGACATCGCCTACAACGCCGGCGGCTCGCCGGTGCAGAGCAGCGAGATCACCCGCCGCCAGGGCATCCCCCGGCGCTATCTGGAGCAGGTGCTGCAGCATCTGGTGCGGGCCGGGATCCTGAGCGGCGTGCGCGGTCCCCGCGGCGGCTACCGGCTGGCGCGGGAACGCCGGCGCATCACCATCGGCCAGATCGTCCGGGTGATCCGGACCATGGACAGCAGCGGCGACCCGCTGGAGGACTCCGCCGGCTCGGACCTCGGCCGCCGGATCGTCCGGCCGCTCTGGCAGGATGTGCAGGAGGAGATGATGCGCCGCCTGGACGAGATCACCGTCGACGATCTCTGCCGCCAGGCCCAGGAATCGGGCCTGGCCCGCGAAACCGACACGGCCATCGATTTCTGCATTTGAGGGGCGGAGGGACCGGCAATCTGAAGGCGCGGATCTGTTCCAACCAACCAATCCAAATTGTCATTCCCGCGAAGGCGGGAATCCAGTTTTCCCAGCCTAGCCGCATCACTGCCGTGATCCCTGGATTCCCGCTTTCGCGGGAATGACGATGGCGGGTTTGGTGGCCGGGTATCGCCCGAAGGCCCGGAGTCCCGCCTTTCCAATCGCGCTTGCACGCCTATCTGGTGCATCATCGTGTGAAAATCCGAGAAAAAACACCTGCAGGAGTGTGATATGGCAGCGCCGAGCCTTTCCGCGGCACCCGCGCCGGAATTTCGGGGACGCATCTACGACTCGATCCTCGACACCATCGGGGCCACGCCGCTGGTCCGGATCAAGCGCCTGCAGGCCGAATTCGGCGTCGAGGCCGACATCCTGGCCAAGCTGGAGTTCTTCAACCCCCTGTCCAGCGTCAAGGACCGCATCGGCCTCGCGATGATCGAGGCCCTCGAGGCCGCCGGCAAGATCGGCCCTGACACGGTTCTGGTCGAGCCGACCTCCGGCAACACCGGGATCGCGCTGGCCTTCGTCGCCGCCGCCAAGGGGTACCAGCTGATCCTGACGATGCCGGAGAGCATGTCGATCGAGCGCCGCAAGATGCTGCGGCTGCTGGGCGCCGAACTGCGCCTGACGCCCGCGGCGCTGGGCATGAAAGGGGCCATCGCCGAGGCCGAGCGCATCCTGGGCGAGAACCCGGACGCCGTCATGCCGCAGCAGTTCAAGAACCCGGCCAATCCCGAGATCCACCGCCGCTCCACGGCGGAGGAGATCTGGCGCGACACCGATGGCGGCGTTGACATCCTGATCTCCGGCGTGGGCACCGGCGGCACCCTGACCGGCGTCTCGGAGGTGATCAAGCCGCGCAAGCCGGGCTTCCGGGCGATCGCGGTCGAGCCGGAGGACAGCCCGGTGCTGTCGGGCGGTCAGCCTGGATCGCACAAGATCCAGGGCATCGGCGCCGGCTTCGTGCCGGAGATCCTCAACACCGGCATGATCGACGAAGTGGTGCAGATCTCCAACGAGCGGGCCTTCGAGATGTCCCGCATGGCGGCCGCCACCGAGGGACTGCCCGGCGGCATCTCCTCCGGTGCCGCGCTTGCCGCCGCGCTGGAGGTCGGCGCCCGGCCGGAGAACGCGGGCAAGCAGATCGTCGCCATCATCCCCTCGATCGCCGAGCGCTACCTGTCGACGGCGCTGTTCGAAGGCCTGGAGTAGAACGTCCACGCCCGAGCGGCGCCGTCGCCCGTCCCAAGCCGGCCGCTCTCCCCCACCGGCGTTTGAAATTGTATCTGCTTCAAATCTGACCAGAATGGGCGGGCTTGCGTGACGGTCACGATGCGGGGGTGCGGGAGATGACGGATCTGGTGGTGTGCGCACGCAGGGTGCGGCGGGCCGGCGGCGGCAAGCCGGCGCGATTCGAGGCCGAGCCGGGCCTGACCCGGTTCCTGTTCGTCCCGCCGGACCAGCTTCCCACGCCCGACCACCAGGTGCAGCCGACCCGGTGGTTCGGCGAGGCGATGGGCCGCGCGATGGCGCTCAGCGATGACGGCAAGTCCGGCGACATCCTGGTCTTCGTGCACGGCTACAACAACAGCTTCGACGACGTGATGACCCGGCACCGGCTGTTGCAGGCGGACCTCGGCGCGGCCGGGTTCCGCGGCATCGTCGTGACCTTCGGCTGGCCCAGCGACACCAGCGCCCTCGGCTATCTTGAGGACCGCAGCGACGCCCGGGCGGTGGCGCTGCAGCTGGTCACCGGCGTCATCCACCGGTTTTCCAGGTTCCAGCGACCCGATTGCGAGGTCAACGTCCACCTGCTGTGCCATTCCACCGGCGCCTTCCTGGTACGCGAGGCGTTCGACGACGCGGACGACCGGGCCGAAATCGCGGCACACAACTGGACCGTCAGCCAGATCGCCTTGATCGGCGCCGACATCTCCAGCCATTCCATGCGCGCCGACAGCAGCGCCACCTCGTCGCTGTTTCGCCATTCGGTGCGGGTGACCAACTACATGAATCCCTTCGACAGCATCCTGAAGCTGTCCAATGTGAAGCGGATCGGGGTGCGCCCCCGGGTCGGCCGGGTCGGCCTTCCCGACGACGCGCCGGACAAATGCGTCGATGTGGATTGCGGCAACCACTTCCAGACCCTGGACGAGGACACCGCCACCTTCCGGGGCACCTTCAACCATTCCTGGCACATCGGCGACCCGGTCTTCGCCAGGGATCTCACCGAGACCCTGCGCGGTGACGTCGACCGCCGCCGCATCGCCACCCGGGAAGTGGGCCCGGACGGTCGGCTGCATCTGAAGACCGCCTGAGCGGCGCCTGGCCTAGTAGCCGAGCTCCGTCAGCGCCTTGAGGGTCTTCGACCTGAGCTCCGGGTCGGTCTCGGCGTCGAGCATCGCGGTCAGGACCGGGCCGACCGTCTCCGGTGCCGGATCGATCTCCGGCAGCTTCTCGAGGATCAGACGGCGCAGGCGGATATCCTCCAGCGGATTTGTCACGGCGTTCAGCAGCTCCGGGACCGCCGGGCGGGCGCCGTCGCCCATATGCGCCAGCGCCAGGACCGCGCCGGCCCGGGCGTTGAGGTCCGGATCGAAGCGCAGCACATCGGCGACGACCGGGACCGCCTCCTCCCGGTGCCGGCCGAGCCGCTCGACGGCGCGCTCGATGAACACCACCCGGACGCTGGTGACGTCGAGCTCGCGCAGCCGGTTGGCCAACGGCGTCGGGCGCGGGACGGGGGCGGTGCGGACGGCCGGCGGCTCCACCGGTTCCAGCGGCACGCATTGGAACACGTAGAGCTCGTCCAGCAGGATCTCGATCTCTTCCGGATAGGCCGTCTCGAAGACGTGGCTGAGCACGGCGTGGATCAGGGCACCGCACACGAACACCGCCACCGCCGCCAGGCGGGAGTGATGCCGGCCGAAGGCCAGCCATCGCTGCCAGGGCGACGGCCTGTCCTGCGCACCATGCGGTCTCTCGGTCATTGATCGGTTCCGGCCCGTCCCTGCGGCGCAGCGCCGCCGGCCGCTATTCTGGAATCCTGGTGTTTTCGAGCAGGTTAAGGCGCAGCCACCGCCGGACCCGGCTCCGCCATTGGCCGGAGGGGGAATGCGGTCTATGGTCCGCCGCCGAAGCCCACCATCCGCGAGGCTGTCCCCAGTGAACCCGTTCGACGCCGCCGCCGCCCTGGTCGTCCTGGCCGCCGTCCTCGGCTTTGTGAACTACCGCCTGATCGGCCTGCCGCACACCATCGGGTTGACCATCATGGGCGCGGTGGCCTCGCTGGGGGTGGTCGGTCTCGACGCGCTGGTCCCCGGCCTCGGCCTCGGCGAGGGGGTGCGCAACTTCGTGGCCGGGCTCGACTTCCCGGACACGCTGCTGAACGGCATGCTGTCCTTCCTCTTGTTCGCCGGCGCGCTGCATGTCGACCTCGGCAAGCTGCTCGAGCGCAAATGGGCGGTGGCGCTGATGTCGACGGTGGGGGTGGTGATCTCCACCCTGATCATCGCCGCCGGCTTCAGCCTGATCACCGGCTGGCTGGGCTTCCCGGTGCCGTTCGCCTGGTGCCTGGTGTTCGGCGCCCTGATCAGCCCGACCGACCCGGTCGCCGTCATGGGCATCCTGAAGACCGCCAAGGTGCCGCCGTCCCTGGAAGCCAAGGTGGCCGGCGAGAGCCTGTTCAATGACGGCGTCGGCGTGGTGGTGTTCTCCATCCTGCTGGCGGCGGCGGTCGGCGGCGCCGAGTTCTCCCTGGGCAACGCCGCCGAACTGTTCGTGCTGGAGGCCGGAGGCGGCGCCCTGCTGGGCCTGATCGTCGGCTGGATCGCCTACCGCGCCATGCGCTCGATCGACGAGCACAATCTGGAGGTCCTGATCACCCTGGCCCTGGTGATGGGCGCCTATGCGCTGGCGCACCGGCTGCATGTCGCCGGCCCTGTCGCGATGGCGGTGGCCGGGCTGATCATCGGCAATCACGGCACCCGCTTCGCAATGAGCGAGCGCACCCGTGAGCACCTGACGAGCTTCTGGTCGCTGGTCGACGAGATCCTGAACTCGGTGCTGTTCCTGCTGATCGGGCTGGAGATCGTGGCGATCGCCACCGATGCCGGGCACCTGTCGATCGGCTTCGTCGCGATCGTGCTGGTGCTGGCGGCCCGCGCCGTCGCGGTCGGCGTGCCCTTCCTGCTGATCACGCCGTTCGCGCCCTTCACCCGAGGCGCCTATCCGATCCTGGTCTGGGGCGGGCTGCGCGGCGGCATCTCCATCGCGCTGGCCCTGTCCCTGCCGGCCGGGCCGGAGAAGGTGACGATCCTGACCGCGACCTACGTCATCGTCGTGTTCTCGGTGATCGTCCAGGGCGCCAGCATCGGCGCCGCCGCCCGCCGCTTCGTCAGACAGCCGGCGTAAGGTCTTCCATGGACTTCACCGACGACCAGATCCAGCGCTATGCCCGGCACATCATCCTGCCGGAGATCGGCGGCACCGGGCAGGCGCGGCTGCTGAAGTCGCGGGTGCTGGTGGTCGGGGCCGGCGGGCTGGGGGCGCCGCTGCTGCTGTACCTGGCCGCCGCCGGGGTCGGGACGATCGGGGTGATCGACGACGACACGGTCGATCTCAGCAACCTGCAGCGCCAGGTGATCCACGACACGGCGGCGATCGGGGTGCCGAAGGTGGACAGCGCCGCCGTGCGAATCGCCGCGGTGAACCCGGACGTGACCGTCGACCGCCACCCGGCTCGGCTGACCGCCGACAACGCTCTGGACCTGGTCGGTCGCTACGACCTCGTCGCCGACGGCAGCGACAATTTCGCCACCCGCTACCTGGTCAACGACGCCTGCTATCTGGCGAGGCGGCCGCTGGTCTCCGCCGCCATGCTGCGCTTCGACGGGCAGATCTCCACCTACAAGGCCCATGGGGGGCCGCCGCATCCCTGCTATCGCTGCATCTTCCCCGAGGCACCGCCGCCCGGCACCATCCCGAGCTGCTCGGAAGCCGGGGTGCTGGGCGCGCTCGCCGGGATGGTCGGTTCGCTGCAGGCCGTCGAGGTGGTGAAGGAGCTGCTGGGCATCGGCGAGGGTCTGTCCGGCCGGCTGATGATGATCGATTCCCTGGGCGGCCAATTCCACGCGATGAGCGTGTCGCGCGACCCGGACTGCGCGCTGTGCGGTCCGCGGGCCACCATCACGGACCTCTCCGCCCATGGCTGACGGCCCCGACAAGCTCTCGATCATCGTCTTCGACGGCCGCTTCGACCGGGTGCACTACGCCCTGGTGATGGCCAGCGCCGCCGCGGCGACCAGCCGCGCCGCCACCCTGTTCTTCACCGGCCACGCCCTGCCGGCCCTGACGCCCGGCGGATGGCGCCGCCTGCAGGGCGAGCCGGAGGCCACCAACGCCGGCTTCAAGAGGAAGAAGGTCGCCGATTTCGAGTCGCTGCTGGAGGCCTGCCGCGACCTGGGCGTGCGCTTCATCGCCTGCGAGATGGGCCTGCGCGCCGCCGGGATGGCGGAACACGACCTGGACCCGGATCTTCCCATCGAGATCGCCGGCGTGGTGACCTTCCTGGGCGACGCGCCGAAGACCGGCGCGATGGTGTTCATCTGAGTCGCCGGCTGCTCAAGACACACCAACCAACATCACCATCGTCATTCCCGCTTTCGCGGGAATGACGGCTTCTGGTTTGCCTGGCTTGAAAGGCCCTCACGGCCGCAGCGTCGCCAGATCGCAGTCCTCCAGCGCCCGCATGGTATAGGCGTAGCCGAGTTCGATGGCGCGGTCGAAGGCGCCCCAGTCGAGCAGGTCGACGCCGGCGGCCGGCGGCTCCAGCAGCAGGTCCACCTGTTCGCGATAGGCGCGGGTCTGGGCCTCGCTGCTGACCGTGCCGGCGCGCATCAACAGGCTGACGATGCCGGGCGCGTCGCCGCCGCGATGGCGGATCTTCCACCAGGGCGAGCCGGTCTCCAGCCCGTCCGAGACGTCGTCCAGGGCGCGGCTGCCCGACACGTTGACGCCGATCAGCGGGCCCTGATGCAGCGCCCGCATGGTGCCGATCGGAAAGCCGTCGATCACGCCGCCATCCACCAGCACCTCGCCCGCGTCGACGACCGGCGGCAGCAGGCCGGGAATGGCGACGCTGGCGCGCAGCGCCCGCCAGATCGGTCCGGCGCGATGCACCCGGGTCCGGGCCGATGTGAGGTTGGATGAGACCGCGAAACAGGGCCGCCAGAGCTGCTCGAAGGCGCGCTCGCCGAAATGCTCGCGCAGCAGCCGAGTGACCTTCTGGCCGCGGGCCAGTGCGATCAGCGGAATGGTGTAGTCGCGCAGCGGCTTGGCGGTCACGAAGGATTGCCTGAGACGAGCCTCCAGTTCGTCGTCGTCCCATTCCAGCGCCACGCTGGCGGCGACCACCGCGCCCATGCTGGTGCCGCCCAGCAGGTCGAGCGGAATGCCGGCCCGGCGCAGGGCCCGCACCACGCCGACATGGGCGAACCCGCGGGCGCCGCCGCTGGACAGCACGAGGCCGACCGCCTGGCCGGTCAGGATGCGGGCCAGGCGCTGCCGGTCGGAGGCGTTGCCGGGCCGCAGGTGGCAGTGGAGGTCAACCGGCAAGGCGGCCCAGCCGGGCGCCAGCGGTTGCGCCAGCCGGTCACGCGCGTCGTGGACCACGACCAGGTCGCAGCCGCGCCGCGCGGCGATCTCGGCGACGTCCTCCGCCGGCGGCGCGCCGTGGGGATCCGGCCGCGACCGGGCGACCAGCAGCACCCGGTCGGCCTGGCGCAGGCAGAGCCGTGTCCAGGACGTAACGGTCGGCTCGGCGCAGTAGAGGATCAGGTCATGCGCCTGTTCCAGCCGGTGGAACCATTCCGCCGTGCGGCCGGCCGCCTGGGTGTCCAGGACAAAGGCCCGCTTTCCGCAGTCCGACAGGGCAACCGACAGGTCGCGCGCCAGCGATTCGCAGGCGAGGCCCGGCTCGGTGGGCAGCAGGGCGATGGTCTTCGCGGTGCCGGTGGCGGCGCCGGCGGCGGCGCGGTTCGCCGATATGACACGGGCCACCAACTGCTTGGAGAGGTGGAACATGGCGTCGGGGTGGCGGCGGATCAGCCCCTCGAAGGCCTCTCGCGAGATCCGCAGCAGCGAGCTGTCGCGCATGGCAATGACGGTGGCGGAGCGCGGCTCGCCGGAGATCAGCGCCATCTCGCCGACGGTCTCGCCGGCATGGACCTGCGCCACCTTGGTCTCGCGGCCGTCGACATGGCGCATGACGACCGCCAGGCAGCCGGAGGTCACCAGGTAGAGGGCATTGGCCGGATCGCCCTGGCGGAACAGCGTGCGGCCGCCGGGCAGGCTGAACCACTCCATCTGCTCCAGGATCGAGGTGATGACGACCTCGTCCAGGCTGGCGAACAGCGCGTTGCCGGCGATCGCGGCCACGAGGTTCTGGGTTCCGGTCGATGGCGTCCCGTTCGGCGGGCCGGACGCGCCCCTCCCATGCATCGCGGTTCTCGGTCGTGTCCTCGGCTCGGCAGGATCGCGCCCAAGGATACGCAACGGCAAGTCACCTTGGCCAACGATGAAGCGACGCGGCGGCAGGCGGGCGGCATTTGACTCGCAACCGACCACCAAGCGGTCTCAACAGGGACGCAGAGAACAACAACACCAACCAAGCCGTCATTCCCGCGAAAGCGGGAATGACGATCCAGTGTTGATTGCTGGCTTTCTGCGCCTCCGTGGTCCGAAATTCAGAGTCAGAATCCAGCCGGGAGGCCGACGCCCTAGAACTCGGTCTCCAGCACGATGTCCGGCGGGGTATGGCCGTCGACCCAGGTGCGGATGTTGATGATCACCTTCTCGCCCATGTCGATGCGGCCCTCCAGGGTCGCCGAGCCCATATGCGGCAGCAGGACGACGTTCGGCATCTTCAGCAGCTTCGGGCTGACGGCCGGTTCGTGCTCGAAGACGTCGAGGCCGGCGCCGGCGATTTCGCCGCGTTCCAGCACCTTGACCAGGGTCTTCTCGTCGACCACCTCGCCGCGCGAGGTGTTGACCAGGATGGCGTGGCGCGGCATCAGCGCCAGCCGGCGCGGCGACAGCAGGTGGTAGGTGGCCGGGGTGTGCGGGCAGTTGACCGAGATGATGTCCATGCGGGCCAGCATCTGGTCGAGGCTCTCCCAATAGGTCGCCTCCAGCTCCGCCTCGGTCTCCTCGCGCACCCGGCGGCGGTTGTGATAGTGGATCGACAGGCCGAAGCCGCGCGCCCGCCGGGCCACCGCGCGGCCGATGCGGCCCATGCCGATGATGCCGAGCCGCTTGCCATAGAGCCGGTGGCCCAGCATGCCGGTCGGGCTCCAGCCGGTCCATTTGCCGGACCGGACCAGCGCCTCGCCTTCCACCAGCCGCCGCGCCACCGCCAGGATCAGCGCCATGGTCATGTCGGCGGTGTCCTCGGTCAGCACGCCCGGGGTGTTGGTGACGGCGATGCCGCGATCCTTGGCGGCGCGGATGTCGATGTGGTCGACGCCGGTGCCGAAGCTGGCGATCAGCTTCAGCCGGTCGCCCGCCGCCTTGATCAGATCCGCGTCGATGCGGTCGGTCACGGTCGGGACCAGCACGTCCGCCTCGTTCATGGCGGCGGTGAGCGCCGCCCGGTCCATCGGCGCGTCGTCGATGTTCAGCCGCGGCTCGAACAGCTCCATCATCCGCGTCTCGACCACGTCCGGCAGCTTGCGGGTGACGATGACGTGGGGCTTCTTGCGGTCCGGCATCGGCTTCGGGCCCTTCGCGGCGTGCGGATGGCGGGCGCGCCGCCCGTGCGATCGGCGCCGACCCGCTCCCCCGCCATAGCAAGCGGCCTGCAGCCTTGTCCAGTGCCCGCGGCACCGCCCCGCTTGACCGGCCGGCCGGGGGGTTCGATAAAGAGTCGCCGCCGAATCAGAGCCTTGCGCGATGACGTTCACGACCCGCCTTGTGTTGGCAGCGCTGCTTGCCGCGATTTCGGCCAACGCCGCCCGGCCGGCATTGGCGGATAGCGGCCTGCCGCTGCCGCGCTTCGTGACGCTGAAGGGCGACGAGGTGAACGTCCGGGCCGGACCCGGCCAGCGCTACCCGATCAACTGGGTGTTCCTGCGCCAGGCGATGCCGGTGGAGGTGGTCGCCGAGTTCGACACCTGGCGCAAGATCCGCGATTTCGAGGGCATCGAGGGCTGGGTGCACCAGTCGCTGCTGTCCGGCCGCCGCGGCGCGATGGTGACCGGCAGCGAGCTCCGGGATCTCAGGCTCGACCCGGACCCCGCGGCCCCGGTGGTGGCGCGGGCCCAACCCGGGGTGATCGGGCGACTGCTGCGCTGCCCGACCGACGGTCCGCCGGAGAACGGCTGGTGCTATCTCGACATCGAGGGCCATCGCGGCTGGATGTCCCGCGCCGATTTCTGGGGCGTCTACAGCGGCGAGGAGGTGGATTAGCCTTCCGCCCCGCCTGGGCGTATGATCGTCGCAGCCGCCGTCCTCCAGGCGATCGGGATGGAGCGAATGCGATGGCACATCTGAGCGAACGGCAGATCCGATGGAGGCTTGGCGCGATCGGCGCCGGCTCCTTCGTGCTGCTCCTGGCGATCGAGATCGCCACCGAGGGTGACGAACTCTCCCTTGTCGACATCGTGTTCGATGCGATCACCCTGCTGCTGACCATCGGTGCTGCGGTCGGCGTCGCGCTGCTGGTCCAGCGCAT
>JAAUYH010230664.1_pt1 | contig 31477 bp, 22 predicted proteins | sample 7278061 | NCBI WGS metagenome assembly JAAUYH01 (sample SAMN14350203, study PRJNA611818) | marine sediment metagenome | isolation source: surface marine sediment (0.6m) | place: French Polynesia: Moorea | collected 2018-08 | reverse complement strand
CCTCTGGTCAAGCCCCTACGGCTAAACACTGTGGAGGGTTGGCTCAAGTTTGGGAGTTGAAGCGACAGAAACCTCGGATGAAGCGTAGCGGAATCCGTAGGTAGTTCATTAACTGATCTAAAAGTAAGCGAGAGCATGACTATGCCTCCTAAAATCAGTACAGGCTTCCTGATAAAAATAATATGCCAAGGGTATATTATTTCGGCAATGTCAAACTTGAAAATAACGATTTCGGCAAACTCAATCTAGAGGTACCCTCTAGGGCGATCGCCTTCCTAGGTTGGCTTGAGGGTACGAAACTAAGCCCAAATGCGTTTAAAACTTAGTCGGTTGGCGCATTAAATCGCTAATGGTTAGACCAACTTGAGGTGTTCCTTCAAACACACTACCCACATCAAACCGTTGTAAGTGAATCTTAGCCAAATGATAAGCATCGGCTGGTAAAGGAATATAACCCGCTTCTACGACCAATTCTGGAGCCTTATCTAGATAATATTCTACAAAAATTTCTAAAGCTGGATTTTCTTGGGACCGTTTAGCGTTCACGTAGATAAACAGAGGACGAGATAAGGGGGCATATTCTTCATTTTCTACGGTTTCCACCGAAGGTATTATCCCACCCTTACCATTATCAATGGCTACAGCCTTGAGTTTATCTTGATGTTGTTGATAGTAACCATAGCCAAAATAACCGATGGCATTGGGGTCTTGTCCTACTGCGGTCACTAAAACTTCATCATCCTTGCTTTTAACGTAATCTTCACGACTGGTTCCTGCTTTTCCCACAACAGCTTTAGTAAAATAATCATACGTTCCAGAGAGTTTATCCGGTCCATATAGGGTTAAAGGACGATTGGGGTAACTGCTATCGACTTGATTCCATCGGCTAATCTTATTTTGGGTGGTCGGTTCCCAGATGGTTTTTAATTGTTCTACCGTTAAGGTGTCGCTCCAATCATTGTTCGGGTTAACCACAACGGTAATAGCATCGAAGGCAATAGGAAGTTCAATGTAACGGATTTCGTTACTCCGACAAGCAGTCATTTCTTCGGTGGAAATCGGACGAGAGGCCGCATTGATATCCGTTTCCCCGGCACAAAACTTCTTAAATCCCGCGCCAGTTCCAGAGAACTCCCCTTCTATTTCAATCTCTTTGATTGATTGCTTGCTGGCTTCGGTTTTGTAGCTATCGAGAACTACTTCGGTAATGGGAAAAACGGTACTCGAACCATCGATTTTAATGGGTTTAATGGCTGATTCATCAACAGAACCACAAGCAGACAATAAAGATATCGAGATCAAAGCTAAACCCCAAGTTCTGCTCTTGAAAATTTTATCAATATTCGTTATCATCTTTAGCCTTACCTTTTTTAAATGACATGAATTAGCAATTAATTTTTATAGTTAACTTTCATGTAACTGAGACAATTAACCTCTTCTTATCCATTTCTTATCTAGTCAACTGTGAAAAAAGAAGCTAGTTTCCCACAATAAAACAATGATAGTCTTCCATTGCTCACAAAATCAGAAAATTAATCTTTTTTTAACACAGGCCATTTGTTAAAGAAAAAAAAGTCTTAAATTGTCAGAGTTTATCGCTTTCTTAACCTAATGTTTACCATAAATTGTTAAATTCTGCTTTAAGATTTGTTTAGTTTATCCAATTAACAATTAAAGCCCTATGTTCACACCTGTGAAATCAAGTAGACGAACCTTAATAACATCCTTATCAATTCTCAGTTTAGCGGTTAGTTTAGGGGCTTGCGGAGGCGGTTCTGAAACCCCTGACACCGCCACTACCCCCGATGGTGGAGGCGAAGAGGCAACTAGCACCCTTAATCCTCCCCTAGAAGGAAATGTCGCTTTAACCGGTGCCGGTGCATCGTTCCCTGCCCCCTTGTACCAAAACTGGTTTGTACAACTCAACAAAGAAGTCCCCGCCTTACAGGTTAACTATCAGTCCGTTGGGAGTGGTGCCGGGGTAGAACAGTTTACCACGGGAACCGTTGATTTTGGGGCCAGTGACGTAGCCATGACCGATGAAGAAATGGCAGCGATCGATAGAGGAACGATTTTACTGCCTGTGACGGCGGGTAGTATTGTCATCGCCTACAATTTACCTGGAGTTGAAGGATTAAAACTCTCTAGAGAAGCTTACGTCGGTATCTTCGATGGCACTATTACCAGTTGGAACGATCCCAAGATTGCGGAAGTTAACCCTGACATAGAACTACCCGATCAACCCATTACTGTAGTTCACCGTTCCGATGGGAGTGGAACCACTGGGGTATTTACCAAGCATCTCAGTTCTATCAGCCAAGAATGGGAAGCCACCATTGGTCAAGGAAAAAGTGTGGAATGGCCCACCACCAAAGGTAAATTTATCGGCGGGAAAGGAAACGAAGGGGTAACCGCTTCCATTCAACAGAACGAAGGTTCAGTGGGTTACATTGAATATGGTTACGCTAAACAAAATAGTATTCCCGTAGCCGAGTTAGAAAATGCGTCTGGGAACTACATCGCCCCCACCGACGACAGTGCGTCTGCTACCTTAGACGCGGTTACCTTACCTGAAAATTTACGGGCTTTTATCACCGACCCCGAAGGAGATCAATCCTATCCCATCGTTACCTATACTTGGATCTTAGCTTATAAAACCTACGACGATCCCCAAAAAGCGATCGCTATGGAAAGTATGATTCAATACGCTTTAACCGAAGGACAAGAACAAAGTAAAGCCTTAGGTTATGTACCCTTACCTTCCAGTGTCAGAGAGAAAGTTGCCGCGGCCGCTGATACCATTAGTCCTGATTATGAAATTAAATTGAACTAATTTAATGACATAATGAGTGAGGGAAAAAGGTCTCAGAAAAACCGATGATTTTCCCTTATCCTCTAACCCTTTCGTTCTCTCCTCACTTTTTTTCACTGTTGTTTTTATCAGCAATTTAATTTGCTAATTTATTGTGACTGCATCATCTTCTAGACGACAAACTGGAGTCGGATTTCGCTCCAATATGGAAAAAACCATTGATAATGGGTTTATTTGGCTGACTTTAGCCTTTTCCCTTGGTATTGGTTTAATTCTTTTTTCTATTGCTGTAATTATTACCTGGCGTGCCTGGCCAGCGATTCAGGAATACGGTATCAGTTTCCTCTTCAACAGTTCCTGGAACCCGGTCAAAGGCCGAGAATCTTACGGCGCATTGCCGGTAATCTACGGAACGTTAATTAGTTCCTTGATTTCTCTGGTTATTGCGGTTCCTTTAGGCATTGGAACAGCCATCTTTTTAAGTGAAAATTTTATCCCTTTAAAATTCCGTACCCCCTTAGTTTTTTTAGTCGAATTATTAGCAGCTATTCCCAGTGTGGTTTATGGACTGTGGGGCATTTTTGTTTTAATTCCTTTGGTACAACCCTTTTCTATGTGGTTACATAATCATTTGGGTTTTATTCCTATTTTTAGTACCCCGCCGGCGGGGGGTCCAGGAATGTTTCCTGCGGGTATTGTGCTATCGATTATGATTTTACCCATTATTACTGCGATTTCTAGAGACTCTTTAGCCTCTCTTCCCCCGGAATTACGGCAAGCGTCTTTAGGGTTAGGGGCCACTCGTTGGGAAACCATTTTCCGCGTTTTAATCCCTGCGGCTTTTTCCGGTATTGTGGGGGGTATTATGTTAGCGTTGGGGCGGGCCATGGGGGAAACCATGGCCGTTACCATGATTATTGGTAATGTTAATAAAATCAGTGTTTCTATTTTAGAACCGGCTAATACCATCTCATCCTTAATTGCCAATCAGTTTGCAGAAGCGTCAGGAATGCAGGTGGCCGCTTTAATGTATGCCGGGTTAGTGTTAATGCTTTTAACCTTAGTGGTGAATATCGCTGCAGATTATATTGTGAGTCAAGTTCGGGCTAAATATTAGGAAATTGAAGTTTGATGATCAACTATTAATGATGTCGTTATGGAAAATCAAGGATTAAGTCTTAAAAAAAAGCCAGGTTCTCGTCGAGCCTTATTTGATGCCTTCTGGACAAGTATTGCTTCGTTGTGTATGATTATCACCCTTATTCCTTTATTTGCGGTGTTAATCTTCGTGGGATTGCAAGGGTTTCGACAAATTAATTTTGACCTGTTTACCCAGTTACCTCCCCCTCCTGGCCTTTCGGAAGGGGGTATTGCTAACGCCATTATTGGAACCTTAATTACGGTAGCTATCGGTACAGCTATTTCTGTACCTTTCGGGGTGTTAGCGGCGGTTTATCTCTCAGAATTTAGTGGGGATAACCAAGTTGCCAAATGGGTACGGTTTGCCACGAATGTTTTGAGTGGGGTTCCTTCGATTATTGCCGGTGTATTTGCTTATGGTTTATTGGTGGCCACCGGAATTGTGGGATTTTCGGCCATTGCTGGGGGTGTTGCTTTAGCGGTGTTGATGTTACCAACGATTGTTAGAACGACCGATGAAGCTTTGCAAATTGTTCCCCAAGATGTGCGTTGGGCGGCCTTTGGTATTGGGGCTTATAATTATCAAACGGTGTTAAAAGTGGTCTTGCCAGCTGCGATTCCCTCTATTTTAACCGGTGTTACCCTGGCGATTGCTCGGGCTGCTGGAGAAACTGCTCCCCTTATTTTTACGGCACTTTACTCCAATTTCTGGCCCAGTGCGCCCCCCAAAGGACTCCTAGAACCCATTGCCACCTTATCCGTATTGGTTTATAACTACGCTATTGTGCCATTTAAACCCCAACAAGAATTGGCTTGGGCGGGATCTTTAATTTTAGTGTTATTGGTGTTAATTACCAGTGTGACGGCGCGTATCGCCACTCGTCAGAAAACCTATTAACAGCCCTTCGGGCGAGGCAGAAGGCAGGAGGGTTGTTAAGTTTTAACCTATCACTTTGAGAGGAGTTCTATGAATCGTTTAAGGAAAAGATTATGATGGAAAATATGCAAAAAGATACCATTCCAGTAGATAAGTTAGAGACGGTTTTTTCTCTGGATCATGTGGATATTTATTACGGTACTTATCGGGCGGTTCGTGATGTAACCTTTACTATTCCTAAAAACAAAGTAACGGCATTTATCGGCCCGTCTGGTTGTGGAAAAAGTACCATTTTACGTTGTTTAAATCGACTTAATGATCTGATTGATAGTTTTAGTTTAAAAGGAGAAATTAACTATCATGGACAGGATTTATATGCCTCCGATATCGATCCCATTGAGGTTAGAAAACGCATCGGAATGGTGTTTCAAAAACCTAATCCTTTTCCCAAAACTATTTATGATAATATTGCTTATGGTGCTAGGGTTAATAATTTCAAAGGAGACTTAGATGAGTTAGTGGAAACCTCTCTAAGACGGGCAGTTTTATGGGATGAAGTAAAAGATAAATTAGGAGAAAGTGGCTTTTCTTTATCTGGAGGACAGCAACAAAGATTGTGTATTGCTCGCACCATTGCTGCTCAACCTGAAGTCGTTTTAATGGACGAACCTTGTTCAGCATTAGACCCCATTTCAACCTTAAAAATTGAAGAATTAATGCACGAACTAAAGGAAAAGTATACTATTGTTATTGTGACTCATAATATGCAGCAAGCCACTAGGGTCGCTGATTACACGGCATTTTTCAATGCAGAAGCTACCGACAAAGGCAGTAAAGTGGGTTTTCTAGTTGAATATGATAATACAGAAACAATTTTTGGTAATCCTAAACACCAGGATACTAAAGACTATGTTAGTGGACGTTTCGGTTAAATTTAAAAGATTTATTGTTAATTAATTATTGATTGAGGTGACAACAATGATGACTGATGTAGCAACGAAAACCGTTTTAAAGACTGAAAATTTAAACGTTTTCTACGGTTCAAATTTAGCAGTTAGGGACGTTACTTTAGATATTCCTATTAATAAGGTTGTGGCTTTTATTGGTCCTTCTGGCTGTGGAAAAAGTACGGTTTTACGCTGTTTTAATCGCATGAATGATCTGATTCCTAGTGCTAGAGTTAAAGGAACAATTACTTATCATGGTAAGGATATTTATGCTAAAAAAGTTGACCCCGTAGACTTGCGTTGTCGCATTGGTATGGTATTCCAAAAACCCAACCCTTTCCCTAAATCGATCTATGAAAATATTGCTTTTGGGGCGAGAATCAATGGTTTTAAAGGGGATATGGGGGAATTGGTAGAAACCTCCTTAAAAAAAGCATCGGTATGGGATGAAACTAAAGATAAATTGCATCAAAGTGGGTTAGCCTTGTCTGGAGGACAACAACAAAGATTATGTATTGCACGGGCGATCGCAGTTAAACCGGATGTTATTTTAATGGATGAACCTTGTGCAGCGTTAGATCCCATTTCTACCCTAAAAATTGAAGAATTAATCCACGAATTGAAGAAAGATTACACCATTGTTATTGTCACCCACAATATGCAGCAAGCCTCACGGGTATCGGATTTAACCGCATTTTATAACGCAGAAGCCACCGAAAAAGGGGGTAAAGTAGGGTATTTAGTAGAATATGATCAAACTGAGGTGGTGTTCCAAAATCCGGCTGAGGAAGCCACTAGAGACTATGTTAGCGGACGATTTGGATAATGATAGCAGTTTTCAATTAATTGTATTAAAATTTCGGTTAAGTTAAGTGTGGGGAGTGTGGGGAGTATTTGCATTTTAATGTTTAATCTATGCAAATTATGCAAATGATAACTGCTATGAATAAACTTTATGAGCGAGACTTGCAATTGTGGATTGAGCAAACTATTAACATATTGAGCAAACTATTAACATAAGGGGAAATACTGATGATGAGCATGATTACCATTTTCATCTTTCTTTGGGGACTTGTGGCTATTACCGAAAGACTGACTGCTGAATCCGAGTCTACCTAAAATATACTGAGTTCATTTTGAGTTGGCAATAGTATATTAGAGATAGATAGATTTAACTTCTCTATTCTGGATGGAGATCAACAGTTATGATGTTACCAGGTTTATGTTCTGCGCGAAGTAAGACCCTATTCTGGACGGGTTTAACCTTAGCTATAGTCGCTATCTTATAAAATTTCTTCGTTAGAATACTCTTTAATCTAACGGTGATAATCCTGCGTTCTATCGTCAGAAACAGGAAGGACTAAATGTCCGGATCATTAAGTATTGTTATTTAAGTATTGGGTAGGAAGCCCGCGCTGTCAACTTGCATCAGCGTCGGGCAGTTTACGTTAGATATTAAGCTAACGCTTTTTCAGGAAAATACTTCTTAAGCTTGCTGAGTTTAGGTGGAATGCTAAACAAACAATAAGGTTGTGTCGGATGCTTTTTGAAATAGTTTTGATGATAGTCTTCAGCGCGATAATAATCAGTGAGTTCTTTGAGTTCTGTGACAATTTTTCCGTTAAACACATCCTCCCCATTGAGCTTATCTATCACTTGTTTAGCGGTTTCTAGTTGGTTTTGTGATTCCCAAAGAATAATGGAACGATATTGCGTTCCCACATCGTTTCCTTGTCGGTTTAATGTGGTGGGGTCATGACTCGCAATGAAAAAGATTTCTAATATCTCTGTTAGGGGAATTTGTTCGGGATTATAAGTGATTTTAACCACCTCTGCGTGTCCAGTTTTCCCACTACAAACTTGTTCATAAGTTGGGTTTGTTGTTTCCCCTCCGGCATAACCAGATTCAACACTTTCTACTCCTTCAACATTTTGATAAACTGATTCGACACACCAAAAACAGCCACCACCTAATACAATTGTCTCTGACATTTTTCTTTATTTCCGTTATTAACTATAATTGTTACATTTTTTAATATAACAGTATTAGACCTCGTTGTTAACGACGGAGTCTAGTTTGGTAAAGGCCATCCTAAACGAGTGGGTTGTTCATAAATTTTTTTTAAAGTGTTAATGTCCCTCGCAGAAATAGGAATTGATGCACTGACTTGAGACCAATATAAGACATCATTTTCGTCTAAACTATGACCCCAAATTCCCAAACCATGACCTAATTCATGACGGACAGCAGATAAGGTAGCAATTGCACTTAAACGGGGACTAATTTGTATAATCATTTTATGGGAAAGTTTCTTATTTTTTATATAAAATTCATAGCGCGTTTGAGCCGTTTTTGCTCTGGGAATTTGCATTTGTCCTGTTTCTGGATCAATTTTTGGCTCAATGGGAGGTTCACTTCTTTCTATGATAATATCAGCTAATTCTGCTCTATAAATTTCTGTTATGGGTAAATAATTGTTCCATTCATTAATAGACTGTTCAACTGCGTTAACCCACTGATTAAAACGACGAGTCGTTGCAGCAGTATCATCGGGATTATCCGGACGATCAAAATAAATTTTTATGGGAAATTCTGACCATAATAAGTACCCTCCTACGCTGGGTTGAATTTGCTCAAAATAGTCTCCAGAATAAGGTTGGTTTTCCCATTCTTTTAATGGAGTGGGTAAGGGATGTATTTGTAAGGAAGGTAAGGATTTTTCTACGTCTTTTTCTAACGCAGAAGATGGGGTAATGATTAGCAAAATTGCCAAGGCAATCACTAAGCAATTTAATAAGATTTTTAAGTTAAACTTATATTTAATCTGTTTTTGCATAAATCAAGAGATTAATTTTTTTAACCTAGAATCTAGACTAATCAATTTAGAGATATTGATACTAACCTACAATTAATATAGGTTGACTTGATAACGGTCTAATCTGTTTTTTATCCATTCAATACAATCATTAGGACTCAAAAATAAAGTGGGTGCAGCAATATTTCTTAATTCATGGGAAGGATAATGATCATAAAAACATCTTTTTTCTTCTTGATGAATAATAATTAATGTATTTTGATAGGTATAACGTTGATCGAAATAGTTATCCTCTGTTAAATTAACACTATATTGATTAAGATGTTGTTGAGCAATTTCTATGATACCTCCTAGGGTATTAGAACAGATTTTTGTGGGATTTTTAGCTTTGTGTAATTCGTCGTCATATCCTTGTGCTGATAATAAAGCATAGGAATAAATAAACTCACCACTAACTTTGGCAATAAGAAAAGGAATAATTAAATATCCTTGATAACTACTAGATTTTTCATACAGAAAACGATTCATAATTAACCATCACTTATGTTTAATAAATTAAAGCAAAGAAACATCAATCTCAGTTGATTGATTATACATTGTTGCCAGAAATCATTATTTATAAAATGGACACAGCAAGGTGATTTGTAAGTACAGTTGATTAGTTCTACAAAAAACACAACTTACTCAAAGGTTGCGTCAAGGTAGTTATAAATTTGATAATACCATCAGTATATCAAAAAATGTTCACTTCGCAAAGACCTGAAATCAATCATCTACTGACTGGGGATCAATGGATAAAGAGCTATTTATGAGGATGGATATGATAATATCGTAAATTCATCAAATTTAATTACATTAGAATCAGGCTGACGAGTATCAAAATAATAACTACTTACTGTTCCTTTTTCTGTCTCTAAAATGCTAAAAACTGTAAGATCATTACTAGCAATGTAAGGTAATGGATGATTATTTTCATCTTTTAAAGGAGCTAAATTAGGAATAATGGGTTTAAGTCCATTGGGGTCTCCTATTTCGACATAATTGGACTTAGAATAATCAGGAGGAATGGGTCTTTTATTATTTCCTAAATGTGCGCCATAACTATTACCCACGTTAGAAGATTCTAGAAAATTGATGCCTGTTGAACTGATAAAACGGTTCCAAAGATGAGAGTGACCATAAAAAACTAAGTTAACGTTTGCTGTTTCTAAAAGTGGCATTAAATCTCGAATAATATAATCATTTTCTTTGGGATATTGATAGCGAATTTCAGTTATATTACTATCATTATCATGGGCTATATTTTGTAGGGGATCAGTGTAGGGTGGAACAATATTTCCTCCTAATGTATGAACGGGATGATGAAACATGACTATTTTATATTTTGCTTGTTTAAAGGCTTCACTGTTGAGTTCATTTTCTAACCATTGATACTGGTCACTTCCTTTTTGAATCGGTTTAAAAATATGTTGACCATAACCCCAATTTTCAGGGTTGTTTAAAGCTTTTTCTGATTCTTGGTATCTTCCTTGAACATTGGCATTTAAGTTAGGGGAACGCCAAATATTAGTCACTTGTAATACCACTAAACGAATATCTCCAAATGTCACAGCATAGTAATGGCTATTATTGGATTCTGTTTGAGGAAAAGAAAAAATCTCTTCATAAGTATCGGTATTAAATGAATTATTTTTTACCCATTTTTTTTCAATATCAGGATCATGATCAGGATTAATACTACTAGCTTTTTCTAAGTAAATATTTTTAGCGATTTTTTTTGGTATAGCATCTACAAATTGTTGAGATAATCGTTTATTTTCTGACCATCTTCCCATCACTTCATGATTGCCAATGGTAGGATATAAAGGGGCAAATTGAGTTAATTGACCCCCATGATAGACTGTATTTTCTATGGTATAATTAGCCAATCCTTGGAGACAGGGGAAAAATGCCCCACCCTGTTGATCATCAAACCATTCCGAAGCGCGATCGGGAATATTCACTAAATCTCCAGCAAAAAAAATAGCGTCAACTTGACCGATTGTTTCCACAACTTTTTGCATATTGGCTGCTACCATTGGCTTTAATTGATGGTCAGAAGTTAATAAAATCTTTAGAGGAGTTTTCTTTTTAGGAGAAGCAGTCAAAGAAAATATTTTACTTTCAATTTTATTATTTTTAACAAAACTAACCACTTTATAAGGTATTTTTTCTCCTTGGTTTAACCCTCTAATTTCTCCTTCGTGTCGCCAGATTACTCGTTTTGTGGTCTGAGAATAATCACTGTTTACCTTTGATTGTTCATCTTCTCTTGTCCGACTTAATTGACTGGTTCTAGCGATTACCTCTTGATCTAAATTATGTCCATAAATAATTTTGTTTGCAATTCCAGGAAATTCCGTAAACCAAACCACTTTAATAGATGATGGTGTGGGAAACTGTAAAAAAGGATCACTGAGTAAAGAATAAGAGGAATTAGAATGAAGAGAAGACATTTTTATAATTAATAAAAAAGTAAGGATAAATAATAGCGTAGGAATGATTTTAAATAAATTCAAGGGTCTAAAAAAAAAATTAACTTTTTTAACTAAATCTTAAACAAGAAGAAATATAAGGTGATTGTACAAATATAAACTGTAAAATGAATTTAATTCTAAATTCTTATTTCCCCCAAACCAGTTACTGTTCACTGTTTTCTCTTCCCTGTTGCCTAATCAAGATGAATCCCATTCAACGGACATAGGTTACAGATAAAGAGAAGCTTGCTAAACTAAACTAGATACTTAATGAATCTACCTATGAAGATTCTTGTACTTTCATCCCTTTTTCCTTACCCACCAATACAGGGAAAAGCTCAGGTGAGAACCTTTTCCTTCCTTAAACATCTTAATACAACCTATGACATTACCCTAGTTACTCAAAAATCAGAACAAGCATTAGAAGAGGACATTGATGCGCTACAACAGCAGATTAATCATTGTCATATCTTTCCTAGGGTTACCCATCAGGACAATAACCAAGGTTTCCTAGAAACAGCCAAAAAGTTAGGGGTGTTTGTACAACAAGGAACACCACCAGGGGTTTTATCCCATTACTCCCTCGACATCCAGGAATGGTTAGACCAAGCCATTGAATCTGGAGACTTTGATATCTTGTTATGTGAAGGAAGTGCCAACGAAATCTATATTAGACCGGAATGGCACGAAAAGATTCCGATGGTTATCAATATCCACCGCTCTGTCTATGGCAAATATAAGCATCAAATGGAAACCAATGCCAATGATAGTGGATTAAGGGAACAATTGAGTTTACCCCTATTACGGCGTTATGAAAAACAATATTGTCATAAATTTGCTGCGGTAGTGGTGGCCAATCAAACAGAACAGCAAATTTTGAAAAATCTAAAATTAGAAGTCCCTATCACCCTCGTTCCCAATGGATTAAACTTGCAGGTTTTTCCTAAACGTCGCAGCAATCAATCAGGACACCGTATCACTTTCGTCGGTACGATGGATAAACCGGCTAATATCGATGCAGCACGATTTTTTAGCTTAGATGTCTTCCCGAAAATTCGTCAACGTTACCCCGATGCAACCCTTGATATCGTCGGTAGTCGTCCCGTCCCCGAAGTCTTAGAATTAAACGAATTATCAGGAGTCAATGTCACTGGACAAGTTCCTTGTGTTCTCGATTATCTTCATAACACCACCGTATCGGTTATTCCCATTCGTAAAAGTGTCGGAACCAAAATGCGAACCCTCGAAGCATTGGCCACAGGAACCCCATTGGTGGCCAGTGATTATGGTTTGGAAGGGTTATCCGTTGATGGGCCGGGAGTCCCTCTCGTGGCCATGAGAGCCAATGATGTGGATGAATATGTCTATGCGGTGGGCCGTTTATTTCAAGATGACAAACTACGGGAAAAATTATCCGACAATGGACGAAGTTTGGTCGAAAACGAATATACTTGGGAGCAAATGAGTCATCGTTATGAACAAGTGTTGCTCGATACTTATAATAAATTCACCTAATCCTCTGCAGTCTAATTATGTCAAATCCTCAAATTGCTGCAATTATTTGTACCCATAACCGCGATCGCTATTTGGGTGATTCCATTAACAGTCTTCTGACCCAAGAGGGGGTCAATTATGAAGTCCTCATCGTGGATAATGGGTCGACAGACAGCACAAAACAGGTGGTTGAACCCTTTTTATCAAAATCTCAAGTTAGATACGTTTATGAGCCAATTTTAGGGCTATCCGTCGCCCGTAACCGAGGGGCAACCGAAACCACTGCGCCGATTTTGGCCTATCTCGATGATGATGCCATTGCCTCAACTCATTGGTTAAGGGTGTTAGTGGACGCTTATGAGCAGAACGAAAAATTAGCGATCGCAGGGGGTAAAGTTACCTTAATCTGGCCCGATAATATCACCCCGCCGACTTGGATTTCTGAGGGGTTAGCAGGGGGTTTAGGGGCTTACGATTTAGGGGATAAGGTCGTTTCCATTACCAATCCGCAACTGACCCCTAGAGGGTTAAATTATTCCTTGCGACGGTCGTTTTTAGAGAAAATAGGAGGGTTTGATGCTAATTTAGGGAGAGTGGGCAAAAAATTGCTCTCTAATGAAGAGTTATTTATGACAGAATTAGCGTTAACTCAAGGATGGGACGTGGCCTATCTTCCCGATGCCCTGGTTGCCCATAATGTTGCCCCTGAAAGGCTACAACGTGGTTGGTTTTTGCGTCGTAGTTGGTGGCAAGGGGTGAGCGAATGTTATCGCGAAGAAATTGCCGGACGAACGGGTATTAACCAGTTGGGAAGAGGGGGAGAACGATTAATCAGAGGCTTATATAAATCTTTAAAATATATTAGTAATCCGGCCCAGAGTTTTGATAATTTAGTTTATGCTTATGGTCAAATTGGCTATTTAAAAGAAGTCATGCAATTACTCTTTAAATCATCAAAAAAATAATTAGATAATATGGGACAAAAAACAGCATTAATCTGTGGCATTTCTGGACAAGATGGGGCTTATTTAGCCCAGTTTCTTTTAGATAAAGGTTACCTGGTGTGTGGAACCTCACGGGATGCTCAAATGTCCTCTTTTCAAAACTTAGTTCGTTTAGGAATTAGAGAACAGGTAAAAGTGGAATCCATGGCCCTCAATGACTTTCGTAGTGTGCTACAAATCCTTAATAAAATTGAACCAGATGAGGTGTATAATTTAGCGGGTCAAAGTTCAGTGGGACTCTCCTTTGAACTGCCGGTGGAAACCTTAGAAAGTATTGCTACCGGTACGTTAAATTTACTGGAAGCCATTCGGTTTACTGGCGCACCCATTAAGTTTTATAATGCAGGGTCTAGTGAATGTTTTGGGGATATTGGTACAGTTCCTGCCGATGAATTAACCCCTTTTCGTCCTCGCAGTCCTTATGCAGTTGCTAAATCTGCGGCCTTTTGGGAAGTGGCTAACTATCGGGAAGCTTACGGTATTTTTGCTTGTTCTGGTATCTTATTTAATCATGAATCTCCGTTACGTCCCCGACGATTTGTAACTCAAAAAATCGTCGCTGCTGCCTGTAAAATTGCTCAAGGGGCTTCCCATCAATTACAACTGGGAAATGTTAACATCAAACGGGACTGGGGTTGGGGCCCCGAATATGTTCAGGCTATGTACTTAATGCTGCAACAATCTCAAGCTGATGATTATGTTATTGCCACAGGAGAGAGTTATTCCTTAGAAGCATTTGTTATCGAAACCTTTAAATGCTTAGGATTAAATTGGCAAGATTATGTTATCAGCAATCAAAGTTTATTCCGTCCCACCGATATCTCTTATAGCTGTGGTAACCCCAGTAAAGCAGCCCAAAAATTAGGTTGGAAGGCTCACTACAAAATGCCAGAAGTGGTTAAAATGATGGTGGATAATGCCCTCCCATAAAAGTAGAGGTAGGAAATTATGAAACCCCTACCCCTTCATTGATTAATTCAAAGATTAGAAATTAGAAGCGACCACGGCCTCTACCACCACCACCACCACCGTTAAAGGAAGCGCGAGGTTGTCTTTCTTTGGCCTTATTAACTTTTAGGGTACGACCCATCCATTCAGCCCCATCTAAGGTAGAGATAGCTTGCTCTTCTTGGTCATCAGAGTTCATTTCCACAAAAGCAAAGCCACGCATACGACCAGTATCACGGTCTGTAGGGATATGAACCCGCTTAACCTGACCATAGTCTGCAAAAACTTCGTTAAGGTCGTCTTTGGTTACTTCATAGGATAAGTTTCCTACATAAATAGACATTTTTAGATTATCTCCGGTATTTACAAGGATTGTAGAGAATGAGTGATCGGAGAGAATCGTATCAAGGCTGAATGGGAAATACCCGTCAATGCTAATAACAAGATCTGCTACCGAATACTTATTGGTCTCGCTTTATACTGTAACATATTTTGTGAAATTATGAGCATAGAGGTTTTTGTATCTTAATAGGTATAAACAATGAAATTATTAATGATTTGTGCTACGTTTCCTTACCCTCCTAGTCGGGGGGGAACTCAAGTTAGAACGTTTAACTTATTAAAACAGTTAAGTGATGAGCATGAGATTACTTTAGTTACCCAAAAATCTGAAGATGTTACCCCAGAAGAAATAGAGGGTTTAAAGGGTTGGGTTAAAACTTTGATGTTATTTCCTCGTCCCACTAATCCCAAGACAGGAACAGTGGAAAAACTGAAGCGATTTAGTGAATTTCTGATCACAGGAACTCCTCCTAATGTTTCTTTTGTATACGATCAATCCATTCAAGCTTGGCTAGATGAAGCGGTTAACAATAATAAGTTTGATGCCATTACTTGTGAGCATAGTGTCAACGAGATTTATATTCGTCCTTATTGGAAAAATACCATAAAAACTGTGATCAATAGTCACAGTTCTGTGTCTCGTACTTGTCAACATCAACTAGAAACTCAAACCTCAGAAAACCCTCAACGGGATCGCCTTTATTTACCGTTATTAAAACGCTACGAAAAACGAGTTTATCAAAAATTTTCCCAGATTGTTGTCACTACAGAGGAAGACTATCAACAGCTGAAACAATTTAATATCAAGTCTTCTGTTTCTGTCCTTCCCAACGGAGTCGATTTAGAGATTTTTCCCTATCGAAATAGTGATCCAGGGGGTCATCATTTAGTGATTACAGGAGGAATGGATTACGTAGTCAATATTGATGCAGCTTGCTTTTTTGCTCAGGATATTTTTCCTTTATTACAGCAAAAATATCCCAATGTTACGTTAACAATTGTTGGGGCAAATCCAGCACCCTCTATTGTAAAATTAGGAGAAGAAACTGGGATTAAGGTCACAGGAAAAGTACCGTCAATGGTGGACTATTTACATCAAGCAACGGTATGTGTTATTCCCTTACGGTCAGGATTTGGTATCAAAAATAAAACCCTAGAAGCCATGGCCGCAGGGGTTCCAGTTGTCGCAAGCGATCGCGGTTTAGAAGGAATGGAAGTGGATGGGGACAAGGCTTGTTTACGAGCCTTAAGAGCTAATACAATCGAGGAATATATCGAAAGAATTTCTGAATTATTTGAAGATGAAATATTGCGTCAAACTTTATCAAAAAATGGTCGAGAGTATATAGAAAATAATTTTACTTGGGAAATGATCGGCAAAAAGTATGAGAAAATAATCATGAATTAAATACTTAAAAAGGTTGATATAGTAAAGAGAAATAAAACCCATTTTCTTGCCAAGAATTCCCTTGTTTTCTAGTCGGTTCCAGAGGAATTCCATAATCAATGCGAAGATCAATATTAGATGTAATTTCCCATCGAAACCCTAGTCCAATACTCATTAACGTAGTCGGATCAGGATCAGGTAATAAATGATTCCATCCTGTTCCTATTTCAAAAAATGGGGTTAATTGTAATGCTCTTGAATTTTCTAGGAGAGAAAATTGAGTTTCAATGGAGGCAATAAAACCGTTATCTGTAAGTAGTTTATTCTGACGATATCCCCGTACACTATTAATCCCACCGATGGGAATTTGTTCCAAAGGAAGTAATGAATCAGGGGTAACTTGAGTGTCAACACTGGTTAATAATAACCATCTTGGAGATAACTGTTGAACCCATTGAACTTGACCTTGCCAGGAAAAAAAACGACCATCTATGCCAATATTATTAATACTTGGGTTAAACAAATCAACCCCAAAATTAAACTGAGAACGGACAGCTAAGACGCTAGATTTTCCTCGGTTTAAATATTCTTGAAAAAACCGAATTCCTGTTAGTTTAGTAGTCCCATTTTCTGCTGCAACGGATAAAGAAAAAGGTTCATCTAATAAAAAAGTTTGTTCTCGACGACGATCTAATGTAATACCGAAACTGAATTCGTGGTCGATATTTTTAATAATCGGTTGACGAAAGGTTAAAGACAGGGTTTCATTTTCACTATTAATATCAAATTCATCGAATTGTTCTGAAATAATACCACTATCACTATTCCAATAACGAACACTAATGCTGCCATCGTAAGCATTAATGGGAATGGTATAAGCAATATTATAAAAATCCAGTCCTTCTGTGCGATCGTATTCAGCATAAATGCCATCTCCCCACCCCACTAAATTCTTATGATTTAAAGAGATAATTCCTTGAGTCGAACCGATACTAGGAGGACGATAATTATCTGTTCCAAGGGTTGCTTGAAAAGCTGAAGCTTCTTCAACTTCAACCATCAAAATGCTGTTTCCTGGTGCGCTACCCGCCGTTAATTCTGCATTAATTTGTTCAACTAAAGGATCTAATTTTAATAGTTCTAACGCTTCCTCAATTTGATTTTGATTTAAAGGTTTTTTACTAACCCGTTGTAGACGACTACGAATATAATTATCTTGTAACCGTTCTAACCCACTAATTTGTATCTCTTCTAAACTACCTTCAATAATTTGGATCGTTACAATTTCTTGGCTCAAATCTTGATTATTAGGGAGAAATGCACCCGAATTAATATAACCATTATTCAGATAAAGTTGTGTCAGTTGTGAGCGTAAACATAATAAATTTTCCAAGGTAACTTTTTTTTCATTAAAAGGTTGGATGAGTTGAGAAATTTCGGCATCAAGTACCGTATTATTTTCTACATTAATATATTGAATAAAAAAGCTTTCATCGTTGGTTTCTGAGGAAGAGGTTAAACAAGAAGAAGAGCGATCAATAGAATTTTCAATTTGAGTCAAGATTGTATGAGAATTCTCTTTGAATCTGTTGGTTTCTTTTTTAACTTTCTTGACTTGCCATGATGATTGTTGATTGATTAAATTGGATTTACTGTAAATAGGTTCAGCCAGGGTTTTTAAGACGCAAGTTTGTAAACTAGATAAACAGAATACTAGGATCAATGTATTTTTCACGACTTCATAATTTAAGCTTTAGAAAACAGTTTTTAAGTAATTCTAAAATAGAACATTTTTACAGAAATAGCAAAACTATACCGAAATGAAGCAATCTACCATAGACATAGAGATTGCTTCGGGGGATTTGTGTGGTAATCAAAGCCTACTGTTTATATTCCTCCTCGCAATGACCACTAAAGTTTAATTATGAACAAAAAACTAAAGGGTCACTTCAACAAAATCATTACTGCTTAATTCTGTAGCTTGAACCCCTTTGATAATCCCTAATACTTGGTTATCAAATATGACAGAAGTATCATTACCTGCATCACTTAAGCTTAAAGAACCAAAGGTGACATTATCCGTTAAACCGATCAAATCTACACCTAATTCAAAATCACTGATGGTATCCGTTCCTTGATTACTTTCCAAGATAAAGACATCACTTCCACCCTTACCGATGCGCGTATCATTTTCAGTAAGTCCCAAGAGATAATCGTCACCGTCTGTACCAATAATAGCCCGATTGCCGGTCAAAGGGTCATAAGCAGTTCCTTGTAACCCATTATTCCCTTCAATGGCTAAATAATTGACCACCTCCGTTGTATGCTTAGTTTCGTTGTCAAACGTGGTGTCTTCTTGTAGGGTTACCTGAACCCCATTAGCAGTGAGGTTTTGAAAGCGAAGGGTAGAGGGGTCAGGACCATCATAAGTAGCAATATTGGCTAAGAAATGGGGAGTATTGTCGAATGTGCCTCCAAAATTAAGGTTAGATAATCCGTGGGTGACACTATCACTGGTACTACCTGCTTGAAAGGTGACCCCATTACTATTACCGTTACCCGAAGCAATAGCAATATAACCGATGGTTTCGACCAGATGGGTTTCGCTGTTTCGTCCTTTGATTTCGTCTTCTTCCATGACCACTTCAAACCCATCAGCAGAGGCGTTTTGTTGACGAGTTCGCACTAAGTCGCTTTCGTTATCGGTTTGAACTTGACTAAAGATGACAGGAGTATCAGCAAAGTCGATGTCAAACTCAATGGTTTGCCAAGGAGTTAAGCTATGGTTAGCGAGGTTAGTTGTCGCATCGGTATTTAAGGTCCCCACTTCCACCAGGGTTCCGTCAGAGAGTTGATAGGTTCCTGCTTCAAAAACAAGATAACTGAGGGTTTCTAAAATATGAGTCCCGTCTTCGTTAATGGGTTCTTGTAGGTAAATATCGAAGCTATTATCAGTCACATTAGTAATGCGAGGGGTAGCTAGTTGATAGCCGTTGTAAGAGACAGACGGGGCGAAAATGACGGGATTATGATAAGTCTGATCGAGGGTGATGGTTTGCAGATTATGATCGAGGGTAATGGTATCTGCTTCTCCTAGATTGAGATTATCCGTCATCAGTGCAATATTCAAACTGACACTAGAAGGAACCGGATCATTGTTGCTATCATCAACACTGTAGCTGAAACTTCCTGCATTGCCATTCTCATCAGGAACAGGAACAAATTTTAAGTTAGTTAATTCCGTGGTGGTTAACGTATCCCCAATTGCTACAGGAGAACCATCAGATTTTTGAATTTCTCCTTTAGTTGGATTGGGAATAGTATCAACCTGAATGTTTAGAGAATCATTTTCTGGATCACTGGGGGCAGTAATATTAAGATTGATGGTAGTATCTTCCTTAACAACTAAGGTTTTCGGTGCTTCGACTGTGGGAGGTTGGTTCCCTGAAACCGTTACAGTTGCAGTTTCAACTTGAAGACTAAAAGCAGTCTGTCCACCGTTAGATGTGGTGTTGTAAATTCCTCCTTCTGTTCCTTGGGTTTCATCCCATGCTCGATATTGAAAAGTAGCAGTACCATCATAACTAGGATCGGCATTAAAACGAATTTGGCGATTTGCGTTTAATAATCGTGCATCGCTATCGCTAACGTTACCGAAATCAACCCAATTGTTATTATCATAATACTGCCAAGAGCCATTCGTATTGTCCACAGAGGTAATAGCGATCGCTTCTGTAACAGAATTGTCAACATCGGTAATAGAACCATCAATAACGATTTGACCAACGGTACTCCCATCTTCATCGTTCTCAACTACAGGATCACCCGAAATATTGAGAATGGGTGCATCGTTAACAGGAGTAATGTTGAAACCAACATAAGAAGGAACAGGATCATTATTGCCATCATCCACACTATAATTAAAGCTTCCTGCGTTACCATTCGCATCAGGAACAGGAACAAATTTTAAGCTAGTTAATTCTGTGATGGTTAGCATATCCCCAATTACTACAGGAGAACCATCAGATTTTTGAATTTCTCCATCGGGAAGACTATCAACTTTAATGTTTAGAGGATCATTTTCGGGGTCGGTAGGAGGGTTAATATTGAGGTCAACCATAGTATCTTCTGGAAATTCTATGGTTTTTGGGTCATCAACGATGGGAGGTTGATTCCCTGCAACAGTCAATATAAAGGTATCGTCTGCTGTAGCTGTTGCCGTATCTGTTGCAATAACTTTGATACCTAATGTGCCAACATCACTATCGGTAGGTGTTCCGCTAAAAGTGCGAGTGTTGTTATCAAAGATTAACCAAGAAGGTAAGGGATTTTCATTGGATAATGTAGCAGAATAAGTTAAGGTATCACCTACATCAATATCTCGGAAAGTATCATTAGCAAAAGTAAAAGAGAAAGGCTCATCTTTTGTTGCCATTTGATCCGAAATAAAATTAATTAATTCGGGGTTATCATTAACATTTTCAATGGTTAATGCAAAGGAAGTCGAAACATCATAAAAAGACGTATCAGTAGCAGTTACGGTAATATTAGTTGTCCCAACATCATCATTGGTAGGTGTTCCGCTAAAAGTACGAGTATTGCTATTAAATTGTAACCAAGAGGGTAAAGAACTAGCAGAATAGCTTAAGATATCGCCGTTATCAATATCTTTGAAGGTATTACTCGGAAGTGTGAATGAGAAGAATTGATCTTCGTCAGTCCTCTGACTGGGAATCGGATTTTCTACCGTTGGTGCGTCATTAACCCCGTTGATAGTTACATAGACATTTGCAGTATCTGATTCACCAAATACATCTTTAATAGTGTAAGAAAAAACTTCGGTAACAGATTGCCCTTGACCAAGAGAATTAAATTGTCCCCCTAAATTATAGATGATGGGATTTATTTGACCTATGAGTGATATCTCATCCCCATCAGGATCATAATCATTGGCTAAAACATTAATAGGAATAGAAGAGACATCTTCATTAGTATTGACAAAATCATCAACTGCAACTGGTGGATTATTATTGATTCCTCCTTCTACTTTATTCTTAGTGGTATCAAGAACTTCTGCTAACTTATTACCACTTTGACGAATAATTACTTTAGTTCCTGATTGTTCTAGTTGATAGTTTTGTATGTTACGAATGCGATCGCCTTCACTATAATTAAAGTCGTGAATTGTCGCCCAACCCTGACCATCAAAATGTGCGATTCCAAAACTATCAGCACCACCTCTACCATACCAGTCATCTTGTCCTAAGTTTTGCTCTTCTGGTTCGCTTTCTGTAGGGGCAAAAAAATCATCTCCATCACCACCGTAGATGGTATCATCCCCTTCACCACCATAAAGAGTATCATTTCCGCTTCCACCCCTTAATTCATCGTTACCTGGTTGACCCAACAAAATATCATTATCTTCTTGTCCATAAAGATAGTCGCCTCCAGTTCCACCTCTTAATTCATCGTTTCCAGATCCACCTTCTAAAAAATCGCTTCCAGTTTGTCCATTTAAGGTGTCATTTCCAAGACCACCACTTAATATATCATCGCCTCCCCCACCAAGAACACAATCGTTTCCATTATTGTTGGGATATCTGTTGTTGGGAAATGTGTTGTCTCCACTACCGAGTTGAATACATTGCATGATTAATCTCTCCTAAAATGTGTAAATAGTTGTCAATGAAAAAAAATACGAACCAGAAATTAAACCACAACGATGTCGCTATGATTGATCTCGTTCACCCCTGAAAGTTGAGCGATCGCTTCTCCCCGATAGGAAAGTATTTGGTTGGTAAAATCAAAATGTCTCTCAAACTGATTAACACTCAGTTGACCCAAAGACAGCTTATTAAAACCACTTTGGAGTAATTCCAACTTGTCCCCTTCAAAAGAACTAAAATCGGTAATCGTATCTCTGCCATGAGAGGGTTTATTGAAGACAAAGCGATCGCTGCCATCCCCTCCGGTCAAAATGTCGGCCTGTTGTCCACCGCGAAGGGTGTCATTTCCCATACCCCCTTGCAGGGTATCAATGGCTTTTCCCCCATAGAGAACATCGTCTCCTTCATCTCCAGAGATGAAGTCTTTTCCTTCTTCTCCTTTGATAAAGTCATTACCATGACCCCCAATTAAGGTATCTTGGCCAGTGCCTCCAGACAGTTGATCGTAGTTATCTCCCCCTTCCAGGCGATCGTTATCATCGTTACCGTAGAGGGTATCTCGGCCGCTTCCACCGATTAAGGTATCGTCTCCAACCCCTCCTTCTAGGGTGTCGTCTCCAGAACCCCCATCAATGAAGTCTTTTCCGTTACCACCGGAAGCATAATCATTTCCTGCATCTCCATACAGTCGATCCGCTTTTTTACCCCCAAACAGTTGATCCTGTCCGTTACCACCGTACAGGGTATCAAAACCGTCTCCTCCTTTGAGAGTGTCACCCCCTAATCCCCCGGTAAGGCTATTATCTGAACTATTACCGATAATGGTATTATTGGCATCGTTACCAAACCCGATGGTTGCATTGCCGTCTAAGAGGGTTATATTTTCAAAATAAAGATAAGGGGCAACATTTAAGTTGGTATTAAAAGCGGTAATGATCGTATCGTTGCCTTCGTTGGCATTTTCAATGAAGACATCCCCTGAACTTTGGACATAATAGGTGTCGTCCCCTGAACCCCCTGTAAGAGTATCATTACCCGATCCACCGTTAAGGGTATCATTGCCTGATCCACCGTTGAGAATATCATTGCCCGATCCACCACCTAGATCATCGTTACCTGATCCCCCGTATAAGGTATCATTTCCTTGGTTTCCTTTGAGTAGATCGTGACCCGATCCACCATCGAGAAAGTCGTTGTCATCCCATCCGTATAGGGTATCGTGACCCGATCCACCGATTAAGGTATCATCTCCTGGATCACCGTCTAATAGGTCATTTCCTGCTTCGCCATTGAGCAGATCATCGCCGTAATGACCATCTAAAATGTCATTATCATCACCACCATAAAGGCTATCATCGCCGTAATCACCGTATAACCAATCGTTACCTTGGCGACCATACATGATATCGTTACCAAAACCGCCATTACTCTGATCATCTCCTGCGAGTAAATCAATCACATCACTCTGAGAGGTTCCGTTGATAGTTACATCGTTTCCAGGGGTTCCTTTAATATTTGCCATCAGTTTCATCTCCTACTTAAAAAACAATTGATGAGGTCAAAAAAGACTAAAAATCTCTCAACAACTTAGATATCAAAGTTGCTCACTGTAGAATTCAGTTCAAAAAAATAACTAAAACAAGCTCAATTTTTGGGTTTTCAACAACCACTACTAGAAGCTAAACAATTAGACTCTTGGATAGATCGCAAGTTATGATTTCTGTAACTGCCATCACTACCGTAACGACTACGATATTGTTGCTGATAACTATTATTTCGTTGATGGGACTGTATTCTATATTGATAAGCTCGATAAAGTTCTGCACATTGTTGAGGACTTAAAGCAGCATTCCTAGTTATTCTTCCTGAACAATGGGTATTTAATAAATTTCTCATTTCTGCTGTCGTCAGTTGTTGGGCTTTGGTTTCCAGGTGATGAAAAGGTAATAAGGTTATCAAAGTAGTTAAAGCTAGATAGGTTAGGTTGCTTTTCATTGTGTTTAACTAATTATTTCTGCTGTCAACCCCATCATAGATAACCCTATATTTTTAGGAAATGATGTTTTGTGTAAACTTGATTGCAGAAAACGGTAAAGGGATTTGCACTTTTCTGCAATGATCAAAAATTGATCATCGGTTACTCACTCGAAGGATGAGCATTTTTTTGATAAATGCGTTAGCATACAAGCGCGAATTTCTAACCCAAGGCTGTGACAAGATTAAACCCACCACAAATCTTTCCCCTCATCAGCAGCACCATTGGCGTTATGTTGATGCTGCAACCCCTATCCTTAGCGCAAGTCACCCCCGACAATACTTTAGGGGCAGAAAATTCAAAAGTTACGAATTTAGATCAACTGAGACAAAAAATTGATGGGGGGGCGATTCGGGGAAATAGTTTATTCCATAGTTTTTTGGAGTTTAATGTCAGAGAAAATGGGAGTGTTTATTTTTCTAATCCTGCGGGAATTAACAATATTCTCTCTCGTATTACTGGGGGAAATGCTTCTCATATTTTAGGGACGTTAGGCGTATTAGGAAACGCTAATTTATTCTTAATTAATCCCAATGGTATTATCTTCGGTGAAAATGCAACCTTGGATGTTAAAGGGTCTTTTTATGGGACGACATCTGATAGTATTCAATGGGGAGAAAACGGCTTTTTTAGTGCCATAGAACCTAAGAAAAGTAATTTATTATCGATTAATCCAGATACCTTATTTTTTAACCATGCGGCTAACCATCAAGGGAGTATTATTAATCGAGGAAATTTACAAGTCGGCGAAGATTTAACTTTAGTTGCTGATAATTTGGACTTACAAGGGCAATTATATTCAGAAGGTAATCTTACTTTACACGGGTTAAAGTCAGTTAAGATACGAGATACTGTAGCTAATCCTTTCATTGCTGTTGCCAGAAATAATTTATTAGTCAGAGGTAATGATTTACTGGATATCTTTATTTTGAATAATCCTCAGAGTGGTTTATTCTCAGGAAAAAATATGACATTTTCTTCTGCTAATTCAGTTATTGGAGATGCTCATATTTGGAGTGGAGAAAATTTTCGTATTGAAACATTGGAAGGAAAATTAGGTAACTTATATAGCCCGAATGATCCCATTATTCGTTCTTTAGGAAACGTAGAAATCTTTGCTTATCAGGGTGCTTCTTTACACATCATAGCTGGTGGTTCAGTTGATATTAATACAATTATTATTACTAATACAGATACGTTACAAAACTCGATCAATCCTATCACAACGCCTGAGTTGGCGACGGTTAATTTATCTGATGGTCAAACCATCGTAATTGACGGTAATAAGAAACCTACTGTGGACATTCGTGCTGGAGTTAAACCTGCTTTCATTACAGGAGATTTTCTGACAGGTAATGGCAATTTTGTTCCTCCCTTTAATTTTACAGAAAATCCATCAAGTGCTGACATTAAAATTGGTGATATTTTGATGATACCCAGTGGAGGGCAAATATTATTAACTAATCAATTTGAACCCAACACTAACCTAGATAAAGGTGAAATTAGCCTAGAAAATGATGGCTTTTTGGGATTTAACCTCATTAATAATTCTGGTGGTGATATCATAGTAGATTCAAAAAACGGGATTATAGTAAATGGTAGTTTCTTGAGAACTTCATCGACTAATGACCAAGGGGGAAATATTTCATTAATAGCTCAAGAAGATATTAGATTAATGTCTGGAGCATCCATGATTTCTGATGGCTTAACAAACGGTAAAATAAAGCTAAAAACGAATCAAGATATTTTGATTGAAGAAGGACTTATTTCTAGTAGTATTATAAGTAATTCTATCACTAATATTTCTAATAATATAGAAGATAGTATTGAGATCAATGCTAGATCATTAACCCTTACAAGCGGCTCATTTTTATCAGCTTCTACTTCTGGAGCAGGCAGTGCTGGAAAAATTTATATTAATCTGTCTGATACCCTTTCTTTATCAGGAGAAGATAGGCAAGGATTTAGTAGTAATATAGCGAGTATTGTTGGTACAAATGCAGAGGGAAATTCAGGAGAAATCACCATTAAAACTGAGTCTTTGCAACTTAACGATGGAGCAATAATCTCTTCTTCGACTTTTGGCAAAGGTAATTCAGGTGTTATTAGAATTAATGCAACCGATTTGGTCAATTTGTCTGGTATAGATAGTCAAGGATTTGGGAGTAGTATTTTCAGTATAGCAGGATCTACAGCTACAGGAAATTCAGGTAAAGTTATCATTAATACCCCTACTCTATTGTTAAATAATGGAGCAATTATATCAGCTTCTACTCTTGGAAAAGGTGATGCAGGAATTGTCAAAATTACAGCGACTGATATGATCTCTTTGTCGGGGATAGATGATAATCAACTAGGTAGTAATATTCAAAGTCAAATTGGGAGAGATGCCGAAGGAAGTGCAGGAGGCATTGATATTAATACAGATTCTTTGTATCTGAGTGATGGAGCAATTATATCTACTTCTACTTTAGGAAAAGGGGAAGCAGGATTAATTCAAATTACTGCTGACAAGACTATCTCTTTGTCTGGAATAGATGGTCGAAATAATGAAAGTAGAATCTTTAGTCAAGTCAGTCGTCAAGCTGAAGGTAGTTCAGAAGGAATTATTCTTAATACTAATCAATTAACTCTCGATGATGGAGCCGTTTTATCAGCTTCAACAAGAGGCAAAGGTGATGCAGGAAGAATTGAAATTAATGCTGTTGATAGTATCATTTTATCTAGTCGTAAAAGTATAGGAGATGGTGCTTTAATTGAAAGTATTGTTGCCTCTGGTGCTGAAGGAAATTCAGAAGGTATTATTATCAATACTGAGTCTTTATTTGTGAACCAGGGATCTGTGTTATCTTCATCTACATTTGGAACAGGTAATGCAGGAAAAATTGAGATTAATTCTGAAGATACTATCTCTTTATCAGGATTAAACTCTCAAGGTAATATTAGTGCAATTTTTAGTCAAGTGAATAGTAATGCTAACGGTAATTCAGGGGGGATTTCTATTAATTCCAACGTTCTTGATTTACAAGATGGTGCAAAATTATCTACTGTTACCTTTGGAGAAGGTAGTTCAGGAAATATTGATATTATCTCTTCTGAAAAAATCCAATTACATGATAGTGAAATTAGTAGTTCTGTTGAAGAAAATGCTACAGGTAATGCTCAAAAAATTACTCTAAACACAGCTAATCTTAACTTAAATAATAGTAGCATCAATGCCACCACAGCAGGGTTAGGAAATGCTGGCAGTATTGAAACTGTTAATAACCAAACTATCAACTTAGATAATAGTACCATTTCTACAGAAATTACTAATACAGGACAAGCAACTCAACCCAGTAATATTATTTTCAATACTCAAAATCTTAATCTTAATAATAACTCAGAAATTACTGCTTCTACTGCAGGAAAAGGAGATGCAGGAAACATTGAAATTCCTAATGGTCAAAGCATAAACTTAAATCAATCAAAAATAACCGCTTCAACATCAGGACAAGGTAATACAGGGGAAATAAATCTAGAAGTAAGTAATCAAATCACCTTAAATAATAATAGTGAGATTAGTAGTTCTGTTGAAGAAAATGCTGAAGGCAATGCTAAAAAAATAACCCTAAATACGGCTAATGTTAACTTAAATAATAGTCAAATCAATGCCACTACAGCAGGGTTAGGAAATGCCGGAAGTATTGAAACGTTTAATAACCAAACTATCAACCTAAATAATAGTAGCATTTCGACAGAGATTACTAACACAGGGAAAGCTGTCCAACCGAGTAATATTATCCTCAATACTGGACAAATCAACCTTAATAATAACTCAGAAATTACTGCTTCGACGGCAGGAAAAGGTGATGCAGGAAATATATCAATTGATGCAAAAACGATTAACTTAAATAATAACAGTAATATTTTAACTATTGTTGAGCAACAAGCTATAGGAGAAGGGGGAAATATTAATATAAGAACCAGTGGTAATTCGGTTAATTTGAATAACCGTTCTCAAATTAGTTCCCGTTCTCAAGGAGTAGGAAATGCAGGGAATATTTTTATTGATAGTTTAGGTAGTATTCGTTTAAATGATAGTGATATTAGTACCACTTCTGAGCAAGCATCGGGGGGAGAAATTAGGATTTTTGGTTCTATTATGCGCTTCCGTGGTGATAGTGATATTAGCACTAATGTTAATAGTGGTATTGGGGGAGGGGGTGATATTTTGTTGAATGCGAATTCAATTATTTTATATGATGATAGTGATATATTTGCCTTTGCACAAGATGGACAAGGGGGTAACATTATACTCAATACACCTGTCTTTTTTGGAGAAGGATATCAAAGGATTAGAAACCAACAAAATACGGATAATTTAGATAATAACAATCAAGTTAATTTAGATGCGAGTGGCGCAATTTCTGGTAGTATTGTTGCTCCTGATTTAACGTTTATTCGTAACAGTTTAACTGAGTTACCTAGTAACATTATTAATACTGAACAATTAATTGCCAATACTTGTGTTGTTCCTAACCCTAATCAAACCGGTACTTTTATTATTACCGGTTCAGGGGGTTTACCCGAAAGACCGGGAAATACTAACCGTTCTTATTATTCTACAGGATCAATACAAACTCTTCCTAATCAGGATAATGCTTCACCTTCAGATTCACAAATTGTTGAACCTCAAGGGGTTTTTAAACTACCTGATGGAAGACGAATTTTAAGTCGTCGATGTTCTAAATAATAAAAAATGAATCAAAAATTATCGTTCATATTTTGCTTTATTTTAAGTTTGATGATTTCCCTAATTATCAACTGGCAAACGGTTGCTATCTCTCAAACTGTTAATATTAATTCTCTTGTTGAAAAAGGAGTGATGGAATATCAAAAAGGAAATTACAGAGCAGCGATCGCAATTTGGGAAGAAATCTTAAAGTCAGAAAAAAGTAAAAATAATCTAAATTATCAAGCAATTATTCAAGAAAATATAGCAAGAACTTATCAAAAAGTTGGGCAACTTGAACAAGAACTTGACTACTGGGAAAAAGCGATTAATAGCTATCAACAATTAAATAAGATTCAACAGGTTGGACGACTTTTAAGCGAAGAAGCACAAGCGTATAGTCGTCTTGGACAACATCAAAAAGCGTTGACACTTTTATGCAGTGAAAAAACTGACATAAATGAGCTAATTTGTAATTCTAATAGTGCTTTAGAGATTGCTAGAACCTATCAAGATAAGCAGGGGGAAATCGCTGCTTTAGGAAGTTTGGGGGAAATCTATCGATTAACAGGAAACTATCAAGCGGCCATTTATATCCTAGAAAATGAAGCTCTAAAAAAAATTAAAAATTTAGATAACTCAAATTATAAAGCTTCTTTATTTCATAGTCTTGGAAATGTATATTTTGCTCAAGCAAAACGATGGCAAAGTCAGGCTAATTCTGCTCAAATACGAAATGCTAATACAACAGCAGAAAAATTCATCAAAAATGCCAAACAAAGTAGTAAATTAGCTCTTTCTAATTATCAAAATGCTTTACAATTAAATCAAGAAAATAGAAACCTTTCAGAAGAGTTACAAATTTTACTCAATTTAATTCAACTCAACCAGCAATTTTCTGATTTAACTTCTATTGATGAACTTCAAGAAAAAGCTTTCAATCTACTGAATAAAGTTCCTAATTCATCAACTAAAATTTATAACATAATTAACCTAGCAATTACTTCTCCTTTAATTCAATGTCCAGTAATTTCTCCCTTATCCAATTCTCAATTGAAAGCAACATTACAAGAAGCTGTTGAAAATGCAAACCAATTAAAAAATCCTCGTACACAATCTTTTGCATTAGGTGCATTAGGTCACTTTTATGAATGCCAAAGCCAATATACAAACGCTTCAGAATTGACAAAATCGGCTCTTTTATTAGCCGAACAAAATCGAGTCTCTGATGATAGTTTATATCTTTGGGAATGGCAACTCGGTCGTATTTCAGAAGCATTGAAACAACCATCAGAAGCCATAAATGCTTACGAACGAGCTTATCATATTTTAGAGAATCTTCGTAGTGATCTTTTAGCAAGCAATCGTGATCTACAATTCGACTTTAGAGACACGATTGAACCCCTTTATCGTCAATTAATTCAGTTAATTTTAACGCAAGAAAATTCATCAAATGATTCTTTATCTCGACCTTTTATTGAAGCATTACAAACCCTTGATTCTCTCAAATTAGCTGAGTTACAAAACTATTTAGGAGATGATTGTATTTTAAGTGAAAGTAATGCAACAGGTAATCCACAAGGATTACTTAACCAGATTAGTGATAAATTAGATAATATCGGTCATGATACGGCTTTAATTATTCCTATAATTTTCCAAGATCGTTTAGCTATTTTATTGAGTTTACCTCAAAAAAATATTAGGGTTCATTGGGTCAATATTAGCGAAAGTCAATTAACAAAAGAATTAAAATCATTTTGGCAAGACTTACAATCTTTTTATGATTTATCCCAATCTTTTAAACTGTCGGCTCAAAAATTCTATCAATTACTTATTAGTCCCTTAGAATCGGATCTCGACTCAGCACAAATCGAAACTTTAGTGTTTATTTTAGACGGTAATTTAAGAAATATTCCGATGGCAACTCTTTATGATGGAGAAAAATTTTTAATTGAAAAGTATGCTATTGCCACCACACCAAGTTTAACCTTAACATCATTAAAGTCTTCTAATCTGAGAGATTCTTCAGTATTAGCGGTGGGAGTTTCAAAAGAATCAAAGGTTGAGCAAGAAAGTTATCCCCCATTACCCAATGTGGAAAGGGAACTTCAACAACTTTCAACTAATTTTCCTAACAGTAAATTATTATTGAATCAAGATTTTACTCGCCAAAACTTACAACAAGAATTTCAAGAAACCACTTATCCCATTATTCATATTGCCACCCACGGTAAATTCGGTACTATTCCCGAAGATAGTTTTTTAGTAATAGGTAATAATCAAAAACTAACCATTACTGATTTAGAAACAGATATTCGTAACTTTAACGAAAATTATAACCGTTTAGAATTACTCACTTTAACCGCTTGTCAAACCGCTATTGGCGACGATCGCACAACATTAGGGTTAGGAGGAATTACCGTACAAGCAGGTGTCAAAAGTACCTTAGCCTCTTTATGGTTTATTCGTGATGATTATGCAGAAACATTAATTACCGATTTTTATGAAAATTTAACAATAGGAATGAGTAAAGCAAAAGCTTTACAAAAAGCTCAAACAAACCTCATCAAACAAGGAGTGCATCCTGGTATTTGGAGTCCTTTTGTGTTAATAGGCAACTGGTTTTGATTGAGAAGGCAGAGGGAGCAGAGGGAGCAGAGGGAGCAGAGGGAGCAGAGGGAGCAGAGGGAGCAGAGGGAGCAGAGGGAGCAGAGGGAGCAGACGGAGCAGAGGGAGCAGAGGGAGCAGAGGGAGCAGAGGGAGCAGAGGGAGCAGAGGG
>JAAUYH010081754.1_pt1 | contig 31478 bp, 15 predicted proteins | sample 7278061 | NCBI WGS metagenome assembly JAAUYH01 (sample SAMN14350203, study PRJNA611818) | marine sediment metagenome | isolation source: surface marine sediment (0.6m) | place: French Polynesia: Moorea | collected 2018-08 | reverse complement strand
CGCGAACTTGTTATGAAATGCGAGAATGAAAGTGGAATTGAAATTGTATTCTTCTTGACCGGAGATGAAGGATTTCTTGACAACGAAGGCTTTCTGCATGTCGATTGTGCCGGTGGAGATGCTGATTTGCGACAGTTTTCGTGGGAACGGGCGTTAGTTGTCAGACGGAAGAAAAAACAAGCCATGGAAAAGGCTCGGCTAGAACAGGAAGAATTGGAGCGTCTTGAGCGTGAAGCAGTCGAGGAAAACACAAGGCATGAGAAAGAAGAAGCGGAACAACAAGAGCGTATTGCAGCGAAAGAAAAGGCAAAATGTGAAGAGATGGAACCTCTCGAACGAGAAGCGGCGGAAGAAAATGCTAAGCGCGAATTGCAGGAAGCCGAACGTAGAGAACATATTGCAACCAAAGAAAAGTTGAAATGTGAAGAACAAGAACGATTGGAACGTGAAGCGGTTGAACAGGGAAAAGGTTCGAAGTGTGAGGCTGCGAAGAAAGAAGAATGTCCAGAATGTGAACCGGTAATGGCTACAGGACCAGAGGTGTTGGAAAGTGATGGAACTAAAGAAAAAAGCAGAGAACCAGACGCAGAAAAGGGTGATGTGAGTACAAGTCAAGGAGCATCTGAGAAAGTGAGTCGAGAAGGTGAAGAGCGAAATGAAACTCAGGTCGAAGGGCTCGAGATAGGTGATGGTGCTCAGGGTTCTGCGGGGAAGGAAGAGAGCTCTGAAAATAGGTCTCGTACACCAGACGATGATCAGAAGACAAGTTCCAAAACTGGGGACGCCACTAAGGAAGCTGAGCAGAAAGGGCGGAAAGTTCGGTTCGATGAAAGTGCGGTGAAGTCAAGCAGAAGAAAGAAATCGAATCCCAAAGTAAGAAGCGAAAAACAGACACCGGGAAAGAAATCGATGGCGAAGCAAACCGCAAGTGAAGGCGATGGAACAGTATTGAACACAAGTCAAAAGATGAATCGAAGATCGACAGGATCATCTACCGACAACAACTGCAAGGGTGCCCACAGATTGATGCGTCGCATTTCAGCTGGTTCGGTTTCGTCGAAGAATTGCGAGGACGATGATAACATTCCGATTCAGGAGCGCCTGAACAACATCGTCGCGGCGCAGCGAAGATTGATGCGAAGAAAGTCGAAGCGCGACGTTGCGCAATGATCGATCGGTCGACGTGAGGTTACTTGTTCGGATCGAACCCTCGTCAACTGAAGCATTCTCGTCTACACGATTTGTTTGCTATCATCCTAGCACAGTACACGCCGCTGCTACTGGTAGGCACTTGCGTTTTCGTTTCGTTTGATTAGCATAAAGAAGAATTTGTTGCATGGCATGTACAGTACAATTTTGTGGTGATCTCGAAAACGATCGAAACAAAAAGAAATATAGTACATAACGCAATTCATGGTTTAGTAATGGCAGGACTATCGGGGGTCGCTGCAGGACTATCTGGGTTCTGAATTGAAGATAATCTAACAGTATCCTCCCAGAGAACCCTGAAAAAATAATGATAAAATAGCCTCGGGTGCTTTTTATAGCAAATTACTTCAAAATCTTAGTTCAGAACTGCAGTAATTTGCTATAAAAAGAACCCGAAAGAACCAGAGGCTATTTTATCATTATTTTTTCTGGGTTCTCTGGTAGGATACTGTGTTGGGGAAGGGATGGAGCTTTTTCTGTCTAGATGCGGGTGACCCAGCAATTCTGTGTCCAGTTAAAACACAGACAAGTGTTCTTTCGCCAGTGGCAGGATCTACGATGCCTCTACAGTAGTTCGGTATCGGTATTAACAGCAGACAAAAAATTTTGTCTCATCCAGATTGCCCAAATTTCTTCTCATGTGCTCGTGTACTCGAGTACTGAGGTGCAGCGTTTTACAAGAGCATGAAACGCAAGCGACCGTGTCAATTTTTAGACTGGCTCTCGGCAGCAGACATGCCGTCGCGCATTTCATCGAATCTCATGCGTCGCCAGATTCTCGCTGCGAACATCAACGAGAACGGCGCTAACCACGAACCCGCGCTGTATCAGAATGTCTGCGCTCCGCAAAGTATTGTCGACTGGCGATAACGTCCCGCGTCGCGAACTCACCGCCACGGAGCGCGATGATCTCATGCGGCTGCGTTCACTCCAAGAACTACCGAAAGCGAGGTATGCATCGAAGGTGGCGTTGACCGCCTTGCCCAGCGGCCGGGGTCGGAAAGTCATGTACTCGCACGTCGACCTGTACAAAATGGTGGAGAACATCGCGAACACCTTGCGCGAACAGGGCGTTCGCCCGGACACCGTCTGCGCCGTCGCCTTGCCGAACTGTGTCGAGGCGATTGTGTACTTTCTCGCCATCGTGTGGATTGGCGCTATCGCGGCGCCCATCGATGTGGAGCTCGGGCTTGATGATGTCATTCGCGCACTGAAGGCTACAAAGGCTGCAACGCTTGTGTCGCCACTAGTCGACGAGGACGACGCACCCGAAGACGCGCTGTACCAACGAATGGGACAAGCCGCGGAGACGCTTGGTATTGTAGAGTGGCATATCACACGAACCACGAATGAGGGCGTGGTGCTGGAGACGCACGGACGTCGCGCTGCTGAAGGCGCTGCTTGGCATGGTGGTGCCGCCGACTTTCAACCGGATGGCACTCAAGTCGCGTTGTACATGGCCAGTGTGTCAGATGAAGAGCCCCTGGTGTTGCCACTAACGCATCAAAACTTTGCCGCCGCGATTCGCATGTTTTCGCACACGTACAGCATTGACGCAACCCACGTTACCGTTCTCACACGGCCCTGGTCCACCGTCGACGCACTAAACGCGATGTTGGCCACCATCTATTCCGGCGGCCATCTAGTAATGCCGGGTACCGAACCGAAGCCAGATCTCGACTTCGTCGAACTGTGCGGTGATTACGAAGTCAACTGGTTCACCGCATCCCCACAATTTCTCACCTCACTCGCATCGCTAAACGACTCAACCGCGATGGCATCGCTCAAGTACAAGTTCGTTCGCTCCATCACCGGAAATCTAGACGCCGCCACATTGGACAGTCTGGAGGAGACCTTCAATGCACCCATACTCGAAGCGTACGGAACCCCGGAAACGTGCGGCGTCGTGTCGTGTAACGTTCAGACTGAGACTCGCGCGGGTTCGAAAGGAATGCCGGCAGCGGATTGTGTCATAAAAATTTTCGACGAAGCAACACACGCACCTGTGGAACCTGGCGTTTCGGGGTTAGTCGGTGTCGCTGGCGCGAACGTGACTTCGGGGTATCTTGACAACGATGAGGTGAACAGCAAATTCATTGTTAAGGAGGAAAACGCGGACGGCTCCAAAACCGTGTTCGTGCTCACTGGTGACCAGGGATTTTTAGATGATGATGGATTCCTGCACTTGGGGTCGAGTGTGAGCGATGGTCGAATTGAGACTTTTGCTCAGGAACGTGCACTCAATGTGAAACGGGAGAAGGAAATGGCATTAGCAGCAGCAGCGGCTGCTGCCGCTACCGTTGCAGCCGTAACTGCGAAATCAGTGGCAACGACTTCGTCGTCGGCTTCCTCTGAAACTTCGAGCGATGAAAGTGAGAAAGAGAGACTCGAACGCCGGTTGGCTGGAGAGAGAGAACGTGTTGAGCGCGAGGCGCCTGAGGAGAGAGAATGTGCTGAACGTGAGGCAGCAATAGAAACGGCTCGGATTGAGAAGGAAGAGAAGGAGCGTTTGGAGCGCGAGGCTGCCGAAGAACAGGAACGACGTGAGAAAGAAGAAGCTGAGCGCCAGGCCCTTATAGCGGCGGAAGAGAAGGCTAGACGTGAGGAGCAGGAAAGACTCGAGCGCGAAGCCGTCGAAAAAGAGGAGGAGGAGCGTGTCAGACGTGAAATGGCTGAAGAGGAAGAGCGTATGAAACGTGAAGAGGAAGAACGATTAAAGCGTGAATCCGAGGCACGTGCACTTGCAAGTGAAGTGGCGGCAGTTGGAGCAACAGGATTGGCAAGCGCAACAATGCAGAATCACAGCGAATCAACAACCTCGGCAAGCATTTCGGATAGCACCTCGCCTAGACTTGTGCAACATACCGCTACGGACGTGGTGCGAACACATTCAGGAACGAAAGTGGCGTACGTGCAACAACCTGCATTGGAAGTGTCGACATTCGACCCTTGTGCGCTTGACGAGATTGCAGCACGACTCGGAGTAATAGAAGCCAATCAACGTCGATTGGAAAACGAGGTGATGGCGCAACACGCCGCGGATTTGGCGTCATTGCGCAAGCTTATCGACGCGCGAAAGGCGAGCGCGTCGAAGCCGATACCCGTGGATATGAGCGAGGTGTCAGCAGTGCTGAACAAGGCTTCGAAGGCGGCAATGGAGAATCAGCGGCGCAGCGAGCAGACACTGGCGGCGGCGCGAGCGGCGATCGATGCGGCGGCCGCGAAACAAGTGGCGAAGCCGCCATCCCCGCCATCGCCACGCTCCCCGCGCGGTATCGTGCACAAGCAGGTGACCGTCGACCTGTCGCAGGTCGAGGCAGTGATCACAAGACACGTGTCGGTGGAGCAGGCATGCGGGTTCAATCGTGGCAGCGAGGTGTACTGCGCGGTGAAGATTAGGAATGGGGCGCGTGTGAGCCAGCAGTGGCTCAAGTTGTATGCGCAAACGAATCTGCCCAGCACGCATGTGCCGAAAGTGTTCTACGAGTTTGAAGAGTTGACCAGCAGAACTTCGGCGCGTGAGTTGGCGGAGTTGACAACGCTGAAGCCGGTCAGTGCCACACTCACGGCGGCGGAGGCGATGGCGAACACGCCGCCGTCGGCACGTAGGAAAATCACCATCAGTGCGTCGTCATGGATCCCCAGTTTGAGGAATGTTCGTAGTGGGCGCACATCGATGACACCGTAGTGGGATGCCGTTGCGTGGGACAGTTCGTAGTACGTAAATACATAAAATGGAACATCGTTTGTTTCTCCGCTATGTATTGTACGTGATTCGGGATGAGAACTAGAGGCTGTGGTTGGGCAGGGCAACAGCAGCAGCAGCTATATGTGATTGAGTAATAGGATTACGTAAGATTGAAAGAAAAGGTGGAAGCAATGGATGGAAGGGTGTGAAAAAGCAGATTGCGAAATTTGCGAAGCGAATGGCGACGAGAAGCAAGATAAGGGTAGTGCTGTATTTGTGTTATCGCGAATTCGCGTAATCGACCGCGAGGATAGTGCGGCTCGCGGCGACGAGGCGGCACGCGTTGAGCGCGGCGCGTGCGCACAGCGCGGGGGTGACGAAGCGCGCGATGGCGTCGCAGCGGGCGACGACGGCGGCGAGGGCGATGTCGGCGGAGGCGTAGGCGGACTCGAAGAGTGCGGGGAAGGCGCCGCGCGAGGGGCGCTTGACGGTGGCGGCCATGCGGAGCCAGAGGGCGGAGATGTCGAGCGCGCTGGACGCGACGTAGCGCAGCAGGTGGGCGGGGTCGGCGCGCGTGGCCACAACGTGCAGGGCGGACGACGCGAACGTGGCGGCGCAGCCGAGCGCGAGGAAGATCGCTGCGCCGCGTGTCAGTGCATGCAAGCGCGCGCGCGCGCGCGCGGCGACGTACCGTAGTGCGACTTGGTCAGCACCTTGGGCTGCTGGAACGACCACAGGAGCGCGCGCACCGGCAGCAGCGCCGCCAGCATGCCCGCCGCGTGCCGCGGCAGTCCCACGCCCGCGCCGTACCGCGACGCCGACGCCGTCACCACCAGCGCCACGAACGCGCTCGCGTGCCCGAACCGGAAGTACGGCACGTGCGTCTTGTTCGCGTTTCGCTCCTTCATCTGCGGCTCGGTTCTGGGAATATTTCGTTGGCACGGCAATGTAGAATTTTTTACATTTATTGCACCTGTATCTGTGGGCCCCCATGACGCCCTATTCACTCCCCTTCCCTCCCGCTCCCTCCCCAATCCCTTGGTTCGCCTCTTCCTTATCCTTCTTCGCACGCGCGCGAGCCCGCTGCATCACCGCTTCCTCGTTGCGACGCCGTATCGCTTCGATCGATTCGTATGTCATCTCACGCTCATCGTAATATCGTTTCCGACAGGCCACCCTGAGCAACACAAAACAGTGTCAGCATGTTCGCAACACACAGAAACGTGTCCCACACGTACCAATGAATCAGTGCGAACGCACAGCCCGCTTTCACCATCGTCTCTGCGCTTTTCGTCACATTTCGATTCCGATGCAGTTGCAATGCACCCAGCGCCGCACCACCGCCAATCGAGTACATGGCCGTTTCTCGAAAACATGGTGCTCGCACTAGGCCATACAGGAAGCCGAGATCATCGGGGTCGGGCAAATTGGTTGCGCTGCGTGGCTGTGGGTTGGGATTTGCATTCTCCATGGTTGTTTGTCGGGCATGCGGATGGCAACGTTAGAAAATGTTAATTAACTTCAGCTCAAAGAAATGCTTACAGAAGCACGCTTATCATATCCGCCGTCGACCACGCCCTAGCACGCCCGGTCGACGTCGATACATCAACCCAACACCGCCGCGTGCAAGTTAGACCGAGAAGAAGGCAATCGCAAGATGTTTACACGATACGTGCAATCGGGGCGCGTGGCGCTGGTGACATATGGACCGTACTTGAACAAGCTGGTGGTGATTGTGGACATCCTGGACCAGAACCGCGTGCTGGTCGAGGGCCCCACCAGCAAGATCCGCCGCCAGGTCATCAACGTGAAGCGCCTCGCGCTGACCAACCTCCTGCTCGAGGGCATCGCGCGCGGCGCGCCCACCGCCGACGTCAGCAAGGCCTACAAGGACGCCGACATCGACGCCAAGTTCGCCGCCACCGCTTGGGGCAAGAAGCTCGCCGCCCGCGCCAAGCGCAAGACCCTCGACGACTTCGGCCGCTTCAAGGTCATGGTCGCGCGGATGAAGAAGAGCAAGGCCGTCAACGCCGAACTCAAGAAGCTCACCGCGTAGTAAATCTATCTAGGTTGCCTGCCCCGCAATCGCTTTCTCCTCTACGGCGTTTCCCAACTTTTGCGCATGCGTGCGATGCCCCTATTGTGCTCGTCGAAGGTCGTAGCATGATGTGTGTGGTCGGTTGGTAAGGTCAGGTTTTCTTCATACCGTGTAGAAGCGATATTCCTCCTAGTTTTATTCTATTGTTGTCCTTGTTTGAACTAAGTGTGCAGTTCATCTCTTGCTCCAGTCTAGGGAAGAGGAATCGTACGAAGAATAGAATCGACAAGGTAATTCTTTACCTAGTAGCGGAATCTCGATGAATCATCGGCGAGTCGCACAATTTCACCTTGTCGAAATTCGATTGATCAAAACGAACAGCTAGAATGTACAGTACAAGGCTAGAAGTATTGCCGGAGCAGAAGAAAAAGTAGTAAGCGAGGGCGTATCTAGTGAACCACCATCCGAAGAACCTAACCCACACATGGTAGTGCCTAATCTACCTACAACGCACAACACATTCACGAGGACGTGACTTGGTTGCGGCCGGATCGACGTCGGCGCACACGGCGCGAGGTGTCGTCGGAGTCGCCTTGCTCGATGGTGCGCATGGCGGCGGCGGCGGCGCGCTGGAGGGAGGCGGTGTAGGGGTGTACGGCGGCGTAGAACTGGACGAGGGCGACGGAGGTGAGGTACTCGAGGTGGGCGAGGGCGGAGTCGATGGAGCCGTCGACGGAGGCGCTGGCGGCGTTGAGGAGGGGGCGGGCGACGTCGTCGTAGACGCGGCGGCTGTTGGCGGCGTCGGCGCGGGTGAGGTAGAGCAGGGTGGGCACGAGCAGCGCGGGCAGCAGGGGCTGGGGCAGGGTGACGAACGCGGCGGGCAGCGACACCAGCTGCACGACCAGGTACAGCAGCGCGGCCAGCACCCAGTACGACGCCCAGTTGGCGCGCAGCACCGCCGTGGGCACGTAGTCGCGCCCGTCGTCCGAGTCGCTCGTGTCCCCGTCGTCCTCGTCCTCGGTCAGCTCCAGCGTCTTGTACGTCTGCCACGCCGGGTTCACCACGCCCACCGCCAGCACCAGCGCGTTCAGCGCGAACCCGATGAACGCCAGCGCGGCCAGCCCCGCCACCAGCAGCGCCGCCCCGTTCGCCAGCATGTGCGTGTTCCACACGATGGGGTGGGTGGGGATCGACGGCCGGATGTCCACGGCCGGCTGCTCCGGCGCGGAGGACGTGCGGCGGCGCGCGGGTCGAAGGTGTGGCATGGTGCGGCAGGTGACGATGCAGCCCGCTGCTAGGCGATGAAAGCTGTACGAAGAGTTGAGTGCTCTAGGGTTTCAGCACGCGATGCCGATTGTTGTAACGGTGATAAATTGAAAAATTTTGCACATTCTACGCGACCACTCTACCCAACGTTAGACCGCATGCACACCCATCGTTCTCCCGTGTGCCGCACTCGTGTACGCCACCTATTGGCGTGTCGCAACCCTCGACATTGTCGACACCTTCTACTCTCACACTGCCTACTCCCTGCCTGCACCTCGTACAACGTTTTCCTTTTTAATCCCCTTCACTACGCGTGACCGCCAAATCCATGGCGTGTTTCAACCGATAACCGATAGGTTTGTAGGCGTTAAGTGTACTGTAGCGCAATAGTCGATGTGCATTGGGTTACAGTGATGCTGGACAGTCCGGATTGCAATAATGCGAGGAGACATGGTGTGCGGCTGCGGCTGTGTGTGGTGGGATGGAACTGATCTTGGAACATTCGAAACTCACCTTCTTACCATTCGCTTCCACGACGGAGGCCGAAGCACGAGCGCCTGTTCCAAATGTTTCGGTTGTGATCGCTTCGTAGGCGAACTCTCGCACGAAATCGCCATCAGCCGCGCACTATACACCCATGCCACTGGGATTTCCTACATGTTCGTTCGCACGCTGCTGCTCGCTTTATTATCGCGTGACGGCTCACGCCGCGACTGCACATCCGAACGGCCACGAGTAATCCCACTTATACCGTGCACCGCACCGCACAGCGCCGCACGCGACCATGCACATCTGGGGCACGTACAACGACGGCTTCCGGGTGACGCGCTTCGGCTACCGCACGCTGAGCAACGTGCTGCTGCGGCGGCTGGCGCGGCTGGCGGACGAGAACAGCGCGCTGCGGCGGCGGTTGGCGGCGGCGAAGGGCGCGCTGCGCGAGGCGCAGCGGCGCGAGGTGCAGGCGAACGTGGACCACGCGGCCACGCTGGGCGAGCTGCACGAGGCGGCGGGCAAGCTGCTGAAGAAGACGCACGAGTGCGCGCGGTTGCGGCGCGCGCTGGGGCGCGCCGACAACGACCTGTTCAACTGCCGCTTCGGGTGTCGGCAAGTTCAAAAACTTGAACAGATGGTTTCCGCAATCAAATGATGCCGCCTTGTTGCCGATCTCGCCGCCGCCAATCGCGGCGCTCCAAGTCGCGCGCGCATCCCAGATTTGAACAGATTATTACCTAGTTCCACTGCGTGCGCACCGCGCCGAAACTGCATAAAACTATTGCGTACCACGTAATTGCGATCGAGTTGTGACACAGCATGGCGACGCCGTTCGAGACGCCGCTGATGACCGCGCTGTCGGCCGAGACCTGGCACCAGGCGTTGTCGTCGCAGGTGGGGCGCGACAAGCTGTTCCGCCTCGTCCAGTACACGTGCAAGCTGGTGCGCGGCCTGCAGGCGGGGCGCGACGTGCCCCAGCCCGGCACCCCGGCGGGCCGCGTGCACGCGCTGGAGACGGCGCTCAGCAGCAGCCGCCAGCTGTGGCGCCTGGCCAAGTGGGTCAGCGTGTACGCCAAGGCGCCCACCACGATCCGGCGACAGCACATCGTACGCGAGTCGCTCGCCCTCGTCGCCGACGCCGCCCTGTTCGGCTACCTGGTGTGCGACAACGTCGCGTTCGTCACCAAGAGCAAGATCCTGCACGGCGACGCCGGCGTCATCACACGCCGCGCCGCACGCTTCTGGCTCGTCGCCGTGCTCGCGTCCGCCGCCGCCGCCGCCCACGCACTCCTCGCCGCGCGCCGCGAGCGCAAGCTCCTGCTCACCGCGGCCAAGGGCGAGAACGCGCCCAACACCACGCAGGAGGTCGCCCAGGTCGAGCGCCGTGTGCTCACCAGCTCGATAACCCTCGCGAAGCACACCGCTGACGCCGTGGTCGCCGGCAGTCTGGCCAGTGTGAACCAGCTGCACCCCTCGGTGGTGGGCATGTTCGGGGCGTTCAGTTCGGCGGTGGGACTGTGGCAGGCGTGGCCGAGACATGTAGGCGTATCTACCGGATGACGCGATGCTGTGTATGAATGTAAAATAGAGTTGCTTGTGTTTACGCTCGACTATCACTGAAACGCGCCATGCGCGTGGTGTGGCGCTGCATGTTGCCCGCGACTACCTTGACAGGCGCGCTGCGGTCTTCCAACCGCTTCGCGCGGCGGTTCGCCGCCACCGTCGACCCGCCCACAAAGTGCGGCGCGGCGGGCAGAAATCGGGCGATGCGTGCGTTCGCGCGCGTCGTGCTGGCCCCCGTGAACTTGGCGCGTGCCCCACCCCCATCAGGTAGGCGTGCGCGCGACAGCGCGTGCGCACCGGCGTCCACTCGCATCGGCACGAATTGACGTGGCATCTTGCTCGTGTCGGTGGTGGTGGAGTGCGTGGATTTGTTTGAGATTTAACCTGAATCAGATTCTGATGTAAGCACACTGCCGTCTCGTGTGCGGGTGGAATCCATCGCACTTGAGTCCATATGCAATTTTGCAGTTGTGGTATCTACTGCATGTTCTGCCAACCGCATAATATCCGTGCTGCGGTTACTCCGCACTGCTTGTACGTCAGTAGTTTTCTCGCGTTTGGCGTGTTTGAATAACTTGCCGATGCGCGGTGCGTAAATCTTGGGTTGTCAATGTGCGGGCCGCGGTACTTAAACTCAATTGTACATCGTTGTTCTAGAGACAACCTGAATCTAGCCAACTGACTGAACACTGAAGGAGCGAAGAATGAATCAAACTAAATTGCAAGTCGCCTTCGCGGCGCCGTGCCCAATCCCGCTTGCTTCAACAAGCAGCTATGTGTGTCGACCGCGGGCTGCGGTGAGCATGTGCGCTGAACGTCCTGCAGCCGCGACTGTTGTGGAGAAACAGGTCACAGACACCCCGCCCGCTGGAATCACGGGCGAGTGGCTGGCGGCGTGCGAACGATTGCGCGCAGGCGTGGGTGGATCGACATGGGCGGCAGCGGACGCTGCGTTGAACGAGGCCGACGGTGACGAGATTGAAGCCCTGCGAATCCTCACACTTAACACCAAGTCGGATGTGCAACTCAAGCGCGAGCGCTTGGTGGAGGAGGCACGCTCGAAGGGAATGAACCGAGTGAGCGCGATTAAGGAGGCGGAAATGAGACGCAGCGCTACGGGTTCAGCGAAGGACTTCTTCAAGTCATATGTGGATGTGAATGGTCAGTATGTGGACCAGGGGTATGTGGATGACTCGGCTGACGCTATGGGTAAGATTAAGAATGCGTTTGGCAAGTTGTTTGGTGGAAAATAGGGAGCGTTAATTCTGTAAATGATTGCGTTTTTGTTCATTGCATTGTTGTGCGGACATGGTGCAGTACTGTTGAGATGGTAGGCACCTCCCCCTCATTTGTTGCATTGCGAAAAACTTGGCCGCACCTCGCTCTGTACACCCCTTTCACATCCTCGGCACTAACGGTTGTAGGGCCAAGGATTTCTTTGATACCACGACGTCGTCATCCCTCAAAATCCGAATTCCAATTCGAGGTTCTGAAGTTGCGCATCCGGGGTCCTCGACGCCTTTTGCTCGGACTTGTCGTGGACTGAAATGAACAAGAACATTGTGACACGCATGACAAGGATGATGACCATCAGTCAACTACAGGAATACGAAGCGTTTCTCAAGTAAACAACATAGCGCGGTGATAGCATGGCTTCTTGCATCCTTCAATCAGGGATTCAATAGTTTCATGTTGGTTTCATTTCATTCCCATGACCTAGATTGAATTCGGTTTGTTTCGCCGTCTCAGCTTGAATTGTGATGGAATTTGCAACCGAGTACATACGAATACTGGACGGGTTGAACCGGAGAAGGTTATATGAGTATTCAACTTGAGAAGTTTTGAAGCATACCGAACTGACAATCACTTGAGGTGAAGTGTTCATGAGCAGATTTCTCTCAGAATCGATTCTTTTGACTGCAGATCAACTCACAGACGCCAAGAGCAATACGGTTGTCGACAACGAGGTTGGAGGGATTGTGGTTCAATACCTCCAAGTTCGTTGTCAACTACCGTACGAGTTGATTGTGCACTTGTCATGATTTGTCGGTTTGTTCGTGAGTGTTCTTTTCATCCAAGACATGTTTGAGTCATTAATATTTCTCTAATAATTCAAGGATGAATCAAGAGGAAAGAGATTCGACTGGAACGCGGTTAGATGATATTGTTTAACTACCACTTGCGTGTGGCGCTATTCGTCGATGCTAATGAAACCGTCTTACTTACTTTTCCCCGTAGTTGCTAAAGCGTGGACGAGACTTGGGACCACCACACCAGCATGGCACTTATGGGGAAGCGAGGCTTGTTGATATGTTTAATCTACTAAGAACATAGACCTAGAAACGGTAAGATAGATTTCAACAGGAATTGACAGTAATATCACTTCATCCTCAGAAAAGTTGAAATTGAAATACCAGAATAATACCAACAACGACTGTTACAATGACATGCATGAAATGAATTTCAGTTAGAACTTCTGATTATTATAGATGAGTCAGCTTTGAAGCACTGCAAGTTTCTGGCCTTCAACTGGACGGCGCTTCGCTGAATCTTGAAATTTCTGTTTACAATGCACGTGTTAATAAGGAAATGGTGTAGAAATTTAATCTAAAGGGACTCGAAAATGACCAAGTGTCGAGATTGGTAAATAAAATTGCTTTGATGTAGTTCTCCTGAAAGATGAAAAGAAGAACTTTCATTGTATCAATGTTATAATTAAAAAGGAAATATGATCCGTGTCATAGTCTTTTCGAAATAGTCTTGACAGCAGTGAAGCGTGAAAAAGTACAGGAATGCTGAAAAGAGCTTGTATCCAATAAATAGAATATAAAGATTTTGCAATCTGTAAACTAATAAAAAACACATCTAACAATGGGTTCTGTTAAAAATGTGATGAAAATAAAAGAACAAAGAAAAATATATTGTTCCAAAGGGAAAAAACAAAACATTCCGCTTATTTCAGGAACAATCCGCTGTTGACTATGTTCTCAGTAATTTGAGGAAATCTGATGTGGAATACTAGCCTATCTCGAATTGATTGAATTTGAGGGCCATTCTTTTCGAGTAATCCTAGAATTGAATGATCGTGATTTCCGAGGCAACATTTCATACGATGAAAGTATTGTCTTTGTACTTTCAATGCCCCTATCACTGATTAAACTGTAAATACAGCACATCATTATTCATTCATTCGATTGTGTACAAGGTATCCTTGAAATGAATTTTATTTGGCATCAGATTGCTGAGTAACATAGCGGTACAACCTGTCTTTAAGTCGAGTCGGTGATCAGACATCCAAAGTACAGCATACATTGGATTTGAAATTTACCCAGAGTGCAGTATTGTCGGTATGTCCTTGTTAGCCGATTAGGCCCAAGTTCATTTTGCATCTTCTAGATTCTTCGAGATGTTTTCGAGTTAGAATGGAGCTTGGCAATTTAATCATGCTACTCATAATAAATTACGTGGATTTGTCTCAACAATTTATATGACAATTTCATCCACTGGAGTAGTATAAATATATAATCCTGATATCGATAAAGAAAGAGAACCACCTTGAACGTATTCAATAAAAGCCAAGTATTTCTCGACATCTTGCTTGCTCTGCAAGAAACCTTCTAGAGGTAAATCCAATCAATGTGGATTGCCCTGTCCGATAAATGTAACGGTCATTTCATTTTGTGAACCTTCAAGTATATTAATTCAAGTTAACCTTCAAGTCTATTTATTCCAGCGAAACTTTGTTATTAGTTATTAATTATTTATCCTCAAGTGCTGATTGGACCCAATGTTAGAGAAGTATTTAGGCAAGCATTCGAGTTTTGAAAATATAACAAGCTTGTACAGAACAGAAACCAGTAAACGTCAACATCACAAGGTAACCGCTTCAACTAACTTTTCGAACTATTAAGGTTCCAGCCGTTCCTGAGGACAGCCAACCAGGAAATATTTGGATCCTTCTCGAACTGTTTAGTTCCAGCTGTGGTCTAAATTTTATCCTGATATTGCGACAATTATTTCTTCGGAGATTATTTACTGCTAAGCAAACTATTGAGTTCTTGTATCTTATAATTTTCTGTAACTAAAGAGGCTCTTGAGTCAAGAAATATTGATTGCTTCAATAGGCTTCCATTAGCTCGAAAACAGAATTACGAAAATCGCGAAGGTTATGCGCTGTTTCTAAAAACGGGATTAAAATTTTTCTGGTTTTTTCCTTTTCGACCTACTTTTCTGAAGAAGATGGATTGGACGAAAGAATATTGTGGAATTGTTGCAGTCATCCGTTTTGCAAGAGCTTCAGAATTATAAGGCACTATAATTCTTTAATTCAAGTTCAAATAAATTCCTCCCAATGTTTGTTTCGCATCAGCGGCAATATTTGCTGGAAGAATCCGATGAACAGCACTGATGTCACTCTGAAACAGTGAGAAAATTAATGGTTTACCGCTGAAAATCAAATCTATTTCATGTAAGGCATTGCATGTGACTTTAATGTCTCAAGGAATAGGAATGTTATAAAATTGAACGAACCGCAGGAAAACTTTTAGAGTTGCTGCTGCTAAAATAGTAATTCCAATAAAATTCTAAATTGAAGACGTAAAAAAGGGTACATCACAATTGTTACTAGTCTTTCCTTTTCCATCAAGAGAATCGAGGAAACAAAACTAAGAATAAAAGGTTCTGAGTCCGATCAAGGAATTATTGAAGACTCATTTCATTCTTGAGTCCATAGAAATAAAGTAAGCCTGTGGCAATAGAACGAAGATGAGAGACCGAAAGGCCGAAATTTATGATGTGCTGCAATGATTTATCGATTTCTAGAGTAAATACTCATCAGGCCTTTCCTCTAAACTCCAGAAATTGTGGATAGCTTGTTCTCTGGGAATCCATAAAGTATATTGGAAAGATAAAAAATTTAATTATCATTCAAAAACAAATAAGGGTCGAAAAGTTCGCTTTCTACAATAATCAATTAAAAATTTAGTCCGTGATTCTAGAGACGCAGTGTTTTGATTCGTAATGGGTGGACCGCAGAATATTTGTTGTTCAACAATCTTACTTTAGTGGAACTGAAGCATATGAATAAAGATTGTTTATATCCATGTTCATAAATACCCACCATAGGGCGAGCTCACTTATCTGTACCATCCTTCATTGAAGCGTTCATCATTCATGATGCATTCGAGATCTCTTCCTCCGAGTAGAATTCTCATACAAATAATTCCCTGCATTCACTGGCGCAATTCGAACTCTTGTAGAAGAAAAATTCTTGAAGAGGGAATACCACTGATGTTATTTAATTTCAACGTTCAACTGAATCCTAAATATGACATGCAGTCTAAATTTTCTATGCGAAAACTATTGAAGAGACCAATTCTCTTGACTGGGTTTCGCGAAGAATGGATTGGGAATTGTCATATATTCATTTTTCAGATGTTTTAGACAAGAAGATAGAGATGAATTTCGAAAAGTCTGGTGATATAGGTATCAAGAACTACAAAACAGGTGAAAAACGGCTCCTAGAGAAGTTTTAGGCCGTATGGGGATAGAAAATAAGTGAAAGCGAAAAGTCCTAGATGCAATACTGTTCACTAAAACGGCATAGCCTAGATTGGAAGGAACAGAGTTCTTCTGGGTCTATGAAGTTGACGTTAACCTCATTCTGAGATATGAAATTCATAACGGTTATTTTATAGGCATCTTCTTCCCTTACATTACGATGCTACCTATGAAGAACTCTACTGGATGGGTTGGGATCCCAGAAACATAATTGTATGGGAGTCGAATCGTTGAACCAATAAAAAACAATTCAATACTTATCCAATGATGTTCGTGGCGACATGCGGCAACGCTGAAACAGTACCATTTTTTCAAGATTTCCCTCACGATATTATTCTGCAAGTAACCATCCTAATGATCTTATGCTACGCGAAAAAATGAGCATGCTTGCCATTGACCCAAATTCTTGTGAAAAACTAGGCTTTCATCGACCAAAATCAATACTGAAGGCTTCTTCCAAGTCTATCAGCTATAATTCTGAAGTCAGAAAAACAACTAACAAAGACGAAAGTTCACCAGTTGCAATAGTCAGTGCAGTAAAAGAAGCCTTCTCTAGCAGGTGGCTTGTCAAATAGTGCGGAGAATCATAAATCATGTGACAATTAGCTGATGATAACAAGACCTGTGTACGATGAAGATGTAGATTTTGTATTCTAAGATAAATTTGGTACAGAATAAGTTACAAAAGAGTCGAAAAGTACTATGTAAATACATTATTTGAATTTGGGCAAAAGACGTACAATTTATCTTTATTGCAGAACATCACACCCAACATTCTTCCAAATTGGCCAAAAATACTTCGATGTACTGCCTTCATACAGGGAGATAATTCAGCAGCACAGGCTGGACCGTAAGATGCTCATGTGTTGTAAGCTGGTAATGAGCGAAGGGAACAAGAGAAGCTTCTGTATCAGCCTGGAAACTTACCTGGCTTCAATGCCAATGATCTGGATTTATTAGGAGATATACAATGCATACAAGATTATTCTCCTCTAAAAACTATCAGTGAATTGATTAAACTTATGACATATGCTTGTCGCAAGTATGACCGAAGGGTATTTAGAAAATTTTATTTTCTGTTCTAAAATCCAAGGAGTGCTCGATAATGGGTAATGGAAATATAGATTACACGCAGCTATATAGAAGAAGGCAGTGTGATGAATGCTGTGGAAATGCAATCAGCGAGGTGCATTGTACTCAAGTTGATTCTAATCTTGCTAAAACTCAGGTAAATGTCAGATGTCATGTTGACATACCATTTAGTGGCGAATGAATGTGTTTTCAAGAAACGAGTTCCATGGTTTCCAGCCAGAAACTTTGGTAAAAGGGTGTCAAACAATCAAAGATGGAAGGGTACGAAACAAAATAAATTTTTCTCTGCTCTATCTACCTACATGTTTTGAATCACTACAACTTCAATGTAGCATAAACAGCTTCTTGCCTACTATTGCATGTTTTTATGTCCTTTACGAAGATTATATTTATTGTCAAGGTATAAGGAACAAGATATTTCTGAGAAGACATCTGTAAATGGCCCCATGTATGTTCTACTGCATAGAGATGTTCGTACGTTTCTGTACAAGCCAATAAGAATTGAAGGGAGCGGTTCCGAGGTGACTCGGGTTGATTTTCTCACTGAGCCTCTGTGATACATCGCTATGTTGCTATGGATAATGTGCAGCTCTCAAAGTAAAGTACCATCAAGTTAGAGAACTCCACCAGAAGCTTTCAACTAGCTGGTTTGCCTCAAAGAGTCAAACCACTGTATGTCTCTCAGAAAGTACTGGATACAGATGGCAAACATTCGAAAGAAATCATGTATCATACTTCGGTATGACACAAACAGATCTCGAGCCTTGCTTCTTTTCAATAAGAAAGAGAGTCAATAAATTGGATTAATTGGCACGCTAGTAAATAGCACATTAGGGACGGGATCCTAAGAGTTTGTAGTAGAAGGAGAGTCAAGATCCTCAGAATTGGATGTGAAACAACATGATGGAACCTTTCCACTTTCATTTGGCGGATCTCGAATTTCGAAAAGTACTTCCGGTTATTTCCTTTCTCAGAAAAGCTATAGGAGGACTTTGGCAAAGAGTTCGCCCAAGAACTATACTGCAGAAGCTTTTGAACATCTTTGTGGTCAATTAGCATACGTTGCAACATCAACACGCCTTGGTGTTTCATATATCAATGCGAAGTTAGAGCAATATCCTTCTGCAAAAGTGACAGCAGACGATGTTAGTCTACTGAACAGTACAGTTAATATCTTACAATACAAATCAAGAGGAGTTCCTTTTCCGAAGTGAGACAAAGAAAGTTTAGTGATATGAGGGTATGCTGATGCTAGCTTTGCCACAAATTCCGATCACTCTGCTCAACTTGGAATCGTACTTGTTCTCTGCGGAGAATTCAATAACGAGCTACTAATTCGATACTTGCTGCTGAAGTCCATGCACTAATAACGTGCTACGACTATTGGTTCTCGATCGCGCATGGCATGAAGACAGTACTAGATCAGAATTTTCAGATCGCTATATTTACAGATACAAAGTCGATTGTTGATACTGTCACCAAACTCAGCTCAGTCACTGAAAAAAAGACTGCTCATTGACTCATTCGCTCTTAGGTAGCGTATGGGTCTGGAGATTTTCATAAATTAGGGCATATACAGTCCGAATAAAACATCACAGATCCAGTGACTAAGAAAATGAACCATCAAACTTTGATTGAACTTTTCGAAAACGGTACCCCATCACGTCCAGTAAGCCAGTGGACCATCCACGAAGGAAGCAAAGCGGAGAAAAGTCTTCAACGTTCTAAAGTAGGCTGAATGTAACGACCGATATGGATTCCCTTGATTTTTAGTTATATTTAGTATTAAATTTTTGAACTTCATTAGTGTTACTATTCGATTGTATCGATTTTCTGCGCTATTTTAGTTCACCCAGAATATTGTACAGAGACTATGCTAGTCAGCGGTACCGCATTTACTTGCATCAATATTAACTTTCATAGTTCAATTAGTTTAGCACTTCGACAGCAGTGCTAGTGCAGGAGTAAGGAAGCATATTTATTCCTACGCTATCGCTACTGTGTCAGTTTATGGTCCAAAAAGCTGGTCGGAGCTCCCAACTCGGATACAGAATTCTCAACACACCACCGACTACTCTCCAATACGTAACTTCGGGTTCTACCCTGCAGAAGCTACGGGAGATTGGTTTCTATCTACGTCTAACTCTGCCTCGTTCTGCGCGTTTACTGTGCGGTCCAAACCATACAGTTAACGTGGGAAGTTGTACTCTACCACAAGTTTCGACATCGTAGGTATGCATGACAAAAGCATGTATTAATATTGAGTCCGGTAGATAAACACCGATCTTCCAATCTTAACAATACCTCTGCTATTATCAAAATGCATATGATCAGCGATACTGTTCGGTGAAAATCCTGGAGGATGATCCGATTATACGATGAGCTCTCTGCTCGATAAGTAGGTTGAATATCCCAACACCGTCTAATCTTGACTTTCTAGAACCACCAGCACTGGACCTGAGATATTTGTTCCGTATGAAACGAAGGATGGTTTATCACGGAAACACGATGAACTTCTCTTGTATCGGAGAGAGCGCCGCTGAATTTATTGAAAAATATTTGCTAATCAGCTTGTGTATAAGAAATTGGCTTGGAATCCATCTCTCGAGTGTACTTTGCTCACGGATTCCTAAATCAAATTCGGATCCCAGACTTTCGTGGTTCGGTGAACGCTGATTGAAATCACAGCTACGCTGTTCATTTCTATTCCCGTTACTACGCTTTTTATTCCCTCAGCAGGAACAATTGTTCCCTAGTTTAATTAATTCTTACGTATTGAACAAATGTAATTGAAAATGATCCTTATTTTTCAGGCTAAGTATCATTCCTTGGTGCTGCAGTTTTTTCTATTGGCAGAATTTCAAGAAATGCCTACCCTTTCCCCTGTTGATCCAGCTCGATTGTTCTGTTTATTCCAGAATCCGTCTCTAGTGTCAGCCATTTCCGGTGAAGTTCTCCTTCGGATTTTTGGCTTAAGGTCATTGAGATATAGCTTGATTTTTAGATTGTGCAGACTCTCGCATCCATTTAGTACCATTTTCTACATGTAGCTAGCTTTTTATCAAACTAACGAGCATAGATGATGCAATCTCGCCCGACGTGTCTTTCTATCTCTCCCGTTTATTATACAGTACAGTTGGCATTGATTTTTTATCGATATTTATGGATTAGTGTATTGATCCACTATTGAGATGTAAAAGGCGTAGCAACTATGGGTCTCAGTAATCCTCCAATGAAGTTCCAGCCATCATAGCTGTCCATCTTTACCAAAACTCCTGAAACACAAGGTTACACACAGCACCACCAATATCTTCTTCCTCCTTGTCTACTAGGATTTCGATGAAGCAAACTACGAAAATGCCGTACTCTTAGTCGCTTGTCGAGCAGCACATTTTCGTTGGTGCGCGCCTGCGTATCAATCTAGCGCTCCTATATCTCCTCTATTTCTCCCTCGATCGTCTTCGGCACCAGGTTCGTGCCTGAGGCACGGCATATGCCCTTGCATAAGGCGCGGTAGGCTCGCAAAACAACAATCTCTAGTCTTACTTACACGAAATATGTATGAGATATATCGTTTGAGTAAATCATTGTTTTCCACAATCTATTTTCTCATCGTCTTTTTTCGTGTCTGTTCGCCATGAAACTGACTAAAATGAATGCTCCATGCATTTCCAAGACAGTTAATGTACGATTGTCACACGTAGTGCTATGCATGCTCCCCTTATCCAGATAATCGCAGTTTCCCAGTGTGGGTCGATCAGCACCCGCAAAAATTTAGTGCTATGCGATTGGGACCCTCAGGTTAGCAAACCTCGACTTCCTTTCTGATGAAAGGTATCTCTGACTGTTTTCTAGACTCGAATTGGCAGTCATTCTATTATTTGCAAAAAGCTTATTTATTTACTAACTGATAGAGTGATAGCAATATCATGCTAATTTGCGCGATAAATAAACGTGAAAATTTCGAGCCGTAAGCTTAGTTTATGGTAAATCGCTTATTTTCTGCCGCACTGAAGAAACAACATTCTTTGTTCGCTAAATCTGATTATAGTTTGATACTTCGAGTGTTTTTCTTACTACGCGCTATTTCGATTCCCTTCCGATAATTCGAAGTGTAGGGCCTTATCAGTGCATACTCTAAATCAATTATCAAATGAGACTTTTGAGCCTGTAAAGTTACAGGAGCAGGAGATAATTTAGAATTAGAATCTGACCACAGGTTGTGGTGATCAGAAATCAGATTCTGAAATCTCTTTCGATACAAAATAAAGGTTGTGTGGTTAAGAAATAAGCAAGAACGAAGTCCTTTTTTCTTGTATTCTATTGTCAAAATACACGCCTGAAGGCTTATTTTGAGAAGAAAGGAGTGTGCTTACCTAATTCATCGTTCGGACCTAATAAAAAGAAGTTATTAATAAAATTTCATATTTATCACAAAAGACTTCACTGTTGTTGAGAAGGATGGCCGGGAAAGATGTTGAGGGTAACATCCTGAAGAAAAAGCAGAGAGGCTCAAGCTCAAGATTATTCACTACTTTTAGAAGAAAATAGTTTTATTCTACAAAGGGAAGAATTTAATGCATGTAAAATCACTTCTGTACTCATCAGCATTTTAGCAGTACATTTAATTTAACCCAACGATTGAAAAATCCGCAATATATTTGGGTTCAAAATTTTCTGCCATTCAAGTAAATTAAAAGAACAAGTAATTCAGATTCTAACTTTACTGGTACTCAGCAATTGAAAAAACACAGTGGCCCACATCAATTCAACCATATACAATATAGAAGTTTGACGGGTGCGGCTATTCAAGCTTCTAGTTTGGGATTTCATTTGAAAAGGTTTGAGGTTATAAATTTAACAAAAAATTGAGTCAAACAAGGTTTTGAATGAAATCTTGTTTACTCCTATAAATACCTAATAATCCTTGCATTAAAAAATGCAATGCATTCAAGAGCTCCTCAGCCTATTCAACATTCACTAGGCTGTTATGTATTGTTATTGCTAGCAGATCAATGATTCCTGTATAATTTACAGTTGCGCCGGATGTACTTTCACAATATCGGTATGGCAGCCTGTCGATTTAAAAGACTTGAAGAGATTTTATTAGCAGTGGATACATTCTATTGCTGAAAGGCAGATTTTTATTGAGAATATCTAAGTTTTAGAAGAACGAAGCTAGTAACTAGTGAATTCATTTCGACCAAGGTAGACCACCTAAGTTTACGTTATATCTCACATGGATACAGCATTCAACTAGTAATGAGTGGTTTGACTCATGATATTTCTGTATCGCCATTCTGCGTTTATCAATTTCATGCTTCAAAATAAGTTAGATACATCTCCTAAGCATTGCCTATCATTTTGGCAACTTTCAATATTCTTTATTGTCCTGTACTCTGCTCATTCAACACTATTCTATAAATTTATTTGAGCGGAGCAAGTATGGATATAAGAAAGACGAAATTATAAATCAACTCAAATCAGAATGGGATATGATTCCGTATACGTCCCGTAAACCAGTTGAACAGGAAAATTCGGGTCTCTCTCATCTCAACGCTGCGAACAAGTAATTTTAAATTTGCCCATAATTTATGTTGCGCAACAAAAGCTTTAGTTTTTAAATGGTGTTATCGAAGTACAAGTGAACCGTTGCGCTAAGCTATTGTCTTCATGCTGCTCATCAACTAAAGATGCTTCTATCGAACTATTATTATTCAAAACTTAGTTCTTATTTTTGTCGGTGCCTTGTGCGGAATGTAGAATACCTCATGCAGTTGCGGCCTTAAATTTATGCTGGTCGAGTTGTCACTTCTGTATTTTCAAAAAATTTACTGAAAATAGCATAGTTGTTCTCGCTATCGACTGTCTAATACTGAGTAATCCATAAATTATCAAATACACGGTCTTATAGCGACTTACAGCTAATGCATGGAAGAATACTATTTGGTATTTATTCCTTGAACCGTTTTCTATAAGAAAATATAGCATTTTCTGGAGACAGTGAATAAAATAAAATAAATGGATTTCTTGGAAAAGAAATTACTTGTTTTCAAAGTTATTCAGGTACTAAACTGCATGCATTTTCATTGATTTATTCAGAACTCTTTAAGCCCTAAGAAAAATCTCATTTACCTCTCGAATATCCCAAATTGATTCGTATGAACCACATGCATCAGCTACGTTTACAAGTTTAACTGTGAAACTTTCTTTCCCGGAATTTTATTAAATATCTACGTGCAATTTTGAGAAGAACAATTCCTGTATGCGAATTCATCAAAACAAATTAATTTATTTTCTACACGTACCGTGCCAAAACAATAGAATATCCTTGTTTCATGCAGTAGTCGCAACGAAGAAATCCTACCACAAATTTAGAAAATCCAAGGTTTTTGTCGACTAGGCCTAATAGAAAGGTCAAACAAAAACTGTCCTCATCACTCAGTAGAAAATTTTCTCGACTCAGAAAAATGCAGAACTATACATGTTTTAGACATTTGATTCCTCGATCCACAGAAACAAAAGCTCTGCCTTTTCATATAGTCCTCCAGCCGATCCTAGTCCCCCAGGTTTAGGTGCAAAAAAGCGAAGTCATAGGAAATCAAAACAATTTTCTACTAAACTTCATTTCCAGCTGATTTTAAAAACACAGAAGCTCAAATAATCGGTCAATACTTCGCTATTACTGGGCTATATTGCTGTATCCAATACGACACCGATATGTCTATCTGGCTTGCAATTGATCGTTGTTGAAATAATTTTTCACAGAGTGAGGAGGCTCGTATTGTGAGAAAAGCGGTAGAAATAAATTCAAAAAACGAATTTGTTTTTCCTTGGTCTTGCTGGAAAATGCGACAGCATTAATCAGGCAAATTTTTGCGGTGTTCTGAGGTTTCTACACCAGTAAGAATATGGTGTTCTGTTACTGTATGCCTGGCTGTATTGCATTCGCTAACTGGATCGAAGTAAACAATTTTCTTACGGCACAACAATGCTGTCGTATACTTTTCGATGATGCGCAACGTAGCTTTACAACAAGTGTCCGAATCCGAATGCGGACGTTGAAATAAATTTGTTAAAATTCAACAATTTCATTGCAAAAAAACAGATGTCATAAGATCCCAAATTTTGCGACAACTTAGCAGTCCATAACGTAGCTTTACGAGATTGAGTAATAGTGAAATTGCGCTAGTTAGTCAGCAATGTCCTGCTGAATTCTTATCAGCAAGCGATCGAATAAACTCATCGATCGCGATGACTGTCAAGAACTTCGACTTCGGTTGAGCCATGGCATTCGACCAGCCAGATCCGTTTCACACGCCAGCTCTCTCACATCAACCTGAGCCAGGCAACTGGCAGTTGTACATCATTGCTCAAGAAACGGTGGAAAACTCTGAGCGAAAACGAGAATTCTATGTCGGGATCACAACCAAGGGCGAGGCGAGACTACGACAACATGTAAATCACGAAGGGGCAGAGTGGTGCAAAGGCAAACAAGTGTATCCTTTCTTTCTTGAACTAAGTCCTCCCATCTATACTCGAGGGGTCTCGACAGACCAAATGAGAAGAGACGTGGAGCAACTCGAAAATCTGGTGACAGCTCAAATGATGATGCTACTAGGGTTGAATAGAGTACGCGGTGGTGACCTTGTTGACCGTTTTTTGTACAAGAGCGATCATGCGGGTAACTTGATGGAACGATTTCTCAAGTACAAGTTTGAAAGGGAAAAGCAGCGAGACGCCGTGATCCCGAAAAATTTCGAAAAAGATTCAAGAAATTGTATGATTCTAAATTTGGTGGAGGTCGGTCTGCGAGGCAATCATCAGGTGTGTATTTTTCGAAATTCGATTCATTTTGGTTCTAACGTTTTTTTAGAACTGAATCCGATTACAACTGATGGTATTCATGGTATCCAAGAGAGCCGAGACCCAGAAATCGACTGTGACAGTGAAATAGATGACTTTACCATCCGCGCTAGCACTACAACACCGACCAATCTATATTTTGGCAAAATGGAAAGAGAGCGTAACACGTGATGGCAGAATATCATTATTGGTTCTTGTCCATTCTGGCTGTCTTGATGAAGATGGTGTTTCTGCAAAACTGATTGATGAATCTACCGTCGAACTAAGTATTACATGGCCATCTGTCTTGATTGACCACAACAAACTAACGAGTGCTATGGTTACATTTTGTGATGATTTGGGTGTGGGTAACGCAACTTTGCTGGCGTAAGGTCTCATGGAGTTTGTTGAACAATTTCAAGAAAAACAAGGAGACAACATTATTTCGTCTTGTCGAATCGATTTACCATTTACTGTCAAATCTGACTTCAACGAAGATGTCATCATGTTCGCCAACAATTCGACTACATTGTACTTGCTTCGATTCTGCGCTCCGAACCGAAACTTCACGCCAAAGAGTACGCGTTTGCGCGTTCACACAATTGCTGAGGAGGACGAAATTCAGGACTCTACATCAACTGTACTGAAGCTCCGGCTTCGTTCTGAGTGATATTGAGGTAAAGGCTTTCGAGTTCATAGATTTCCTTCTCCGAAAGGGACGTTCCATCAAAATCTTACCGTACTTCAACGCAGAAAGCGTCATTTACTTGCAAAGATATGTTTTCTACGTTTTTCCTAACGTTTCCTTGTTTTTCAACGTGTTGCCAACTACCGCATGTCCCTGCAATATGCTGCAATTAGAAGGATTACGAAGGAAGGCACGTTGGTTATTTGAGAACGGTTATTCATCGATATGATAATAAATAATTGATGCCGTAAGCAATAGCGTCATAATAATTTAAGAACCGAAACAGTTTGGTCCTTATTTTCGATAACTTTCCATTGAATTTTTAATGTTGTAATTAAGAAACACCTGTGCATCCTACGTATGTCGCTAGGATTCATGAGTGTCTCTTAATTGTAATGTCAAAAATTCCACATAAATCAATCGGAAAAATTGAAAATTTATAACGTTAGCTACAACGCAAACTCGTGTCTCCCCAATATTATTTGATAGGATATTAGTTATTTTAGTAGAACAGTAAATCAAAGCATAGGAGAGGGTTGAATCGTGCGGAGTTTTAATAATACTCATTTTTATGAATCAAAAGGGGCTTCAATTGCCGTCTCTGGTGAAGAAGAAACGGTACTATTGAAAAGTGTGTTGTGTTGCTCGGCATGTTGGTGACGACGCCATACGAGCGTATGCTTCTCGCAAATTAAGGAGAATTTTTGAAGAGATGGGGTTGCAGTTGACGAGAACTGCAAATGTATCCGAGACTACATTCAATGTCGACAGCCTCAGTGATGAGGAATGCTTTCGTCAATTTCGCTTCTTAAAGAAAGGGCTAAATATCATCAGTAGTATCATTAGATGGAGTGGAGTTACTAAACGCAATAGATACAAATGCTCACCTCTAACTGCAGCATGTATACTACTGCGTCGTCTTACATATCCAAGCAAGTGGAAATACTTAGAAGAACAACATAGTATGCAATTATCAGCACTAGGTGAAGTATTTCATGAATGTTTGTCACACCTCGTTGAAACACATGGACATTGGCGACTACATTTCGAATCAAACTGATGCAAGAAAGGATGTCAATGTATGTGGAAGCTGTAACCAAAAGTGGAGGACCGCTTGATAACGGCATTGGATTCATTGATGGTACGAAAATTCAAATTGCACCACCAAGTGGCAATGCACAAAAACGTTCTGTGTACAGTGGACACAAACGGATGCATTGTCTTTCTTTCCAGACAGTTACAACACCAGATGGACTAATCTTTCATATGTTTGGCCCTATTGAAGGAGGACAACCTGATGCATATTTGTATCGTGCCACAAGGCTGGAAGATGTATCGCAGGATGCTCTCAAGGTAGGCAATGTTTAGTATTGCATTTATGGATACCAAGCGTATCTTCAACGTCCTTGGATGCAAACTGTATACCCTTCATTAACTGCAATGCAAGAGCAGCTATATTTCAATGCTTCTATGAACGCTGCTAGGACAGTCGTTGAATGGAGCTACAAGGATGTGAAGCAAGATTTAGCGTCTCACGGCTTCCATCGAAAACTAAAAGTCAAAATGATACTAGTTGCAAATCTCTACACTGCATCCATATTGTTTCGCAATTTCAAGACTTGTCTCGGGCATGGTGCTCAGCCCAGTAGGTACTTTGTATGCAAACCACCGACACTACATAGATTCATAGGTAGCATTCAGTAAATACATCGTTCTGCATCTGCAGTACTAACTCCTACGGAATTCCATCCCTACGGTCGGCGTTTCGCGATCCTGGACTTTGCTCTTCGGTACACACTTTCCAGGAGACAACAGTTTATTAAAACGACACTACCGCTGGTGTACTTACTGCGCATCCTTTATATTGGAGATTAGAACGCGAAGTATGTCGGTTATCGCACGACGCTCTTCTGCATCTCTTTCGAATTGCTTTTCTTGTACTGCGAGACGGCGTTCTACTAATTTGAGCCTCTTTGCTTCATTCGTGAAGCGCAACTCGTCTTGCTCAATAAGCTGCTTCAGTTCCGAGTCCATTTCGCCGAATGCATCCATTCCACTCAAATTGCGTCGCTTTCGTACCGGTTCAGAATCCGACCGCTCTTGACTGTTTTTTGCGGAACTCTTGGTAGCCATACGCCGTATTTTGATCTATATTTTCTTCAGTTCTTCTTCCTTTCTTAGTTGTGCCTCTTTGTTGATGTCATCCTCATGCTTTCTGGCGTCCACTTCGTCAATAACAATATCGAGAACTATTTCCAACTCTCCATATTCTGGTGCTATTCCACTTGCAGCTAGGTTAGCCTTGTTTGCAGCACGCCTATTTTTGACCAGCGCACGAAAGTATTCCTGTACAGTTGTCAATTTGTGCTTTGGGGCTCGCTTTTCTTATTTCTATGTGACACAATGTGAGGCACAAAACATATTGTACGCACCATTATACTTTTCTTTCACCTCGCCTGACTTTGCAACATGTACTTTGGCCAACAATATTGCATTCAATAATGCCATATCAGCTTCCTAGTCAAACCGAAATCTTCTTGTTGCGGATTTTTCTTTCCCAGGGACATTTGTCGCTGCCATTTCTTCTTCGTCGGGCAATACAAAATGCATGAAATCTACTACAACTCGTACAATTGCTAATATTCCTGTACTTACAGAACATTTGTCTGTAGCCAGTTCGTGGCAAAATATAACCGTTTTCGAAGTTGCTTATTTTTAAGAAATAACTTATCTGATTTACTACGCCATCGGTTGTTATTTTTAGAACACGGTTATTTCCCTTATCATAAATTGAAGTAACCGTTCTGATAAGCGATATCGGCTATTTCGTAAACCTCTCTATTTGAACGTGGCTGCTAACTACTTATCAAGTTTCTAGTAATTATTATAGATCAAGCGTGATCCTAAAATTTACATAAGTGAGAACCTTTTCACGTAGCAGTGCACGTATTCATTTTTAATGACAGCAATTTTTTAACGTAAATACAGATATTACAGTATACCAAGGTCTATGCCAATTAGGCAAAAGGCATTTTTAGACTACCATCTGGATTTTTTTGTGCCCATTGATTAATAAAAAAAATCAAAAACCTTGGCTTCTGTCATTCAACGTCTATCAATCACTACAAAAATAGCAGTATGTATTTATTGTTTCTGTCAATCAGGCAATCTTGGGTACTGCATTGTTCGCCAAGAAAGTACAATGACATTGGTTTGTTCCTCGCCGATTAACACTAAATATCAATTTATTCTATCAGCCAAGTATAAATTAAAAATAGCTATTTGAATCAAGCTACTAAAAAACTCCTATTTTCTGATCTAAATTGTGGTCACGCATGCAGAACGCTGATCTATCTGATCGAGATTTTTTTATTGCATAATTGATCAAGAAATGATTTCAAATACTCTCTCTCAAATGCAATAATACGAGTGCTCTAGAAAATAATGTTTCTTAGCCATTCTTTTGTTCGACATTATAAAATCATACCAGCATTATATCCGTTCAGCTTCTGTTGCAGATCCATGAATGAAATCACAGTGCACCTATTTTATCGAATCTTTAACTGTTTTCTCACCCCATGCGAGTGCCGAGGCTCACAATGATTTTGGTGAGCTAACGGCCAAAGAGAAAAATATACTAACTCAATCGAGCTCTTGTTGTGACCATGAAGCGGTAAAATCAATTGACACGGGCCTGATACCAACGCAGTAGGGTAGTGTCGCAAGACTTTCTATTACAAAGGAACGGATTCGAGTGTGCCCGTAGCACTTCCCGTCCTCGCTGAATTTCCGCAGTCTAGCTGGGTCCGAACCAGGGAGGTAAGCTTCCATACTTGTTCTACCTGCAGCATCGTCGGACTTTCATAAAACCCTCCCTTACGCACACCAGACAGAGCAATTATTAAATTACATTTAACCTAATAGAAATCGAAAAGATCTAACAGGAACCGAAATATTTCAAAAATTTGAGACTGCATTATGCTATAATAGAACTGGTACAAGTGGAATACAGTTCATCCTTTCATTAACCTCTGTGATTTATTCAGTCCTCAAACGATTACAAAGAATTCGAAATCTGTCTTGTAAGGGTCATGTAGGGTTATACTGTAGGCCTTACTCGATGTCTCGGCATCTATGCGGAATTCGATACATTGCTCAGCTAGATGGCCTCGCGATGTATTGTTGTTCTGAATCTCATTGCTTTATAGTATAGGGATTTTTCAGTGAACATCCATACTACCGAGTGCTCTAATACAACTTATTTTCGACTGGGATCCCATTTGAACAATACTTGCCATGAATGATCAAACGGCGTTAATGATTCTGTGAAATTCTCAAAAAGCTCTAGGAGAACAGAGTGCAATATTGATTTTCGATGACACATGTACACTTTTTCGGTACCACTAATTTGAATTTAGGTTGTAGGATTTATTTTATTCATATTCAATTTTTGTCGGCGACGGTTGATGTTTCGGCCATCTACCGAACTGAATTCACAGCATTCCTGGACTTCAGTCTCACACTCAGCAGAGACATTGGAACAATGTTTAGGTCGCTATAGGCATCAATCTGATCTCGGCGTATGCCGTACGCTGCTGCGTCTTGGCGAACTACCAAATTTGTAACCCATAGAAGTGCTCTTAAGTGATTTAGTTCACCGAAAAGCAAGAGAAGTTTAATCAGCCAATTACAAAATCCGCCGATTATTTATGATTCTGAAGCAAGCTTACTTTAAGGTTACTCAGAACTACTATTTGGTCTCTTTTTCAGCCAGTTTTTCTCTGATATGAGAAGCAATTGATTTAGCTCAAACTGATGATGTATTCACAATATTGGTGGAACAAAGTACCACTTTCTATGAGATCCCTTCATGAGAAACTTTAAAAATTAATTTGGAAACTTTGTAAGTAGCTGCAATCGAAATCAGCAACCATTATTCCTGATGGTCGCGAAATCAATCAAGCAGACAATATTCTTTCACGTATACTGACGCCTTGTCTTCGTCTGGTACCTTTTGATTTGATGGGGCATAAATAATTCTACTCAAATTCAATATTTGAAAGTACTTTGAGAAAAATCTTTATTTGAAGTTATATATATTCGATAAATATTCGTAATCTTCCTTCTGCATGATATCAAGTCTAATCTTGAAATTACTTTACAAGTAGAAACTACGGCTGCGAAGTACATAACTTTTATAGAATTCGGATGAAATAGATCTCCTACCTCCCTATTAGTTCTAATTTATGGTAATCAATAGATTTTCTGTCAGTACAGACGATTATCATATATATTGCGATATTCTATGAATAGCAATAAGGGCGGAAAGTAAGATTCATGGAAAACAAATGTCTGCATTTTATATGCCACAGCAATAACGCTGATCGACGTTTAAAGAGCATCATAAGTTTATTTATACATTTTAGAAAGTATTTTATATCTGGCTAGTTGACAATGACAATCAATTCTCTCGTATTTATTCAATGATTTGAGAACATAAAAGTTAGTTAGTATACAATTGCCTTTTTGGAGTTTCACTAGATCTAATTATTTGAATACTCATAAAAAGCTCTATTTAATTTCCATTCTCACAAAGTTGTCATTCTCAACCAGACAAAACATCTTACTTTAGAACAATATGGTTCTGGTAATGAATGTTTTGGAATGTAGAATGTCAGGTTGTCGAAATACTTCTCCTACAATATTTCATTTTGAGCTGTTCACGGCAGCAAAATCTTTATGAATCTTATACAAATTCCTCAAGAAATGATGTGAAGTAATTTGTTTATTAATAATCTATGCGGTTCTAGCCCTTAGTAGTCTTCGAAAAGCGCTTTAGATGAATTTTAAAAATTAACCTGTTGCTTGCCAAACATTAAATTAGTATGATTTGAAGATTAGATGGCATGGATCGAGAATAATTTTTTACTGTATACTGAAGTCGGTGACTTCACCCATTGTAACAATTCTTTTCAGTTTGAAGGTCTTAATAAATGAATAAATGATTCTTAGTAACTCGAAAAGGCTCAGAATGGATT
>JAAUYH010141013.1_pt1 | contig 31486 bp, 16 predicted proteins | sample 7278061 | NCBI WGS metagenome assembly JAAUYH01 (sample SAMN14350203, study PRJNA611818) | marine sediment metagenome | isolation source: surface marine sediment (0.6m) | place: French Polynesia: Moorea | collected 2018-08 | reverse complement strand
TTGAATGGTGTTGATGAAGAATATTCGAGTTTCTTCAACCTCCGTCCAATTCGATTAGACTGGGGGCCTCCCACCCGGCATATCGAAATATTCTCTATCCGGAGTTCAAATCCACAGAGGTATCGAATCAAGAAGAAGCGAGAGACAATTGTGGCTCCTGAGGCCGATAATGACTACTCTGATTACTGGAACAAGATATCCGCGAAGATGGAAGACCGAGGTTTTATCGACCATGATGGTGACGATCTCGGTGGAAGAAGAACCAGATTTGATATGGATTTGTCCGATGACGAGAGCGGTGGAAATAAGATCCTAGTTTTGCACTTCGATGATACGTCAAACCCAAATCATAAGACGAGTTTCTTTTCGGAGAGTTCAAACATTTATGTCGGAAAGCCCGCTGATTTGGCTTTGATGGGTTATAGCCCTGGCATGTTTGGGACTATGGTGCATGGAGCGTTCAGAGGGGCCGTCTTTGGCGGCAATGGTGCAAAAACGATAATGATCTATTGCACACCGTTTGGTGGTGCTCCGCAACGCTTTGCTCTTGGCGTGTCGATATCCGATGAGGATCGTCCACTCGGAGACTTTAAGACTGATATCGTCGTGGATCCCAAAGTAAAGAACGATGGCTAAGCGTTGACGCCCAACCCACACAGAATCCTCACCCACGCCCGTGCCGGAAATCCGGTGCGGGCTTGGCGTTTGTTTGGGGAACTGGGGCTTGGCGAGGTCACCGACGACATTAAAGTCCTCACGCTCAAGGGGCGGTTGCTCAAGGATCTCGCCTGGCGTGTGGAGGGGGATGAAGCGAAGCGGCTTTTTCGTGAAGCTTCCAAAGCCTATCTCGCGGCCTATGCGCTCAAGACCGATAGCTATCCGTTGATCAACGCCGCAGCGCTGGCCTTGTTTGCCGGGGACGAGGCTCGATCGCGTGCCCTGGCGCAGGACGTACGCGACCTTGTCGATACCGATCCGGGAGAGGGCGAGACGCCATACTGGCGCGAGGCGACGCGCGCCGAAGCGCAGCTCTTGTTGGGATCGCCCGCCGAGGCCGAGGCGTCGCTTGCTGCCGGTATCGATGCGTTGCCCGAAGCATGGGAGGACCATGCCCGCACGATCGAACAATTCACCGCCATTATTTCTGCGCAGGGCGGCGATGCGACCTGGCTCGACCGGCATCGTCCGCCGTGCTCGATCCATTTCAGCGGAATGATCGGTCTCGACCCGGATGCGCCTGGCCTGCGTGAAGGGATCGACACGACGATCGCCAGGCTCAGACCCGGCTTCGCATTCGGCGCTCTCGCGGCGGGAGCCGATATCCTGATCGCAGAGGCGGCGGTTGCGGCGGGCGCTCGCCTGACCGTCTCGCTTCCAAGCACGGTTGAGGAGTTTCGTGCAACATCGGTGGCTCCCTATGGAAGCGACTGGAATGCGCGCTTCGATCGCCTGATCGAGCGCGCCGAACGCGTTGAAGCTCTCTCCTTGACCGGCGAAAAGGGCGAGGTGCCCTTTGGCCTCTCCGTGGAAACCGCAAACCTTGTTTCGATGGGGCAAGCCCTGCGAAATGCCGATATCCTCAGCAGCCACGCGCACGCCATTACCATTGCTGCGCCGGATGAAGAGGAGCGTCTGCATGTCGCGCATTGGCTCGGTTCGGGACGTCCCTTGCATAGGATCGAGACGCCACGCGCGATCCAAGGCGGCGGGCTCCGCATTCGGCGTCCGGAGCCGAACACCGCGCTGGGCTTGAGAGCGATCGTCGCCTTTCGCGACTTGGGGCAGAATGATGCCGCGCGACTTGCCCAGAAGCACGGACTCCAGCCGATCTCAATCGATGGGGTAGCCGGCTATATGGGCGAACCGAACGCCGGTATCGTGGCGATGCTCGACGCTGCAAGACGCGGACTCGCGCAGGCCGGATCTCTCCTGATCGATATCCTGGCGAAGCCGCGACCCGATGGACTGATCCTGGATCGTGTCTCGCGGCTCAGTCGAGCCGTCAGTGCGGGAGAGTCCGTCACTGACGGTCGCTCGGCGATGATCGCACGTGTCTTGAGCGACGATATCCATATCGAAGAATTGGGCGAACTGCCCTCGCTCAGCGGGCCGATCTCGCTGTGGGCGATCCACCCATAGCGCCCGCTCAAACCACCAGCTCTTCCAGCATCCGGCGCGAGACGATTGCAAGCTCAGTATCCGAGCGTTCGATAATGCCGCGCCGTTCAAGATTGCTGATGGCTCTCGATCCGGTCTCGCGGGTGGTTTGGGCCGTCAACGCCAGGGCGGCGATGACTGGTGGCGGGGAAATCGTGTCCGACGCGCCCGCCAAGGCCAGCAATTCGCGATAGCAGCGACCGACAGCCGAGAGTGTGACCCGCGCGGCAAGCCGGTCCAACACCGTGTGCAACTGGCCCGAATAGATTCGCGACATGCCCGCCGCCAGATCGGGAAAATGGCGGAACAGTTGGTCGAGCTGGCGGGCTGCAATCTGGAGCGCGCGCACCTGTCCCAGCGATCTGGCGTCGAAAGCGCTCTCCTCCTCCGCCGCAAAGGCACCGACCAGTTCCCCGGGGCCGAATGCCGAAATCACTGTCGCTTGGCCCTCACTGGAGATCGCTTGCAATTGGACGGTCCCCTCGAAGATCAGCCACAGGCGATCGTCGTGATCGCCTTGGTGCGAGAGAACGGTGCGCGGTGCGTATTCACATGGACGCATCGAGGAAGCCAGCGCTTCCGCTGAATCGCGATCGCAGTCGAGCATCCGAAACAGCGCTTCAGTTCGATCTTCCAAGTTCATGCATATGCCCCCGAACCCTTCGCTCGAATAGCAGGCTAGTTGGCTTCCAATCGTCCCGTCAATTGGGTTGCGCAATGGCTGTTGCAATTCGACGAGCCTGTGTCGCACGATTACTTGAAATCGAACACGGCATTGAGTCGCCAATCTGTCGCAAATCTCTTACAACCCTCGGCTTCTATGGGTCCTTCGCCAGAATCGGAACTGCGACGCGCGCTGGCGCGGTCGAAATCGGCCTTGATTTCGGTCGGATGGCTGAGTGCGCTGGTCAACCTGCTGTTGCTCGGCGGGCCGATCTACATGCTACTGATCTACGATTCGGTGATGCCGAGCGGAAGCACGGCCACGCTGTTCGGTCTGCTGGCCATGATCGTGATCGTCTATCTGTTTCAGGGCCTGTTTGACCTGCTCCGGATTCGGATCCTCGGCGATGTCGCCGCAGCGCTCGATGCGCGGATGACCGGCCGAGTTCATCGCGCGATTTCCCAGCTTGCATTGGCCGCCGGGGAGGATGGAGATGACGGGCTGACGCCGATGCGCGATCTCGACAGCATACGCAGTTTCCTTGGTTCACCCGGACCGGGTGCATTGATGGATCTGCCCTGGCTGCTGCTGTTCGTCGGATTGCTCTCGGTCCTGCATGTGTGGCTGGGCATCACTGCCTTGGTCGGTGCGACCGTCCTGGTTGCGCTCACATTCCTCAACGATCGGGCGTCACGCGGTCCGAGCGAAGAGGCCAGTAGCGCGCGCGCCTATCGCGCCAAGATGGCGCGAGACAACTACCGTCACGTGGAGATCATTCGGGCGCTCGGCATGGGCGAGCGGATGTACGATCTCTGGCATGCGGCCAATGCGCGGCTGAATGCGGCGCAGGACAAGGTAACACGAACCGGTAGCCTGCTGAGTGGCATCAGTCGGATCTTTCGCTTGTTCCTGCAGAGTCTCGTACTGACAGTCGGGGCGTTGCTTTATCTTGCGGGTGAAGCAAGCGGCGGCATCGTGTTTGCGGCATCTATCCTTGCTGCGCGCGCGCTCGCTCCGATCGATCAGGCCATCGCCCACTGGGGGGCGTTTACCAACGCGCGCCAGGGATGGGCTCGGCTGGATCGACTGTTCGACGCGATCCCGCTCAACGAAGAACGCGAGACACGTCTGCCCGCGCCCAGCGAGAATCTGAAAGTGCAAAGGCTTTCGATTGTGCCGCCGGGTGGCGAAATGGCTGTGCTCGAAGGGATCGAATTCGAGCTGCGGGCGGGTGATGGGCTAGGTATTATCGGACCCAGTGCAGCGGGCAAGACCTCCCTTTCGCGCGCTCTTGTTGGGCTTTGGCAACCGGTCGATGGGGCAGTTCGGCTTGACGGTGCCAGCCTTGATCAATGGGATCCGGATGCACTCGGCGTGCATCTCGGCTACTTGCCGCAGCACGTCGAGTTGTTCGGCGGAACGATCGCGCAGAACATTGCGAGGTTCGATCCCAATCCCTCATCCGACCTGGTCATCGAAGCGGCGCGAGCGGCAGGCGTTCACGAAATGGTGCTGGGTCTTCCTCAAGGCTATGACACGATTGTCGGGGCCGGCGGCATCCAGCTGTCTGCCGGACAGCGTCAGCGCATCGGACTTGCGCGTGCGCTTTACGGTGATCCTTTCCTCGTGGTGCTCGACGAGCCGAACTCGAATCTCGACGCGGATGGCGAAACTGCCTTGGACAAGGCCATTGCTGAGGCTCGCCGGCGTGGCGCCATCGTCGCGCTTGTGGCGCATCGTCCGTCGGCCTTGCGTCAGGTCAACAAGGTGCTGGTGCTCCAGAACGGAAGGATGTCCGCTTTCGGCGAGCGCGACGAAGTGTTGGCCCGTATGGTGACGGCCCCCAACGCCACGCCGATCCGGCCGCCCAAAGATGTCGATGTCGCTGAGCGGGCCGAGAAGCACTCGTGAACGCACAGCTTCCCGTCGCCGCCGCGCCGGATATCGGCGAACTCGCTCAGGGTTACGATGCCCGCGCTCGTGGACGCACGCTAATTGCGTTGATTGCCGCTGGAATTCTCGCATTGCTCGTTGTCGGTGGTGGAGCTCTGGTTCCGATAGGGGGCGCAGTAATCGCCAGCGCGGAGGTTGCCCCTGAAACCCGTGTGAAGCGGATTGCCCATCCTACGGGGGGCGTGGTTTCTGAGATCCTGGTGCGTGACGGGGATGTGGTTGAAGAAGGTGATTTGCTGATGCGGCTGGATACGGAAGTGTCGGCTGTCAGCGCAGAATTTTCCGAACGATCGCTTGCGCAATTGCTTGCCCAGCGCGCGCGCCTGACGGCGGAGATCGAGAGCCGCGGATCGATCCGGTTTCCGGCGGAATTGCAGCACGATCAAAGCGACGACGCTCGTGCTGCAATTGCAGCGGAGCAGCGCCGGTTTGCGCTGAATCGATCGGAACAGTCGAGTTTGCGAGCGCAGCTTGGCGAACGCGTGAACCAGCTCAATCGCCAGATCGACGGCTATAATGCACAGATTTCGTCGCTGGAACAGCAACAGGCGTTGATCAAGCCCGAACTGGAATTGCTGCGTGAGATGCACGGTAAGGGCTACGTCACAATTCGGCGGCTCAACGAGATGGAGCGCACCGCGATCGATCTCGATGGGTCGATCGGCGCACTGCGGGCCAATATTGCCCAATCGAATGCGGCCATCGCCCAGGCCGAAGAGCAACGCATCCAGATTGGCCAGACGGCGCGGGCGCAAGCGGGTGCCGAACTCGCCCAAGTGGAAGCGGCGATCAATGAGCAACGCGTGGCCAGCGCCAGCGCGGGCGATCAATTCGATCGCTCCGAAATCCGAGCTTCCTACCCTGGAACAGTCGACAAGCTTGCCTACAGCGCCGTAGGTGAGGTTGTTCGTCCGGCCGAAACGATCGTCGAGATCGTGCCGCAGGACGATAGGCTGGTGTTCAATGGATTGGTTTTGCCGAGCGATATCGATCGCGTAGCCGTCGGGCAGCCAGCGCGGATCAGGCTGTCGGCTTTCAATCAGGCGACCACGCCGGAGCTGGCGGGGGAAGTGACCTTCGTTTCGGCAGACCCTGCCACCGAGGAATCCACCGGAGCGCGCGTGTTCCGGGTACGGGTTGTGCTTGACGACGGCTCGCTGGCAGTGACGCAGCGATTGGAACTGGTTTCCGGCATGCCGGCGGAACTCTTCATCGAGACCGGCAGCCGTTCGATGTTGTCGTACGTGACGAAGCCTCTGGTCGATCAGTTCGCCAGGGCATTCCGCAACTGACGAGGCATTTGGGGGCGGCGGCGAAGTGCACGCCGCCGCCTCAAAGGCAAGCTTAGATCAGTGGTTCGAAGCCCGCTGTCGCCTGGTTGATCCAGGGGTTGGCCGCATCCTCTTCGTCTTGCGCCCACTCAACCGCAAAGTGTCCGTTGCGAGGTCCTCCGTCGCCGTCCAGGAGTTCTGCCAGCGGCATGGAGATCGGGCTCGTATTGGTCGTCGCGACAGGAGCCATGGCCATATCGTTGAATTCGAACGGGGCATTCTCGATATCGCTCAGTAGAACCGCGACTGAGCCGACCATTTGCGCGACTGATCCGGAGCCCGCTTGCGATGTCGCGGAAGCGGGCGGCGCGTCGAAGCTGGTCTGGGCCAGCACGTCGGCGCTCGATGCGTTCAAAACGGTCGCAACCAGCACACCATCTGCTTCAATTTCGGTATCAAGGCCGACCTGCGTAAAGGTGATCGCCTTGCCGCCTGCGCCGTCGATCCGGATCGCGTCGAGGTTCCTCTCGAAATCGAGGATTGTGTCGACATCTGCGGCGGTTTGATCTGCATGTAGCACGAACAAGTCCGCCTGAGTGCCACCGGCAAGCATATCCATGCCCGTACCACCGTCGAGCGTATCTGTGCTTCGTCCCCCGTCGAGCGTGTCGTTGTCGGCGCCGCCATCGAGCGTGTCGGCTTGGTCACCGCCGAGCAGCGTGTCCATGCCAGAACCGCCAGACAACATGTCATCGCCTAGACCGCCTTCGATCAGATCGTCGCCGCCGTCGCCGCTCAGGTTATCGTTCCCGCGATCGCCAAAGATGTCGTCGTCGTTGTCGCCGCCGCTGATCGTATCGCCGCCATCACCACCCTCGATCATGTCTTCTCCCGCGCCGCCCATGACATTGTCGCTACCAGGTCCGGCATCGATTGTGTCGTTGCCGCCCATGCCATCGATGATGTCATCGCCCCGGTCGCCCAGGATCAAGTCGTCCATAGCGCCACCGGTGAGCGTGTCCGACCCGCGGGTGCCTTGCAGGGTGAGACCGCCTCCGTCGATCAGCGAGGCGGCCTGAACGTCGGCTTCGGCCGCATTCAGAACGGTCGCGACGAGCACGCCATCCGAGAGGATTTGAACGTCGGCTCCGGCTTGGACGAATGTGATCGTCCTGCCCATCGAACCGTCGATACGGATGCTGTCCAGACCGCGCTCGAAATCGGTGATCGTGTCGGCGTCTGCTGCCGTCTGATCGGCATGAAGAATGAACAGGTCGGCCTGGGTTCCACCCGTCAGAGTGTCCATGCCGGTGCCGCCGTCCAGCTCGTCTTCGCGCGCGCCGCCATCGAGCATGTCGTCGTCCGCTCCGCCGAACAGCATGTCGCGCTGCGCGCCGCCAATGAGCATGTCGTTGCCGTTATTGCCGAAGATCGTATCGTCGCCGAGTCCGCCATCGAGCATGTCGTCGCCATCCCCGCCCATGATCGTATCGTCGCCGCGATCGCCGTTGATCTTGTCATTGTCGGCGCCGCCATCGAGCATGTCGTCGCCGTCCCCTCCGACGATCATGTCTTCGCCGTCGCCACCCATGACGTTGTCCGCACCGGGTCCGGCATCGATCATGTCGTCGCCGCTTCCGCCGTCGATGTCGTCCTCTCCGCGACCCCCGTCAATATCGTCATTGCCGCCATTGCCGTTGATCGTGTCGTCGCCGCGAAGGCCGTCGATATCGTCGTCACCGTCGTTCCCATCGAGCGCGCCGTCGACGCCGTTGGTGCCCGAAATGGTCTGGACGCCGACATTGAACAGCGCGAGGATCGGGTCGTGGTCCGAATTCGGATTGCCGATCGGCGTGTTGGTATGGACGGCGTCGATCTGGGCATTCTCGGCGAGGTTCTCCGTCGCGAGAATGTGATCGAGCTGTTGCGCATTGCCCTGGAACAGGACGCTGAAGCGATCGTCTTGGTCGAGTGCAAAGGTGAGGTTTTCGAGCACCACTTCGCTACCCGGATCGACCGTTGCCCCATCGAAATCGAGTTCACCCGTCAGCACTTCCATCGGCTCTTCAAACTGGAATTCGTTGAAGTCGCCAGCCACGGCGATCTTCGCATCCGGATTGGCTGCAAGCAGCTCATCGATTTGCGCGTTCACCGCGGCCGCCTGTGCGGCGCGGCTCAACGCCCCGGCGTTGGTCGGCGGCTGGATCGCACTGAAGCTGCTGTCGGAGCCGATCTTCGACGTGAAGTGGTTGCCGATAACCGTCACCGTTTCGCCGTTGAAACGGAAGTTCGCTCCGAGCGGCGCGCGGGAATTGGCGAAGGCGGCATCCAGCGCGCCGGTGTCGTCGGTGATGGTAAAGACCGACGCATTGTCGAGGTCCACCCGGTCGTCGCGATAAAGGAACGCGACGCGAATGTTGCCGCCGGGCTGCCCGCCGGTTTCGCCATCGACGACGAAGGGATTGTCGAGCACCGAGTACTGTATGCCGGTCTGGTTGAATATCTCCGTCGCCAGTGCCTCCAGCGTCATCTGAGCCGAAACGGTTCCGTCGTTGAAGGCACCGCTGTCGTCCTGCACTTCCTGCAGCACGACGATGTCGGGCGCTTCCAGATTGATTCCGATATCAGTCGCCACGCCGGCAAACCTGCCGTCGGCCACATCGTCGTCGCCATCGGCCGGATTGATGTCGAGATTGAGCACGTTGTAGGTCGCGATCGAAAGCTGATTGACCGCGCCCTGGACGAGGGCGGTCGCCTCGGCGATGTTTGTACTCGCTTGCGCGACCGTTACGTCCGCGAGGGGTCGAACCTGATAGTTCTCGAATGCGTAGTCGACGATCCCGACCACATCGTTGAGCAGCGTTCCGGGGGTCACATCGGGGATTGCAAAGGTCGAACCGTTTAGGGCTCCCGCTTCGTCGATCTGGACCCGTTCGGGGTTGAAGTCCGATCCCGCGCCGGCATCGAATTCGCCTAGCCCGCCGTCTCCTCCGTCGATGACCAGCAGGCCTTCATCCGAAACGTTGGTGCCTTCGAGATTGCCCATGCCGTCGCTGGCGACCGTCCAAAGCTCGCCGAAACCGTTGGTCGAATCGACTGCCACCGGGTTCTGGACAAGGACCAGCATGCCTTCCAGGCTCTCCCAGAAATCGGCGCCGTCCGTGTCGGGATCGTAGTTGGTGAAGTTGTCGTCTTCGATGATTTCCGTCGGCTGTCCGGTACCGAGCGGGCCAATCACGGTTGCTGGTGGAAGAGCGTTTCCAGTACTGTCCACAGTGATGGCGGGATCGATCAGTTGGGTGATGGTGAGATTGGCCGGGTCTCCACCGCCACGGAACTCATTTACGGTACCGGTGATTGTCAGGCCGTCACCGACTGCAACAGACGGCGCCGTTCCCGTGAATACGAAGATGCCGTCCGATGTGAACCCGTCACCGTCGCCGTCCGGGTCCTGCAGGTAGAATCCGTTCGTCGCGATAGCGGTTACGACGCCGGTGGTCGTGACTTCGTTCCCGACAAACAGCGACGTGTGTGTCGTGCCCTGTATTTCGCCGATTTCGAGGTTGAGCGGATCGTCGTTGAGGATTGTGCCTTCGCCCGTGCCGTCACCAGTTGTTGCCCCCCCGGTCGGGTTGGAAAGCACCACGTCGAAGAATTCGTTCGGTTCCCCAACGGTATCTCCGACAATATCGAGGGTGATGGTTTGTAAGGTCTCGCCGTCGGCAAAGTTGACGGTACCTGTCAGGGCGCCCGAAAAGTCATCAAAGTCCGCGTCACTGAAGCCGCTGCTTATCCCGACCGCGAAGTCTACCGATACAGCTCCAGTGTCGCCGCCTACACGGAACACGTTGAAGGTGATCTGCGATGTTCCACTATCACCCTCGGTGACGGTCGCATCGTCGATGTAGAGTGCACCGTTGGGGTTCGCAGGCGCAAAATCCTGCCCGGTATTGACCAGACCGAAATTGTCGGTCTGCGATGGCTGCCAGGCGAAGTCGTTGGCGACATTGCCGGTGCCGCCCAGCTGCAGCGACGTTCCTGAAGGCACGCCGCCTTCCGCAACGCCGATATCTTCGCTGGTCTGGCCTGCAGCGGGGCCGTCGGTGGCGGTGAAAGAGCCTTCGTAGGACAGGAATTGCACGACCTGACCTCCCGGACTGACGAGAGCGATCGCGTCCGGACCATTCTGGATCCCGCTGATCGGGAAAGCGAGTGTGCCGAAGCCATCGTCCTGATCCGGAATCACTCCCGTCAGGTTCTCGGTGTCGTAAACAACCCCGCCATTGCCGTTATAAAGCACCAGCTGCCAGCCTGCGAGATCCGTCCCGGCAGGTCCGGCAATCTCGATGCCTTCGCCAATGTCCGAGCCGGAATTGTCGTAGTGGATCTCGTTGATGAACACTTCGGCCGGGCCTTGCGGCGGGAAGTCGTCGTTCAAGATTGTGCCGGTCGCCTGGAAGTCGATCGCATCGAGCGTCGCGCCGCCCTGCGGATTGGTGAGAACGACGGCAAAGCGTTCGTCGCCTTCGATGTCGGTGTCGCCGTTGATCGAATAGGTTATGGTCTTGCTGGTCTCGCCATCGGCAAAGTTGAGCGTGCCCGATTGCGGCGTGAAGTCGTCCCCGAACGTCGCATTGTTTGTCAGGAACGCGCCGGTGTTGAAGTCGACCGAGACAGCACCATCGGATCCGCCCGAACGCGTCACGGTAAAGACAAGGTCGGTCGTCCCGCTGTCCCCTTCGAGCACGCTGGCATCTTCGACACTGAGCACGCCCGGCTGCGGCGCTGGAGGCGTGCCCCCGGCATTGTTCACGACGATATTATCGATTGCGAGATCTTCGTCGCCCGAATCCAGGTGGAATCGAATTTCCAAATCCAGCGTCGATCCCATTCCCGCAATCGCGGCGGTGAAGGTCTGAAAAACCGACGTGATCTCGGTGCCATCGCCCACACCATCGAGATTGGTATCTACCAGAGGCGCACCATTGGAGCCTGACCCTGTGCCAATTCCATCGTTGGCAATGCCAAAGATCTGGAATTGCGGGCCGCCATCGATCGAAGCGAAGATCTGGAAGAAGTCGGTCGAATCCCAATCTTCATTGCCGTCGCTGCTGTCGTCTTCGGCAATGTCGATCGAAAGCAGCAGGTCGTCGAGACCGGTGATGTCGAGCCCCGTAAAGAAGATCGATTGTTCGTCGTCGGTCGAAAGACCGGGTACCGAATCCGTATCCTGGGCTGCGAAAAAGAAACTGCCGCCTTGCCCAGTCACCGAGTAGCTCGACGATATGTCGGTGCCATCGGTCCGAGCGAAGAAATCGCCGAACCCGTCATTCCCTTCGCCGCTGGAGAATGTGTAACGCGTACCATTGCCGTCGGTTTCGAAGCCTTCGTCGAGAACGGTGACGATGGGGGGAGGGAAGGTCTGACCCGTGTTCATCGCGCTCTGCGTTTGCGTGACGTTTTCCACCCACATGAAATCGCCCGCTGTCGTGCCGCTGCCCTGGAGCTGAAGCGACTGCATGTCCGTGGTCGTGCCGCTGGCGGAGGCCGGTCCTTCGCCCACTCCGATATCGGTGCTCGTCAGGCCGTTGGCCGGGCCATCCGCGGCGGTAAAAGTGCCCTCGTAGGAAAGGAATTGGACAACGTTGCCCATTGCATCGACCAAGGCGATACCGTCGGGTGCACCGTTCTGGAGTCCGTTTGAGGGAAGCGCGAAACCCTGGATCGCGTCGGTGCCGCTCAGGTTGAGCGTGTTGTACGATAGACCGTTGCTCCCGTTGTAGAGCACGATGGTCCAACCGGTTAGATCGATACCGAGCGGATTGGCGACCTCGATGTATTCATTGGCGTCGGCAGTGGGACTGTTGTTGTCGTAGTGAATCTCGTTGATGAATACGGACGAAGTGGTGCCGGCAACCATGGAAGTCTCCCCTGAACTGGATCGGAAAAGGCGAGCGCCTGACACGGCTCGCCGACTCGGACCCTGCGACGCTAGTAAGTATCAGGGACAGTCGCGTGACAGTTTGATTAAAGTAATCATCAAGTTGCGCGTTTCTGCGCATAAGCTGTGGAGAAGTCAGCCAAGTACCCAGTTCAGGACTTCGGGCAGACGCGCAGCCCAGGCGTTTTCCTCGTGTTCGGCACCTTCGTAGGACCGGCTTTCCCAATCGCGGCCCCGTTGCCAGCCAGTCTTAGCCATGTGCGCATCGATCGCTGCCTGGTAGGGTGGATAGAACGCGTCGAGCGTTGCAGTACCGTGATCGAACCACAGCTTACGCCCACCTGGATCGCCCAGCTTTTCTCTCAACATTCCGCTCCAGATCGCAATCAGTTCGGGATCGGTGGAATCGACATTCTGAGGAGCGATGGCGGGCCAGTGGGTGCTCACACAGCCGGCGCGACCGAAAATGTCGGGGTGCTCAAGGAAGGAATACAGGCTGATGAGGCCGCCCATACTGGATCCGATAATGGCAGTGTTGGCGCGTTCGGGTCGTGTCCTAAAGACACGGTCGCACCAAGGTTTCAGGACGCCGGTCATCCAGTCGAGATAGCGGTGAGACACGAGCGGTCCCTGAGCGTACTCGTCCATCTTTGCGCGTAGGCTCTCGCTCGCCTGGTCGTAGGCGGGGAATGGCAGGTATTGTCGGTACCGATCCGCTCCGGGTGACCAGATGCCGACGACGATCCAGGGGACTTCGCCACTGTCGACTGCGTAGCGCATCATCGCAGCGTCTGCGGCCCAAACCTTGTTGAAGTTGGAGAGCGCCGGATCGAATAGATTCTGGGCATCGTGCATATAGAGGACGCGATAGCGCTGGGTCCCGACGTCGTAGCCTGGCGGCAACCAGATCGTCAGCCGCTGATTGGGCAAGCCGGCTGCACGAAGATCGCGGTATTCGAGGAATCGCCCTTCCGTTTCCCCTGCAGATAGAATGGCAGGAAACGACGCGAGCGTAATGCCGCCAAGGCATCCCAGGATCGTATCGCGCCGCATGTATCGCATGGTCATGCGGCCTCTGCTGCGTCGGGCGCGGCGCAATGCTTCGCAATATAGTCTTCGTGTCGGGGCAATGAGCCGACCGCGCGCTCGATCAGGCGCCGCAGGTTGCTCAGGAATTCGTCGAGCTGCGCATCGCCGAGCTGGTCGGCCATTGGATCGTAGCTGGCCGGCATCACTCCCTGTCCAAGCATCACCTGGACCCAGCTCGCTTCGCGGAACAGATCGTCGACATCGCGCCCCAGCCGACCTGAGGACTCGAACAGTTCGAGCTTGTGCGTAAGGCTATCGGGCACGTCCATGTGCTTACAATAGCGCCAGAACTCGGTGTCCTCGCGCTCCGTCTGGTGGTAGTGGAGAACGAGAAAGTCCCGGATCTGTTCGAATTCGGCGGTGCAGCGCCGATTGTATTCGTCGCGCTCTGCGACACTGTTTCCGCCGCGTGGGAACAGCTGGATCAAGCGGCTGACATGCGCCTGGATAAGATGAATCGAAGTGGATTCAAGCGGCTCCAGGAACCCGCTGGACAATCCGATCGCTACGCAGTTATGCGACCAGAACTGATCGCGTCGACCCGTCGTGAAACGGATTGGGCGGGGATCGCCCAGCGCTTTTGTAGGTAGGTTCGCGATCAGCATCTCACCAGCTTCCTCGTCCGAGATGAAGTCGCTCGAGTAGACGTGACCGTTGCCGGTGCGGTGCTGCAGCGGGATGCGCCACTGCCAGCCCGCGGTGTGGGCGGTGGCACGGGTGTAGGGTACTAGGGTTGCCAATCGCTTGCTCGGCACGGCCTGCGCTCGGTTGCAAGGGAGCCACTTCGACCAGTCCTGGTAAGCGACCCCGAGCTCCTGTCCGAGAAGCAACGCGCGAAACCCAGTGCAGTCGATGAAGAAATCGCCGGCAATCGTCTCGCCACGCTGAAGCTTGATCGAGGCGATGTCTCCGCTTTCGGCGTCGCGCGCGACGCTTTCGACTATCCCTTCGGTGCGGGTTACGCCGCGCGCCTCGGAATAGGCGCGCAGGTACCGGGCATAGAGGCTGGCATCGAAATGGTAGGCATAGGCGAGCCCCGTCATCGCGGTGTTCCCGACCTTGTCCATATGGGCGAAACGCGCTTCGGCGGCTGCGAGTTGATGGAGGGAATAGTGCCAAAGGTCCGGTGCCTGCGCATTCCGTCCCGCATGACGTCGCCAGTAGTGATGAAATAGCACGCTGTTGAGGTTGAGCCCGGTATCGCCGAATGTGTGCAGGTATCGATCACCTTTGCGGCCCCAATTGTGGAATTCGATTCCGAGCTTGAACGTGCCGTACGTCGAGCGCAGGAAGTCCGCTTCGTCGAGACCCAGTATACCGTTAAGGCGAATGATCTGCGGGATCGTTGCTTCGCCCACGCCCACCGTGCCGATAGCTTCGGATTCGACCAGCTCGATCGCCAGGCTCGAGCCGAGCAACTTCGCGAAAGCCGCTGCGGTAATCCATCCGGCGGTTCCGCCGCCGACGATCACCAACTTCTGGACGCGTTTGTCGTTCATCCCATCTCCACTCTCGGCTTTCCGCCTGGCTCCAGGGTCACTTTGGCCTGAAAAGGGCATTGATCGTCAAGCGCCCACTCCGCGGATCGAGCGGCAGGGAGGCATCGTTGTCGATAATCCCGCTGTGCAAGACATTGCCGCGATAGAATACGGCTTGGTTGAATGCGCCGTCACTCGCGTGGATCCGCTCGAAATGGGGGGCGCCATCGGTCACATATCGGGCGGGCGGCATTCCGCTCTTCTGGACATCGCTTTCGAGCGCTGCCTTGTAGCGAGGGAAAGTCTCATCCGTCAGGCTTTCCAGTCCCGTGGTCTTGTGGCGAAAAAAGGCCGTGCCGCCGTGATCGGTGTGGTGAAGATAGAGCATCATCGCGATCAGGTCCGGATCCGTACCATCGACATGCGGCAATCGCTGCATCGGGATCAGTCGATCGGGCGGGACGGCAACCACGGAATACCACACCTGGATGTCCCATCCCTCGGCTGCTTGGCCGAAACCCCTTTCCAACAAAGGTGTCAGTTGCGTGAGCCAAGCCTCGGCGACGGTCGGATCGAGTGGTGCGCGCAGGCCGGGATATTGCGGTGTGATCTTTGCAAATTTTTGCAAAACGGCTGACTGTATTGCGGACTCCGGCGCTTCCATGAAGTCGTTTACGGTGACAAATGCATGATTTTGCACGGAAAAATGCCCGAATTGCGCATTGGTAAGCGAAATTGCCCAGTTTTTCATGGATTGAGTTTGATCCCATATCGCCCATTGCGCGTGTCGAAATGCTACCAAACCCGCTCCAAATTGCCAAATAGCACAAATTAAATAACGGATTTAAAAGCATAAAATGGAAAGCTCCAACCCAACTTCGCGTCTCGGCGCCATGGCGGTTGCAGCAAGTGCAACACGTTCGGCGAACTCGCATTGCAAAAGTGTGACAAGAGCGCCACAGCCTGTTGATTACTTCCTGCTTTGGGTCTTCTTGGAAACGATTTATCTCCTACAAATATCTGTAAAAGCGAGATAATAGAACGGATCTTGCGATTCTGATCATGCCACGAAATTGGGCGTTTACGTGCGTCGATTTTCTCGCTATGAAAAAAACTGCAAACGCACACGATCAACAAAGTGCGTTGGGGGAGAGTATTGATGGGATCTAAGCGTTTTTCCGCGAACGCTCGCCTGCTCAGCGGAGCGGCAATGGGTTTGGCAATGGTGGCTGGCGCTGTTCCAGCCATGGCTCAAGAGACTGACGAAGCTGAAGGCGAAGGCAATCAGATCATCGTCACTGGCATCCGCGCTTCGATCGAGACATCGCTCGAGGCCAAGCGCGATGCTACCAGTATTGTCGAGGTAATTTCGTCGGAAGATATCGGCCAGTTGCCTGATCTTTCGATTGCCGACGCATTGGCGCGCCTGCCGGGCGTCACCGCGCAGCGTGTACGTGGTCGCTCGCAGCAGATTTCGATCCGCGGCCTTGGTCCGGACTTTTCCCTTTCGCTCCTCAACGGCCGCGAAGTCGTTTCCGCCGGCAACAACCGCGGTATCGAGTTCGACCAATTCCCGTCGGAGCTGATCAATCAGGCGGTGGTCTACAAGACCGGCGATGCGCAGCTCGCAGCCATCGGCATTGCCGGTGCCGTCGATCTGCGTACGGTGCGCCCGCTCGACTTCAACGACCGCCAGATCAACGTTTCGGCTCGGTATGTTGTCAATGACAGCGGCTCGCTCAACCCCGATTTCAGCGACGACGGCTATCGCTTTTTCGCATCTTTGATCGACCAGAATGCCGATGGCACGGTCGGTTGGTCGCTCGGTGCGACCGTGCAGTCCAACCCGACGCACTTCATCTCGCGCGAGCTGAAAACCTCAGACACTCGTGACATCAACGATCGGACGGTTCTCACCGGCCAGGTTCGCAGGGACGCGAACGGAGTTTTCTATGCGGCGGACAACCCGCGCCAGGGTGTCGTCAGTCGCGACTTCCAGCGCGTCTCGATCGCCGGTGCGCTGCAATTCGAACCCTACGACAATTTCAACGCGACCATCGATGCGTTCTACACCGACACCGAAGATTCAGGGATCTTCCGAGGTACGGAAACTCCGATCGCATCCTGGAGTGGTGCGAGCTTCGATGGCACCACCGGCGCGGGTCCGTTCGCCGAGACGGCGACCTATTCGGCGGTTGTTCCGATCCTGCGGACCGACACCGAAGGCAGTGAAGCGCAGATCTTCGCTATCGGTGCCAATATCGAGTGGGGCATTACCAGCAATCTGAATTTCGTGTTCGATTACGGTTACTCCACCCTCGATCGCAACGACATCGATTATGAAAGCTATGCCGGTACCGGGCCGGGCCGTTCGGGTGCACAGGACGTTATCACGTTCAACACTCCGATCTCCGGTCGCTACAGCCTCGATACCCAACTCGACTACACCGATCCGGCAAATGCCCTGCTAACCGATCCGGGCGGTTGGGGCCAAGTCGGCTTCATCAAGGAGCCGGAGATCGAAGACGAGCTGAACCAGCTGCGTGCCGAACTTGATTACGAGTTCGACGGTGGCTTCCTCGGCAGCATCACGGTCGGCTATCTCTACACCGATCGTCACAAGAACTTCGATTCCAACGAGAGCTTCCTGCGTCCGTCAGCGGCATTCGTTGACGGTGCGCTCGCGGTTCCCACCAATGCCATTGTCGGGGTCACCGACACAGGCGGTCTCAACAACAACATCCTCGCATACGATCCTTCCAGTTTCCTGACGGACGGGACCTACCTCGTTGAAAAGGCGACGTTCGACACGGAGTGGATTGTCGACGAAGAAGTTCACAACTTCTACGTCCAGGCGAATATCGACGCGGATCTCGGCGGCGTGCCGCTGCGCGGCAATATCGGGCTTCGCTATGCAGACACGCGCCAGTCTTCCACCGGCACGATCGGCGGCGGGCTGCTCAACACCGTGTCCGAGCAGTATGACGACTTCCTGCCGAGCGCCAACCTCAGCTTCGAGGTTGCGGAAGACCTGTACATCCGTTTGGCAGCGGCGAAATCGATCACTCGTGCGCGGTTGGATCAGCTGGCCGCAAACCAGAACATCAATTTCAATCCGTTGGCATGTGTCGACAGTGACGGCGACCAGGTTCCGGACACCGTGATCGGCTTCAACCCGCCGCAACTCGTGTGCTTCAATCTCAGCGGCGGCAATCCGGCGTTGCAGCCCTACGAATCGGTTTCCTACGACCTTTCGGTCGAGAAATACTTCTCGCCCGGTACCGCCGTCATCGTTGCGGTGTTCCACAAGGATCTGTCCGACTGGGTGGTCGACTTCAACGAGATTATCGATCTTGAACAGTCGATCGTGAATGCCGGCTTTGGGTCCATCCTGACCGGAGCGCCGGAACTTGCAACCGGCGCGTTCAGCGGCCCGATCAACTTCGCCGATGGTTCGATCACCGGGGTCGAAGGGACCGTCCGGGTCGATTTCGCGGACGTGACCAGCGCCCTCGATGGCTTTGGCGCTTTCTTCAGCATCACCTATGCCGATGCCGAACTTCAGGATGAAGGGCAGGGCTTCACCCCGATCCCGGGTTACTCGGAGACGACTTGGTCGGCAGACGTGTTCTACGAGAAGGACGGGATCCAGGCGAAACTGGCAGCGCGCTATCGCGACGGGTTCCGATCCGAAGTGCAGCAGTTCGACGGCGGCCTGACTGGGGCGGACTCGCTGAGCGAAACGATCCTCGATGCCCAGATCGGCTACACCTTCCAGAATGAAAGTGGGCCGCTCGAAGGACTCGCGCTTCAGTTCGAGGTGTTCAACATCACCAACGAACCGTTCACGACCGAGAACGGGCTGCTTGACGTTGCCGGTATTGACGAAGTCGGCCGACAGCCGAGCCGTCACGAACTCTATGGACGGACTTTCAACTTCACGATCCGCAAGAACTTCTAACGGATCTCTCCCACCTGGCTCTCACTCCACAAGGGTCGCAACTGGTGGAACGGAAAGGGGCTCGCTGATCGCAGCGAGCCCCTTTCTCGTAGAGCTTTTCGATTGCTCTTCTCTAGGCTGCGTGAGGCGAGCGGCAGTTCTCCGCGAGGAAATCGGCGTGTTTGGGCATCGATCCCACAGCCTCTTGCATCGCTTGGGCGATCGCACCCATTCTTTCCGCGACGGGCACCTGTTCCCGCATTTGCGCTAGCGCCGGCGCGCGGCGCGGAACGATATCCTGGCCAAGATAGACCGCGATCCAGCTCGGGTTCTTGAACAGCTCTCGCTCGTCCGAAACCAGCAGACCGTAGTTGCGAAAGTGATCGATTTTGTATTGCAGGTTGTCGGGAATAGCCATGTTGGCGGTGTAGCGCCAAAGCTCTGAATCGTTGCGCTCAGTGGCCTTGTAGTGGAGGATCAGGAAATCACGGATCCGCTCGTATTCGGCGGTCGTCTGCGCGTTGTATTCGCGTGCCAGCAGTGGCGACATCTCGGCATCGGGCATCAGGGCGATCAATCGCAATATGCCGTACTGGATCAGGTGCAGGCTGGTCGATTCCAGCGGCTCCATGAAGCCCGCCGACAGCCCTATGGCGACGCAGTTCTTCTCCCAGAACTTGCGACGTTTGCCGGTGACGAAACGTAGGGTGCGTGGGTCCGCCTGCGCCTCCCCGTCGAGTGAAGTCATCAACTCGGTCGTCGCTTCGTATTCGCTTATGAAATCGCTGCAATGGACGTAGCCGTTGCCCGTGCGATGCTGCAGCGGGATGCGCCATTGCCAACCGGCCGCCTTGGCGGTCGAGCGGGTGAAAGGCGCGATTTCCTTGCCTCTGGCGCACGGGACGGCGACCGCCCGGTCGCAGGGCAGCCAGTGTTGCCAATTGTCGTATCCCGCCTTGAGCGCGTCCTCGATCAAGAGGCCGCGGAATCCGCTGCAATCGACGAAGAACTCCGCCTCGTGCTTGGCGCCGCTGTCGAGCGTGACGCTCTTGATGAAGCCGTCCTCTGCACGCAACGTGGCCTCCATCACCCGACCTTCAATCCTTTTCACGCCGCGCGCTTCGGCGTAGCTGCGCAGAAATGCGGCGTAGAGTGTCGCATCGAAATGGTAGGCATAGTCGAAGGTGGATTGAATCTGGCGACGGTCTGGCGAGGGGTGAGAAAACACCCCCGCCTTTGCCATCGCCCAGCACATCGAATATTCGTCGATCGGCTCCCGAACGCGGCCAGCCAGGCTTTCGCGCATCCAGAAATGATAGAACGGGACGCTGTCGAACTCGGCGCCATACTGGCCGAATGGGTGGAAGTAGGAATGGCCCAATCGGGTCCAGTCGACAAACTGTATTCCGAGTTTGTAGGATCCAGCCGTTTCCTTGACGAACGTCGCCTCGTCGATCCCCAGCCGCTGGTTAAAGTGGCGAATGGGCGGGATGGTTGCCTCGCCGACCCCGACTGTTCCGATCGCTTCGGATTCGATCAGTGTAATCTCACAATTGCGTCCGAGGCTTTCCGCCAGGGCCGCTGCGGTCATCCAACCGGCACTGCCGCCGCCAACGATTATGATCTTCTTGAGCGGGGCGAATTTCTGGACCACGTCAGCCGCCGCAACTGTCGCGGATCAACAGGCTGGTTTCGAGCCGTTGCGACGCCACTCGGCCGCCGGTCGTGTCGATCAGTTTTGAAACGAGCATACGCCCGGCGAGATTGGCATCCTGATCGATGGTCGTGAGCCTCGGCGTGACCAGCCGGGATGCCGGGATGTTGTCGTAGCCGACCACCGACACATCTCGCGGCACGTCGCGTCCACTGCTGATGAGCGCGCGGATTGCGCCGATGGCGATAAGGTCGCTTGCCGCGAAGACTGCGTCGAATTCGATCCCGCGATCAATTGCGGATCGGGTCGCCGCTTCGGCGGAATGCACGTCGAAATGGGCCGGCACAGTCAACTGATCGTCTATAGCCAACCCGGCTTCTTCCAGGGCCAGGCGATAGCCGCGATGGCGCTGTTCCGCTTCGGGCGCCTCGGTATCGCCAAGGAACAGCACCCGGTCGCGACCGAGCCGTGCGAGATGCGACGTCGCTCTCCGACCGCCTGCGACATTGTCCGAACCGATCGTGCAATAGGCGGCATCGGCGAATTCCGCCCCCCAGACGACGAAGCGATTGTCGCGCTCTGCGAAGGCGTTGAAGGCATGGTGAAGCGAGCTCTGGCCGATGAATATCATGCCCGTCGCGCGGCCGGTGCTCATCGCGTATTCGATGTCTTCGGAAGAGCGCGGACTTAGATGGCTGATCACGAGATCGGCATTGCGCTCACGCGCCGCTTCGGCGATCCCTGCGAGAAGTTCGAGGAAGAACGGGTCGGCCACCCGCGTTTCGCGCGCCTGCGGGGTCGGTACAATCACAGCGATTGTTGCGTCGGCCCCGATCGGTCCATTGGGCATTGTGCTGCGAAAGTCGTAGTCGTGGGCGCGTGCGATTTTCCAGATCTGCTGCTTGGTCCGGCGCTTCACCGCCGGGCTATCGTTGAGCGCGCGCGACACGGTAGAGATCGACACCCCGGCTTCGCGAGCAATGTCCTCCAGCCTAGCCGACTTCTTCTGGCGCTCGCGCGCGTCTTGCATTCCCTAGCCCCCGCTTCTTACTGCCCAATAACCGGATCGGCGGCCCATCCGTCGAGGAATTGCGACGCCGTTGCCGACTTCGTGTTCATTGGCGACAATATTGCCGGCGGTAAAGGCGGAGGGGGGAGACCAGTCCACCGCTACGTCCCCAAGATTGAAGGCGCACAGCACATCGCCTTCCTTCCCAGAGCGCACGTAGGCCACGACTTCTTCGGGCGTATCGAGCAGCACGCTGTCGCCATCGATCAACGCCGGCAAGGCCCGGCGCTGCGCGAGCAATCGCCTCGTGTAGCTGATCATGGAGGACGGATCCTGAACCTGCTTGTCGATAGCGAGTTCGACATGCTCGCGATCGACCTTGAGCCACGTCCGATTGGCGCAGGAAAAACCCGCTTGCGGGGCATCGGCCGCCCACGGCATCGGCGTGCGCGCACCGTCCCTGCCCAGCGTATGCGGCCAGTTGGCGATCGCTTCGGGATCGAGCAGGTCTTCGAACGCGACGAAGCCTTGCGGTAGTCCCAGTTCCTCACCCTGATAAATGATCGGATTGCCGCGCAGTGAGAGCAACAGCAGCATGCTGAGCCGGGCGATCTGCCCCTTGTCTTCACCGTCGCTCCAGCGAGTGACCGAGCGCGGTGCGTCGTGATTCGAGAAGGCCCAGCTCGGCCACCCTTCGCCGGGCGTTCCGTCCCATTGGTTCAGCGATGCCCTCACGCGGTCGGCGGTCAGGTCGGGTGCGTAGAGAAAGTCGAAATTGTAGGCGCTGTCGAGCCGCTTGCCTCCTTCGGTGAAGGCTTTCATTTCCGCGAGTGGCTCCGGGCCACCTACTTCGGCAACGGTGAAGCGACCGTCAAATTCGTCGAGCACACCGCGCAGCGATTCGAGGAATTCCGGGATATCGGGATGCGACTGGTTGTACTTCTTGACCTGCATATCGAACGGGCGAGTGACCTGCTCGATCGGCGCTCCCGAAGGCGGATTGTCGCGCAGTTCGGGATCGTGCATCGAGAAATTGAGCGCATCCAGCCGGAAACCGTCAACTCCGCGATCGAGCCAGAAGCGCATCACGTTTAGCACGGCCTCCTGCACTTCGGGGTTGTGCACGTTCAGATCCGGCTGGCTGGTGAGGAAGTTGTGCAAGTAATACTGCTTGCGCGGCCCGTCCCATTGCCATGCCGAACCCCCGAAGACCGACTGCCAGTTCGAAGGCGGCGACCCGTCAGGCTTGGGATCGGCCCAGACATACCAGTCTGCCTTGGGATTGCTGCGGTCGATCCGGCTTTCCCGGAACCACGCGTGCTCATCGGAAGTATGCGAATAGACCTGATCGATGATTACTTTGAGCCCCAGGGCGTGGGCGCGTTCGATGATACGGTCGAAATCCTCGAATGTGCCGTAGCTTGGATCGATGCCGCAGTAATCGGATACGTCGTAACCGAAGTCCTTCATGGGCGAGGTGAAGAAAGGCGAGATCCAGATGCCGTCAACGCCCAGCGATGCGATGTAGTCGAGTCCCTCGGCGATGCCCTGCAGGTCACCGATTCCGTCATTGTTGGTATCGCGGAAACTGCGCGGATAGATCTGGTAGATCACCGCCCCGCGCCACCAAGCCTGTCGCGACTGCGACGAAGCGGTCCGTTCGACAGCGGTCGCCATTACTCACCATCCTCCCGGATGCAGGCTGCGTATCCGAAGGCGGGCAGCGAAATGCGCGCGACGCCCGGTGCCGCCAACTCTGCAGGGCACTGACCTATGAGCGGGGCGATACCGGTCGCCCCGTAATTCACTTCTACGTTGCGCGAGATGCTGTCTCTCGACGTGTTGTAAATCACGAGCACCCGTTCGCCGCTGCCGGGATCGTGACGTTCGACCGCGAACAGGCCGGGGCCTTCGTAATCGAACGCGCGCATCGTCGACAGACCGCGTCGCAACGCGAGGCTGGACGCGCGAGCCTCTGAGAGCGCGGCGATGGCCCGATAAAGCGGATGGGTCGTGTCGAAATTCTCGTCGGCGGTCGTCGCATCGGTGCCGATCAGGTTGTTGTCGTTGTAGACTTCCGTCATGCTCGGAAACATGTCCTCGCGCGCGAGCTGATCGTTGCCATCGCCAACGAAGCCCTGCTCGTCGCCGTAATAGATCACAGGCGAACCGCGCAACGTGAACAGCATCGCGTGGCCCAGCAGCACTCGGTCGAGCAGTTCCTCTTGCGAAATGCCGGGATTGTCGGCCTTAACCAAGGTCGAGAATCGGCCCATGTCGTGATTGCCGAGGAAGGTCGGCATCGCGAGCGCCGCTTGCTCGCCGCCTTCGTAATTGACGTCGCCATGCAGCATGTCTGCAATCACCGAAGGCGCCGCATCGCGAGCGAGCGCTCGGCGCACTGCGGATTGGAATGCGAAGTCGAGCACCGCCGGGAAACCGTCGCGCCGCGTAAAGGTTGCAAGGAAACCGCTGTCCGGCCCTTCGGCATAGACTTCTCCGAAAATCCGGAAGTCTTCTATGCCCACTCCCTTTGCGCGCTCCATCATGGCAGGTACGAATTTCTGCCAGAACCCAGGGTTCACATGCTTTGCGGTGTCTATCCGGAACCCATCGACCTTGGTGTTCTCGATCCAGTCGCCGAAGATCTCGATCATACCGTCGACGACGCGCGGATTCTCGGTGGCAAGATCGTCGAGGCCGGCAAAGTCGCCATAGACGCTGCTCTCGCCGACCCACGCCGAATTGCCGCGATTGTGGTAGTAGATCGGCTCGTTTAGCCACGCGGGAACCTTCACGTTCCGCTCTGCCTCCGCGATCACCGGCGTATAGGCGAAGGACGGATCGGTCAGCTTCGCCCAATTCTCGGGCGTCGCCACATCGTCGCCAGCGAAGCCGTCATTGATCGGTTCGCCGTCAGGCCCGCCGCGCCGCGAGTAGGGGAAGTCGCCCTTGCTGCGATAGGAGTAGCCGGTGTCGGGACCTTCTTCATAGCCGATTACGTCCGCAGTGTGGTTGGTGATGATGTCCATATAGACCTTCATCCCGCGCGCATGGGCGGCTTCGACGAAGGCTTCGAATTCGTCATTGGTGCCGAAATGCGGATCGATGCTGGTGAAGTCGGTGACCCAATATCCGTGATACCCGGCGCTTTCCTGCCCTGGATCGCCCTGCACCGGCTTGTTCTTGAACACCGGCGCAAACCAGATCGCGGTCACGCCCATTCCTTCAATATAATCGAGCTTCTCGGTAAGCCCGGCAAGGTCGCCGCCGTGGTAGAATCCCTTATGGGTCGGGTCGAATCCGTGTGTCAGTCGATCGCCTTCTATCCCTCCGCGATCATTGGTAGTGTCGCCATTGGCGAAACGATCGGGCAGTACGAAATAGACGACCTCGTCGGCAAGCTGTCGCTCCGATTGGTCGACCGCTCCAGGCTCAACATCGGTGGGCGGTTCGGTCATCGCCGCAACTGCACCGCCCACCAAGCAGGCGGCTCCCAGAATCGGCAGCAGGATTCGTTTCATCAAATTTCCCCTCCACACACGGGAATGCCATTACAACCAGATTTTTGCAAATCTTTGTATAGATTCTCGCAAAATCGATTTGGGGATAAATTCACTAATCTTTTTATGATCATGTGCCGATTCTCAGCATATCGATTGCGCTTTCTACGCAACAGAAAACAAAGTTTCTTGCAAATCTTTGCAAGGTCGGCACAGTGTCTGATGGAAAGAGCGCTCAGAAGCGCCGCATTTGCCGCGTTCGTACGCGGCTGGGACCCAGCGGTCACGTGTTTTCGCGTGAACACGGGGATGGAGAGGGCGAAAGGCACCACATGACTGACCAATCGATCGGCGCAGGCCGCAAGCCGGCAATGAACCCGATGCAGATCTGGAACATGAGTTTCGGATTCCTCGGAATTCAAATTGGCTTCGATCTGCAAAACGGCAATGTCAGCCGGATATTCCAGACGTTGGGTGCGGAGGTGAACGAACTGGCGATCCTGTGGATCGCCGCGCCTATGACGGGGCTGATCGTCCAACCGATCATTGGCCACATGTCCGACAACACCTGGAGCAGGTTCGGGCGGCGACGTCCCTTCTTCCTCGTCGGCGCGATCCTGGCCAGCCTTGCGCTATTCATGATGCCCAACTCGCCGACGCTGTGGATCGCCGCAGGGATGCTGTGGATCATGGACGCCTCGCTCAACATAACGATGGAGCCGTTCCGTGCATTTGTCGGCGACAATCTGCCCGATCGGCAGCGAACGCGTGGCTATGCGATGCAGAGTTTCTTCATCGGCGTCGGCGCGGTGATCGCCGGTGCCTTACCTTGGATGATGACCAACTGGATGGGTCTCAGCAATGTTGCACCCGAAGGGCAGATTCCCGAAACGGTGCAATGGGCGTTCTATATCGGTGGCGCGGCGCTTCTGCTGGCCGTCTGCTGGACGGTGTTCAACACCAAGGAATACAGCCCTGAACAACTCGCCGGATTCGAGGCCGCGCGTCACGAAGCTCTCGGTATCGAGACCAAGGAAACGGAAACGGTGCGCCGTTCCGCCGGCCAGTTCCAGCGAGGTGGGCTTACCTGGATCGTCATTGGCGCTGCCTTTGCCGCTTTCGTTTTCTACGGTCGCGGCGATCCCAAACCTGCATGGCTCGGAGAGGTCGAGATCGCCCAAGAACTATATGTTCTTGCTGGGCTGATCGCGGCATTCGGTGTGATCCAGATGGTCGCCGCAATGATGCGCAGCGGAGGGAGCGATCAGAACGGATTCATGGAAGTCGTCAACGACCTGTTCGCCATGCCCAAGACGATGCGGCAATTGGCAGTTGTGCAATTCTTCAGCTGGTTCGCCATGTTCTCAATGTGGATCTACGGCACACCTGCTGTGGCCGAGTTTCACTTTGCTTCGCCCGATCCAGCGACGCGAGGTTATCAGGACGCCGCTGACTGGTGGAGCCTGCTCGGCTCGGTCCGCAACGGAATTGCAGCAGCAGCAGCCCTCGGTTTCATCTGGATCGCTGCCAGAATGGACCGGCGGCGGCTGCACAGCCTCAATCTGATGATCGGCGCGGCGGGGTTTGTTTCCATGCTGCTGATCCGCGATCCCGGATTGCTTTGGATCCCGATGGTCGGGGTCGGTATTGCATGGGCATCGATCGTCTCTTTGCCGTACGCAATCCTCGCCGGATCGGTCCCGGCCGGTAAGATGGGCATCTATATGGGCATCTTTAACATCTTCATCGTCGTGCCTCAGCTAATCGCCGCGACCTTGCTCGGCTTCCTTCTGACGACATTCTTCGAGGGTGCGCCAATATGGGCGCTGATGATTTCAGCCGTGTCGTTCGCACTGGCGGCAATAGCGACGTTCTTCGTCACCGACGGTGCAACGGCCTTGCAGCAGAGGCACGGCGTTGCGACGGAGCCGGCCCAATGAAGCGGTTGGTATTCGCGCTCACGGCGCCGTTGGCGCTTGCCGCTTGCGAAGGCGCTCCCACAACCGCCGGCTACGATCCGCAGCCCTATGTTAAGGTCGCAGCGCCGGAATGGTCCGCCGATGCTGTCATTTACCAGATGAACACGCGGCAATTCACCAGGGAAGGCACCTTCGCCGCCGCGCAGGAGCAGCTCCCTCGGCTTGCCGATATGGGCGTCGACATCATCTGGCTGATGCCGATACACCCGATCGGGGAGGAGCAACGCAAGGGCACCATGGGCAGCCCCTACGCGGTGAAGGACTATCGCGGCGTCAATCCCGACCTCGGTACCGAGGAAGAATTCCGTGCCTTCGTCGATCGCGCGCATGAGCTTGGCCTCAAGGTCATTCTCGACTGGGTTGCCAATCACTCGGCGTGGGACAACCCGCTGACCGTTGAGCATCCGGAGTGGTACACCAGGACCCCGGAAGGCGAGATGATGCCTCCGCCGGGTACCGATTGGTCCGACGTGGTCGATTTCGATTACTCGGATCCGGGCCTGCGCGAATACATGACGGGAAGCCTCGCCTACTGGGTGCGCGAATTCGATATCGACGGCTACCGCGCCGACGTTGCCGGATTTGTTCCACTCGATTTCTGGGAAACTGCCCGCGCCGAGCTTGAGGCGATAAAGCCGGTCTTCATGCTCGCCGAATGGGAAACGCCGGACCTGCACGCGCGCGCCTTCAACGCGACCTATGCCTGGGGCTGGAAGGAAGCGATGCAGGAACTGGTCGCCGAGGGCAGCGGGGCGGGGGCAATGCGCGGTTATTATGCAGGGCAGCACAACACCTGGCCGCGCTCAGCCTATCGCATGACCTACACCGACAACCACGACCAGAACTCGTGGGACGGCGTTGCATCTGAGATTTATGGACCGGCCTACGAGGCGGCGATCGCCCTCAGCTTCGTCGGTCCGGGACTTCCCCTGATCTATAACGGGCAGGAGGCGGATCTCGGCAAGCAACTCGAATTCTTCGAAAAGGACGAAATCGAATGGAAGGTCGGGCGGTATGACGACCTGTTCCGCACGCTGATTGCGCTAAGGACGGAAGAGCGGGCGCTTTGGAACGGCACGCATGGCGCGCCGATGGTCGACGTGCCCAGCGGCTCCGATGCGGATGTGCTCAGCTTTGTGCGCGGAGCGAAAGGCGATCGGGTGTTCGCGGTTTTCAACCTCTCGCCACGCGCGCAGTCTGTGGAGTTCGGGCGGGCTAGGCATCACGGCACCTATGTCGATGCACTCTCGGGAGACGTTTTGACATTCGGTGGGGAAAGCGAAGCGCTGGTGATGGCGCCCTGGGGCTATCGCATCTTTCGGGAGGCCGACTGACCTAAGGTTGGTCGATCACCAATGTCTGGCCAGCGACGACATTGGGACGGATCGTCTCCGAACCGTCGGGCCAGATCACCCGCAAGCCTCCTTCGGCATTCTGTCCCATTCCGAAGATCTGCTCGGTTGAATTATGCGATGTGAAATTGCTGTTCACGCTCACCAACCGCCTCTGCGAGGTGTTGGCGACGGTCAATTCGACGATCGCGCCGACCGCGTATGTGTTGGGCGGCCGTCCGCGTAACCGGACCTTGATCGAGTTCGCGCCTGTAAGCTGGTTCTCCCAGTAATACGCGGCACCCGTAGGCTCGGCGGTTAACAGCAGTACATCGACGTCGCCGTCATTGTCGAAATCGTCGCAAACGATCCCGCGCCCCTGATCGGTGTCCAGCATGTTGGAAGCGTCGGCCGCGTCCGTGAATGTCCCATCGCCCTGGCTCATCCACAAGCGGCTGGTATCGTCGACATAGTTCGATGCGGACGGGTCCTTACCCGCTTCCCAGCCGTTGGTCTGGTAGATGTCGAGCCAACCATCGGCGTTGAAGTCGGCAAAGCACGAACCCCAACCCCAGCCTCCGGGTTCTACGCCGGATGCCGAGTTTCTCTGCATCCGGCCACCGCCGACATTCTCGAACAGCCTGTTGCCGTTGATCGAAGATATGAACCAGTCGAAGTCGCCGTCGTTGTCGAAGTCCCCGACAGCCGCGCCCATGCCGTTCTCGTCGTCCGGTGTGAAACTGGCTAGGCTGAATGTCCCGTCGCCATTGTTCAGCAGCGCCCGCGATCCCTGGAAGTCCGACACCATCAAGATGTCGAGATCGCGATCGCCGTCGATATCGGCAAATGCCGGCGCGAATGTGTAGTCGAAATTCGATCCGAGCACTCCGCGCGGCAAGTCGAATGCGAGTAGGCTTGAGACACCGCTGGCCTGACTGACCGGAGTGAAGCGCACCGCTCCAGCAGAGCTGTCGTTCCTCCAGAGCGTTTCGGTCTCTTCTGGGAGCGAGGGGATTCGCGGTGTACCCCAATGCGCCATCAGCACATCGAGATCGCCATCGGCATCGTAGTCGCCAAGCGCGATTGAGATCGTTTGCTCGGTCGTCGCCCTGTCTAGTCCGGAACCGGCGGTTGCGTCGGTGAAACTGCCACTACCGTTGTTGAGGTAAAGCTTGGTCGGGCCGCTTTCGAGTCCACCCAGCAGGAGATCGAGATCGCCGTCGCCGTCCAGGTCGCCGAATGTCGGACCGCTGTGACGACCGTTGGTGCCGGCTCCGAGCGTAAAGGCGATTCCTGCCGCCGCCGCGCGTTCTTCGAACCGCGCGCCGCCCTGGTTGACGTAGAGCAGGTTTGGGCCGCCGTCGCCGCGGGCGACGAATACGTCGAGGTCGCCGTCATCGTCGATGTCGCCGGACGCCGCGCCGCCAGCAAATTGCGCGACCATCGGATTAAGGCCGGCTCTGAAACCGAAATCGTGGACCACCTGCATCTGTGCGGTGCGATCGGCGAACGTCGTGATCGGACCAGCAGGAAGGGTGGAAGTGGATTGGGTCGGGCTGGGCGTAGGCGTCGTTCCGCCTGAGATCGGCACGGCCGGCGCGGGCGCGCCATCTTCGCCGCCGCATGCGCCCAGCGCGAGGGCGCAAACACAACTCGTCAGCAATGCCGCAATGCGGGCCTTGGCCATCGATTCCCTCCCGGTGGTGCAGTGATTCTGCTATCCTTGTGCAAAAGTTTGCAGAGAATTCTCTTGGAGAAAAGAGGGAAATTCATATTATGCGCATCGCAGAGCGAAAATTTTTGCAGAAATTTGCAGGCTAGCCTGCGGGAGAGGGACAAATGTTGGGTTCGAAGACGAAACTTGCCGCCATGGCGTCATTCGGAGCGGTGATTGCCGTGCCCCTGCATGCGGAAACCGCGCAAGTCACGTCGCCGGACGGAAAGATTGTCATTTCGATTTCAGACGACGGGGGAAATGCGACGTACTCGGTGAGCTACGATGGCGAACTGGCGATGGAGCCCGCGCGACTAGGCTTGCTGTTCGCCGATCATCACGGCTTCGAGAGCGACCTCGAGATCGCCGGCTACACCAGCAACTCGGTGGATGCGACGTGGGAGCAACCATGGGGCGAGCGCCGCGTCGTTCGCGACAACCACAACGAAATCGCGGTGACCTTTGCGGCGACTGAAGGCCCAGAGCGCAGCATGACCGTACGGTTCCGCGCGTTCGATACCGGCGTAGGCTTCCGCTATGAATTGCCCGAGCAGGAGGCCCTGCAAGGCGATGTCCGCATCACCGACGAGCTGACCCAGTTCAGGATCGGCTATGACTCCGACGCGTGGTGGACGCCAAGCCGCCAGTTCAACCGCTACGAATACATCTATCGAAAAGGCAAAGCCGGGGTCGTTGACGATGCGCACACTCCCGTGACCTTCCGTCAGCCGTCGGGTCTGCACATCTCGATCCATGAGGCAGCGCTTGTCGATTACTCCGGCATGTCGCTACTCGCCCTGAGACCGGGCGATTTCGAAGCGGCGCTGCGCCCAGGCTCGGATGGGATCAAGGTTCACACGAAGGCCCCATTCAAGTCGCCGTGGCGCACGATCCAGATCGCTCCCGACGCGCCCGGGTTGATCAATTCGGACATCATCCTCAACCTCAATGAACCCAACAAGCTGGGCGATGTCTCGTGGGTCGAACCGGGCAAGTATGTCGGCATCTGGTGGGCGATGCACATCAACGATCGGACCTGGGGCAATGACGGCATCCACGGGGCGAACAATGACGATACTCGCCGCTACATCGATTTCGCCGCCGAGCACGGCTTCAAAGGCGTCCTGGTCGAGGGTTGGAACACCGGCTGGGACGGCGATTGGTTCAACAATGGCGAGCTGTTCAGCTTCACCGAAACCTACCCCGATTTCGATCTGCCCGAACTGAACCGTTATGCGATGTCGAAGGGCGTACGGATCATCGGCCATCACGAAACGAGCGGAAACGTTGCCAATTACGAAGCGCAGATGGGTGACGGGTTCGATCTTTATCGCACTGTCGGGGTGACGCAGGTCAAGACCGGCTATGTCGCCGATGCGGGCGATATCGTCCGCTACGACGAGAACGGCGTGAAGCAATATGAATGGCACGACAGCCAGTTCATGGTCGATCATCATCTCCGCGTTGTCGAGGCGGCCGCCGAGCGCCAGATCTCGATCAACGCACACGAGCCGGTCAAGGATACCGGACTGCGCCGGACCTACCCGAACTGGATGACCCGCGAAGGCGCGCGGGGGATGGAGTTCAACGCCTGGGGCACACCTCCCAATCCTACCGAGCATATATCGATTCTCGCTTATACCCGGATGTTGGCAGGGCCGATGGACTTCACGCCCGGAATCTTCGACCTGCGGCCCAACGAAAAGCCGCCGGTGCGCGAGGATATGAACCGCGGCGACCCGTCGAACCGCCCGCAAACAACTCTGGCAAAGCAGCTCGCGCTCTATGTTGTGTTGTATTCAC